>OGOB01000214.1_pt1 | contig 38051 bp, 27 predicted proteins | sample 1573611 | NCBI WGS metagenome assembly OGOB01 (sample SAMEA2582016, study PRJEB24529) | metagenome | biome: Human gut stool | place: China | collected 2011 | reverse complement strand
ATTCTTTCATTTTTTGTCGCCTCCGTTGATTTTTCAACCGACTTCCCGCTGCAATTGTACTATAATCAAGGCACAGAGTCAAGCACGGCTCGTAAAATCCGAAGGAGGCAGTGAAATGCTCAGAAAGATAATTCACATTGATGAGGATAAATGCAACGGCTGCGGCGCGTGCGCCAACGCCTGCCACGAGGGAGCCATCGGCATGGTGGACGGCAAGGCGAAGCTGCTCAGGGACGATTTTTGCGACGGTCTCGGCGACTGCCTGCCCGCCTGCCCGACGGGGGCGATAACCTTTGTTGAACGTGAAGCGGCGGAATACAACGAAGCGGCGGTCAAGGCGAGCAAGGCCGAGAAAAGCGGCGGCACGCTGCCCTGCGGCTGCCCCGGCACGCACTCAAAGCGCATAGAGCGCCACGATCGACCCGAATGCGGCGAAGAGAGCCACGTCCACGCCCGCAGTATGCTCTCGCAGTGGCCTGTGCAGATAAAGCTCGTGCCCGTGAACGCCCCGTACTTTGACGGCGCAAGGCTGCTCGTCGCCGCCGACTGCACCGCCTACGCCTACGGCGCATTCCACGAGGACTTCATCAAAAATCACATCACGCTTGTCGGCTGCCCGAAACTCGACAGCGTTGATTACTCCGAGAAGCTGACCGAGATAATCCGTACAAACGACATTAAAAGCGTGACCGTCGTGCGTATGGAGGTGCCCTGCTGCGGCGGGCTTGAGAACGCCGTGAAGAAGGCGCTTCAGGCGAGCGGCAAATTCATCCCGTGGCAGGTCGTGACGATATCGACTGACGGGCGCATCCTCGACTGAGCGGTTGATTTATCTGCCCCTTTGCGGTATCATATACTGCGGAGGCGTTGAGATGAACAAAATCAACTATCAGCTCGAACTTGACCGTGAAATTGATGAAATAAAAAAGCAGGGGCGCGTGCCGTCCCTGCTGCTGCACAGCTGCTGCGGACCGTGCAGCAGTTATGTGCTCGAATATCTGACAAAATATTTTGATGTCACCGTGCTCTACTTCAACCCGAACATCTACCCTGCAGAGGAATATGAACATCGCCTCAGCGAACAGCGCAGGATAATATCTCTCCTGCCCGCGGAGCACAATGTAAAAATGCTCGAATGTGAATATAATCATACGCAGTTCACCGACACGGCAAAGGGATATGAGCAGGAGCGCGAGGGCGGTTCGCGGTGCGAAAAGTGCTTTTATCTGCGGCTTGAGCGCACGGCGCAGGAGGCGAAGAAGCACGGCTTCGACTATTTCACGACCACTCTTTCCGTGAGCCCGCACAAGAATTCGCAGATACTCAACCGCATCGGCGAGGAGATGGGCGAAAAATACGGAGTGCGCCATCTGCCCGCAGATTTCAAAAAGCGCGAGGGCTACAAGCGCTCGATAGAACTTTCGAAGCAGTATGATCTATACAGACAGAACTACTGCGGATGCGAGTTTTCAAAGCAGGGGTAAAATTATATAAATTTGTCCGCCGCATTTATATCTAATACGGCGGACATTGTTATTTTATCTTCAGAACACCACAACGAGAAGCATCTTGAACTGCTCCTTGCCGTAGACCGCGTGCGGGTGTCCGGCGGGCATGACTATGCTCTCGCCCTCGTGCAGCTCGTAGTCAACGCCGTCTATCGTTATTTTTCCGACTCCCTCGAGGCAGGTGACAAATGCGTCGCCGCCGGAGGCGTGGGTGCTTATCTCCTCGTCCTTGTCGAAAGCGAAGAGCGTTATGCTCAGCGCGTCGTTCTGGGCGAGGGTCTTGCTGACCACCTGCCCCGGCTGGCAGAGCACCTGATCTCTCAGAGTCAGGACCTCTGATTTTGAAATATTTTTCATGAGCTCTTTCATTTTCTTCTCCCCTTTTTATATATTATCCGCACATAAGACTGAATTATGCCTGCACACAGTATACCACCGCCGCTTGGCAAACGCAAATATAGCTATAGAAAATCCTCTCGTCTTATGTTAAAATAGTATACGGATAATTTCAAGGGAGTGTGCCAGATGAAAGAGAACAAGAAACTTGTCAACGAAATAATCAGCGATGTCAAGCACGACATGAGCAACGAGGATATCATATCCCTGCTCGCAGACAGCAGGATATCGGCAAACCCCGACAAGGAGAAATACACATTCGGTCAGCGCGCCGCGGATAAAATTGCGAAATTCGCCGGCAGCTGGGCGTTCATATTCTCGTTCTCCGCCCTGCTGATACTCTGGATGGTCGGCAATGTTATACTCGCCAAACGCGCGTTCGACCCCTATCCGTTCATACTGCTCAACTTAGTTCTCTCGTGCGTCGCCGCACTGCAGGCTCCGCTGATAATGATGAGCCAGAACCGCCAGGAGGAAAAGGATCGCCGCCGCGCCGAGAACGACTACAAGGTAAATCTCAAAACCGAGATAATGATCGAGGATATCCACGGCAAGATGAACCGTATTCTCGCCCGTCAGGCGATACTGATGAAGCTGATGAAGATAGACGAAAACACGATGAAGCAGATAACGCTCGAAAAGCAGGAGGAGATGTGCGCCGAGGCGTGCAGAGCCGAGAAGATCAAAAACGAGCACAGCGAGCATAAAGAATCCGAAGAAAAGCCCGAAAGCTGAATTTCGCCTTGCTTTTAAATTGCGTTTATTGTATACTGACCCTTGATAAAAGCCCTTCGGAGGAAAAGAAAATGAAGCAGCTCAATATTATTCCCAATCCCAACAAAATCGACTATCTCGGCGGAAGCGTCAAGATGGAAAACATCGATTCCGAAAGCTTTTCCGCGCGTCTGACAGACAAACTGCCCGAAGAGGGCTATGTGCTCAAAGTGACCGAAAACGGTGTCGAAGCCACCGCCGGCGGCGAGCGCGGAGCTTTCTATGCGAGCCAGACATTGAAGCAATTAAAGCAGCTCGATATCTGCCCGTGCGTGAGAATCGAAGACGCGCCCGCATTTGAATACCGCGCATTCATGCTCGACTGCGCACGCCACATGACTACGGTCGAGAACATCAAAAAGCTCATCGACGCCGCCGCACTCGTCAAGATGAACACCATGCACTGGCATCTGACCGACGACCAGGGCTGGCGCGTTGAAATTGACAGCCACCCCGAGCTCATCACAGTCGGCTCCCGCCGCCGCAGCTCGGATTTCGGCCAGTACCACTTCGCAGAGGAGTATTCCGGATATTTCACAAAGGACGAGATCCGCGAAGTAGTCGCATATGCCGACGACAACTATATTGAAGTTATCCCCGAGTTCGATATGCCCGGCCACACGCTCTCCGTGCTCGCCGCCTATCCCGAGCTCTCCTGCAAGGGCAAGCCCCTCGAGGTCGGCACGAAGCAGGGCATCTTTGATGATATCCTCTGCGCCGGAAACGACGATTCGCTGAAGCTCGTCTTTGATGTGCTCGGCGAGATGATTGAGCTCTTCCCCGACAGATATTTCCACATCGGCGGCGACGAAGCGCCCAAGGTTCGCTGGAAGAACTGCCCGAAGTGCCAGGCGCGCATGAAAGAACTGGGTCTCAAGGACGAAGAAGAGCTTCAGGGCTGGTTTGTGCTCCAAGCGATAGATTTCCTCAAAAAGCACGGCAAGACGGCGATAGTCTGGAACGAGAGTCTCAACAGCGGCATGATGCCCAAGGACATCATCGTTCAGCGCTGGATGGACAAAAAGGATCGCTCGGTCGAATTTGCCAACAACGGCGGAAAGGTGATAGTCTCCGAGTTTTACTATTACTACTGCGACTACCCCTACGGCATGACCTCGCTCAAGAAAACCTACAGCCTCGACCCCTATATCAAGGGCTTGACCGAGGCGGGCAAGAAGAATGTCTACGGCGTCGAGTGCCCGATTTGGGCGGAGTATGTCCGCGACTTCGACAAGCTTTCATATATGTGCTTCCCGCGCTTCTGGGCTGTCGCCGAGGCGGGCTGGACGAAGAGAGCCAATATGGATTACAACAGCTTCGAGGAGCGTTTTGAGGCTCTGCGCCCGATGCTCGAAGAGATGGGAATAAAGCCCGCTCCCCGCTCGGATTGGAACCCCAACTTCCTTCAGTCCCTCAAGGAGCTCAGGCAGTTCTTCAAGGGCACGACGAATCTCGGCAATATCCTCAACATGATTCGCAACAACCAGGCATAAATAATATAGAGAAAGCTCCGCACTCGTCTGCGGGGCTTTTTTTGTTTTGCGGCTCAAATCTTTTGGCAAAACAACTAAAAATCTATTGTAACCCCCGCGGCAATAATATATAATTGTCATGTACCGCAGGTTAAAATTATTTTGACGGATAAATCAAAGAATTTTCCGAAAGGAGCAATCAAATGAGTCATGTAGACATCCGCTTCACGGACAAGAACTCCGAGCGCTTCATGCTCGCCAGAAGGGTCTACAAGGTCATTGAGGACCTTGAGAATGAATATCTCTACCCCGACAGCGAGACGCTCGGCGGCTTCAAATTCCGCGACGGGCAGTACAAATTTTCACAGATCGACGAGGGCGAATGGACGGACTTCGACTCGGAGAACGACTACTGGGGCTATAAAGAAGACTACGCGTGGTTCCGCCACAGCTTCACAGTTCCCGAGCGTTTTGCCGGCAGACCCGTGGTCTATCAGCTGACCCCCTCCGCAAGCGGTCCGTGGAATCGCAGCAACCCGCAGTTCATCATGTACTTTAACGGCGAGCTGCGCCAGGGCGGCGACTCGAACCACAGCGAGATACGCCTGCTCGACTGCGCCAAGGGCGGCGAAGAATTTAACTGCTGCCTCAACGCGTATTCGGACGCATGGGAATTCAAGGGCAAGCTCAGAATGGGCGCGCGCCTCAAGGTCGTCGATGACCTTGTCAACCGCCTCATCTTCGATCTCAAAACCCCGCTCAAAGTTGCGTCCCTCTATGACGCGGACGATCTTCCGCGCATCGATATAGTCAAGGCGCTCAACGACGCCGTCAATCTTATCGATTTCAACACCGCCGATTATGATACTTTTGCGGCTTCCGCCGAGGCGGCAATCGACCTGCTCGACAGGGAAATATATTCAAAGGACGCCATGGACGCTACCGCCTGCTGCATCGGTCACACACATATAGATGTCGCATGGCTCTGGAGACTCCGCCAGACAAGAGAGAAGGCCGGCCGCTCCTTTGCGACCGTCCTCAAGCTCATGGAGGAATATCCCGAATACAAGTTCATGTCCTCGCAGGCTCAGCTCTATGCCTTTGTCAAGGAGGACTATCCCGAGGTCTATGAGGGCATCAAGAAGATGATCGCCGCAGGACGCTGGGAAGTCGAGGGCAGCATGTGGGTCGAGTCGGACACCAACGTCACCTCCGGCGAATCCCTCGTCCGCCAGTTCTTAGTCGGCAAGCGTTTCTTCAAGGACGAGTTCGGCGTTGACAACAAGATAATGTGGCTCCCCGATGTTTTCGGCTACAGCGCGGCTCTCCCGCAGATCATGAAGAAAGCCGGCATCGATTATTTCATGACCACAAAGATATCCTGGAACGAGTTCAACAAAGTGCCCTATGACACATTCATGTGGAAAGGCATCGACGGCACGGAGATTCTCTCCCACTTCTCGCCGAGCACCGACTGCTTCGACGAAGGCGACTGCTGGCAGACTACATACAACGCCTATCTCAATCCCGAGCACATCCTCGGCGGCTGGCACAGATACTCGCAGAAGGATCTCAACAAAGAGTATCTCTGCACCTTCGGCCACGGAGACGGCGGCGGCGGACCGACCCGCGATATGCTCGAAATGGGTCACCGCATGACAAAGGGCATCCCCGGCTGTCCGAAGGTCAAGCAGGAGTTTGCAATAGACTTCTATCACGACCTCGAAAAGGAAGTCAAGGGTTCGCGCAGGTTGCCCAAATGGGCGGGCGAACTCTATCTTGAGTTCCACCGCGGCACCCTGACCTCGCAGGGCAGAAACAAGCGCTACAACAGAAAGAGCGAGCTGCTCTATCACGATATGGAGACTATCTGCGCCATCGCCGACTCAAACGGCATCGCGTCCTATCCTCGTCAGTTCATCAACGACGGCTGGAAGATAATACTCCTCAACCAGTTCCACGATATAATCCCCGGCTCTTCGATAAAAGAGGTCTACGAGGATTCCAAGGAGCAGTACGACAAGCTCATCTCCGAGGGCAAAGCTGAGATAGCCGACACTCTCGGCAAGATAGTCTGCACTCCGGACGGCAGCGCCCTGACCGTTTTCAACACCTTCGGCGCAGAGCGCAACGATGTCGTTATCACCGACATGCCCGCAACCGATCACTTCTCGATAGTCGACGCCGACGGCAATGTCATGCCGTGGCAGAAATCCGCCGACGGTCGCCTTGTGTTCTTCGCAAAGGGCGTGCCCGCAAAGGGATACAAGACTTTCCGCATCGTTCACGGCGGCGAGTCCGGCGAGAACACCGTTAAAGTCGAGAACAAGACTATAGAGAACAAGTTCTTCACCGTCAAGTTCGACAAGGACATGAACATCGCGTCGCTCATTCACAAGGCGACCGGCAGAGCAGTCGCGCCCGAGGGCGAAGTTCTCAACAAAATTTATGCCTACGACGACAGACCGTTCAACCACGAGGCATGGGATATCAAGGTCTATTTCGATCAGAAGTACACCGAGATAAACGATGTCAGCGCAGTCGATGTGACAGAGAGCGGACCCGTCCGCACGGTCATAAAGGTCACGCGCAAGTTCCTCTCCTCGACCATTGATCAGAGCTTCATCTTCTACGCAGACCTGCCGCGCATCGATGTTGACTACACGGTCGACTGGAAAGAGAAGAAGATACTTCTCAAGGCAGACTTCCCCGTTGATGTCAACGCCACCGAGGCCACTTATGATATCCAGTTCGGCAACTACAAGCGCCCGACCCACCGCAACACGCTCTGGGATTTCGCGCAGTTTGAAGTCGTCGGTCACAAGTGGGTCGATCTCAGCGACAACAGCTTCGGTCTCTCCGTCCTCAACGACTGCAAGTACGGTCACGACATAAAGGATGGTCACATCAGAACGAGCCTCCTGCGCTGCGCGGTCAACCCGAACAGCGAGCAGGACAGAGAAGTTCACCGCTTCACCTACTCCATCTACCCGCACGCGGGCTCGGTCGACACCTCCGATGTCGTCAACCAGGGCTATTCGCTCAACCTGCCGCTCTACTGCGTCAGCGGCAAGGCGGCTCATGACAGCTATTCTCTCGTGAGCACCGACAAGGACAATGTCATCATCGAGACCGTAAAGAAGGCTGAGGACAGCGACGACGTCGTCATCCGCGCATATGAGACATGGAACAAGACGACCGACTGCGTCTACACCTTCGACCGCGCCCCGAAGAGCATATATGTCTGCAACCTGCTCGAAGAAAACGAGGAGCAGCTCGAAGTCAGCGGCAACACCGTCTCGCTCAGATTCAAGCCCTTCGAGATAAAGACAGTAAAAGTCACATTCTAAAACCCACAGCACAAAGCCCCACCCGCCAAAACGGGTGGGGTCATTTCATCGCAGCACAAGCATCATACCGCAAATGCGCAAATAAAATTCACGGCAAATTGCAAATCCGCTTGACAAAGTCCGGCACATTTGCTAAAATATCATAGCCGTTAAAAATACGGACAGGTATCGAAGTGGTCATAACGGCCCTGACTCGAAATCAGGTAGTCGCGCAAGCGGCTCGTGGGTTCGAATCCCACCCTGTCCGCCAAAAAAAGCCTTCACGGTTTTGATAATCGTGAAGGCTTTTCTTCATTTTATTAACAAAAGTTATTTCAAATTCAACAAGATTGATATATAATTATTTCGCAGATATTTAAATCCAGGTGGTGAAACGCGTGAACTCAAACAGGCAAATGATAATCGCCAACGGGCGGATAATTACGGAAGATATTATCGAGCTGAAGTACAATGCCACAACCCAAAAATACGAAATAACATTCAAGAATCAAAAGACATATTCATATAACCCGAAAAATGTTCATTGGCTGAAAGAACCTGTTGTTCTCGATCCATCTAACTACCATTTATCGCATAACGGAACTGCGCTTTGGAATATACGCGCTATCTATGTTTTTGCGGACATCAACCGACGCTATTGGCACATATGCTTCGAAAACGGCTCCGCGCGTGACTATGCGGAAGAGGATCTGCAAATAGAAAAGTCTGTTTTTGATAATGAGGCTGCAAAAAATGTTTTCAACTATCTGCAAAGATCGGCAGAACTCTGTAATCTGAAAACAGAAAACGGTGAAAAACTTTTACCGTTGCAATATGGAGGAATAGATTTTATCGACGAAACATCCGCATTGGCAGCTTACTTAAATCCCGATCTTTATGGCGAAATTTCGGTAAAACTTCCATATCTTATTTTTCCGTTTGGTTGCAACGCGAGCCAATTCAATGCCGTAAAAAATGCTTTAGAGAATAAGCTCAGTGTTATTGAAGGTCCTCCCGGAACCGGAAAGACTCAAACGATTCTGAATATTATCGCTAACATCGTCATCGCCGGCAAAACAGTACAAGTCGTATCCAATAACAATTCGGCAATACAGAATATATACGAAAAGTTTTCTGAATACGGACTTGATTTTATTATAGCATCACTCGGCAGATCATCAAATAAAACTAAATTTCTGACCTCCCAAACAGATTTATATCCCGACTTCAGTAGCTGGTTTTCTGCCGAGGCGGAAAGTCCGGAATTTGTTGAAGAAATAAAGACACTTTCCGAACAGCTTGTTCGTGTTTTTGATTTACAGTCGGAGCTTGCAAAAACAAAGCAGGAACTCAATCAGATTATTCTTGAGCAACGCCACTTTGAGAAATACATTACGGAAACAGATCTGCCGGATCGCACAAAAATAATAATGCGCAAAACCGTCAATTCCTCCGATATCCTCAAACTATGGGAAAGATGTCAAAGGTATGCAGACAGCGAAAAAAATGTTTCTTTCTTTTTCAAGCTGAAAAGCAGATTCAAGTACGGAATGTGCAAGTGGGATTTTTATAAAAACAAGCCCGAGCATATAATATCAGCACTTCATGCACTTTTTTACAGAGCCAAAGAAGAAGAGCTGCAAAGAAAAATCAGTTTTGCAAAAAGCTCATTAAAAAGCATAAATGCGCAGCAGCTTTTGAACGATATGCAAGCAAAATCAATGCAATACTTTAAGCATCGGCTGTACATTAAATATTCAAAAAATGAAAGTCGTCCGATTTTCACCGAAGAAGATCTTTGGAAAAGGTCTTGTGAATTTCAATTTGAATATCCGGTGGTACTCAGCACTACATTTTCATCCAGAAACAGTTTGTACCGCAAGGCTAAATTTGATTATGCAATAATGGACGAAGCTTCTCAGGTCGATATTCCCACGGGCGCATTGGCGCTTTCAAACGCAGGACACGCAGTAATAGTTGGGGATTCCAAGCAACTGCCAAATGTCATAACCGATGGCGACCGAAAAATTGCAGATGCAATATTCCGCTCTTTTGATCTCTCCCTCAGTTATAATTTTGCAAATAACAGTTTTCTTTCATCGCTTTGCAAAGTTATTCCTGATATTCCGAGAACTCTTCTTCGTGAGCACTACAGGTGTCACCCGAAAATAATAAATTTCTGCAACCAGAAGTTCTATAACGGCAATTTAATAATTATGACAAACGATTGCGGAGAATCAAATGTTCTCTCCGTTGTGAAAACCTCCGTCGGCAATCACTCAAGGGGACATATGAACCAACGGCAGATAGATATTCTGACTAAAGAAATATTACCGAAAATCAACTCGGAGCCAAACAAAATAGGAATAATCGCGCCGTATAACGATCAAATCAACACGATAAAAGAACAGCTTCCAAGCAGCGACATCACGGTAGCTACGGTTCATAAGTTTCAAGGACGCGAAAAAGATACAATAATAATGACTACCGTAGATGATAAAATAACCGACTTCACGGACAACCCCTATCTTCTCAATGTTGCGGTATCAAGAGCTAAAAAGCAGCTTGTGCTGATAACATCCGGTAATTACCAAGGAGATGGGCAGAACATCCGCGATCTTATCGAATACATTGAATACCAAAACTGTTCAGTCAGCAACAGCGCATTGTATTCAGTATTTGATTATCTCTACAGTCAATACACGCAGGCACGGCAGGATTACCTAAAAAAGCACAAAAGAGTTTCCTCTTATGATTCTGAAAATCTCATGTATGCACTCATAACAGAAGTTCTGACCGAAAGCGAAAGAAATGATCTCGCTGTTATCTGTCATCAGCCGCTGAAGATGCTCATAAGAGACCCTCGGTTGCTAAATGATGACGAATGTCGATATGCAATGAACAGCTCAACGCACCTTGACTTTCTGATATTCAACAAAATCTCAAAGCAAGCGTTTTTAGCAGTCGAAGTTGACGGTTATTCATTTCACCGACATGGCACAAAACAGTTTGAGCGCGACAAAATGAAAAATGATATCCTGGACAAATACGGTATACCTTATATCAGATTCGCGACAAACGGAAGCGGTGAAAAGGAAATATTGCGACAAAAGATAAATAGTCTTTCGTAAAATGCATTTTCAATTCTGCTTCAATATGAATGACGCGCAGTGATAGTTCGAAATTTTAAGCACCTGCCGGTTGCTTGCGCCCGATAACACGCAATACTTCCCAAAACGCCGGCATAGAACAAAAGCAATGCCGTCTCAGTCGAAGAACCGATTGAGGCGGCATTAAGCAGTTTGGTTATCTCATATTTTTAAATCTGTTTTAAAGCTGTACTTTCCGCTTTGAACCTCGTGCATTTCGCCGTTCGGGAGCGTAATGACTGCGCTTGTGTTGAACGGAACCTCGGCAAAAAGCCTGAATTTTCCGTCTTCAACCGTCCACTCGCTTTTTATCGTTCCGCTCGAAAGCTTTTTGAAACATGACACGCTCGTGAGTCCGCCTCCGACGAGGGGTGCAACCTTAAATTTTTTGTAGCCCGGCTCAATCGCTTCGAGCCCCGCGACGCGCCTATATAACCAATCGCCGACTGCACCGTTCGCATAATGGTTGAAAGAAACCATTCCTCCGCCGACAGCGTTTACCAGACCGCTTCCCGGATCTTTTCCGAGATTGACGGTTCCATCGGGTCGAAGCGCGTCCCAACGCTCCCAAATTGACGTTCCCCCGGCTTTGACTTCATATAACCACGACGGGACGGTATCCTGAAGTAAAAGGTCATATGCTTCATTTATATACCCGTTGTCCGAAAGGGCGAAAAGGAGATATGGTGTTCCGAGGAAGCCGGTGGAAAGATGATTATCGGCTTCTTTCACGAGTCTTAAGAGGTTTTCAGCATATTTTTTTCTTTCCTCTCCACTCACCATTCCAAAATACAGCGGGCAAACATAGGCCGTTTGAAACTCGTTTTTGAGCGTTCCTTTTTTGTCGGTAAAAACGTTCCGATATGCGTTTTCGATGCACTTTCGCTTTTCTTGAAACGCCTTAGCCTCCTCTTCAAAACCGAGAATGGTTGCAATTTTTGATGCGAGGGCGCAATCGTTGGCATAATATGCGGTTGAAATCCACTTCTTTTTTGCCATCCATTGCTTTTGATTTTCGTTCGGAGCGCACCAATCACCGTAGGAAAATCCGTACGACCAAATGTATCTATCTTCCCCCAATGAAAACGCCGCCGCTTTCTTTTCGACTCCCGAAAGATATCTTTTCATCATCGGATAAAACTTTTCAAGAATGGTTTTGTCCCCGCTGTTTTGATAAAGCGCCCACGGGACAAGGAAAACACAGTCGGACCAGCCGGCCGTAATCTTTGTTCCGCCGAAATGTTTGACCCGAGGAACAACGACGGGGATTCCTCCGTCTTTTGTCTGCTGTGCTTTCACATCAATAAGCCACTTTCTAAGAAAGCGGTTCATATTGAAGTTGAAACACGCCGTCGAAGCAAAAACGGAGATGTCACCCGTCCAACCGAGTCTTTCGTCGCGCTGCGGACAGTCGGTCGGGATCTCAAGGAAGTTTGAAAAACCGCTGTATCTTATATTCTTTTGAAGGCGGTTAATGCTTTCGTTGGAGCAGAAAAAGTCTCCCGTTTCCTCGTCAATCGAGGAAATAACCTTCATTCTGACCTTGACGTTTTCAGGCTCAATTCCGCAAAGCTCGGCATAACGAAAACCCATAAAGGTAAATTTCGGGCAGTAGGTCTCTTCTTCTCCGCCGCAAACATATTCAAGCTTTGCTTTCGCCGAACGCAGCGGCTTTGTAAAAAGCTCGCCGTTCAAAAGAACCTCCGCATGTCGAGCGGTTATCCTCTGCCCTTTTCTCCCTTTAATTTCAAGTTCGAGAACTCCGGCGCAGTTTTGACCAAAATCATAGATATAGCCGTTTTGGCTTTTTTGAATCTCTTTCGGTTCGAGCGTTTCGATTATTTTTGCAAATTTTCCGTATGATGCGACGAGGCGCGGAGAAATACGGGGCTTCTCTTTTTCGGCATTTTCAAAGATCGCCTTGCTCAAGGTTTTCGTTGCGTCGAATATCTCTCCGTTATAAAACGACACGTCTCTGACAGGCCCGTCAGCGGTGACGAGCCAGCTTTCGTCGGTTTTAATTTCGTCTTTTCGCCCATCGTCATATTCGATTTGAACAAGCGCTTTGAGCGCGAGCCTGTCGGCGCCGAGCTTATTACTTCTATTCAGGCCGAAAATCCCGACCGCCCAACCGCCCGCAACGGTGAAAACCAATTCGTTTTTCTCTTCGAGAAACGGCGCAATGTCATAAACCTGATATTGAAGTCGGTCTTCAAAGCTCGTGAAACCGGGAGCAAAGCGGTCGTCGGAAATCTCCTTTCCGCAAAGCGTGAATGAATAAATTCCGAACGCGGTTGAATAAAGCCGCGCTTTTTTCACCTTACCCGAAAGCAAAAACTGACGTTTGAAGACGAGCGGAATGGGGCTTTTTCTGAAACCGACATGATAGTTCGGCTTCGTTATCCACTCCGCAGGAAAATCACCGGAAAGAAAGCCCGTTTCAAACTCCGCCGTTTTTTCGGCTTTGTTTCCGTAATTGTCACAAACCGTCGCTTCCACCGTATAAACCGTGCACGGGAGAAGAGTTCTTCCGCCATAAACGATATTGTCGACAGTAGAGCTTTGCTCTTCTGTCTGCCAAAGGACAGCTTCGTCACTTTTGACCTTAAGGGAATATGAAGAAATAAAAGCGTTTTCAAGCTCGTTTTCGGTTTCAAGAGTGAAGCGCGGATTTTCACTGTCTGTCACGGCAAAACCGCACAGATCATCGATTCGGATATTTTTAAGTTTCATTTTCCGCCGTCTCCCGTCTTTCCGAAAGCACCGCCTGAATTTTTTCGGCTTCTTCATTGTTGATTCTGTAAAGCAACAAGAATACAATCGCACCAACAAAAACCACTATACCCGGAATCAAGCCGTCAGCAAGGCTGAGGCCTAACTTTGTGTATGAGCCGTCGCCGTTTGCTGTCCATGAAAGAACGTAAAGCGAAAAAGCTGCGCCTATTCCGTTGCTGATTTTTGTAATCATTGAGGTCGCTGCGGCAATCACGCCCTCAGCACGCAGGCCGAGCTTGTAGTCCACATAGTCGATATTATCCGCCTGAATCGAATAATACAAAAGCTGTGCAAAGCTTGTTCCGCAGCTGCAAATTACGCTTGAGATGCAGGCGGCGACAAGGCCGCTCGTTTTGTCGTTGACCGCAACAAGGCGAACGAGACAACCGATCGCCGTGACGATCATTCCGCAAACATAAATCCTGCGCTTTCCAATCTTCTTCGCGAGCGGAACGGCAAGCAATGAGACGGGGCCGCCGACAATTGCGACCGTATTCATAATCGTGAGCTTTCCGATCGAGCCGAGCGCGTGCGTTGCATAATATGGATTCGACGTTGCAACGAACGCAAGTCCCGTCTGAACAATGAGTCCTCCGATAAAGAAAGCGACAATCGGCTTCAATTTAATGATTCTTAAAACATCCTTTGCTTTATATCCAGCATCCTTGAGCGGTTCGACTCGCTGATGAATGCCCGTGATTCCGCCGAGCGAGCACGAAAGGATGATTCCCATAGCAAGCAGATTCATAATATTATAGCCCTTGACGGAAGAGTTGAACTTTGCGAAAACAATAGGAGCTATGAGGTTGAGTCCACCGCCGAGACCGTAAGCAAAATTTTTTAGCATTGCAAGGAAATTTCGCTCCTCCATATCGTTTGTCATTACTGGAAGCATACTGTTGAGTGAAATGTCCATAACGGGGAAGGTCACACCGAGAAGCATATATGAAATATAGGCAACCATAACCTTCATCGAGTCCGAAACATATGCCGGACCCATCCATACCACGGCATAGTTCAAGGTGCAGATGATCGTTCCGACAATAAGAATTCGTCTGAATTTTCCGAACTTTGAGTTTGGCGCTCTGTCAATGAAATAACCGATGAACGGGTCATTCACTCCGTCAAAAACTCTTGCTATCAAAAACATTGTTCCGACGACCTTTGCGTCCATACCGAGTGTGTCGGTATAGAAAATCGAAAGGTATGCGTTGACCATGGTCATTATAGGGATGTTTCCGAGGTTCACGAAGAAATATGACACGCGTTCCTTCCAAAGCGGCTTATTCCCGAGCTGAAGCGTGGCACCCAATCCGGAAAGCTTTGATTTCTTTTCTTGGTTTTCTTTCATTGTTATGACCGTTCCTTTCCGCTGCGTGTAAGGCACAAAAGGCTCGGAAAGCCTTGCACCGTAACACAGCATTAAAAATCTGTGTTGAGACATGCTTGAGAATTTATATTCATTGCATAGTACGTGGATGTGAGTGGGCACAGCGAAAGCTGAACCGTATGGTGTGTGTATCAGCTGCTCTTTCAAGCACAAATTACATTATTACTCCTATATTCAACAACGCATCTTTTCAATAAAAAGAAAAAGGCGGCAAAAATCATGATTCATCTTTCCTCTTCATCGGAATTGTAACATATCGTTGTGATTATTTCCACCACTTTCTGAAGAAATATCCGAAATAAAAATCGCAATCAGCGCCTCGAAATGCTGTATAAGACATTTCGAGGCGCTGTTCATTCTTTTTATTCTACATATTGCCGGGCGAATGTCACCCCGCATTTGAATTTTATTTGCATATATTTATCGCAGATGGTTATCCTATCGACCGTTTGCTTGATAATGAAGCCATTCTGCGCGTTCGGCACTGCATCTTTATTATTTTCTGTATTTTTTGATTAACTGCTAAGAATCGCATTTTTACTTTAAAATTTCGATTTTCCTCAAGTTCCAATCACTTTTCGTTGTGAACATTCCTGTATTCATTCGGCGTCATACCCGTAGACTTTTTAAACACGGTTTGGAAATACGCCTGACTTGAAAAGCAAAGATGGGTGCTGATCTCCGACAGACTTCGGTTAGAGTATCTGAGAAGCCTTTTGGCGTCTCTTATTTTACTTTTTATAATGAAATCTGTAATGCTTTCTCCGGTTTCCTGCCTGAATTTTTTTGTTACATATGTCCTGCTCTTTCCGATGAATCCCGCAACATCATCTATTCCTATCTGACAGTTTGTGTGATTTTGAATATACTGCATGCAGGCATATATCTCTTTCGACGCATTCCGCGGGGCCTTCACTTGTGCAACCCTGTCCGTGAAATCAAGAAGCATGTTGTACTGCAGCACTTTAACCTCCTCTGTTGAGGAGGTCTTTTCACACTCCTGGATATACAGATCGATAAGGCGATAAGTCTCTTCAACTCCGAGTCCGCCGCCGATAGCGCCGACCTTGCCGACCATGGTTGCTACGCCTATCAAAAGATTTTTTGCCTGACGCAGCGGCGCTTCCGCAAGTTTTCCCTCCCGCAGGTGCGTTGTTTTCGCGGTAGAGGTCAAAAACGCATTCAGTTTGTCTGTCTCGCCGTCCCTTACAAATGAGAGGAGCATATTTTCAAACTGATATGTTCCGTGCAGAACCTGCTCGTCCTGCGATTTGTACAGATCCTCGGTATATGTAACCGCAAGCTTGTTTCCTACATCTGACGACTCCTCGCGAAACTGCTCCGCAATGTCAAACATCTCACCGTTGATAATAAAATTCAGAAGCGCGGTAAGGTTCACAAACTGATTATATGAGCAATTCGGAATGGAATACAGAAATTCCGCCAACGCATCCATATCTTTTTTATCCGTTAAATTTCTTCGCGCAACAGTCATAACCGTATCTTCCGTGATAGGCGTCGGAAAAACCGGACCGAGAAGTACTCTCATCGGGCTGTTTTTTATTCTTATCTGCCCATATGTCCCCTGTTCAGGCAAAGTCAGGATATACATAGTCTGCTCGGCGGAAAACGACTGAGCCTCAAACAAAGAAAACAAATCGAGACTGCTGCCCGCCGACGAAAAAATATGTACTATAGTCCTTTCTTCATACACCGCCAGCGGTATATAATGTGAAGCATAAAATAAACTGCATATATTATTTATTCTGTCATCCACAAAGAACACCCCCACGAACCTTATTTTATAATATTATACCCGATAGTGAAATACCGTTCAACTGTTTTTGATTAAAATCAATGTATAATGATTATTTTTTGCAGACTTTGTTGACTGATTTTGGGCATTGTGTGTTTGCCGCGTCTAAAATCACAGCAAAAGAGCAAAATCAAAAACAGGAGGATCATATATGAAAAAATTTATCTGCGCGCTTCTTTCACTGGCGATGCTCGCTTTCTTTGCAGGCTGCCGCGACCAAAAGAACATCGAGACCGATACCACCGACGCATCCTCGGGAAGCGTTGAAGCTCAAGTTGAGGACACGTCTGCGGCATCGCCGGACTCAACTGTGCCGCAAACAGATTCCGAATCCGCATCAGTTGAAGAAACAAAGACAGATGCGCCTTCGGACGGAACAACAGCCGCCCTGGCAAAACAGCCGTCTGTTTCTGTTGGCAAGTTTGCCTTCATAAAGGATAAAAAGGGCGACATTCTGCGATCCGATTCCGAAAGCAAGATATGGGCGGGAGTCGTCGGCGATGCATACATACTGCTCAGAAACACCTCTGACGCAAACGAGTGGGGTGAAAAAGGCAGAATCTACGAGCTTCACTGCGCCCAGTTTGCGGGAAAATATTCCATGTGGAGCGACGGTTTCTGGGAGATCAATGACGATGGAACGGAGCTGACCCTCACACCCAAAAACCAGAGCGAAAACGGCAACATAGGCGTTGCTGCCGGAAAAAGCAAGACATTCAAGGGTCAAAACGGCGTTTTCTCCGTTCCGGTAACATTTGAACAGGGCGGAAAAACAACTATCAAAATAGATTTCAACAAAGTATCGAAATAACACTTCGACGGCACATATTGATAAAAGGGTGAACTTATGAAAGAAATATCCTTGCTTGAAAAAAGCATACTAAATACAAAGTTTTTTGATTCAAAGATAAAAACCTGCTCGGTGTCATGGAAAGAAAAATATCTCGGACACCTTATCGGTCCTCTTGGACTAATTCTCGTTGTCAACACTGTCGCCGCGCTCGTTGAAAAGTTTTTCACCCAACAGGTCGGCGCAATGTACGGCGAAGGCAACGCCGCGATGATATCCGCAATGGGCAAAAAATATGAGATGGTAATGACTGTTGCAAAGATTCTTGCCGTCGCTACAGGTCTCTTGGTGTCGTGGCTCATTTCGCACACAAAGTCAAAGCAGGGTAGACTCCGTCCGTGGTATCTGATCTTCGGATTCTGTTCCGTTGCAATAGCGGCGACCATCTTCCTGTTTTCGGGAAATACTCTGGGTGATAACTACTGGTACTATTTCTTCACCCTGCTCATATGCTATCATACAATCGGAACCTCCTACTTTTACCTGTTCCGCGACAACATAGTATCTCTTTCAACTCACAACGCCAAAGAGAAAGCTCAGCTGACTTTTATACGCAAAATGTCGTGGACTCTCATTTCCGGCATACTCATCGGAATGCTTGTCTCTTCGGTCATTATCCCGTTATGGCTCCAGTATGATATCAAAGGATATGCTATACTTATGATAATCCTTTCGATAGTCGCCGTTCCGCTTGTGCTCATGGAGTACTATTTCACCAGAGAGCGTATTATCGAAGATATCGCACTCGAACAGGGAATTGACAGAGAAAACAATATTCCTCTTAAAGAACAGATGAAAGCACTGTTCACCAACAAATACTGGGTCATTCTGACTTTTCTTGGGCTTCTGGGAGGAATTGTTGACAACTACAAGGGCGGAAACGTTCAATATTTCTATATTCAATATATGCTCGGCGGCATCAACAACGATTTCATGCAGATGATCTATCAGATCGTAACAGGAGTTCCGCTCGGTATCGGTGCATTCCTGATATACCCGATATCCAAAAAAGTCGGAATAAAGAATCTGACCGTCGGCGGATATTCGCTCGTGCTTATCGGCAGCATCATCGGCTGGATATTCCCGGATAAAATGATTCCTGCTCTGATAGCGGGATTTTTAAGAAACCTCGGATGGCTTCCCAACGCATATATATTTGCAACGCTTACCTGCTTTGCATTTGACAACATCGAATACAAGTCGCATATCCGCCTTGAGGGACTTCTCGGCACAGGTATTGTCACTGCTGTTATGACTCTTATATATGCACCGTTTGCCGGCGGATACGAATCGGCTATTCTCCGCCTCGGCTTCGTTGATATTGCCGGAGTTATGCCAAACGAAAAAGTCAGAGCATTCATGACCCTCTCATTCTATCTGTTTGATATTATTCTTTCTACAGCGTTCATAGTGCTACTGCCATTTGTCGATGTCGAGAAGAAGATGCCCGAAATTTCCGCCGAACTGCTCCGCAGAAAGAGAGAAGCTGTCCTTGCCAAAGGTGAAGAGTGGATCGAACCGGAAGAGCTGGACAGACTGGAGGCAGAACGCGACGAGCGCGAATACGAAGAAAACAGAATAAAGGACCTCAAAGCCCTCTGTGAAAAGAAGGGACTTGACTTTGAGGCAGAAAACGCTAAATATCTCGCCGCAAAGGCAAAGAAAGAACAGAAAAAGGCGGCGAAGCTCGCCAAAAAACATGGTGAATCCAAATGATATTCGATTTTAACGACGGCTGGACGCTGACAAAGGAAAACGGCGAAAGCTTCTCCGTTTGTCTTCCGCACGATGCGATGCTCGGCGAAAAGAGATATGCTTCATGCAGAAACGCAGTTCAGGGCGGATACTTTCCGGGCGGAAAGTACAGATACACAAAAACATTTCAAATCAACGAAAGTGACATCGGCAAAAATATACGGCTGCACTTCGGCGGTGTATACCGCAATGCAGTCGTGAGCGTAAACGGTGAAGCCGTTAAAGAAAACAAATACGGTTATTCGCCGTTTACCGCCGACCTCACCGAAAAAGTCACGAGCGGCAAAAACACCGTTGAGGTCCTTGCCGACAACAGCCTTGTTCCGAACTGCCGCTGGTATTCGGGCAGCGGAATATACCGCCCTGTATATCTTGAGATTTCAAGAAAAGATGCCCCGACTTTTCTGAAGATAAAAACAGTCGGCATCTCACCCGCCGTTATCGAAGTTGATACCGACGACGGCGCGGAAGTACAGATTTTCGATGCCGAGGGCAGCCTTGCCGCCAGAGGTCAGCGGGGCGCACTTGTGGTCCGCGGAAGCGCCGTACCTCTATACCTGCAAGGTTTCGCGAGGCGGCGAAGAAATGACAGAAAAATTCGGCATACGCACTCTCGAATGGAGCGGAAAAACCGGGCTGCTTGTCAACGGAAAAGAGACCCTGCTTCGCGGCGGATGTATTCACCATGACAACGGAGTTCTCGGCGCCTGTTCTTTTGCCGACGCCGAGGAGCGCCGCGTAAGAATACTGAAAAGCCAGGGTTTCAATGCTCTGCGCATGGCGCATAACCCCGCTTCCCGCTCACTGCTCGATGCCTGCGACAGAATAGGCATGTATGTCATGGACGAGGCATTTGACGGATGGTATATACCGAAAGAATACCATGACTATTCGCGTGATTTTCTCTCCGATTACAAATCCGTTCTCGCTGCAATGATTGAAAATGATTACAACCATCCGAGCGTTATAATATATTCTCTCGGCAATGAGGTCACGGAAACAGCTTCTAAGCGTGGAGTCGAACTGTGCGCCGAAATGCGCGATACAGTTCACTCGCTCGACGGCACCCGTCCGGTCACTTGCGGAATAAATGTCCTTCTCGACGTCTATGCGCGTCTTGGCATCGGCGTTTACAGCGACAAAAAGGAATACAAAAGAGAACCTCTGCCGGAAGGCAAAGGCTACAAAGAAAAGAAATCCGGTTCGGCATTTTTCAATTATTGGGCAGAAAAGCTCGGCAAGTTATTCTTTGCACTGAGCAAAACCAATATGGCGGAAAAAGTGGTAAGCGATATATCCCCCGCCCTTGACATTGTCGGACTAAATTACGCATCCTCGCGCTATGACAAGGATGCCGAAAAATATCCCGACCGGCTGATGATAGGCACAGAGACTATATCCGCCGATTTGCCATATAACTGGAACCGCGTTCTCAGGCACAAGCAGCTGATAGGCGACTTCGTATGGTCGGCATGGGACTACATAGGCGAGACCTGCATGGGATGGACATATCAGTCCTACAAGGGGCTTCCGCTCCTCTCCGGGCAGGGAATGATTGACATTACCGGTCTGCCTTTGGCGCAAATGGCATTTCTCCGAACCGTATGGGGAACGGAAACCGAGCCGTTTCTCGCTGTCAGGCCGCTCAACCATAGCGGAGAAACGCCGAGCAAGGGCGCATGGCAGTTCACAAATGCGCTCGACAGCTGGACATGGCACGGCTTTGAAGGAAAGCCGACCGTCGCAGAGGTTTATACAACAGCCGACAGCGTCAGACTGGAGCTCAATGGTAAGGTTATAGGAACAAAAAAAGTCCACCAAAACAAGGCTCTGTTCTCCGTGAAATACGCTCCCGGCACGCTCACTGCGATAGCCTTGGACAGAAGCGAGAACGAGACGGGGCGCACTCGACTTATCAGCGGCGAAAAAGCTCCGATTCTGACAGTCAGGCCCGACCGCTCGGTTCTGCCCCCCGACGGGCAGGCTCTGTGCTTTGCGGAAATTGAGTTCACCGACAAAAACGGAGTGCTTCTTCCGTATATGGAACAGCGCGTTGACATAAAAATTGACGGCAATGCAGTCACTCTGCAGGGATTCGGCAGCGCGCTGACAAAAACCGACGAAGTTTTTATCCACCCTTATCATAATACATACCGCGGAAGAGCGCTCGCTGTGTTCCGCGCAGGGAAAGCCGACGGCAAATCAACCGTCACGGTATCTTCCGAAAATACAGAGCCTGTCTCGTTCTCCATAGAAGTGACGGGCGGAAAAGAGGAATAACAACATGGCGCAATTATACTGCAATCCGCTCGAAATAGCATATAAATATCAGCATCCGCTGTTCGGGAAATATGCCTACAAGGAAGCGGCCGATCCGACTGTAATTCTCTTCAATAACAAATATTTTCTTTTTACCTCAAAGTGCGGAGGCTTCTATTATTCGGACGACCTGTTCCACTGGGACTTTCACGAGGACAGAAAGCTTGAAATACACGGCTATGCTCCCGATGTGAGTGAGCACGACGGATGGCTGTATTTTTGCGCCTCTTCTTATTCAAAAAAAAGCAGGATACTGCGCACACGCGACCCCTTTAAGGGCTTCGAGCTTGTCTCGTCGCCGTTTGCATTCTGGGATCCTCACCTTCATTTTGAAGACAACAAAGCGTATCTCTATTGGGGCTGTTCTTCAAAAGAGCCTATCTACGCGATTGAGATGGATATAAAGACGATGACTCCCATCGGCAAAAAGGTACCGATAGTGTCCGGCGACAAAGAGAACCACGGCATAGACAACAAGGATATCTATGCCGACAAAAAAATCAGTCTGTGGCAAAAATATATCAATCTGTTTGTCGGAGACGGCGCGTTTATCGAGGGCGCATTTCTCAACAAAATAAACGGCAGATACTATTTTCAGTATGCAACTCCTGGCACGGAGTTTCCGACCTACGGCGATGCGGTTCTGATTTCAGATAACCAGCTTGGCAAATTTGAATGGCAGAAGCACAATCCGTATTCCATTGTTCCGTCCGGATTCACCTGCGGAGCCGGTCACGGCAGCACATTCAGCGACAAATCCGGAAATCTTTGGCACGCCTCCACGGTCTGCGTGGGTGTCAACCATAATTTTGAACGTCGTCTCGGTCTTTGGCCTGCGGGAGTTGACAAAGACGGATTACTGTTCTGCAACCAGTATTTTGCGGACTATCCAAAGAACATCCCTGACGGAAAATTTGACCCGCTGACCGTTGAGCCGGAATGGATGCTTTTGTCTTATCACAAGACGGCGTGCGCCTCCTCAAGCCGCAGCGGATTCGACCCGCAGAACGCCTTTGACGAAAGCATAAAAAGCGCTTGGTCGGCAACCAGCGGAAACAGCGGAGAATGGCTGAGCGTCGATCTCGGGAAAGAATATAATGTTGGAGCGGTACAGGTAAATTTTGCCGACTGCTTCACAAAAAAGAAGCGCGCCCCGATGAAAGAATACGGCGGAACATTCACCCAGGAGAGATATATCGAAGAAGAACTTGTCCGCTATGAATACAGAATAGAATACAGTTCAAGCGGCACCGATTGGGCTCCTTACGAAGAAACGCAGAACACGGTTTTTCCGCACAAGCTCATCCCTCGCCGCGCAAGGGCGCGTTATATCCGCATAGTCTTTGCAAGTGCTCCATACGGGCAGAATTTTTCGATATCCGGACTCAGAGTATTCGGTCTCGGCGGCGGAGAAAAGCCCTCGGCGGTTTCCGGCGAAAATGCCGAGAGAACAAGTGCCACCGAAGCAAGGCTCTCATGGAACAGTCAAAACGATGCTATGGGATATTGCATCCGTCTCGGAATCGCCCCCGATAAGCTTTATAACAGCATTCTTTTGTATGGTCAAAATGACTATACGGTAACATTTTTAAATAAAGAAACAGAAAAGTATTATTTTGCAGTTGATTCATTCAACGAAAGCGGAATAACCAAAGGTTCGATAAACGAGTTTTGAGAAAACACTATGTTTGAAATTGATGAAATAAAAATAGAACACTCAAAAAAGGATGTAGTCACCGACAACACTCAACCGGTACTGTCTTTTTCTCTCCACTCCGACGAGGACGGGTGTGAATTATGAAGCGGGGATTGCCTGCGTGCTGTATGGAAAACAGGGCGCGTGCAAAACAACAAAGACCAACAAGCGCTCTTATCCGTACATAACCCAAAAAGGAGAATACCGTGAATGTGATCCATGCCAATATATTACAAATATAAAAGAAAAAACTGTTACCGGTTATAAATATCTTGATTTGTCCGATGCCGCCGGCATCATTGCTTCTGTCAGCGACAGAGCACGCGGTAAACTTCGCCTGTTCACACAGATCGACGGCGATTGTATCGGAGAAATAGATATTCGTCCAAATACACGGCGGGCAAAGACAGGTATTCGTTTCTCTCTTGCCGAGTCGGCCTTGTATTTTCGTTTCGAAGGCTCCGGCAAATTGAATCTGCTGAACTTCACCGTTACAACAAACAAGGAGGATAACTCGTGAGCAAAAATGCTTTTCCCGACGGCTTTCTCTGGGGAGCCGCGACAGCCGCACCGCAGATTGAGGGCGGATATGATTCGGACGGCCGAACGCCCAGCATATGGGATGAAGCTCCGAAAGAAAAAATAAAAAACGGCGACAACTGCCATGTCGCCTGCGATCATTATCACAGGTACAAGGAAGATATCGCTCTGATGAAGGAGCTGGGGCTGAAATCATACAGGTTCTCCGTATCCTGGCCGAGAGTTATCTCCCAAGACGGCAAGGTCAACCCCAAGGGACTTGAATTTTACAGCAATCTCGTTGATAAGCTCATTAAAAACGGAATCGAGCCGCTCGTTACGCTCTACCACTGGGATCTGCCGCTCTGGCAATATAAAAAGGGCGGCTGGCTGAAAAAAGATATTATAGACGACTTTGCTTTCTATGTAAAAGCAGTCGTCGAAGCTCTGTCCGACAGAGTAACATACTGGATAACCTTCAACGAGCCGTCCTGTTTTCTCATGAACGGCTATATGCAGGGAGTTCATGCGCCGTTCAAGCACCGCTGTCTTGCCCTGCCGAAGTTCACGAAGATATTTATGCTCACAAATCGTCGGGCGGTCGAAACCATCAGAAAATACGCGAAAAAGAAGCCGCTTATAGGTCTCTCTTTCGCGTCGGGCGCGTTTATACCCAATGATGAATCAGACCCGAAGAGCGTAGAGGAAGCATACAACAAATCGTTCAATGTGACTATGGGCACGATGAACAACCGCTGGTGGATGGATCCCATTCTTTTGGGAAAGCCCGTCACCGCCTACTGTGTTTACGCGACGCATAAAAGTGATATGCCCCGCTTTAAAACAGATTTTGATTTTCTTGCCGTCAACCACTATGAGGCATTCAATTATTCCGCCTGGGGCGGCGACAAAAGCATCGACAAATCAAAGCTCAACACCACCTCGCTCGGCTGGGTAATAGACGGACGCTCGATTTACTGGACCTTGAAGTTCCTTTATCGCAGATACCGCCTGCCGATAATCATAACCGAAAACGGCATGGCAAACAACGACAGCATAACGGACGGAGAAGTCAGGGACGATGTGCGCATCGGCTTTATGAATGACTACCTTTCAAATGTCAGAAGAGCCATTGATGACGGAGTCAAGGTTTTCGGATATCAGCATTGGTCGCTTATGGACAACTTTGAGTGGGCAGAGGGCTACGAGCCGAGGTTCGGGCTCATATATGTCGATTATAAAACGCTCAAGCGCACACCTAAAAATTCCGCGTACTATTATAAAAAGATTATCGAAACAAACGGAGAGATAATACCATGAATCCGCTTTTTCCATTAAATGAATATATTCCCGACGGCGAAGCTCATGTTTTCGGTGACAGGGTATATCTATACGGCAGTCACGATGCCGAAAACTCGGACAGATTCTGTGTGCAGGATTACTCCGTCTGGTCGACTCCCGTCTCAGACCTTTCGTCTTGGAGTTGCAAAGAAAAAGCCTACCTGAAATCTCAGGATCCGAGAAGCCGCGACGGTCGCCTTGTAGATTACTATGCACCAGATTGCGTAAGGGGAAATGACGGGAGATATTATCTCTACTATTTCGCTGCGGGGCCGAACACATCTGCATTCGGTCCGATGTCTGTCGCCGTTTCGGAAAGTCCTGACGGTCCGTTTGAATATCTCAGCGATATAAAATATAAAAACGGCGCTCCGGTTTTGAAGTTCCTTACAAACGACCCCGCGGTCATAAACGACAACGGCAGGATATGGCTCTATTACGGCTGGGGGCTCGGCAGAGATTTCAGAAGCAAAGTGTTTTCTCCGCTCTACCGTTTTGTGCTCAGCAAACTGACCAACCGCTCGTATCGCGAGGTGACGGAAACAAAACCAAGCATACTTTCCTGCGCAGTTGTCGAACTTGAAAATGATATGTGCACGGTAAAGGGCGAACCGAAGGCGGTTCTCGACAGCAAGACTACTGCGGATAAATCGAGCGAGCTTTATCGTCACTCGTTTTATGAGGCTCCATGCATACGAAAAATAAACGATTTGTATTATCTGATATACTCATCCGGCGAAAGCAACGAGCTTGCCTACGCGACAAGCAAATTTCCGGACAGGGGTTTTCAATATCGCGGCGTTATTATTTCAAACAGCGACCTCGGCTATCGCGGCAACAAGCAGCGAAAAGCCCCCGCAGGGACGATACACGGCTCGATAGAACAGATAAACGGAAAATATTATGTTTTCTATCACCGCTGCACGAACAATACGGATTTTTCCCGCCAGGCCTGCGTGGAACCCGTAACAATAAACGCAGACGGAACAATAAATCAGGTTGAGATAACCACGCAGGGTGTCGGTGCTCCCCTGCCCGCAGCCGGCGAATATTCCGCCGCTCTGTGCTGCAATCTGTATAACCGCCGCACTAAAAATGTTCAGGGAAACGGCAAAGGAGACAGACAGCCCAACATCGCGTCGCGAAACGGCGAAAGCTTTGTAACGGCAATTACCAATGGCACCGTCATCGGTTTCAAATATTTTAATTTCAAAAAGCCCGTCTGCATTTCTGTTACCGTCAGAAATGCAAACGGCAGAATGGATATAAAAATCGGAGACAGGACTGTTGGAATTATTCCTCTTTCTCAATCGACGGAATGGAAAACATTTTCCGTCAAAATAGATCCCGAAGAAAAAACTGATGCCCTGTATTTAGTATATCGAGGCAAAGGAAAAGCAGATTTTTTGAAAATGGAGTTGAGCTGAAATGCCAATGTTTTTCACTTTACTGGCAAAAAAATATAATCCTTATGACATTGACAACGGGATATTTGCAATGAACTGTGCAGCGCCCCGCAGCCTGCCCATAGTCTGCACAAAAATGATAGCCGACGACGGCTACGGAACAGCCACGGTAAACGGCAAGCCCGTTTCAAAGGGCAAGTGCGTCAAATTTCTCACCCCTGCCCATATATCTCCTGCCCGTCGGCGAAGCGGCTCAGGACTTTGACAAGACCTACACCGTAAAGCTCAGCGGCTATAGAGATATTGACGGCAGACGTTTTCCCGACTGCACCTTCAGATTCAAAACCCCGCCCAAGCCGATTGATGACGGTCTGCACAAAGAAAATGAGCAGGCGGCAAAAGAGGTTTCCGATGAGGGCATCGTCCTGCTCGAAAACAACGGCATTCTCCCGCTTGGCAGCGGCAGCTCAATAAAACTGCTGGGGGCTTACAATGATTTTCGTATAACGGCAATCGGCGCAAGCCTCATAAAGCCGCGCTGGACGCTGACCGTTCCCGAAGCCGTCGAACATTCAGGGGCACTCAGCATACGCGATAACGCCGAGACGGCTCTGTTCTTTATTTCCCGCGGCTCGGGTGAAAACAAAGACAACCGACCGATAAAGGGTGAATATTATCTGACAGACGAAGAAAAAACGGCGCTCAGCGAAGCCGCCGCAAAGTATAAAAATCTTATAATCATTCTGAACACCGGATATCCTATCGAGATGGGGTTCATCCGCGGTCTCGGTGCGTCGGCTGTTATATGGACAGGCTTCAGCGGCCAGCGCGGCAGCGAAAGCCTTATTGATATTCTCTGCGGAAAAGTCAACCCCTCCGGCAGACTTGCCGACACATGGCCGATAGACTATTACGACTCACCGTCCGCCAAAAACTTCATCAATCTCGATGACAACTCTCCGCTCTACTCCGACGACGGAAAGCGCTTCGGTGCAAGCGTATATTACGAGGAACAGGAATTTGTCGGCTACCGCTACTTTGACTCGTTCAAAAAGGACGCCGCTTATTACTTCGGCCGCGGACTGTCTTATTCCGACTTTTCCGTCCGCTCCTCCGCATCATTTGAAGGCGGCATACTCCGCGTCAGCGCAGAAGTTACAAATAACTCCGATGTTCCCGGAAAGGACTCTGTTCTCGTCTATGTTAAACCGCCGCGCGGGAATGAGTCGAGACCCGAAAAGCTGTTCTGCGGCTTTGAAAAGACAGCACTTTTGAAAAAAGGCAAATGCCAAACGCTGACGATCGACATACCGCAAAAGGATTTTTCGCACTATGACAAAAACCTTCACGTGTTCATTCTCTCCAAAGGTCAATACGATGTTATGGTCGGCGGCGAAGCGGACAATGTCAGAACAATTTGTTCTTTCGTCCTTGAAGACGATGTAGTCTGTGAAAAAACCGTATCCGTCTGCCGTGAGGCAGAGAAAATAACAGGTGTTGACGAAAACGGCAATATCCGCACGGGCAGAACAAAAATCACCGAGGCTAAAAATGCCATAGCAGTTCACGCCGAATATACAAAACCCTCTTATAATGCGCTGCCCCGATACAGTGGAAGTCCCATAACACTTTCCGATGTCAAGAATGATTTGACTAAACTTGATGACTTCGTCTCACAGTTTTCGCTCAGAGAGCTGGCGGATTTTACCGTCTGCAACGGCTCCTGTTGGGGTCCAGGCAAAAGCGGAGCCGCCGGAAAGCTCGCTTCAAGCAAGCGTCTGGGCGTGCCGACACTGTACATGAGCGACGGCAACTGCTGCGTCAATCTCAACCGTCCTACGACCGGATTTCCGTCAAGCAATCTGCTCGCCGGGACATTCAACAAAAGCCTTGCATATAAGGTAGGCAAAGTGCTTGCGGACGAGTCAAAAGAGAACGGCATTTCAATAAATCTCGGTCCCGGCGGAAACCTTCACCGCAACATTCTCTGCGGACGCCATCCGGAATATTACTCGGAGGATCCGATACTGACGGGAACTTTAATGGCATATCAGGCGAGAGGGCTAGAGGAAAACGGAGTTATAGCGACATACAAGCATCTTATCGCCAACAACATGGAGTTCGAGCGCAAATCGGCGCACGGGATAATTGACGAGAATACCCTGCGCGACCTTTATCTGCGAGTATTTGACAAAGCTTTCTCTCTGTATAAGCCCGGCTGTGTCATGACATCATACAACCCGGTAAACGGTATCTATCCATGCGAAAACTCCGCACTGCTAAATGACCTTTTACGCGGCGAGTGGGGCTTTGACGGCTTTGTTATGACAGACTGGGGATCCTATGACACCGCTGACAGCATAAGAAGCGTCTGTGCCGGCACGAATCTGCTCACCCCCGGCAGCAAGAAACACTTCCGTATGATATTAAAAGCTGTCAAACGCAACGAGATATCAAAAGCCGCACTTCAGCACAGCGTCAAGCAGATAGTGAAAGTTCTTGTGAGGTGCATATGAAAATCGTAATAGATAAAAATGCAAAAACCGTTCCTACTAATTTTTCCTGGCAGTTCGGAGTCGGCAACGATCATGCCTTTCAGCTGCACATAAGGGATGTTTGCGATCATGTAAAGCTCGTTCACGATGAGCTGGGCATGAAATATATTCGCTTTCACGGCATATTTGATGACGATATGCTCTGCTTTCAGCGGCTCTCGGATTACAAGCCTTTTGCCGCGGTGCCGTTTTCAGACAATATAGATGAGATAAATTTCAAACAAATTGCTGATGTTTTTGACAATGTGCTCGCCTGCGGAATGAAACCGTTTGTTGAGCTCTCGTTTATGCCCGGCGCACTTGCAAGCGGAAAGAAAACCGGAATACGCTATCTCAACAACATAACCCGCCCGAAATCAATGGACAAATGGGTGGATTTCATATCTTTGATAGGATTACATCGAACTTTTTGCATTATTGTCAAAAGTTTCATTTTATGATACAATCGGTTTGATGAAACGAATTTTTTCAGGGGTTACGGATATGAAAAGAGTGCTTATACTAAACGGTGAGGGTGCTGCTTTAGAAAACATTGCAATCCGAAGTGTTCTTGAATATTTTGGGTACATTGTAACTATGTACAACATAGGCAGACCGCAGGATTACTTTGATGTATTCGGCGGAAAGCTATATTTCAACTATGACTATTTAATTATCGGATGTCACGGTGACGGCGGAAAGATAATCGTTCCAGTTTTAGGGGAAAATGTCTATTATCCGAATGAGTGCCGGAATAATATCGGTTATGAAGAATTACAAGGTTCGGTAAAAATCAAGGATAAAACCGTTATATGCACCGGATGCACCACGGGTGCGGGAGAACTATGCACAGCGTTTAATCGAAATAACAATATCTTTGTTGCTCCTGCGGATTATATTGAAGGCAACAGCAGTCTGTTGTTTATTGTGAACCTGTTTTATCATTTGTCCAACGGATCGAGTTTTAAAGACAGCTTTGCTGCTGCAAACAGTATTGATAGTGAAACCCAACTGTATAATTTTTATTCTTGATATTTTTATTATAAGGATGGTAAGTTCCGATTTACTTCAAGCGGCGGCGTGTCACCCAAACTCTTAAATCATAAACCGCCCTGCGCTGAACCGACGTTGTTCTCCGTTAACGCTTTTCCATCAAAATTACAGCAGACTTTTTCTACGTCCGAAGCTCATTACGCATTCAAATATGTAACCTCACTTTTACAGCAAAAAATCAAGACAGAGGGCGTGCCTCTGCCTTGATTTTTTATTCTTATTTGCTTACCATCACTCTTTGATTTTGGGATACAGTTCCGACCATTTTGAGTATTTTTCGCTGTAGTATTTCACGAGCTTTTCATCCGGCAAAATGCGGGTATAGCTCGATTTAACGCTGTCTTTGAGCTGCTCATACCTGTCATCCGGAAGGCAAGCTCGCGCACCTAAGAGCGCGGCACCCAAAACAGCTCCGTGTTCAACCTCGGGAAGCAAAAGCTCAATGTTCAGAACGGACGCTATAATTTTTACCCACTCTTTATTTCGCGTGCCGCCTCCGCAGATTTTTGAAGTCTCGATATATATTCCGAGATCCCGGATAATATCGAGATTTTGTTTTATCGCAAAAGCGACCCCCTCTAACACCGCAAGCGTCATTTCGTCTTTTGTCGTATTGAGAGACAAGCCGAAAAAGGCTCCGCGAATGCTTGAATCGTTAATCGGCGAGCGCTCGCCCATAAGATACGGCAAAAACATAACCTGACTTTTGCCGATATATTCCGCGAAGTCTCCATCATATGACGATTTTGTTATACCTTCGACCCACCATTTTTGGCAGCTTGCCGCCGACAAAATGCAGGCAAGATAATGATATTCGCCCGTCGCGGAGCAAAATGTGTGTATCGCTCCGTTCGGCACATAATCAAACTCGTCGCTTGCGACAAAAATCGTGCCCGATGTGCCGAGTGAAATATTGCAGTCTCCGCTTTTAATTGTATCCGTTCCTACGGCGGATGCCGCATTGTCGCCCGCTCCGATAACTATTTTGACGTTTTCGTTCAATCCCAGCTCATCGGCAACGGACTTTTTGAGCGTTCCTACCGCCTGATAGCTCTCATATACTTTTGGCAGATTCTTTTCACCTATGCCGAGCACCGACAGCATAGGCTCGGACCAGCGACGATTTTTTGTGTCGAAATACAATGTGCCCGTAGCGTCTGAGCAATCGGTCGCAAATACGCCGCTTAGCCTGTACGCTACATAGTCCTTGGGGAGCATGATTTTTTCCATCTTTTGAAAATTCTCCGGCTCATTGTTTTTGAGCCAAAGCACTTTGGGCGCGGTGAAGCCGGAGAACGCGATGTTTCCCGTGTTTTGTTGAAGCGTCTTTTTGCCGATAATATTGTTAAGATATTCGGTCTCAAGCGAGCTTCGGCTGTCGTTCCACAAAATGGCGGGACGGATCACATTGTCGTTTTCGTCGAGCACGACAAGGCCGTGCATCTGCCCCGAAAAGCTGATTGAAACAACACTGTTTTTATCAATATCAGATACAAGCTCTTTTATTACAGAAATGCTGCCGTCATACCAGTCCTGCGGATTTTGCTCGCTCCAACCGTCTTTGGGATAATAGAGGGGATACTCTCTTGACGCCGTTTTGACAATCGCCTTTTCGCTCAGCAGCATTCCCTTTACCGAAGAGGTTCCTATATCAAGCCCTATGAAGCAGTCCATTCGCCGCACCTCATTTAAACAGAATTCGGTTTATTTCGCTCTGAATCTTTTCCTGTCTGCCGGATTCCGGAATTTCACAGATCTTCTTTTCGCAGGCTATCTCGGACAACTGCGAAAGGGTCGTATCGCCGTTTCTGATTTTCTGACCCAATTCGGAGCTGAACGAAGAATATTTTTTCTCAATAAACTCATCGATTGTACCGTTTTCTATAATTTCGGCTGCCTTGATAAGACCGAGAGCAAATGTGTCCATGCCGAGAATATAGCCATAGAACATGTCCTCTGCGGTGTTGCTCGCTCTGCGGTTTTTGGCGTCAAAATTAAATCCGCCGGTAAGTCCGCCGTTTTTGAGCACCTCATACATACACATCGTTGCACTGTATGCATCAAAGGGGAACTCATCGGTATCCCAGCCCAAAAGCAGATTTCCCTGGTTTGCATCAATGGAGCCGAGCATTCCGTTTACGGCGGAAATTCTCAACTCGTGCTGGAAGGTGTGACCGGCAAGCGTCGCGTGATTGGCCTCGATATTCAGCTTGAAATCCTTGTCGAGTCCGTACTGTCTCAAAAAGCCTATTGCCGTTGCGGCATCGAAATCATATTGATGCGTCATGGGCTCCTTCGGCTTGGGCTCGATATAGAAATCTCCCTCAAACCCGATGCTTCTGCCGTATTCCACAGCCATGCGCATAAGAGACGCTATGTTTTCCTGCTCAAACTTAACATCGGTGTTCAGCAGAGTTTCGTAGCCCTCTCTTCCGCCCCAGAACACATAGCCTCTGCCGCCGAGCTTAACGGTAATATCAAGCGCCTTTTTTATTTGCGCCGCAGCAAAGCAATAAACATTGACATCGTTGGTGCTGCCGGCGCCGTTCATAAACCTCGGATTGCCGAACATATTTGCCGTTCCCCAAAGGCACCTGATATCCGTCCCGTTCATTTTTTCAAGAATATAGTCCGAAATTTCATCAAGACGCGCGTTTGTAACATTTATGTCCTTGTCCTCGGGGACTAAATCGACATCGTGGAAGCAGAAGTATTTAATACCGAGCTTCTCCATAAATTCGAAGCCGGCATCCACCTTTGCCCTTGCGTGTTCCATCGTACCGGGTATCGCTCCGAAAGACTTGTCGGCCGTACCGACGCCGAACATATCCGCGCCTGCCGCGCCGAGATTGTGCCACCATGCCATGGCGAACGGCAAATGCTCGCTCATCTTTTTGCCAAAAATCACTCTGTCGGGATTATAAAATTTAAACGCGAGCGGGTTTGAGCTTTGCTCTCCCTCATAATTTACTTTCTTTACAAAATCAAAATATTCCATAATATCAGTCTGCCTTTCTTATATAATAAATTTGTTCAATCAAACGCTGACCGTAAGCTTATTGTTCATTGCGTCCGCGCTGTTCTGACCGACATAGAATGTGTATTCATTCTCCAAATACCATTCTCCGGCCTTTTCGTCATAAAATTTAAGGTCATCCTTATAAACAGTCACGGTCTCCTCGATCTCTTTTCCCGCCGGGACATTGACTTTTTTGAAGCCTTTGAGCAGCTTCACGGGATGATCTCCGTTTGCTCCCGCATAGACCTGAACGACCGTCTTTCCGTCGAAGCTGCCGATATTCTTGATTTTCAGCGACACTTCTATGCTACCGTCTTTATTTTCGGCATGTATATCGGAGTACTCAAACTCGGTATAGGAAAGGCCGAAGCCAAACGGGAACGCAGCCTCTTTACCCTCCTTGTCGAGCAATGTATAGCCGTGGTAGTAGCCGTAGTCGATAACCCTTGTTTTTTCTCCGGGGAGCAGGAATTTCGGATAATCATTTTCGTCCTTGGCAATTGTAAACGGTAAATGACCGCTCGGGACTTCCTTGCCCGTCAATATATCTGCAAGCGCGTTTCCGCCCTCCATTCCGCTGTAGAAAGAATGAAGTATAGCGGACGCTTCGTCTTTCCATTCTTCAATGACATACGCACTTCCTCCGACGATATCAACGATTGTGTTCTCACAATCTGCGCAGATGCGGTGAATAAGCTCCACCTCGTTTGACGGAATACGCAGCGAATATCTGTCGCCGCCGTGCGCCTTTTCTGCCGTACCATCCTTGCTTGAGAAGTTCGCGAGATTTTCGCCCTCCTGCTTATAATCGCTGCCTACGCAAATCAAGACGCAGGAGCACGACTTGATTTCATCAAGCTTTGACGATATATCAAGGCTTTCGCAAAGGACAACATTTTCTTTTCCGAATGCATTGCAGAGGCCTTTATACGGAGTAACCGTATACGGACTCGCAACGCTGCTCGAACCATGATCGCCGACATTGATTTTGTTGGCATATCGTCCGACGACGGCTATTTTCTTGACATCGCTAAGCGGAAGTATTCCGTTGTTTTTAAGCAGGACAGTACCCTCGCACGCAACTTTTTTTGCAAGCATGGCATGGGACTTACAGGCGATAACATCCTTGGACTGATGTTTAATTTTTGGTGTTATCTTTATTAAGCCCGTCAAAACATTCCGAACTGCCTTGTCAATATCATCTTGCGATATTTTCCCGTTTCTTAAATATATTGGCAGCATGGTATACAGTATCTTCATCGGCATCTCGACATCCATGCCTGCCTTAACAGCTCTTTCCCCATTTCTCAGGGCAAACAGGAAGTCGGTAATTGCAAAGCCCTCAAAATGCCACTGATCGCGCAAGACATCCGTAAATAAATACTTGCTTTCGCAGCAATGCTCCCCTCTAAGAAGATTATAGGCACCCATAATGGACATCGCGCCGGCGTCAATGCACTTCTTGAAATGGGGGAAATATACCTCCTGCAAAGTCTTTTCATCTGCATGGACATCCACCGAAAATCTGATGTTTTCAATGCTGTTGCAGGCAAAATGCTTTGGGCAGGCGATAACGCCGTTATCCTGCACCGCTTTTGTCAGTGCAGCGCCCATTTTTCCGAGCAGAAACGGATCCTCGCCATATGTTTCCTGCGCCCTGCCCCAGCGGGGATTGCGCAAAAGGTTAATACATATACCGGCAAAATAGTTGGCGCCGCCTGCAATCGCTTCTTTTGCAATGGCTGTGCCGACCTCATATTCAAGCTCATCGTTAAACGAAGCGCCTCTTGCCATTGAAACGGGGAAGCAGGTACTTTTACCCATAACAACGCCGCGGGGGCCGTCCGAAAAGGCAACCGTCGGGATCCCCAAACGCTTAATCCCGCCTGCAATGCACGGTCGGTAGTTGTACTTTCTGCCCTTTGTAAGCAAGTCATAGCAATTTCGCATAGCAAACTGCCTGCCTGAAAGCATTTTCAGCTTCTCTCTTAATGTCATTTCGCTGCACAGCTGTTTGCAAACCTCCTTCAATGTCTCACTTGTCGGAGATTTTTGGTATACCGCTACCGCATCATTATAATTCATAATCGCGCTCCTTTACAGACATATTTTTGTTTTATTCCATGTTCATTATATAAAATGAATCTTGATTATAAAAGAAATATGTTTTATAATAATGGAAATATATTTGCACGGTGATTAAATTATGGTCGTTTATGAAGGACACAGAAGCGTAAAAGGCGAGTATCTTTATAATCAGGTAGACAAAAATCTGAACTTTCAAAAGCACACACATTGCAACTATGAAATTGTGTTCTGCCTGGGCGGTTGTCTGGTGTGTGAAGTGGGAAACAAAAAACACGAGCTGCACAGCGGCGAGGGAATGCTTATCCTTCCCGGATATATTCATTCTTTCTGCACACCCGAAGAAAGCGAGGATTATCTTTGCGTTTTTTCAACCGATCTTGTCTCCCTATTTTATGAAAAAACAAAGATGAAATCACTTTCCGACACGAGGTTCTCGTTTGACAACAGAAATGACATCGATATTCTGACGGACGAGAACAGAAGTATTTTTGCAAAGCAGGCTGTCCTTTACAGGCTTTGCGCCGCCGTGTTTGAACAAAGCGAAATAGAAAAAATTGATGAGTCCTATTTTGCACTCACCAATTCTCTCTCAATGTATATTCAAAATAACTTCACCAAAAAGCTACGGCTTCATGATATAGCAAAGGAATTCGGCTACGATTACAGCTATCTGTCTTCCTTCTTCAACAAGAATTTTGACATGGATTTCGCCTCATTCGTCAACAAATACCGCATTCAATTCGCCTGCGAGCTGCTGAAAGACACAAACGATGATGTGACCCAAATCGCAATGAAATGCGGATTCTCCACCATACGAAATTTTAACCGCGTTTTCAAGAACGAAACGGGACAAACGCCCAAAGCCTACCGTAAATTAAACAGTTCAAATTCGCGATTGGCTTCAGAACGGCGAAAATGATTTAAAATAATACTTCAACGAGGATGATTTACGGTTTGTAAATCATCCTCGTTTTTTACCGGCCTATGAAACGGGACGGGTTAGCAGTCGGGAAAGGAAACAGTTTATTTCAGTTGAATATACAAACGATATAAACTTATAAATATAATAACATTGTCATATCAATATTGTCTCGAAATTTTTTGTAGAGTTGGATGTTTGCTCCGCTTAAAAAGCTCGTAAAATCAGGGGTTTTCTCCGGTTCAAAAATTAAATATTTTGTTGTTCTTTCCGTCAGTTCTTTCCAAAAGTTTTTGGAAGAAATGCGGAATTACATACACGGAGAGTTGTCCGAGTGGTCGAAGGTGCAGCACTCGAAATGCTGTGTACGTAATGTACCTAGGGTTCGAATCCCTAACTCTCCGCCATAAGTCCACCGTAATTTTGATAGAATTACGGTGGACTTTTTCTATACCCGAAAACCGCTTGAAATATGGCTTTTCGGCTGTTCAGGCTCATAAACGAACCCCGCTGCAGGCAATTCTGCGGCGGGGTTTTGTGCGTTTTACGGTTGTTTCAGCGGTATGAGCCGTTGTAATCGTTAAACAACCGAGGTAATCGTTAAATTGTCAGCGTATTCGTTAAATCACTGGGAGTAATCGTTAAAAGACAAAGCGAAATATTTATCCATTTAACTTCCTTAATTGCTCGCTTCGACTTCTTTTAAAGTTCTTCCATCTGAAGCTTTCCAAACTTTAGGGCCACTTATACCATAACCCTAAACGAAATCAGCTGCTGCCGACGAGCTGGAAAAAAGGACATCCTTTGTTGTTACTAAGTCTTGTATACGGCCATCAGAAAAACACTTGTCTCGAAGTTTGACGATACCTGCGTTTAAAGATTTAACAGAAACTTTTTCGTTCAGAACTGAGCCTTTAAGAAGAACAAATCCTTCGGTGGTCACTACACCAGTTGCCTTTACTGATCCCTGCGATAAATAATATTCATCATTTCGGTCAACAGGCTCACCGTTGACAGTTTGTACCATAGGCTCTAATACTTTGTACCCCAGGGCATTAATAAGAATTTTAACGTTATCAATAAACTCCTCCATCGCTGAAACTTGCGATTCTTTCATTACAGTATTTCTATAAGTATTTTTAGTAAGAACGGTATAACGCTTATTATCACGTGCGATTTCCACAAAACGATTTTCAAGGTATCTTATAAGCGCCTTATTAAGATCACGACCTGTAAATAACACAGCAGTGTTCCAATAGTATTTTTCTTTCTCCATTTGGCTGTCCCGTATATGTTGAGTCAGTCGATCTTTGAGATTTTCCGCTTCACCGATGTAAACGGAATCAGTCTCATCGTCCTCTTTACAAAAAAGAAAGTAAACTCCTGCCTGAGATATGTCATCACGGTTACAGGTTGCAACTTCAATACACGGGATTTTAATGGCTTTACCGTTCCAGTTAGAGAGTTCTGCTGTAATAATGCTGTCTGCAGTACCGTTCACAAGGAACAATTCAATTGATTTTCCATAAGTCACACAAATCACCTCCTTATACAATATGCTTTTCTTCAGTTATTTTATTTTTAGAGGTGTATACGGTTAACATTCTTCGACGATTAGACGCTTACAGGGTTTTCTGTTTTGTCTAAAAAGCCAAGCGCAGCTGACGTAAAATCCGTCGGCTGCGCCTATATGTTTTTATATTATTCGGTTATGTCATCACATGGCTTTTTAAATAATATTGCTCACATTTCAACGCTGTACACATATTTTCCGCTTGAAACTTCAAGGCTCTTTCCGTCGGGCAGCGTGATGACAGCGCTCGTGTTAAACGGAACATTAATCGAGAGGACAAAAACGCCGTTTTCAAAATTCCAATTGATTTTGATAGTTCCGCTCGAAAGCTTTTTGAAACATGACACGCTCGTGAGTCCGCCTCCGACGA
>OGOB01000208.1_pt1 | contig 38948 bp, 33 predicted proteins | sample 1573611 | NCBI WGS metagenome assembly OGOB01 (sample SAMEA2582016, study PRJEB24529) | metagenome | biome: Human gut stool | place: China | collected 2011 | reverse complement strand
TCGGCAGAGTCCTATACACAAAATTTCCAAGCCACCTTCAAAAGAGGAGTTTTTTACAAAATAAAAGAGACCCTGAAATAAATTCAGGGTGACATTAAAATTAGAATTTTAGCATAATGTCATGCTGAACTTGTTTCAGCATCTTTTTATAAATAATATATTTTTGACAAAAAATCGTTTTAATTTCTAGTATAATTCTTCCAATGCTGCAATTTTCATTGTTTGCACGTCAGGCATTTTTCCTGTCCAAATTTCAAGAGCTTTTGCTCCTTGATAAATTAACATGTCTAAGCCCGATACTGTTTCTAAACCTAAGCTTTCAGCTTCTTTTAATAGTAATGTTTTCATTGGATTATAGATTACATCATATACAAGGGCATCTTTAGGTAGTTCTTCAAGTGACAATCTTGTAATTGGCATCATATCCATTGAGTTTCCTCGCATGCCAACTGGCGTACAGTTTACAAGGATAGATATATCTGATAAATTCCTAATATTTTGCAATTGGTAGTTATTAAATGTAATTTCAGGAAATGAGTTTCTCATTGAGTTAATCATTGCTGAAGAATTAATAATATTTCTTGAGTAGTAATTAACAACTTTTATGCCAGCTTGTATAAGTCCAACCGTTGCGGCTCTAGAAGCTCCTCCAGTACCGATAATACCTGCAGTTTTACCAACTAGTCTTGATGAGTTTGGAATTGCTGCTCTAAAACCATAAATATCAGTGTTATATCCTTTAAAACTTTTGTCTGGCATTATTTTTACAGTGTTTGCACAGCCTGCAATGTTTGCGGTTTCATCAATTTCATCTAAGAATAGAGAAATTGGCACCTTTAAAGGTATTGTTACGTTAAACCCGTCATAATTGTTAACTTTTAGAAACTTAACTCTATCAATTAATTCATTAGGGGGAGTTTCTAAAATATCATAAGAACCAGTTTCTCCTATGCTTTTAAAACCTGCTTGTTGAATAACCGCAGACATTGAGTGCCCTAAAGGATAACCAATTAAGCCTAATTTATACATTTTCAAGCTCCTTTGAATATTTGCATGTTTTAGATGAACATTCGATGAATGTACCTTTTTTCAATACTTTTTTTACTAATAAAGATCCGCAATCTGGGCAAACGTCACCAGTTGGTTCATTCCATAACACAAAATCGCAATCAGGATACTTGTTGCAACCGTAGAAAATTTTTCCATATTTTGATTTTCTTTGAACGATTTCACCACCACATTTTGGACATTTTACGCCTGTTGAAATGACTACACGTTTCCTGTTTTTGCAATCAGCATTTGTACATTCCATATATTTGCCGTAAGGTCCAACTTTGAATATCATATCAGAACCGCATTTTTCGCATTTTTCTTCGCAAACTTCTGGTTCTTGTTGAGCGCTTTCTTGAGTTGCGTTTAGTGGCATCATTGTCTTACATTCTGGATAACCCGAGCAACCTAAGAATTGAGAGCCAAAACGGCTTGTTCTTACAACCATTGGCTTTCCGCAATTTGGACATTTGATGTCGCTTTCAATATTAATACGTTCCATGTTTTGTTTTGCAGCTGCAACAATTTTTACGAATGGATCATAAAAATCTTTTAGGACTTTTTCGCTCTTTGCTTTTTTATCTGCAATTTCGTCAAGTTGGTTTTCCATGCCAGCAGTGAAATCATAGTCCATAACCTCTTTAAAGTGTTCAACAAGTTGTTTTGAAACTGTGCGTCCTAAAAGTGTCGGAGCAAGAGCTTTTTCAATTTTTTCTACATAGCCTTTTGTTTGAATTTTAGTAATAATTGGTGCATAAGTTGAAGGACGACCAATTCCGTGTTCTTCAAGGGCTTTTACTAAAGAGGCTTCGCTGTATCTTGGTGGCGGTTGTGTAAAATGTTGTTTTGGATTTATTTTATTTCGTTTTAACACATCACCTTTTTTCATTTCAGGTATTGATTTTTTTGCGTCATCATCTTCTTCAGAATAAAGTTTTAAGAAACCATCAAAGATAATTGAGCTTGTACCTGCTTTAAATGTATAATCACCAGCTTTAATATCAATTGATGTGTTTGCAATTGAAGCGTTTTGCATTTGAGAAGACATAAATCTATCCCAAATTAGCTTGTACAAACGATATTGTTCAGATGTTAAGTAAGATTTTATACTTTGAGGTGTACGGCTTGGATAAGAAGGTCTAATCGCTTCGTGGGCGTCTTGTACATTCTTTTTACCTGCTTTTACATAGTCGTTAGGTGTTTCTGGATAATACTTTTCACCATAATTTTCTACGATAAATTCTTTTGCCGCAACTTGAGCATCGTCAGAAATACGAACGGAATCGGTTCTCATATATGTAATTAAACCGACTGCACCGTCAGAGCCTAGTTCAATACCTTCATAAAGTTTTTGAGCTATTTGCATTGTTTTTGCAACACCGTAGCCTAATTTTGAAGATGCTTCTCGTTGAAGTGTTGAAGTTATAAATGGTGGTGAAGGCTTTCTTGTTGTTTCACGTTTAGAAATTTTATCAACAATAAATTTTGTTGATTTATCATTCAAGTACTCAACAGCTTTGTTTGAATCATCTTCATTTTTAAGTTCAATTTTTTTGTCTAAATATTTTTGTAATTCAGCTTCAAAAGTTGCGTTTTCTTTTTGTAATTCTGCGGAGATTGTCCAATATTCAACAGGTTTGAATGCTTCAATTTCGTCTTCTCTTTCGCAAATCATGCGAAGCGCAACCGATTGAACACGACCTGCAGAAAGATGGTTATTTCTTAATTTTTCCCATAAAACTGGGCTGATTTTATAACCTACAAGACGGTCAAGAATTTGTCTTGTTTGTTGAGCTTTAACCCTATCTATATCTATTTCTCGAGGGTGTTCAACTGCATATTTAACAGCTTTTGGTGTAATTTCGTTAAATTCAATACGTTGAATTTTATCATCATCAACTTTTAATACTTGCCTAACATGCCATGCGATAGCTTCTCCTTCACGGTCAGGATCGGAAGCCAGATAAACTTTTGCGCATTTTTTTGCAATTTCGTTTAATTTATCAACAACTTTTTTCTTTTCTGGAATTACAACAAAACTAGGCTCAAAATTTTTGGTAACATCAAATCCTAAAACATTTTTCGGAAAATCTCTGATATGTCCAAAACTTGCTTCAATTGTGTAGTTATCCCCTAAAATCTTTTTGATAGTTTTAGATTTTGCGGGAGATTCCACGATAACAAGTGCTTTACCTTCTTTTTCTGCACTTTTTTTAGTGGAAGTTTTAGCTTTTGTTTCTTTTTTCTCTTTTGTTGCTGTTCTTGGCATTTTTATTAAACCTTCGTGTATCTATCGCCTTCTACTTGTTTTATTATGCCTTTAAGCTCTAATGTTGTCAAGTTAGTCAACAAGTCGTCAGTTGATAGTTTTGTCTCATTTTGTATGCAATCAAAACTTTTAGGCTCAATTTCAATTGCAGATAATATCATACTTTCTTCGTTTTCTAAATTAATTAAATCTAGCTTTTGTTGTTCAGGTTGTTTAACTTCCCAACCTAAAGCGTTTAAAATGTCTGCACCTTCTGTTACAAGAGTTGCGCCATTTTTTAATAATTTATAAATTCCCTCAGTGTTAGGATTTGTAATTAATCCAGGAACACACATAAGTTCTCTGCCTTGTTCTAAAGTTAAATTTGCACTGATTAAAGCTCCGCTTTTTAAAGCGGCTTCAACGACAAGAGTTCCATAGCTTATGCCCGTAACAATTCGATTACGTTCAGGAAATCTGAATTTTAATGGCTCAAAAGTTGGGTAATATTCGCTAAGAATAGCCCCACCTTCATTTGAAATCATTTTGTATAATTCTCGGTTGCTTTCAGGATATGTGAAATCAAAACCGCTTGCAATTACGCCAATTGTCTTTAAATTGTTTTGTAATGCGCAATAGTGAGCCGTTGAATCAATTCCTGCAGCTAGCCCTGAAACTATGCAAAGGTCAGTATTAGCTAAATCTTTTATAATTTTTTCTAATGCCATTTTTCCGTTTGTGCTAGCACGTCTAGAGCCTACCACCGCAACAGTTTTGTTTAAATTACAGCGCTTCAAATTTCCTTTTACATATAAAACTGCTGGTGGGTTTGAAATTTCTTTTAATAAATTTGGGTATTCTTCGTCCTCGAAAGTTACAACATGGATATTGTTTTCTTCAACCCGAGAAAGTGCGGCATCAAGTTTTATTTTGTCTCTTAATTTTAAAAAGTTTTCAATTTTTTTTAGGCTTAATCCCTCAATTTGAAGGAGTTCATCACGTCCTGCATTGAATGCTTTTTCAATATCAAAAAAATGCTCATATAACTTTAAAATAAAGTTACTACCTAATTCTTCTAGACTCGATAATCCTACCCAATACTTTTTCATTAAACTTAATTGCCCTTCTTCGCCTGAATTCTAGCAATTAATTTGTTTACGCTGTCTTTTTCTTCTTGTGGAATATCAAAGTTTATATAATCTTCAAAATATTCAATCGCATCGTTAAAATCGCCTCTTGCCATGAATAGCATGCCTAATTTTTTGAATGCAGGGTGGAATTTGTCATTTACAGCAGTTGCTTTTAAGTAATTTGAAATAGCTTTATCAATTTCATCATTTGCTTCATAGGCTTCGGCTAAAAAGAAGTAAATAAGCTCATTTTGGTCTTTGAATTCTAATATATTTTCAAAGTTTGCAATTGCTGCTTCATAATTCCCCATTTCATAATAAGCTATAGCTAAATCGTAGTAAGCATCATAGTTTTCAGGTTCTTTATCTAAAATTCTTTCCAATTCATCTATTGCAAGGTCAATTTGAGTATCTTCCATATACATTCGTGCTAAATAATGTGGAATAACTGTGTTATCAGGAAGTGCCAATTCTCCAGCTTGCAAGCAATCAATCGCAAGAGCAATTTCCTTCATTCTGTAATAAATATCAGATAGATTTAGGTACAATTGCGGTAAGTTAGGATTGATTTTTAATGCTTTATGACAGAATTTTTCAGCACTTGGTAAATCTCCTAAATTTGAATAAGAAACAGCGATATTATTGTAAATTTCAGCACTTTCGTCTCCATTCTCAAGAACAACATGAAAAGCATCAATAGCTTCTTTGTATTTGCGTTCTTTAAATAATTCAAGTGCTTTATCTAACATTTCTGACATGTTATTGTTCCTCTAATTGTTGAGATTGAATGTTTTTAATTACCGTTTTTGCATTACCTTCAGCGTAGAAGTCTTTTGGTTTTAACTGCATTTTAATTTTGTCTGCATAGATTGTTTTTTCGCCTTGATTGATAAAAGAACGACCTGTAAAGTAAATTTCGTTGAATTTATTTGTTGCTTTATCAGGGAACACAGACATCTTAGGTCCTTTTGCATAGTAATCGTCAAACCATACTTGAATGTTTCCACTACAATTAAAGGTATTTTGTTTTTTGCTATATTGTTGGCGATTACCCTTAATAGTAAGGGTTTTACCGTCGTCCATTTCTGTATGAGACATTGTATGACCTTCAGAAATTAGTTCTTCATTTACTAAATCATAAATAAAGTGGTCAGCTTCAGCCTTATTTGTTTTTTCGTTGACTTTAGCATTTCCGTATAAATCAATTCTTTTTAAGTCACCTTTTTTATCAGTCCTTATAACAGCTTTATCAGAAAAGGTGTTAATGTCTTGATATTTAATAATGACGCCCCCAATAGCAGTCATGACATTTGATTTTGTGTCATATTCTTGCGAGTTTGCAGTAATAACTGCAATTGGATTTTTTCCGTCCATAACCGTTGTTTGTGTATCACCTTCAGCTCTAACAACTTTTGTGATTAAAGATAATTTTAAAATGTTAGCTTTTACTTCACGTTTTTTATTGTTTTGAACTTGGTATGCATAAGGTTTGTCATAGAAGGTTGCAGTATCTAGTTTGTTATTTTTAGTTGTAATATCTGCTCTATCGCCAACCACGTGTAAGTCATCAAGTTTTACTTTAACATCTCCGTCAAAGTGAATTTTGTTATCAGATTCGCTAAAACTTTGAGTTTTTGACTCAATTACCAAGTCTGATGCGATTGTTGCAGCACCTAAACCAAATATTACTATTGCAACTATAATTAAATATTTCTTCATTGAAGTAAAGTCCCCTTTTTAGCAGTGTTATTGTTTTTGTCAAATACTTTTGAAATTGTATGTCCAATAAGTTTGAAATGGTCGTAAGATGAGCTAATAATAACTTTATCACCTTGAGCATCAAGCTCAGAACCTCTGTTAATTTTTACATTACCTTCTGCGATAATGTCTTTGTCAGAGCCAGACCAAACAAGTCTGTCACATTTTAGTGAAGTACCGTCTTTCAAAACAATATAAGTGTTTTCATATAAAATAATTTGATTTTTTTCCTCGTTATAAGTTCCTTGAGTTGATTCAAAACTCATTGCAACTTCGTTATCTTTGTAAAAATTGCCTATGACATTACTTAACATTGCAATTTTTTCGTCACTATTGTAAGAACCTGTTTCTCCATAGATTTCCCAATATTTCGTATCGTTTTTAGTCTCAGTCAAAATCATGCTTTCAACATCAACTTCTTGACGTTCATCACCTTTTTTGATTTGAGAACGTGAAAATCCATTGGTCATAAAACCTGCACTTAAAAATGCCCAAAGTAGAATGCATGCAAGTATTAAAAAGCCAACAACGTAGGCTTTTTTCTTGGCACTCATGCTTTTCATTTTACGTAGGTATACCAAAAATCTTTTCATAGTATAAATTTTATCATGAATTAAAGTTTTGAATTGTATTGTTAAGAATTAATTACGAAATTTATGATTTTAACCTTATTTTATTAATTTGTTTTATAATTAAAACTATAAGGAGGAAATATTATGAGTTCACGTTTCGATGCCGGTGAAGTTATAACGGCGATGGTAACACCTTTCAATAAAGAAGGTAATGTTGATTATGATAAAGCGGCTGAGTTAGCTGAATATTTATTAGATAACGGTTCGGATTCCTTGTTAGTTGCTGCAACAACTGGAGAATGTCCGACATTAACAAACGAAGAAGAAGTTGAGTTATTAAGCACAGTAAAAAGGGCAGTAAGAAATGATTGCAAGGTTATTATGAGTGCTGGTTCAAATTCAACAATTGAAGCTGTTAAATATGCAAAAATGGCAGAAAAAGAAGGTGCAGATGCAATTCTTTCTGTTGTCCCTTACTACAATAAACCGTCTCAAGAAGGTATGAAGGCTCATTTTTCAGCGATTGCAGAAGCAGTTAAAATTCCTGTAATTATTTACAACATTCCTTCTAGAACAGGTGTAAATATGTTACCAGAGACTGTTGCTTATTTAGCAAAAAAATATAATAACATTGTTGGTATTAAACAAAGCTATCCTGACATGGATATGGTTTCAGAAATGAAAGACTTATGCCCAGAAGATTTTTCTATCTACTGTGGAGATGACAGTTTAATTTTACCAATGTTGTCGTTAGGTGCAACAGGTGTTGTTTCTGTTGCTTCTCACATTTATGGTGAAGAAATTAAGAGCATGATTGAGGACTTTAAAGAAGGTAATATTAAGTCAGCATTAAATATGCACATGATTTTATATCCAATGTTTAAAAAATTATTTATGGCTCCAAATCCAGTACCTGTAAAAGCAGCTTTGTCAAAAATGGGTATTATTAAAGACTATGTAAGACAACCGCTTGTAATTTTAAATTATGAACAAAAAGCTGAATTATTTGCATTAATGGATACAATCGAAAAAGAATAGACAGTTAGGTTATTTTACAAAAAATATTTTTGCTAAAATAGAGTTATACAAATTTATATTTATATAATATATATAAGGAAAAGGAAATGAAGAATAAAATTTTATTATTTTGGGCTATCGTAGTGATTGCAATCGTATCAATTGCTATTATTTGCTTAAAACCAACAAAATTAGGCTTAGACCTAGTTGGTGGTTCAAGACTTGTATTAGAAGCTCAAACTTCAGCAACTGTTGCAAAAATTACTCCTGAAATGATGGATAGTTTGCAATTTGCGATTGAAAACCGTGTTAATAAACTTGGTGTTGCTGAAACAGTAGTTCAAAGACAAGGCGAAAAAAGATTAGTAGTAGAAATTCCAGCAGTTAAAGACTTAAAACAAGCTAAAAAATTCTTAGGTGAAACTGCTGAATTAGCATTTAAAAAAGAAGTTCCAGACAACTCTGGTAAATGGGTAGATACAGGCTTAACTGGTAACGATTTAAATCGTGCATCATTAAGCACAAGCTCAAACGGACAATGGGTTGTTGACTTGGAATTTAACGACAAGGGTACAAGAAAATTTGCTGATTTAACTCAACAATTGGTTGGCAAGCCTATGGCAATTTTCTTTAATGGTGAATTAACTTCAGCACCAGTAATTAGAGAACCAATTATTGGTGGTAGAGCTCAAATTTCAGGTGGCGACAATGGTTTTGCTTTAGAAGAAGCGAAAGAAATGGTGGATTTATTAAACGCAGGTGCGTTGCCTGTTCCAGCAAAGATTATTGAAGAAAACACAGTTGGACCAACTTTAGGGGCTGACAGTATTGAAAAATCTAAAATTGCAGGTGTAATCGGCTTAGGTTTTGTAATGTTATTTATGGCATTCTACTATCGCTTACCTGGTGTAATCGCTGACATTGCATTAATTCTATACAGTTTGATGTTGTTTGCGTTATTTAAACAAATTCCAGTAACTCTTACATTAGCTGGTATCGCTGGTTTTATCCTATCAATAGGTATGGCTGTTGATGCTAACATTCTTATTTTTGAAAGAACAAAAGAAGAATTAAGAGCGGGTAGAACTTTGTTTACTGCAATCAATGCAGGTTTTGATAGAGCGTTTACAAGTATTTTTGACTCAAATATGTCAACAATTATCACTTGTGTAATTCTTTATTGCTTAGGTACAAGTGTTGTTAAGGGTTTTGCTTTAACACTTGCTTTAGGTACTGCAGTATCAATGTTTAGTGCAATTACGATTACTAAAAACTTTATGCACTTAATCTTTGGTACAGGCGAATTAAAATATCCAGCTTTATTCGGTTTAAGCAAAAACGAAATCGGTAAGGCTTATGTTGCAGAAGAAACTAAACGTGAAAAAGCAAAATTCGGCGTTTTAGATTAGTGAGGTAAAAATGGAAGGCAGACATATAATTAACATTGTAAAATATAGATGGGTTTGGATGGGATTAACAACAATTTTGTTATTACCTGGTATAATCGCAATGATTTATGCGGCAACTATCAACCCTAACCATTCGCCATTAAAATTAGGTATTGACTACACTGGTGGTACAATCCTTCAATATTCAGTTGACCAAAAAGTTGATAACAACAAATTGGCAGATTTGAGAACTAACTTAGTAAACGCAGGTGTAGATTCTCCAGCATTGCAAATTATTAACGTTAGTGATGATAAAAAATCAAAAACTAAGGATATTATTTCGATTAGAACAAAGTTCATAGAAGGTATGGACAAAGAAAACGTAGTTTCTAACGTAACTTCGGTAATGCAAAAAGAATATAAGAATTCTGAATTGCTTTCAACAAACTCAATTGGACCAACACTAGGTAAAGAATTATTTAAAAACTCTTTAATTGCATTAGGTTTGGCTTGTTTAGGTATTGTTGCTTACTTGTCATTAAGATTTCAGTTTGATTTCGCTGTATGTGCAATTCTAGCCTTAATGCATGACGTTGTGTTTGTAGTCGGTGTATTTGCTTTATTAGGCTTGTTCTGTGGAGTTCAAGTAGACGGTTTATTCCTAACTGCGATTTTGACAGTAATTGGTTTTTCTGTACATGACACAATCGTTGTATTCGACCGTATTCGTGAAAACTTAAGATATTATGCTAAGAAAATGTCATTCGGTGAAATTGTAAACGCAAGTGTTACTCAAACAATGGCAAGAAGTATTAACACATCATTAACAACCTTGATTACATTAATGGCGTTATATTTCTTTGGCGGGGTAACTACTAGAGATTTCGTTTTAGCAATGATTTTAGGTATTGCAATTGGTACTTATTCAAGTATTTTCTTTGCAAGTATGTTAATTGATTTTTGGAGAGATAAAAAAGCTCAACCTAAAAGAGCGTAACAAACGCTAAAGTTTAATATTATTGATTGCATGCTACGAATTGTTAAAAGTTTGTAGCATGCTTTCGTTTTCTGATAAAATGAGAGAAAATTGAGGAAATAGACAAATGAAGAAAATATTATTAACTTTGATTATATTTGCACTAGGGCTTAACGCTCAAGCGGCGACTGTTTGGTTAAATGATGCGAGAAGTATTTTTCAAGCAAATTCTGCAGTAATTATGGCGGTTAATATCCGTAATTTTAATGCTAAAGATTTAAACAAAAATGGTATTATAGAAGAAAATTTGGGCGAAGAAAGAGGTAATTTTATCAATGCAATTGATAGACTAGACCAATTGTCTTTACAAGGTGTTAATACAATTCATTTGTTACCAATTACACCTGTTGGAAAAATTAAAGCTATTGGTACAGCAGGCTCTTTGTATGCACTAAATGGTTTTGATGATATTAATCCTCAATTAGCAAGTAAAAAATCAAAATTAAAACCAAAACAACAAGCAATCAGATTTATAGACGAAGCTCATAGACGAAAAATTAGAGTTATTGTTGATTTACCGTCTTGTGCTTCTTATGACTATTACCTAAAACACTCTGATATGTTCTTAAAAAAAGATATTGCCACTCCAATAATTCCTGCGGATTGGACAGATGTTAGAGTTTTAAATGTTGGGCGTAATGGTCGTTTAAACTTAGATGTTGTAAATGAATACAAAAAATTTATTGACATGATGATTGCTATTGGGGCAGATGGTGTTGTGGCAAATAATGCAGCAATGAAGCCTTATGATTTTTGGGTAGAATTAATCTCTTACGCACGAGCTAAAAGCCCTCAATTCTTGTTTTTAGCTCAAGCTACAGATGTTGATACTCCAATGGCAAAGAACTTTGAATTTACGCCTTATAATAAGTTATTAGAAGCTGGTTTTGATGGCTATTACGGTGGTTATTCAAGATTTAATGATTGGAAATTAGCCAAAAATCTTTATGACCAAGTATTTTTTAATAGAAAATTATTCTCAAAATATAAATTAATTAAATCTTGCATTGGTAGTTTTGCAACTATTGATTCTGTAAGTCCAATCTTAATTAATGGACCTCAATATTCAATCATGATTGCTTGGTTAAATGCAACATTACCTTTAAATTCTTATTTTGTAGACGGTTTTCAATTTGGTGATGATTATTTATATCCTTGGGAAAATAAACGAGCTAAAAAGACATTTACTGATGATGATTTTTACTTCGCACATCGTGGAAAATTAGATATTTTTAATTTTTCAAGGAAGCCAGAAGGTAATGACGGAAGAGTTATGCAAAACTTCGTTCTTGCAAATAAATTCAAATATATGATGAACATAAATGTTCCTAATGCAAACTTTGTGCCACTTCAAGCAAATTCGGATAATGTAATAGCTTATGCTCGTTCAGGTGGAAATAACACGGTAATTGTTTTAGGAAATATGGATTTTGCTAACATGCAAAATGTAAAAGTTGTTGTTCCTCACTTAAATGAAAGAACAACAATTGTCCCAATTAAAATGGATGATATTCCAGTTGTTACAAAAAGCAGAATTAACAGCATTTTAGCACCTGGTGAAGTCCAAGTATTACTGTTAAAAGAGTTTTCTATTAAATAATTTTAATAAACACTTGTAAATCAAATGTATTTGGTATATTCTATTAACATATAACAGCTAGAAAAGGAAAAAATTATGTCAAGAAAATGTGAAGTATGTGGTAAAACACCTTTAAAATCAGCAAAAGTAACTTTCTCTCATAAACAAAACGTTCATAGACAAGCTCCAAACTTACAAAATGTAAAAGTTGTTATGAATGGTTCTGTTAAGAAAATTACAGTATGTTCTTCATGCTTAAAAGCAAACAAAGTTCAAAAAGCTGTATAGTTTTATAACACATAAGGAAAAGAAAATTTAGAGGACTTTTTTAAGTCCTCTTTTTTAATGTTTGATTTGTTCTAAAATTTAATATATATAAAAAACGGCGGTTTAAGCATTGCTTAAACCGCCGTTTTGATAATTACAAAATTCAAATGGTTATTAGCCGATTTGTTTCATAACTTCATCTGCGAAGTTTTCGTTACGTTTTTCTAAACCTTCACCTAAAGTATATCTAACGAACTTGTTGATAGTTAATTTACCTTCAATAAGTTGAGCAACTGTTTGGCTTGGGTCTTTAACAAATGCTTGTTCTAGCAAACATTTTTGAGCTAAGATTTTGTGTAAACGACCTTCAACAATTTTTTCTCTAATGTTTTCAGGTTTTTTAGCTAAATCTTCTTTACCCATTTCGATACGTTTTTCTTCTTCTCTTACTTCAGCTGGAATATCTTCGCTTGATAAGAATTCTGGAGCGCAAGATGCGATGTGTAAGCAGATATCTTTCATCAATTCAGCATCTTTTTTGTCTGTGTTAAGAAGAACACCGATTTTACCGTTGTGGATATAAGTTGCATTGTGACCTTCCATGATAACAAATCTTCTGATAGTAATTTTTTCGCCGATTGAAGCGATTTTTTCTTTAATTACATCTTCGATTTTTTTACCACATTTTTTGCAAGTTGTTGCAAGTAAAGCGTCAACATCAGCTGGTTTTTCTTCAGCAACTAATTCTGCTAAGTTTTGGCATAATTCTTTAAATTCTGCGTTTTTAGCAACGAAGTCAGTTTCGCAGTTAACTTCAATCATAGCGCCAACTGAATCGTTAACGTAAGAAGCTACAAGACCTTCAGCAGCGATTCTACCCATTTTCTTTTCAGCAGAAGCAATACCTTTTTGTCTTAATGCTTCAGTTGCTTTTTCCATATCACCATCAGCTTCAGTAAGAGCTTTTTTGCAGTCCATCATGCCTGCGCCAGTTTTCTCACGAAGTTCTTTTACCATACTAGCTGTAATATTCATTGTTTCCTCCATTATGCTTTAACTTCTTCTGTAACACCAGCATCTTCAGCTTTGATTTCTTCTACTTTAGAAGTGTTAACAGCTTTGTTTGCACGAAGCTCTTTACCTTCTAAAACAGCGTCAGCTAATTTAGATGCGATTAATTGTACTGAACGAATAGCATCATCATTACCAGGGATAATGTAGTCGATGTTATCAGGATCAGCGTTTGTATCAGCTAAGCAAATTACAGGAACACCTAATTTTTTAGCTTCAAGAATAGCGATATCTTCTTTTTGTTGGTCTACGATGAATAAAATATCTGGTAAACCTCTCATTTCTTTAATACCGCCTAAAGTTTTGCTCAATTTAGCAATTTGTTTGTTAATTTGAGCTTGTTCTTTTTTAGGTAATTTTTCGATTTGACCGCTTTCAATAAAGCTTTCATATTCTTTTAATTTGTTAACACGAGTTTTGATAGTTTCAAAGTTAGTCATCATTCCACCTAACCATCTTCTGTTAACATAATAAGCACCTGCTCTTGTTGCTTCTTGAGCAACTACTTCTGATGCTTGTTTTTTTGTACCAACAAATAAAACATTTTTACCTTTAGCTGCATATTCTCTTACAACGTCGTAAGCTGCATCTAATAAATCGCTTGTTTTTCTCAAGTCAATTACGTAAATACCGTTTCTTGCACCGTAAATATACGGTTTCATTTTTGGATTCCATCTTTGTGTTTGGTGACCGAAATGTACACCTGCTTCTAAAAGTTCAATCATTGATGCTACTGGCATCTTCCTTCTCCTTTTGTTATGTGTTTTACTACGGGAAATACTGTTCCATTTGCCTAGGCAAACTAGGGTTTAACCTATCGACCAGCATATCCATAATAATCGTAGCACGAACAAAAACATTTGCAAACCTTTTGTTTACAATATTAAGGGTAGATTTTAATAGCTAAAAAAGGATTATTCGTGATGATGTTCTTCTTGCGCACAAATTTCTCTGTATTCAAGACCCATTTGATCGCTTACGTTTTGTAAGAATTCTTTTGTCGCTTGAACTGCTATATCAAATTGTTTTTTTGTAATTTCGTTCCAATGAGGTTCGTTTTGACGAGTAATTTTACCTGTTTCTTTTGTCGCCATAAAGGTATCTGTAAATAACTTCATGCTAGAACGAGGGTTTCTTACAGTCTTAACGAATTGATTACCTAATTCCTCAGAGTGATCTTCTGCAAATTTTTCGTAATCAGTATGGATTTTTAAATCAACAGCTTTACCTAAAGTAGAAGTTTCTTCTATATGTTGAGGTTGAGAAACATCTTGTAAGAAGTGGCAAGCTCTTGCAGCATTTTGAAGTGCTAATTCGTCATCTTCATCTTCAATTGCTTCGTCCATTTTTTCAATTTGCTCTTTATATGCGTATTTTGCGTTATTTTTTCCGTTATAATCCATAAAACTTACAGCATTTGTGTTGAAAATTTTACTAAAAGCATTGATTACTCCGCCAGTCATAGATTTGCCTAAAACTAATGCCGATTTTGATAAATCAATTTTCTTTTGCTCTGGATTATTTTCTTGAGGTTCTTCTGTCGGTGTGTAAAACTCATCAACATTGTCAAACTTTTCTCGGTTGAAAGTGTCAGTATGCATTTTTTCACCAAAATAGAAATGCTTATTGGCTAAGAACCCAATATCATCGTGGTCAGGTCTTTGAACGTAATCTTCCATAAGGTCTTGGTATTTTGCAAATTGAGGCATATCTTTAATTGCAGTTCTCATAATTTGTTTATGAGTTTCGCAACTCCAGCCGAAGTTTACATTGTTACTACCTTGAATTTTCAAAGTTTTACCTCCACATTCTGTTAAATTTGCCTAAAGGTTAAAAATTGCTCATATTTTGACCTTATTGTAACATTTATTTACAAATATAATTTTGGTAGCATAAATTTTTATTATGTGCCATAATTTTGCTATGAACGATAAAATTATAGTTAGGGGTGCAAAGGAGAATAATTTGCAAGATGTTTCTTTGGAAATTCCAAAGGACGAACTTGTCGTATTTACAGGAGTTTCTGGTTCTGGTAAAAGCTCTCTTGCTTTTGATACAATTTTTGCAGAAGGTCAAAGACGTTATGTAGAAAGCCTTTCTGTTTATGCTCGTCAATTTTTAGGGCAAATGGATAAACCTAATGTTGAAAGCATTGATGGACTTTCTCCAGCAATTTCAATTGATCAGAAAACAACTAGCAACAATCCTCGTTCAACTGTTGGAACTGTTACAGAAATTTATGATTATTTAAGACTTTTGTATGCTAGAATTGGTGTTCCTCATTGCCCTAAATGTGGTGATGAAATTAAACCTCAAAGTATTGATGAAATTGTAAATTCAGTCTTAAAACTAGAAGAAGGTACTAAAATTCAACTTTTAGCACCTGTAATTGTTGGTAAAAAAGGCGAATATCAAAATTTATTCCAAGAGCTTCAACAAGAAGGTTTTGTAAGGGTAAAGGTTGACGGAGAGGTTTATAATTTGGACGAAGAAGACGTCGAACTTTCTAAAACAAAAAAACACGACATTTCAGTTGTTGTTGATAGACTTGTTATTAAACCTTCAATTCGTTCTCGATTGACGGATAGTATTTCAACAGCGTTAAAAAAAGCTAATGGCGTAGTTATTGTTGATTTAGTTCAAAGTAAAGAAGAAATTTTATATTCTGAAAAATTTTCTTGTGAAAAATGTGGCTTGAGTTTTGAAGAACTAGCCCCAAGAACCTTCAGTTTTAACAGTCCTTATGGGGCTTGTGAAAGATGTTCCGGTTTAGGGGCAGACTTTATAATTGACCCTGATTTAGTTGTGCCGGATAGATCATTATCCATAAAAGATGGTGCAATTTATCCTTGGGCTAAATCAACTACGGATTATTATGAAGATCTTTTGAGTTCGGTTTGCAAGCATTATGGAATTGATATGGAAACTCCGTTTAAGGATTTGCCTGCAGACCAACAGAGTGTAATTCTATATGGTTCTAATGATATTTTAAAAATTTCAGTAAAACAATTTGGTACCCAACGCTATAAATCACAATATACCAGATATTTAGGAGTTATACCATTTTTAGAGCGCAAATATCATGAAGCAAACGGTGAATATTGGCAAGCTGAAATTGAAAAATATATGGTTACAAAGCCATGCACTGCTTGTGGCGGAGCAAGATTAAAGCCTTTTCCTTTAGCTGTTACAATCGGAGGCAAAAACATATATGAATTTACTAAAATGTCTGTTGATTGCGGTATAACATTTGTGGATTCGCTTTACTTAGAATTAAAGGATTATGACTTACAAATTGCAAAGCAAATTCTTGATGAAGTACGTGCTCGTCTAAAATTTTTGCAAGACGTGGGCTTAGGCTATTTAGACTTGGCTCGTATGTCAGGAACTCTTTCTGGTGGTGAAGCTCAAAGAATTAGACTAGCAACACAAATTGGTAGTGGCTTGTCAGGCGTACTGTATGTTTTAGATGAGCCTTCAATTGGCTTACACCAACGAGATAACGATAGATTAATTAAAACCTTGATGAAATTGCGTAATTTAGGCAACACGCTTATTGTTGTTGAGCATGACGAGGATACAATAAGAAATGCAGATTATATTGTTGATATAGGTCCAAAAGCAGGCTTAAATGGTGGTAAAATTATTGCTCAGGGGCAAGTCAAAGACATTATTGCTTGTGAGGATTCAATTACAGGTAAATATTTGAGCGGAGAACGCTTTATTCCAGTACCTTCTAAATTAAGAGAGGGAAACGGCAATCATTTAATAGTAAAAAATGCTTGTTTGAATAATTTGAAAAATATTGATGTGGATATTCCATTGGGCAAAGTTGTAGTTTTAACAGGTGTTTCAGGCTCTGGTAAATCTACTTTGATGCAAGATATTATTAATCAATATGCTATTCATAAACTTTATCATAATAAGCCAAAACCTCAAGGTGTAGACGAAATTTTAGGTTTTGAAAACATTGATAAGGTTATTTCTATTGATCAATCTCCAATTGGTAGAACTCCACGTTCAAATCCTGCAACTTATACAGACATTTTTACTCCAATTCGTGCTTTGTTTGCAAAAACTAATGAGGCAAAAGTTAGAGGGTATAATCAAGGGCAATTTAGTTTTAACGTAAAAGGAGGTCGTTGCGAGGCTTGTAAAGGTGATGGTGTTAAAAAGATTGAAATGAACTTTTTATCTGATGTATACGTCAAGTGTGATGTCTGTAAGGGTAAGCGTTATAACCACGAGACTTTAGAGGTTAAATACAAAGGTAAATCTATTTCTGATGTTTTAGAAATGAGTGTTGGCGAAGCTCTTGAATTTTTTGAAAATATAGCACCAATTAAGCGTAAACTTCAAACGCTTTACGATGTTGGGCTTGATTATATTAAATTAGGACAAAGCTCTACAACCCTTTCAGGTGGTGAAGCTCAACGTATTAAATTGGCATCAGAACTTAATAAAAAAGCAACGGGTAAAACTCTTTACTTGCTAGATGAACCTTCTGTTGGCTTGCATTGGGCTGATTTAGATAAATTAATAAAAATTATTCACAAACTTGCTGATAACGGTAATACTATTTTGATTATTGAGCACAATATGGATTTGATAAAGGTTGCAGACCATATAATTGATTTAGGTCCTGAAGGTGGTAATGCTGGTGGAGAAATTGTTGCACAGGGTACTCCAAAGCAAATTGTAAAGTGTAAAAACTCTTATACTGGTCAATACCTAAAACCATATTTAGAAAAATAGTCGTTACGATTGGTTAATAAACTACTGAAATATTTGTGTGTGGTGTTATAATAGATTCATGCGAAAGTTTATTTTTTATCTATTGTTGGTTAAAAAAATATTCTATATTATAATTTATCCGTTTTTTATGGGTAACTCTAAATTTTTGCGCTTTTTTAGAATGGGTATGGAGAATTATTTAATTTTTCAACCTGCAAAATTAAGAGCTGTAAGAATTAAACGAGAATTATTGGGAAAATTTAAAACCGTTCGATTTGTAACATTAGATGGCGCAAGACTTTTTGCGTGGTTTATTGAGCCAAAAGAAAATAAACCAACGATTTTGTATTTTCATGGTCAAGCGGAATCAATCTTAAATCACCAAGATATTGCAGAATTTGCACTAAAAAATGGTTATGGTTTATTTATGCTTTCATATCGTGGGCATTATAGAAGTTGGGGTTTGCCTTCTGAAAAGGGTATTTATACAGATGCACAAACTGCAATTAATAAACTAAAAGACATGGGTATTGAGGCAAAAGACGTCATTTTATGGGGACACTCTTTAGGTACAACTGTTGCTACACATACAGCAATTAACAATGAAGTTAAGGCACTAATCCTTCAATCAGCCGTCTTAAATATGCATTACTCTGCGATTGATATGGCTAATTTTTACTTAAGACGTTTAAGGATTAGAACTTTAAAAAAATATATCAAAAAACATTTTAAAGATGTTGAATTTATCCAAAAATTTGATAATTTCAAAAACTTACCAAAGGTTAAGTGTCCAATTCTGTTGGTTCACTCAAAAACAGACAGAGTAGCACCATCAAAAAATGCAAGAATTTTAGCTTTGGTTAACGAAAATGCGGAATTATATTTAGCGCCACGTGGCAGTCATTGGTCAATGAATTGGTGCATAGATAAAATCGCTGATTATATTGCAAACTTAAAATAAAATTGATACAATACTTTCGGAGGTATTTTATGGAAGAAAAGAAAAGGATTATGTCGGGAATGCGTCCGACAGGTAGACTTCACTTAGGTCATTACTTAGGAGTTATTACAAATTGGGTAAAACTTCAAAATGATTATGATTGTTACTTTTCTGTTGCCGATTGGCATGCCCTAACAACAGGTTATGATAAAACTGAACAACTAAAAGATAATGTCTATAATGTTGTAATAGATTGGCTTGCTTGTGGCATTGACCCTAAAAAAGCTACGATTTTTGTTCAATCGACTATTCCAGAAATTGCTGAATTAAACATATATTTAGGTATGGTTACACCTCAAAACTGGGTAGAACGTGACCCGACATTAAAGGATATGGCAAAAATTTTAAAATCGAAAGAGGGAACAAACTCTCAAATCGGTTTTGGTTTGATGGGCTATCCTGTATTAATGACAGCGGATATTTTGGCTGTAAATGCTCATTATGTGCCTGTTGGCATTGACCAAGTTGCACACGTAGAATTAACTCGTGACATGGCAAGACGCTTTAACAATGTTTATCACACAGACTATTTTGTTGAGCCATCTCCAAAACTTAATAACTGTCCTTTATTGCCAGGTGTAGACGGTGCAAAAATGGGCAAATCATTTAATAATGACATTAAAATTTCTGATGATGAAGAGACAACGACAAAACGTATTATGCAATGCATTACAGACCGCTCTCGTGCGAGAAAAGATGATTTAGGACATCCTGACAAATGCGAAGTTGCTTTCAAATATTGGCAAATTTTTGGAACACCTGAAGAAATTGCACAAGTTGAAGCTGAATGTAAAGCAGGAAAACGTGGTTGTGCAGATTGCAAACGTCAATTAGCACAAAAAGTTAATGAACACTTTAAAGAAATTCGTGAACGTAGAAAATACTATGAAAATCACTTAGACGAGGTTAAGGCTATTCTTGCCGAAGGGTCTGAAAAATCAAGAGCAGTTTCAGCAAAAATATTGACAGATGTAAGAAATATTATCGGAATGTACTAAAAGTTTTAGATAAATTGCCGTTCTGAACTTGTTTCAGAATCTCTGATTATAATTATGCATTAGAGCTGTAAAGATAAAATGAGGCTCGGTTGCCTTGCAACCGAGCCTCTAAAATAATCAATTTACATTTTAGTAAATGTTTGTTCTTCGCATTAAATCAGAAAGCTTAATGTCCTTGTTGCTAATTGAAGGAATACCTGCTCTTGCGTCTTCAACTTTCTTTGCTGATGATTTGAAGCCAGATAAACCAACTCTCATTGTATCTTCGTTTTTTAATGCTAAAGCTGTTTTAAATACATCTAAAAGTCCCATAGAACCTCCTTCTCGTAAATAAGTATATTAGGTTTACTTTACTTTTTTATCGTACATAAATACTATTTTTCTTGATTTTTTAGTCTTTTATTATGCTATAATTTTTTTATGCAAAATGATATGACACATTTTAACAATGCGGTAGAACTGTTTGAACGAGAGTTTTCGCATGCAGATTTAGTTAATTTACTACAAAACGGTAATGTTGTAGAAAAACAGTTTGCAACGCTTAATTTGAAAGACTTAAACAACGAAAATGAAGCTCATTTGCTAATATCTCATCTTGTAGGTGTTGACGGTAAAATTAGAGAAGCTGTTGCGTTTAAACTGGTTGAATTTATAAAAGTAAAACCAGAGCTGTTTTTGAATGTTGAAAACTTTGATTATTTTGTGAATGGAACTATTGATATAGACGGAAATGTTTGTAGAAAAGTAATTGAAGCAAGTATTTATTTAAAATATAGTGAAGCATTTTCAAAATATTATGCAGAAGGCTTGAATAATATTATCGAAACAGCTCTTGATGAAATTTCAAAATTCACATTTAGAGATAAAAAATATACGATTAATAAACAGATTTTTAAAATTTATTGGTGCTTAGAAGCAATAAAATATTTTTATGAATTTTTGCCAAGTGATAAACTAAAAAATATATTGGCAGAGTGTTCAAAACTTTCAGAATATACAGTTAGAGAAAAGTGTGCAGAAATTATAAAACACCTTGATTTAGATGCAGAATTGTCAAAAATAATGTATATGTTAGAACATGATGAAAACTACTACGTTCGTAAAGTGTTTTCAAATAATTAAAAAAATATTAATTTGCTACTAATTTGCTTGCACGTCATGTATGTTTGATTTATAAATATAAGGTAAACGTACATATATCAGAAGGAGATAAAGAATATGGTAAACGTAGCAATTAACGGATTCGGTAGAATCGGTCGTAACACATTAAGAGCAGCAATCAGAGAAGGCATTTTTGATAAAATCAACTATGTTGCTATCAATGACCCAGGTTTAAAACCAGAAGATGCAGCTCGTATATTCAAATATGACTCAGTAATGGGTAAATTCAATGGTACAGTTGAAGCTTACGAAGAAGGTATCGTAGTCAACGGTAAAAAAATTAAATTCTTCGCAGAAAAAGATCCAGCTCAATTACCTTGGAAAGAATTAAATGTAGATGTAGTTGTAGAATCAACAGGTTTCTTCACAGATGCAACTAAAGCTCATGCTCACATCGACGCAGGTGCTAAAAAAGTTATCATCTCAGCTCCAGCTACAAACGAAGACAAAACAATCGTTTTAGGTGTAAACGATAAAGAATACGATCCAGCAAAACACAACGTAATTTCAATGGCTTCTTGCACAACTAACTGCTTAGCTCCAGTTGCAAAAGTTATCGACGAAAAATTTGGTATCGTAAAAGGCTTAATGACAACAGTTCACTCATACACAGGTGACCAAAGAATCTTAGATGCTGGCCACAAAGATCCACGTAGAGCTAGAGCTGGTGCTTTAAACATCGTTCCTACAAAAACAGGTGCTGCAAAAGCTGTAGCATTAGTATTACCACAATTAAAAGGTAAATTAGATGGTTTCGCAATGCGTGTTCCTACTCCAGACGTATCTTTAGTAGACGTTGTATTTGAACTTTCAAAAAACGTAACAGTTGAAGAAGTTAATGCAGCATTAAAAGAAGGTGCTGACGGTCACGTATTATGCTACACAGAAGAACCATTAGTATCATCTGACTATGTTGGTACATCTCAATCATCAACAGTTGACGCTCTATTAACTCGTGTAATGGGTGGCAACCAAGTTAAAATCATTTCTTGGTATGATAATGAAATGGGATACTCAACTCGTTTAGCTGAAACAACATTAATGGTTGCTGAAAAATTATAATTTAAAATTATAATTTGAGATAAACGTAAAATGCGGATTTTGATAAAATCAAAATCCGCATTTTTTATACTAAATTTTGTTATCCTTTTTAGTATTATTTTATTTTTATGTATTTCATGCATTTTGTAAATATTTTTATTCTGTATAAATCTTCTTTGGCAAAACCTACATCAAGTGCGACTCTTTTGTATGAAGTTAACACTCTTTTTAGTCTAGCAAGTTGCAATTGGGCTACACTTTTACTAATGCCGTATTTTTTTCTAGATTTCATTAACTCTTTTATTTCTCGCCTTGTATCTCTAGTGTAAAAACCTTCAATCCTTGACATATCCCAAGGTGTACGCTTTAATTCATAACCACAAGTTAAGTCATATTCTGGCGAAATAAGCCAACCTTGTGTTTCATTAAATAAAAAACCTGTGTTTGGAATTTGTGCATTAGTATTAGTAATTACAATTCTAAATAGAGAACGTTTAAAAAATTCGTTTGCATTTTTTCTAAAATTAGCTTTGCTAATATCTTTTATGCCTTTTATAATTGAAGGAATGTCTTCAACTTTATCACTTTCGACAAAGGCATTTAATTTTAGGAATGGTATACGTTTAGAACCTTTTCTATCAAATCGCTTAATTAACAAGAAATTTTTACCATTTTTTGTTTCTTCAATTGAATACTCTTGTGTTTTTATCCCAAATTTACTGGCTAAATTTAATGCTAATAATTCAACACCATACTCAGAAAACATTTCATCTGTTATGCAACTTAATTTAGCGATACATAAGTCTCCAGCTTTATTGAATACGTGAGTTTTTGGTTTTCTTCCGTTAAGACCTGAAACGCACGCATGGAATAATTCTAATTCTTCTGAGGTTTCCGTGTTATTTTTTACCTTGTTAAGTATCTCAATAAGTCTATCAATATCTGCAATATTTGGTATTTTTATGTTGGCTAAGTCTTGAATAAATTGTTCTTTTCCCTCGATTTTAAAGCGAAGAGAGCCACATCTTGAAATATCATTTTGATAAAGCAAATTAGTGGCACAAGAAAATGTGTTATCATAATATCTTCCAAATTTTGCATCTCTAACACCTGCAGTTTTCAACCACTGATAAAGCTCGTTTTCATCGAACCCTTCTTTATCTGAAAGCAAATTATTTTTCTTAGCGTAAACTAGGAATATTTCATAATAAAAGTCAATAATGTAAGTTAAATAACTCACAAAAAATGTTCTAAACAATACGTCTGGGGTTTCACATTTAAAAATACCTTTTTTTAAAGGTAAATCAATTCCTAGAGAGTATGCATTAGGTTTGTTGAGCCAATTGTTAGAGTATTCAAAGGTGGAATATTCTATCTCTGGAAGATTTGAGTATATGTTTAATTTTCCGACAAGAGTCTCTGTATTGGTATCTGTACTTGAGTATACTAAAATTTTTGTTTCTTTTGTTGTCATTCATTTATCCTTATTTATGCAAAAAGGCTTGCCTTTTGTAGCAAGTCTTTTTGCATTTATTGATTACCCTTTTATTAGCCGTTTGAGCAGTATGTGAAACTTCTTTGAACATTCGCATCAAGAATTGATTTTACTGAGTTGTAATCATTAGTTAATGATGAATATTCTGTTTGGAGTTTTGTCAACTGAGTATCCAATTGTTTTTCTTTTCTTTGGATTTTTTTCATTTCAGTATTCCAATATGCTTCAGCTTTAGCAGTTGCATTAGAATCTGTTTTTTCTTCAAAGTAACCAGATGCTTTTGCAGATGCGCCATTAATTGTATAAGTTCCGTTTTTTAATGCTTCTGTCAATTTGCTTGAATCAGTTACCAAGGTATCTGTAATCCAACCGTATTGGTTTAGCTTATCATATATTGACTTGTAATATGAGGCTTGAGATTCATTAGTAGCTTGTGCATTTCCTGTACTATTTTTTGAACTTTTGTTAGGATTTAAGTAATTTACAGCTGCTTCAAGTTTGTTTTCCCCAATAAATGATTTTAATTTTTCTTGGTATTGAGTTTCACCATAGCCTTTAGAGTTTAACTTTAATGTCATTAAAGTGTCGTTGGTATCAGTTCCTTTAACATTAATTTTGTTACTTTCACCGCCACCAAGAGCTTGAATTACCATATCTGTCATACGTCTTAACATCCTAGTTAAGTTTACAGCCATGTGGTCATTTTCTGCACTACCGTGAGTTGAAGTTTCCCAAACTCTAGCAACCTCACTTAATGTATTATCTTGACCTTGGAAGTTTCTCTTTTCTGTCTTGTTACCCATATTCCAATTATAAGCATCTTGGCTCATTTTATCGACATAAGTTTTTAATTCTGTCGCAATACCAGAGCCTTCTTTTAAACCAAAGTAGCTTAAAAGTTTATTCATAAAGGCTGTACCAATTGCTTTTACGTTTCTTTGCGCTTGAGCTCCTGGAACACCTTTTTTATCTCCATCTGAAGCAATTTCTGTATTGTTATTATACCCCTGCCAAATTTGTGTAAAGCTAGAGCCATTTTTAACGATGTCATTACCTAACCATTCGTCACCACCAGCATTTTTAATATCTTTTGCTGAAATAGAACCCATTGCATTTAGCATATCTTTTATAGAGACTAATTTTTCAGTTTTAGGATATTCACCGTAAGTAGATGTAAATTGAGCTAATCTTGTTTTATCACTTTCTGTAAGAGCGTTTGTGTCTGTCACAGTATTTGTATTAGTAGTTGTCTCAACAACCGCATTAGCGATTTCATCGCTACCGGTTACTTTTTTAACAAAGTCTTTTGCTGTTGGATATATTTTTGTAATATCGCCTGCATTACCAGATTCTGGTAAACCATAACTTGCTATTGATGCCGGAGATAATGCTACTTTATTGCCTTTCATAATAACTGCAGCAGAAGTCAAACCAGCAGCAGCACCTGCTGCACCCATTAAGTTTTCATAGCTTAATTCTGCACCATCAACGGTTTCTAATGTTGTAGCGCTAAGCATTCTATTATATTTTTCTGACACTTCGTCTTCATCACGTGCCAAAATCATATTTTGATTTGATACACGTTGCATTTGAGCTGACACATCATTTTGACGTGATGTGATAAACAATAGTCTTGCTTGTGATGCTGCTAAACCCATAATGTTTCTCCGTTAATCTGATATCTTTTTACATAATTTATGTTATCGGAACATCATGTAATGTTGATATCTAGTGCGTACCTAGAGAATTAAACTCTTTTTTTTAATTATTTTATTAATCCTCTAAGTGTTTACACTATAATAAACGCTTTTTTCTAGAAAAAATTGACTTTTCTGTGAAAATTATAGCATAAAATTTTACATTTGTTAATATTTGCAATATATTGTTACAAATTTAGAATAACATAATATATGCCATACTACTCTAATGAGATTCTGAAACAAGTTCAGAATGACATAAGGTTTTATGTTCAGTTCTAATGTCACCCTGAATTTATTTCAGGGTCTCTACAACCATGAGATTCTGCCATACGGGGGACAGGTTCACATGGCTCATACACCACCTTGTGTTACACTTCAGTCCCTATAAAATAATTTACTCACAATTGCCAATATTGCATATCGTATAATTTAGGCTTGATGAGTTACCAGAAAGTGGTAAAAAGTTTTTATAATACATTTTTTCTTGATTAAACTCTGTATCTTCTATTTTTTTAGGTCTAGAATACCCCAAGTCTTCTAGTGAGCAAGCACCACCCGTAACAACACCTGTACAACGAGGTTCAGGTGGAAACAACCACGAGATTGAAAAGAACATTAAGCAAATTATTGCGATTATAAAAATATATTTCATAGACACCAAACTTAGACTATATTTATAGAATAGCCTTTTTTGATGACTGATACATTCCTATAAAGTTTAATCTTTACTTAGCAGAAAGTAGTGATTTTGCAAAGTCTAGGGCAGATTCAGAATTGTCGCCTGACGCAAGGCTTGCAATCGCTTTAACTTTTTCATCTTCGTTAAGCGCTTTTATTGTAACTTCAGTTTCCTCGCCTTGTTCTTTTGATACTAAGAAATGTTTATCCGCTTTAACCGCAATAATAGCTTGATGAGTGATTACAATAATTTGTCTAAATTTCGCCAGCTCTGAAATTTCATCAGCTACGCTTTGAGCGGCTTTGCCAGAAATTCCCGTATCAATTTCATCAAAAATAACGGTGTCAATTTCGTCAGATTTTGCAAAAATTGTTTTGATTGCAAGCATAACTCTTGAAATTTCACCGCCAGATGCTGTTTTAGCAAGTGGTGAAAGGTCTTGAGATACGTTTGTAGAAATATAAAATTCAACGTCATCAATGCCGTCAGATGAAAGTTCTTTTGGTGTAATTCTGATTTCAAATCTTGATTTTGCAAGCTCTAATTTTTCTAATTCATCAACTATCAAGGACGACAAGACTTGTGCGTAATTTTTACGTTTTGCTGAAATATCTTGAGCAAGTTTATTCAATTTCATTAAAATTTCATCAATTTTGGCTTGAATTTCTTCAACATTTTTAGATGAAAACTCAATTGTATTCAATTCTTCAGATAATTTATCATAAGTTTGAATTACTTCTTCAAGTGTTGAGCCATATTTACGTTTCAATTTATCAAACAAGTACAAGCGTTCTTGCACTTCATTAAGTCTGGCAGTATCGCTGTTTACGGACTGATAATAGTCTCTAAGAGTTGAAGATAAATCTCGAGTAAGTTCTGAAATTTCAATAATAGATTGTTCTGCGCCTTCAAGTGAATTATCCATATCAACTGCTTTTGAAATATTGGCTTTAATTTGCAATAATGCATCAATTAAAGAGCCTTCGTCACCGTTTAAAGCCCAATAAGAGGTTTGTGTAAGCTCTTGCAATTTTTCAGAGTTTTCAAGTACGCTCAATTCGTTTTGAAGAGTTTCTTCTTCAGTTACATCTTCTATATTAGCTTGTTCAATCTCGTTGATTTGAAATTTTAGAAAATCTATTTGAGATTCTGTGGCATTTGCCGAATTTTGAGCTGTTTCTAAAGCGTTTAACAGACCTTGATATTCTTTATAAAGACATTTATACTCTTGTAATTCTTCGCCGTACAAATCTTTTGCATAGTTGTCTAAAAGAATAATGTGTGATTTTGGTTGTAAAAATGCGTAAGTTTGGTGTTGAGAGTGGATATCTATCAACATTTCCTTTAGCGATTTGATAAATTCTTGATTAACAAGAGTTCCATTAACCCTTGTGCGTGAAGATGTTGAAGTAATTTCTCTTGATAATATAATTTCATCTAATGTATCAATGCCGTTTTCTTCAAACAGAGTTTTTATATTTGGATTTTTTGACTCTATAAACAACTCAATAAGTGCTTTTTCAGCACCTTTTTTAACAACATCTTTAGCTGGTTTTGCACCAAAAGCTATGTCTATGGCGTTGATTAAAATACTTTTACCTGCGCCTGTTTCACCTGTAATAACATTCAAACCGTTGTCAAAATTTACGGTTAAATCTTCAATCAAAATATAGTTTTTTACGTGAATTGATTTAATCATAGACTTCTTGGAGATACCCCCCAGTGTAGTTTATCACGTAAAACTGAATAGAATGCATCATCTTGTAGCAATGCCAAATAAGCTTTGTTTTCAGCTTTTTGAATTACAACCTCGTTTGAAACATCGCAAGAATCTGCACCGTCTGTAATTAAGTTAAATTCATTGCTTTCGCCCTCTGCTGTGGTGATTTTTATAATCTCGTTAGAGGGTACAACCAAAGGTCTTGCTGTTAAAGTATGAGGGCAAATCGGTACGATTACTAACGCATCAAGCATTGGATAAATTACCGGTCCACCTGCTGAAAGTCCATAAGCAGTTGAGCCTGTTGGTGTTGAGACAATCAAGCCGTCTGCAATATAGTCGCATACAAATTTGTCATTGATGCTTAAAACAAAGCGTGATGAACGTGTTGCGCAAGCCCCCTTTATTACAAAGTCATTAAGGGCATATTTTTCGCCAGATTTTATCATCAAGCGCTTTTCTATGTTAAAGGCATTATTAAAAACTTTATCAACTGCTAGTTGAATATTATCCGCATTAACTTGAGATAGGTAACCTAAGCGCCCTAAATTAACGCCCAAAACCGGAGTTTTAGACATTGCGTAAAACTTTGAAACGTGTAATATAGTCCCGTCTCCGCCTACTGCAAAAACAAAATCAAACCCGAATTTCATTTCTTTAATTTCTAAAATTTCAGGTTTTGTGCCTTTTTCAATCAAGCTGTGTTCTAATTTTTGCAACACTGGGTAAGGGTTTTTAACACCCTCATTAAAGACTACGGCGATATTTTTAGTACAAAAATCAACACATTCCATATTATAATTTTACAACGTAAATACTTTTATGACAACTATATAAACAGAAGGCGCAGGTATGGCTTACATACCTGCGCCTTCTAAATATTTAACCAATCTTATGCGTTAAGATTTAATGATTTTAATTGTTTATCTGCTTGCGCTTTAACTTTTGCATCTTTGTCGTGAGATGCTTCTTGTAGCAATGGTGCTAAGTCTTTTTTGTATTCAGGTCTAGACATATAACCGATTGAAGCAACTGCGGCTTCTCTTACGCTTGCGTTCTTATTTGTTTTTAATTCGTTTACAATCCCAGCCATACCGATTAAATCATCAGCTGGAACTGTTGTTTTTGCTAAATCTTTTACACCGTCTGCGTATAATTTTTGAAGAGTTGCTGTTGTGAACATTGCATATTCTTTGTTACGCTCTGCAAGTGCCTTGTCTTTACCTTCCATCTTTGAAGTATCTTTACTCATAATGTTTAGTAAGTTATCAACAACTTTGTTATCTAACAATTCCTCTGCTTTGTCCGGGGCATACATTGCAACTTCAGAAATTGCTTCCATTGCGTCAGCTTGCTCATCATAGTCTGGACTTGTTAATATACTAACTAAGCCGTCCAAGTCAATGTTTGGTTTCATTTTTTCAGGTTTTACAATTTCTGGACGTTTATTTGCTGGTTTTGTATCGTTTGTTTCTTTGTTATCAGTTTTAGCAACTTCTGCAGCTTTTGTTTGAACTACTGGCGCAGGTTGAACCACAGCTTGGGTTGCCATAGCTTGTGCTGCTAATGCTTGAGCCATAGTAGTTTCTTGATTTTTATCTTCAACTTCTTTTTCTACAGCTTTAGCTTCTGCACGTTTTGGTTCATAAATAGAAGTTTTTGGCATATCATAAAATGAAGGCTTTTTATCGTCTTCTTTTGGTGCCTGTTTCTTGGCTTGTTCTTCCTCAACTTGTGCTTGAGGTTGCATACCATTTGGTGTGATTTCAATCTTAATAGTCATTGGTTGCATCGGAACCATCGAATATGGCTGAATCATCGGATTCATCATAGTAGGATACATGAATTTCCTTTCTAAACACACTACCTTGTAACTATATAAAGTCTAATAATCCCAAAAATTGCTAGTATTTTAGAATGTCATGAAAATTTTGTTACATTATTTTACAAATGTTAATCTTCTTCAATACGATGATTAATTGCTCTTGCGACATTAATAACTTCTAATCCCGAAAAATCAAACATTTTTTTTATGTTATTCGGATTCTTTGCTCTTTCACGCATAATTAACGCCCCAACAATTGCCTCTAATTGGCTCATTGGCATCATATTAGGTGGAATATCTTCTAACTGATATTCAATCTTTAGAGCGTTTTGCAAAAACTTACAATCCGCTGGAGTTCGTTCTTTAAAATAAGAACTTAAATGCATGTCTTGACGTGTTATATAAAGCTCAAAACGAGTTATATCAATACCTTGTTCGTACTTTAATGTTCTAAAATATTCTGAACCTCTTGTTGAATAACGTTGTGTCCAATTTTCTCTATTTAAAAAATGTTCATTGCTTTGTACCATTTGATATGGTTTTGATAAAATTCTCCATTTACCCTCTAACATTGAGTTATCCCAAGGCAATGAAATACAAATGTGTGATTGTTTTAGAGAGGAATAATTGTCTAAAAAGAATTGAATATCCTTCATTGAGTACAATTTGTCGACAAGAATAATTTTGCCGAAGGAGTCCATTATAGCAACTCCTGTATCAACTGTTGAGGCTGGCGCCATTGATATTCCTAAATAATATTCCATAATTATTGTCCAACCATATCAAATTGTTTATTAATATCTTTTTGCAAAATTTTATCGTGTTTCGCATCATTTATCCAAGCATCGTCATCATCTTTTCTTGTTTTAGGTGTTACGTTTGATGATTGCTCATAAATGGTTTTATTTTTTATTGATAATGATTTTTTTCTATCATTAGCCTCTTTAGTAGCTGCTGTTGAATTATTGTTGATGCTAGAGGATTCAATTTGAGTAACTTCGTCTTCAACAGTTGTTGTTTTCAAGTTTTCAAATGCTTTTGAACCGTTTTTGATACGTTGAATAGTTGCCATACGTTCAGTTTGGAAGGCTTCTTGTTCTTTTTTAGGTTGCTTCATAACTGATGAAGTTGCATGTTCAAAACTTTTAAATTTGTTTTTCAAAACAAGTATTTCTACACGTCTATTTTTACTCCTGTTTTCAACTGTTTTGTTGTCAACGATAGGACGAGTATCACCATAGCCAACTGCTGTGAAGATGTTTGGCATGAATTTGAAACGTGTAATTAAATATCGAATGATACTAGATGAACGTGCGCCAGATAATTCCCAATTTGAAGGGAACATGAAGGTATTAATTGGTTGGTTATCAGTATGACCTTCAACTCTAATGTAGTGTAAGGCGAATTTTTCACCAATTAAAACACCAACATTATCCAAAGTTTTCATGGCTTTATCTGTTAGTGTTGCAGAACCTGAGTAGAATAAAAGGTCATTTTTCATTGTAATCAATAACCCTTTATCTGTTAGTTGGGCATCAATACCTTCCATATCACCATTTTTTGACATTTGATTAATTGCATCTTTTATGTCTTCAAAGGATTGGTCTTCGTACTTTTGGCTAATATATTCAAGCATTAGAGGAGCAATTGTACTGTCAGCAGCACTTGCCTCTAGAATTGATGCGCCTTTAGAATCTAATATAGAATCAGAACCTTCCAAAATGCTTGGCGCATTAAATGCTTTCCTTATACTATCTTCAAGTGCGGCAAATTCAGTTAAATCAATTTGAGAAAGAGCATATAACACAACGAAAGTTGCGAATAAAAGTGTGATAAAGTCCCCGTATGAAACTAACCATCTTTCTAAATTTTCATGCGCTTGTTCGAGTTTCTTTTTAGCCATTATTAATATTCTTCTTCCTCAATGCTAGTTCTGTCAGTGATATATGCTTGTAATTTTCTTTCAATTAATGCTGGAGATTCACCTGCTTGAATAGCTAAAACTCCTTCAACCATTACGTCTTTAGCTAAGAAAACTTTTGCGTAATTCAATCTTATACGAGTTCCTAAAGGGATTAACAATAAGTTTGCAGCAAATAAACCGTAAATAGTTGCAACAAAGGCAACTGCGATACCAGCACCCAAGGCAGATGGATCAGAAAGGTTTTGCATTACTTGAATTAAACCCATAACTGCACCGATGATACCCAATGTAGGAGAATAACCACCTGCAGATTCAAATACTTTTGCACCGTTAGTAATTTCTTCTTGTTGTTGCGAAATTTGGTTTTCCATCATTGCTTGAACTAATGTAGGATCTGCACCATCAGCAACAGCCTCCAAGCCCATAGTTAAAACAATGTCTGAAGCGTCTTTTGCTTCTCTTTCTAAGCAGATTACGCCTTCTTTTCTAGCTTTTTGGGCAAATTTTACTATTTCTGCAATAACATCGTTTAATTCCACAACAGGTGGAACAAAAACATCTTTAATAAGCATAATTGCTTTCTTTAGCACCTTTGGCGGAAAACTTAATACAACCGCACCAGCTGTACCACCAAATACAATGAATGCCGCTGTTAACTGCATTAATTGAGCTAAATTACCACCTTCAAGTGCTTGACCTGTAAGTATGAATGTTATACCTAGAAATAATCCTACTACTGCAAAAATATCCATGTTTCACTCCATATTTTTTCTTCATACTAATTAAACTATATTTTCACATGCTACAAATCATGCAAATAGTTTATTTTCGTAAGATTAAAGGAATTCTTCACGAATAATTGTCATTAATTCAGGTTCTCCGTCAGTTGCAAGAACAGTATGTTCAAAGTGTGCAGACGGTTTTTTGTCTGCAGTTTGAACAGTCCATTCGTCTGGAAGTTGGATAACTTCATCACAACCAAGATTAAGCATTGGTTCAATGGCAATAACCATGCCTGATTTAATTAAAGTTTTGTCTCCAACGCTGTAATTATATAGAAATGGATCTTCGTGCATAGCGTGCCCAACGCCGTGACCGCCGTATTGTCGAACGATTCCTAAATGTTCTCTGTTTGCAACTGCTTCAACTGCTGATGAAATATCATCAAGTACATTACCTGCTTTCATTTGAGAGATACCTGCAAATAATGATTCTTCTGTGAATTTTAACAAATTTTCGACTTCAGGAGCAATTTTACCAACTGGATAAGTCCAAGCGCTATCGCCGACCATACCGCCGTAAGTTGCACCAACGTCAACACTAATAATGTCGCCTTCTTTAAGAATAACATTTTTTGATGGAATTCCGTGAACGACATTTTCATTAATTGATGTACAAATACTTGCAGGAAAACCGTTATAGCCTAAAAATGTTGGTACAGCCTTGTTTGCATGAATAACCTCCATTGCAATATCGTCAAGGTCTTTTGTCGACATTCCAGCCTTAATGTTTTCCTTCATAGCTTTATGCACAAGGGCAACAATATGCCCTGCGTGCTTCATTCTTTTAATTTCGTCTCTTGATTTTCTATTAATCATTTACTGCCTTCAAAAGTCTTTCCCAGACTTGTTCAATGCTACCATTAGCGTCAATTTTTCTCAAAACACCTTTGTTTTCATAGTATTCAGTTAAAGGTGCTGTTTCTTTGTAATAAGTTTCAAATCTAGCTCTTGCGATTTCTTCAGTATCATCTTTTCTTTGAGTCAATTCTGAATTACATTTATCACAATGAACACCGTCTTTAGGTGCTTTAAACTTCATATTGTAAATTTCGCCACATTTTGGGCAAGATTTTCTATTTACAATTCTTTCGATTAACAATTCAGTATCAATATCGAAGTAAACAGCTCTAAATTCTGCATCTTCTTTATCAACTTCTTTATTAATTTCTTCTAACATGCCAGCTTGTTCAACGCTTCTAGGAAAACCATCCAAAACGTAGCCGTTAGCACAATCAGGTTCTGCAAGTCGTCTTTTGATGATTGCTGCAACAACTTCAACAGGAACTAATTGACCTTTTGACATGTAGCTTTCAGCTGTAACACCTTCTGGAGTTTGATTTTTAACTGCAGCTCTCAATAAAGAACCTGTGTCAACATGTGGAAAGTTCAAGTGCTCAGCTAATTTGCTTGTTTGAGTACCTTTACCGCAAGCTGGTGGTCCTAAAAATATTAATTCTTTTTTCATCTTCTCTTTTCCTTTTTGTTTTATAAAATGTAACCTATGCGTCAATGTTAGTTGCGTATACAGCGTGTTGTTGAATGAAATCTCTACGAGGTTCAACCTTGTCACCCATAAGAATATCAAACAATTGGTCACAAAGCATAGCATCTTCTAAGTTTACTTTTAATAAAGTTCTTGTAGAAGGATCCATTGTAGTTTCCCAAAGTTGTTGAGGCATCATTTCACCCAAACCTTTAAATCGTTGGATTTGTAAGCCTTTAGAACCTCTGTCATCTAAAATCTTATGTAATTCCGAGAAGGTTGAAACTTCGTGAGTTTCTGTATCTGTTTCTAAAATTAATGTTCCTTCTTCTTCGATTAAGTATTCACGAATTAGAGGGTATGCAGCTTTTAGACGTTTGTACTCGTTACTCTTAACAATGCTTTGAGTAATTAATACAAAATCATCATCTGCAAGAGTTAATTTTAGATTATATTTTGCGTTTTCAGCGCTGTATTTCAATTCTAACTTGTAATCTTTAGCTTCAGCAATATTGTAGTTTTCAGCGTGGTCTACAAGGTAGTGTGATAAGTAATCAAGATGTTTTTGCATTGTAGCTTGATCGTCGAAATCACTCTCTTGAATGTCAGAACGAACCATACCTCTAAGCATTACAGCTGGTATTCTACCCAAAATAGGGTTGTTGTAAGAATTGTAGTATGCTGACATATTAGAAATTAATTTTAATAATTCTTCGCCTTGAACAGATTTTGATTTTGTCTTGTCTGACAAGCAAACAGATTTGATACCACGTTCTTTTAACATTTTGTCTAACGCTTTTTCATCGAATAAGTATTCGCTTTGTTTACCTTGTGTAATTTTATATAGAGGTGGTTGAGCGATATATACATAACCTTGTTCGATTAATGGTTTACAATATCTAAAGAAGAATGTAAGCATTAATGTTCTGATGTGAGCACCGTCAACATCGGCATCGGTCATGATAATAATTTTGTGATATCTAAGTTTTTCCAGACTAACTTCATCTGGGTTTCTGCTGATTGTAACACCAAACGCTTGAACCATTGATTGAATTTCGTTGTTAGCGTAGATTTTGTCTAGACGAGCTTTTTCTACGTTCAAAATTTTACCTCTTAACGGTAAAATAGCTTGGAACATTCTGTTTCTGCCTTGTTTTGCAGAACCACCAGCTGAATCACCTTCGACAAGGAATATTTCGCATTTTTCTGGTTCTCGATTTGAACAGTCAGCCAATTTACCTGGTAAAGTTGAGTTTTCAAGAACAGTCTTACGTCTTGTTAATTCTCTAGCTTTTCTTGCCGCTTCTCTAGCACGTTGTGCTTGAAGTGTTTTTTCGATAATTGTTCTTGCAATTTTCGGATTAAATTCAAGCCATTCTTGGAACTTGTCTCTGATAGAGTCTTGAACTGCACCCATAGCTTCTTGACTGCCTAATTTTTCTTTTGTTTGACCTTCAAATTCAGGGTTTGGAAGTTTTACGCTGACAATAGCTGTTAAACCTTCACGAACGTCGTCACCTGTTAGGTTAGCTTCTGAATCTTTAAGAATGTTATTTTTACGTGCGTAATCATTTAATACACGAGTAATACCGTTTCTGAAACCTGTTAAGTGAGTACCACCGCTATGTGTGTTAATATTGTTTGCAAAAGACAAAATACATTCGCTATATGCGTCTGTGTATTGCATTGCAACTTCAACTTTCAAATCACCCACCATTTTGTCAATGTAAACAGGTTCTTCAAAAATTGCAGTTTTGTTTTTGTTCAAGAATAAAACGTATTCTGCAATACCACCTTCATAGTGGAAAACTTCTTCTTCATTTGTTCTTCCGTCAATAAAAATAATTTTTAACCCTTTGTTTAAGAATGCCATTTCTCTTAAACGACCAGCAACAACATCTTTATCAACTTCAATAGTTTCATGGAAAATTTCTGGATCAGGCCAAAATCTTGATTTTGTACCTGTTTTGTCAGTATCTCTAATTCTTTCTACTGGTGCAGAAGGTTCACCACGGAAGTATTCTTGTTTATAAACTCCGCCGTTTCTTGAAACTTCAACAACCATTTTTTCAGATAATGCGTTTACAACAGAAGCACCTACGCCGTGAAGACCACCTGATACCTTGTAACCGCCGTCACCAAACTTACCGCCAGCGTGAAGTACTGTGTGTACAATTTCTAATGCTGATTTGCCTGAATCTGGTTTAATATCAACAGGAATACCACGACCATTATCTTCTACTGTGATACTGTGGTCTGTGTTGATTTTAACTCTAATTTCTGTACAATATCCTGCCAATGATTCGTCGATAGAGTTATCTACGATTTCATAAATACAGTGGTGCAAACCTCTTTGAGATGTTGAACCAATATACATGCCTGGACGCATTCTAACGGCTTCTAAGCCTTCCAATACACGAATATTACTTGCGTCATACTCTTGCTTAGTCGCTGTAGTTGCGCTACCTTGCATTTCTTCCATTATATTTCCCCCCAAAATTAATATTTTTACATTTTATATGTATATATAATTATTATATTACAAATAAGCCCTTATTGCATGACTGTAAAAAAATCTTTACGTAGTGTAAACGCCTATTCAATCAATTTTGACCATTTTTTAGAGGCTGAGTCTAAAACTTTTTTTGTGTCAACATTGTCCACCAAAATTAATTGAGTGGCTGTGTTTATGACGTTGTTTATTTCTTTTTGTGATTTTTGTTGCTTTAAAACAGGTTCAACCTTGTTTAATTGTTGTGCGCTAATTACTCTAGCTTTTGCTAGAATGTCGTTCTTATCATATTTTTGATAATACTCATTTTTCAATGCGTTTTCGTTTGTAGCTAAAACGTTAGTTAATTTTGCAAGTCTCAATTGGTTTTCTTCGTTTGTTAAGTATAAGGCAAATTTTAATGCAGCCTCTTTGTTTTTAGCACGTTTAGGAATTACAAAATTCATTAACGAAAAGTCATATTGACCTTCAGAACCGACTAATTGAGTTGAAACATCAGTCTTTTTGTATACGTTTGGTGCATTTTCTTTAATCAAGTTTAAAAAGTTTGCGCCAGCTTGAATTGATACAATGTATTCTGACATATATTTTTCCAAACTTTCTCTATGTGTTTGGTTAATGCTTTCTTTTGGAATTAAGTCGTCTTTATAAAGTTGCTTATAAAAATCAAAAATTTCGATTGAATCATGTGTTTTTAATGCATACGGAGTGTTGATATCATACTTGTTTAAAATCTTAAGCATAGTATCATTCTCTGTAATTGTAGGCATAAAGACGTAAGCTCCAGTTTTTGCTTTAACGTCAAGTGCATATTTCCCCATAGCCTCATAAGTTGTTGGAGGTATTTTAAATCCAGCTTTTTCCAATAGAGCTTTATTGTATATTGTCACTGCAGAAGTTGCATACCAAGGTATAGCATACATTTTGCCATTAACTTCTAATGATTTTAAAAGTGACTTATTAAAGGGCTCTAATTGTTCAGGCATAATTTCTTCAAGTGCACCTTTTTGTGCTAAAACGCTCGAAAAATCAGGGTTTAAGTTTACCAATGAAGGCGGATTGTTACTCAATATGGCAGCAAGAGTCCTTTTTTCACCTTCTGAAAATGGTACGTCAATCCATTTTATTTTAATATCAGGATTTTCGTATTCAAATTTCGCAATAATATCTGTCATATAAGGTGTAAAATCATTCATTTGAAGAGTCCAAAAAACAACTTCTTGATCTAAAGATTTAGTGTTTCTTGGTGCTAATGATACACAAACAAATGCGACCAAAAGTATTAAAAATATTGAACTTCCGATAATTATTTTTTTCTTCATTTTAATTTTATTCCTTTTGATGTTACAATTATACTATGAACAATTTATTTACGGAACTAGAAAATAAAAATAAGCAAATTCCACTTGCGGATTTGTTACGTCCAAAGACTTTGGAGGATTTTTTAGGACAGGAAAATGTTATCTCCAAAAATTCACCGCTGTTTAATTTATTGAAATCAGGGCGTTTATTTTCGCTTATCCTTTGGGGACCTTCTGGTTGCGGTAAAACATCTCTTGCAAGGATTATTGCAAATACCGTAAATGCTCAATTTATTGAGATTTCTGCTGTAACTTCTGGCGTTAAAGATATTAAAGATGCTGTTGAAAGGGCAAAAGAGGCATTGAGGAACGGTCAAAAAACGATTTTATTTATTGATGAAATTCATCGTTACTCAAAAACTCAACAAGATGCGCTTTTGCCACACTTAGAAAATGGAACACTTTTTTTGATTGGTTCAACTACTGAAAACCCATCATTTCAAGTTGTTCCGGCACTTTTGTCTAGAGTTCAAGTTATCCGTCTTGAAAATCTTTCAGATGAAGTTATTTCACGTGTTGTTAAAAATGGTTTTTCATATTTAGCAAAAAATAATCAACCGATTGATTATAAAGATGATGTCGTTGAATTTATTGCTAATTTAGCTAGAGGTGATGCCCGTTACGCACTTAATCTTGTTGAGAATGCTTACTTTGCAAGCAATTACAAAGAAGATAAAAGAGTTTTAACCGTTGATATTATTGAACAACTTGCGCAATCTAGAAAAACTCGTTATTCGCAACAAGAACATTATGACTGTGCTTCAGCTTTTCAGAAAAGCCTTAGAGGTTCTGATGCAAACGCTGCTATTTACTATTTAGCTAAAATGATAGCTTCTGGCGAAGACCCTAGATTTATTGCACGCCGTTTAATTGTTACGGCAGCAGAAGATGTTGGGCTTGCAAACCCAATGGCGCTTTCTCTTGCCGTAAGTGCTTATCAAGCTGTTGAACTGCTAGGATTTCCAGAGGCAAGAATTCCGTTAGCAGAAGCCGTAATTTATGTTGCGAACTCAAAAAAATCAAATTCAGCAATTATGGCAATTGATGAAGCGTTATCAGATATTAACAATGGCAAAGACTATGCTCCGCCAATGCATTTAAGGGATGCGCACTACAAAGATGCCGCAAAGTACGGCTTCGGTGAAGGTTACATCTATTCTCATATAGCAAAAGATGCATATCAGCAATTTATGCCAGATGAGCTTGTCGACAGAAAATATCTATCTTAACTTACAAATATATTATACAATTTTTTCTTTAAAAATTTGTCTGATTTAAAACGTACGTATTTTTACGTACGCTTTTTTACGGACAAAGAGGGCTTAATTACTCTCTATGCTAGAAATTTTATCAATAAAAAAGCCACCTGACAGGTGGCGCTTAAACTTTGCTGTTTAAAAATAATTGAGAGAGAGAG
>OGOB01000202.1_pt1 | contig 39724 bp, 41 predicted proteins | sample 1573611 | NCBI WGS metagenome assembly OGOB01 (sample SAMEA2582016, study PRJEB24529) | metagenome | biome: Human gut stool | place: China | collected 2011 | reverse complement strand
AGATTATACGAGAATAAATAATATTAAAGGATACCCTTGATGGATATCCTTTTTATTATTTCTTATGGGTTTCTTTGGATGCCGGAGATTTGGCTGGAGCTTTGACCGGAGCCTTAGCCGGTTGTTCTTTCTTGGCCTTGCGCTCTGCTTCTTTATGTTCCGACTTCTCCTTGTCGGAGACAATAGTGTCAATAAGTCCTTCGATTATCTGTTTCTTAAGAAAAACATCAAATCCGAGCATGCATATCATGGAGAATTTCTGCAGGAATTCGCGGTCCTGCTTATTCTTCACATCGTTAAAATGCTCTTTATCAACTTCAAGCTTAGCTTCGATGTCGGTGTTTATCGTGGAAAGCTGCGATTTAATAGTGTTAAAAACTTCAGTATACACGTCTTCCATGCTTATCTTGCCGGAGTTGCCTGCCGGTTCAAAAAATTTATCGGTCAATGGATTTAACATTGCCTGAATTTCGCTTATGGAAAGTATATTCTTGAAATAATATATAAAAATAAGAACAATCATATGCTCTTTGGAATACTTCTTCTTAACCGGCGGCGGCAGCAGATTATTCTTGGCGTAGTTGTTTATCATTGTCTTGGTTAGGATCTTATCGTCCGATTTAATCTTGGAATCGGATAAGTGGGTATTCATAAAGGTGGTAACCTGATCCATATATAAATCTATGTTAGGAAATTCACCCGGCTTCACATAGTCAATCTTAGTGAGCTCACGAAGAAGGCGGGTATAAAGATCCGTTGTTGAATCTGCCATAATATATGTCCTTTCAAATCGCAGTATGTGTACTGCCTTACCCTATTATATAGTATTGCAAACCATATGACAAGAAAAATAAAATATTCGTGACAGAAACGGGGGAATATGTTATACTTACATTAATTGTAAAAAGCCCGGATATATGGGCGCATATTTTTAACCGCAGGAGGTAAGAGGCAATGGGTATTATTTCCAGATTCAAGGACATTATGTCCGCTAACATTAACGCACTTCTTGATAAGTGTGAGGATCCGGAGAAGATGATTGATCAGTACATGAGAAATCTTCAGAGTGATTTGGGAAAGGTTAAAGCAGAGACAGCATCTGTTATGGCCGATGAGCAGAGAGCCAAGAGAGAACTCGATGAGTGTACGGCAGAGATTAATAAGCTTCAGGCTTACGCAGAGAAGGCAGTTGCAGCAGGTAATGACGATGATGCAAGACAGTTTCTTGCCAAGAAGCAGACACTTGTTACCAAGCAGCAGGCATTCCAGCAGACATATACACTTGCAGCCGATAATGCTGCCAAGATGAGACAGATGCATGATAAGCTTGTTAATGATATTAACGAGCTTGATTCAAGGCGTGACACCATTAAGGCTAAGATGAAGGTTGCCAAGGCTCAGCAGACAGTCAATAAGATGACATCTGGCATGGGTAAAGCAGAGAACAGTCTTTCAGCATTTGACAGAATGGAAGCTAAGGCTGACAGAATGCTTGATGAGGCCAATGCAATGGCAGAACTTAACACAGCAGGCGCTGACAACAGCATCAAGGATCTTGAAGACAAGTATAAGGTATCAGCTCCGGCAGTTGATGATGAACTTGCAGCTATCAAGGCTAAGATGGGTATGTAATTTATTGATCTGAATATGATATAAGACCGGAGGGTGTCCTGTGGACACCCTCTTTAAGACTTTATTAATAAGAGAGGAAGAATTATGGGACTTTTTGGCGGACGTATGTCCAATGTCGTAGAATGGGTTGAGAACTCAGAAGATATAATTTTTTATAAATGGCCTGAGCCACAGTTGAAGAAAGGGTGCCATCTTGTGGTGCGCCCGGGACAGAATGCAGTATATCTTGTGAACGGACGTATTGAGGGAATATTTGAAGATGAAGGATGCTTCGATATTGATGTTGATAACAGATCCAGGTGCGAGGTTCTGTTTGTCAATACGAAGGAACTCACGATTAAGTGGGGAACACAGAGCCCGGTAACGATTCCGGTGCAGGGATTTGCAACCGGTCTTCCGATACGCGCTTTCGGTACATTCGGGTGTAAAGTATCAGATTATATTGCTGCCATGGATAAATATGCCGGGGTGCGGACTGTATATACCACAGACGATCTGCGTGACCGTGTGGTGTCCGTTCTGGGAAGCCTTCTTATGAAGTGGATTACGAAGGAAGGCAGGGATATATTTAATCTTCAGATGAATGCGAAAGAAATCGCGGCAGGCATTAAAGAAGACCTTGATATGGAATTGTTTAAGGACGGAATCAGCATAACATCTTTTACGATTTCCAATTTCAGCTATCCGGCAGAAGTGCGACAAGCGCAGATTAATGCAGGATTTGGTAATGTTAATAATCAATAGGAAATAATAACATGAGTATATATGACAGATTGAATGAACAACAGAAGAAAGGCGTATTTACGACCGAGGGCCCGGTGCTTTTACTTGCCGGAGCGGGCTCCGGCAAAACAGGTGTCATCACACACAGAATAGCTCATCTTATAGATGACTGTGACGTTAATTCATACAATATTCTGGCAATCACGTTCACTAATAAAGCTGCCAGAGAGATGAGAGAGAGAGTTGATGACCTGGTCGGATGCGGAGCTGATGCGGCGTGGATAATGACATTCCATGCAGCTTGTGTGCGGATATTGAGACGTTTTATTGACCGGCTCGGATATGGAACTAATTTTACTATATATGATACAGATGACCAGAAAAGTCTTATGAAGGAAGTCTGCAAGAGCATGGATGTGGATACCAAGGTCTACAAGGAGAAAATGCTCCTTAGCAGAATATCCGCGGCGAAGGATGAATTGGTAACGCCGGATGAGATGTATACGCGGGCAAACAATGATTATACGCAGATGCGCATTGCAGAAGTTTACAGAGTATATGAGGATCGCCTTAAGAAGAACAATGCGGTTGATTTTGATGATATAATCAATCTTACTGTTGAACTATTTGAGAAGAATGATGATGTTCTGGATTATTACCAGGAGCGTTTTAAATACATAATGGTGGATGAATATCAGGATACCAATACAGCACAGTTTAAATTAGTAAGCCTTTTGGCACGCAAGTACCATAATCTCTGTGTTGTGGGTGATGATGACCAGTCAATTTATAAATTCCGCGGTGCCAACATACGCAATATTCTTAATTTTAAAGAGTATTTTCCGGAAGCGGAGATTATCAAACTCGAGCAGAATTACCGCTCTAAGAGCAATATACTTGATGCGGCCAATGCCGTTATTAAGAATAACTCCGGCCGTATGGACAAAAGCCTTTGGACCGAGCAGGATGCCGGCGATAAGATAGCTTTTAATGTATATGAGACCGGTTATGCCGAGGCGGAAGGAATTGCATTCGGAATAGAGAAGAATATTAATGACGGATATGCATATAATGATTGTGCTATCCTTTATAGGACCAATGCGCAGTCGCGTGCGATAGAGGAGAAACTTCTTGGGCATAATATACCTTATCGTATATATGGTGGTATCAATTTCTACTCCCGCAAGGAGATAAAGGACATTCTGGCATATTTAAAAACAATCGACAATGGAATGGATGAGATAGCGGTAAGACGTATCCTCAATGTTCCGAAGCGTGGAATCGGCGCAACAAGTGTCGGTAAGATACAGGCATATGCCGATGAGCAAAATATTGGTTTTTATGAAGCACTTAAACAGGCCGAGGATATTCCGGGTCTTGGAAGAAGTGCATCTAAGATAACTCCTTTTACCGATTTGATAAGGCTGTTCCGCGCGGAATTGCACGAGTTGTCAATTGTCAGGCTTATTAACGATATTATCGAGAAAACAGGATATATGGATTATCTTGCCGAGAATGACAGCCCGGAGGAAGTTGAGGAAAGGCGTGCTAATATAGACGAACTCATATCCAAGGCGGCGACATACGAGGACGGAGAGGAGACACCGACTTTGTCGGGATTCCTTGAAGAAGTTGCGCTTGTTGCTGACATAGACAATATGGATGACAACAATAATGTAGTATCTCTTATGACACTTCACAGCGCCAAAGGTCTGGAATTTCCGATAGTATATCTTGCAGGCATGGAGGATGGACTTTTTCCGAGTTATATGTGTATTGATTCAGATGATCCTTCTGAACTTGAGGAAGAAAGAAGACTGTGCTATGTGGGAATTACGAGAGCCAAGCAGAAACTCATCATGAGTGCGGCCAAGGTGCGTATGGTGCGCGGTGAGACGCATATGAATAAGGTATCACGATTTATATCTGAAATACCTGCGGAACTCATGGTTAACAGCACACAGGGACCGGCCCATAAGATACTTACATCCGACGGGACGGACAAGGATCATTTCCATCTTCCGCCGCGTAAAGCCGGTGAATCCAGATTTCAGTCCTTCCAGCATGATGTACTTAAGGAAGATATATTCGATAAGAAACCGTCAGCAGGCAATGTAGGACTCGGATACGGCATAGGCGATAAGGTACGTCACATCAAATTCGGAACGGGTATGGTTAAAGAAATCAAGAACGGTGGCAGGGATTATGAAGTTACGGTTGATTTTGAAAACGGTGGTACCAAGAAGATGTTCGCATCATTTGCCAAATTACAGAAAATTTGATTTTTGTGAAAAATTAATATATTTTCTATGGTAAAATCGAACTTTTTGTGATAAAATAAATATAATATTTTTAGTTAGTGGTCCGAAGGGGGCACGGAAAGGATTGAACTATGAAGAAGATTAATGAACTTATTGCAGATTCCAGATTCTATGATTATTTCAAACCGGCAGCCGTTACAGAGGAACCGGAATGCAAGTGCAAGAATAAGGTATTGAAGATTTTTGCAATCGTTGGCGTTGTAGCCGCAGTAGCCGGAATCGCATATGCATTGTACAGATATTTTAAGCCGGACTACCTCGAAGATTACGAGGACGACTTTGAAGACGACTTCGATGATGCAGACGATTTTGAAGAAGAATAATTGATTCTGAACAGTGAATTTACAAGAGTGGGGATTGGTTACCTATAATCCCCACTCTTATATTGATTAAGAACAGTGGTATGGAGGCTGATATGAATAAGAAGGCAAGGAATGAACTTATCCGTGTTATTATCGGACTTGTCATGATTGCGGCAGGAGTAGGACTTTTTATATCTAAGACCAGCGTTAGTACAGAACTTTTGTCATTTGGCGGCGTGTATTCGTGGTGGATAACAGTGCTTGTGATTCTTCCGCTTGCAGCCGGAATAGTAATGCTTATAGTCAAACCGCATCTGATGGCTTCTAAGATTGTGGCCATAGCGGGCGCAGTGGTAATCGTGACTGCGATTCTGATAAATACAACGATTATAATCGAGAAGGACATTTCCACATTTGAGTGGATAATTTACGGAGTCCTTTTATTAGGCGGAATAATAGTATGCCTTTCGGCACTTTTTATAAAAAAACGAAATAAATAGAGGGGAACGGGCAATATGAAAAAAGGTCAGGAATACACAGGAACAGTTGCGTCGGTAGATTTTCCGAATAAAGGCAGAGTAATCTGCGAGGACGGAACAGTCACGGTCAAGAATGTAATACCGGGACAGAAAGTGCATTTCATTATTAATAAGAAGCATGGAGACCGATGCGAGGGCAGGCTTTTGGAAGTGATTGAAAAATCACCGCTTGAGTGTGCCCCGGATTGTTGTGCCCATTTTGGCATATGCGGAGGTTGCACATACCAGAGCATTCCTTACGAGGAGCAGCTTAAAATAAAGGCAGCCCAGGTAAAATCAATGCTTGATGAAGCGGCAGAGGATTATGTTTTTGAAGGAATAACAGGAAGCCCGATAACCCGTGGTTACCGCAATAAGATGGAGTTTTCTTTTGGCGATGAATATAAGGACGGACCGCTTTCTCTCGGCATGCACAAAAGGGGCAGTTTCTACGACGTCACTGCAGTTGATGAATGTAAGATAGTGGATTCCGACTACCGCGCTATTCTCAGCGCAAGCCGCCGCTATTTTGCCGCGAGCGGACTTAAGTTCTATCATAAGATGCGCCATGAGGGTTATCTTCGTCATCTTCTGGTGCGCAAAGCACATAAGACCGGCGAGATAATGATTGACCTGGTGACTTCGACCCAGGAATCCCCGGACCTTCAGGAATATGTCAAGCTCCTTCTGGATCTTAAGCTTGACGGAACAATAACCGGTATTCTCAATACACATAATGACAGTCTGGCCGACACGGTTCAGAATGACGGAACCGATATTTTATACGGCCGCGATTACATATACGAGGAGCTTCTGGGCTTACGTTTCAAAATTACGCCTTTTTCGTTCTTTCAGACCAACACGCTTGGCGCTGAGGTCCTTTATTCCAAGACGCGTGAATATGTCGGAGAGCTTAAGAATAAGGTCGTGTTCGACCTTTACAGCGGCACCGGTACGATTGCACAGGTGATGGCACCTGTTGCTTCCAAGGTTGTCGGTGTTGAAATCGTGGAGGAGGCCGTTGTGGCTGCGCGCGAGAATGCACATTTTAACGGTCTTGACAACTGTGAATTCATAGCGGGGGATGTCCTTAAGGTTGTCGGAAATCTCACGGACAAGCCCGATATAATCATACTCGATCCGCCTCGTGATGGAATCCATCCGAAAGCAATCGGCCCGATTATCGATTTCGGCGTCGATACGATAGTCTATGTGTCCTGCAAGCCTACAAGCCTTGCGCGTGACGTGAAGATATTTGAAAGCCGTGGGTATAAGCTTGTGAAGGCATGCTGCGTGGACATGTTCCCGGGAACATGTCCACGCAGCATGCCTTCAAAGGTCCCGTGGACCTTTGCTCAGCGCGGACCGAAGTGGAACGGAGAATGGTCGACAGTAGAAAAGTGAAGGTGGATTTCTCTTTAGAGGGTATGGATTTATCTGAATTCGAGGGAAAAGCAACTTATGCTCAGGTGAAGGAGTATATCCTTAGTGAGTCTGGTCTAAAGGTGTCATCGCTTTATATCGCACAGGTGAAGAAAAAATGCGGAATTGAGACTGGAGAGAATCATTATTTGCCTAAGTCAGAAAAAGCAAAGCAGCCTCACGTAACTCCTGAAAAGGAAGAAGCTATTATGAAGGCGTTTAAGCATTTTGGAGTAATATAGAAAGCTTTGTGTGTTTGAGGAAAATAATGATGATAGAATTTTGAGATTTTGAATTTGCAGAATGTCAGTATGGAAATCTGAAATTAAGTGCCACAAACCGTGAACAATAATGTAGTTTCAATTATCAAGGTGGAGAAGACATGTTTGTAGACGAAATATGGGATTTAAAGAGTCTAAATATGGGTCGTGAATTGGAGATAGCTGGTGAATTTATTTATGATTCAGCAAAAAAGACTATGTCCATCAGCGGATTGAATAATACATATGAGATCAACATCATCTTATATACTGGTGCTGTAGGCATAGAAAGACTGCAAAAAATATATCTTTGTCTTGTGGCGCAGAATCCAACAGATATAAGTTCCATGCCAAAGTGCTTAAAACAGCATAATCATATTGAATTACAGCGTGAGGTTAACAAATTTTCGGAAAAGAATGTGTCAAAAAATGCAATGAGCCTACTTGGTGTATTTTCAGATTATTATAATAATTTCAGATATGCAAATTATTATCCAGGGCAACATGGAAATGATTTACGAAAGTTGTTCATTGGTTTTCTGAAGAGACTAAATGGAAAGTTTAATTTTGATGAACCGTGTGCTGCTGTACAGTTTGAAAAATTTAAGCAGTTTTACATCAATGAACTGGGAAAACTGGCAGTTCATTTTTACTTGTTGATACATGATAAGGCCAGCGAATTGAATACATACACCTATGAAATAGATTCTTCATCTAGAGCATCTCGAGTGTTTTGGACTGCGCAAAGAAGAACTTTGTATGAACAAATGGTTTTAGAACAGCATACAGCTAAAGAATTGCTTCTTTATATTTACAAGAAAAATCGAGGCACTGGTGTTTTTCGGTTGCTAGATGACATGGAAGCGTTGGATTTCGATGATAGTTTAATGAACGAATATCTGGAAGATCTCTGCGCGGGGAAGATTAATGATTCATTGATTGATTATGTGGATGATCTTCATGAAGATATTGAGGACAAAGCACAAAGAAAAGAGCGGAAAGAACTACTGTCATTGATAGGCAATTGTTCGGTCTTGTTTGATTTTGATGAAGATGATGATGACGAAAACATAGAATAACTATTCTGAGAAAGGTGGAACAGCATGTATCTATCAAAGATTTCAATTAAAGATTTTAGGATGTTTTCTGATGCGGTAGAAGTCTCTTTTTCAAAGGGATTGAATTTGTTAGTCGGTGAGAATGGCTCTGGAAAGAGCTCGGTGGTAGATGCTATCCGCGCTTTATTGGGAGAAAATGAATTTTCAAGAAGAGGAATCATAGAAGAAGATTTTTATTCTGTGTTTTGCGAATCCCAGAAGAAGTCTTCAGAAAGTCTTTTTATCTCAGGCGTATTTTCAAATTTGACGGAGGCACAGAAAGTCGAGTACTTGTCCTGGTTGGACGAAGACTTTAATGCTAAGCTTAGTTTTGAAGTTCAGCGGACACTTAACAGAAGAAACAATTATAAACAAAAAAGATGGGGTGGGAATTCTTCTAATTCTTTCTTTGATATTGAACCGTTGAATGATATTCAATGTGTGTATTTGCCAGCCTTAAGGGATGCGGAGCGAGGTTTAAGAACTGGTCGAGGCTCGCGCTTGGCACGATTTATCGTTAATTTATCTGCGGATGATCTCAAGTCAAGGAGAGAAAAAGATGAATTGATGCCTTTGGAGCAAGATCTTAAAGAGTTTAATGAAAAAGCTGCAAATGAGTCGGAAATCAAAAATGCGACAGAATTGATTAATTCTAGTATTATGAGTGCTGTAGGAAATGTATATGGGCAGAAAACTCAAATACGATTTAACATATTGTCGTATGAGAGAATCATAGAGTCTTTACAATTATTGTTTTCTGATGATCTTAGCAGTAATTTAAACATATTTCGGAGTTTATCAGAGAATAGTTTGGGCTACAACAATCTCATTTATATAGCTACGATTTTGGCTGAGTTTGAGGGACTGAAGGATAGATACACAACACCGAGAATTCTGCTTATTGAGGAATTGGAGGCGCACCTTCATCCACAACTTCAGATTAAGTTATTACAGTATTTACAAAAACAGGCTACAGAATTTGATATTCAGGTGATTATCACAACTCACTCTTCATTGTTGGTTGCAAGTGTGCCTTTTGAAAGCATTATTGCTTTATATAAAACAGAAGAAGGCATTTCTATTACACCGCTTATTGAATGTGGCGTAGATAAATCGGCTTCAGGCTTTCTTAATCGGTGGCTGGATGCAACGAAAACGGCTTTGTTTTTCTCTAAGGGCAATATCTTTGTTGAGGGGATAGCAGAAGCTATTCTGATTCCTGAATTGGCAAAAGTATATCTAAGAAAGCAAAGTGAAGATGGCCTGACAAAAGTAACGTCGCTTGAGGAAGCTGGTATTTCTGTTATAAATATGAATGGGATATATTTTCCATACTTTATGCAGTTCTATAACGGATATAGCGTTATTATACCTAATCAAAAAGATGGAGAGACAGAGAAAGATTATAAGGAACGAGTTCACACCTTAATACATAAAGATGTTTTATGCAGCGGTGAATTTGTTGCTACAAAGAAAATTGAAGCAAGATGTGTGGCTATTACAGATAATGATCCAGAAACAGATGTTTATCCGTCGAAAGATGATCATACAGAAGGAAATAATCCACAGTTATACTATGCAAAACAGATTGAGAATATGACTGAGAATTGCCGTGTGTTCATTAATAGAAAAACATTTGAGTATGATTTAGCGTTGGAAAGTCACCATAATGCGAAAATGATGTTGCAAATTCTCATAGAAGAGATTCCTACAGACGGAAGCAATAAAAGGGATATGAAAGATTATATTGCGAAGATAGATGCGGGTGAAACAATTGATGATACAAAAATGGCTGGCTTTATTCTAAAACAAGTTGATTCAAACTATATGGGTAAAGGACGTTTTGCGCAGTTGCTCGCAGAGCGAATCGATTCCGGTTTTGGTGTACCTAAATATATAAGCAATGCAATAAGTTTTATCTTAATGTTAGGTGAACGAGCATGAGTGTAGCAGTTTTGAGAAAACTTTTATGTCAAAAGTCGGACGATGTAACAAATTATCTGGAATGTGATGGGAAACTGTGTGACAAGTGTCAACATGATGGGTATTGTACTATTTTACATTTAAGCAAAAAACAGCACGCATATATAGATGTTGATATACGTTCTAGCATTTATTTGAAAGTATGTCCAGGGAGCGGCAAAACGGAGGTACTTGGTGTAAAATGTGCAGTTGAATTTGAACGTTGGTCTGCGGCAACTTCAGGTATTGCGGTATTAACATTTACTAATTCAGCAGAAGATGAAATGAAAAGCAGAATTTCGTCGTACTCTTCTAAAAGTGTTAGTTACCCACATTATATAGGAACATTTACTAGCTGGTTACATGGGTACATTGCGAATCCATTTTTATATAAGATTGCGCATAATGGATGTGGTGGGAAACAGGATACAAGCCTTCGGATAGTAGATTCTGACTGTGGTAGTGAGTTTCTAAACGCGTTTAAAACAAAATATAGCTATGGGCAGCAATTACATAAGATTCCGGGAAATGCTTATTATTGGAATATTAAAACGAAAAAATTCATATTTAGTGGAAATGATAGAGGGGCTGTTTCTGAATTTGATAGCGCATACTCATTAAGAAACTATATGAAGGACGATTTGTGTAAAACAAAGGAAAAATTATGGAAGTCTGGCTTCTTTACATACGAAGATGTTGATCATTTAGCGTATAGACTTCTTCTAATTAATTCTGATATAGCTGAGTTGGTTTCCAAACGTTTTCCTGTGGTTATAGTTGATGAATGTCAGGATTTGTCGTATGCTCAGTTGCAAATCCTACAAATTCTTCATCGACATGGGACTGCTATCCATCTGATTGGGGACTTGAATCAGGCAATTTACGAATTTAGGCAGATAGACATAAATGATACGTTAGAGTTTATCAGTAATAATGGTCTTTCGGAAATGATTCTTGATGAGAATTATAGAAGCAATCAGAAGATTGTAGATGCTTCCATAAAAATTATTCAAAGTCAATCTCCGATAGTAGGAAAGCGAGAGTTAATTGTTTCAAGACCACTTATTGCTATTCTTTATAAGAAAAACCAAGTACAGAAATTGATTAATTGCTATTCAAATATTTTAGATGAAGAAGGTTTGTTGATGAATGAAAGCAGGATTATTGTTAGAAATAATTCTGTGAAAAATAAGATACTTGGAAAAAAGAAAACAACTGTAACAATAAATACGATTGAAGATTTTGCACATTTTGTTTATCTCAGAGAATATGACAGTTTAGAATGTTTTCGAGAGAGTACAAGATTGTTAGCAAGAGCAATTCAAAGAGCGTTCTTTGTAAACGAAGTTCATGGTAATTCCAATAATCTCTATAAGCCTGAAAGATTGGAGTCCGCAGAATGGAATGCAATCATTGTTTCTGTGCAGAAGAAATTAATGGAGGATAGTGCCGTAACTGATTTAAATAAGACATGGTTAGCTTGGAAAAAGACATTGGCTAGTTGTTTGGAAAATATTGATATAATACCATCGCATACAATAGAACTAAAATCGATTCGCCGTGGAATGACAAATGAAAAAGTTATAGATACTTTTTCAAACTCAATTGATCATGATATACCGATAACTATTGAAACCATTCATGGATGCAAAGGAATGAGCTTGGATTCCGTATTATTTGTATCAAGCTATACGAAATCTGCAAGTAGTTCAGGTGCTCACTGGCGTGATTGGTTTCAGCATAACGAAACTGGTATAAGTGAAGCTCACCGGTTAGCGTATGTGGCTTTTTCGCGAGCAAAACATTTGTTGGCATTGGGAATTCCCAATCCACCTAGTGCACCTTTGAGTGAGGCCGATAAACAAATATTGACTGATTGTGGATTTGAAATAGTAGAGATAGCAGAAGACTGAAGTTAGCAAGGATTATTTCCGGAATGACAAAGGAGGGTAAGCTTAAAGAAGCCATTCAGTCAAAATAGGAGGTGTAGCAGATACTTCTGAGATGGAGAAAAAATTAACTGTGAATCTTGCAAATCTTAATTAGGCAGAGACTATAAAAACACGGCTTGAAAAACAGGTAGGCTTCTTGGACGTTACAAACACTCATTCTGAAAGAAAAATAAATGATTTGCAGAAGCACCTGGATACTCAGCATGATATAATATATGAAACGGAAGAATTGTTGGTATCTGTAAAGATAAGAGATTTAGAAACATAGGAGGATTTATGTTATGAGAGATGATTTTTCACAATCTGTAAAGGATTTGTTAGGAAATAGGGTTGGATGGAAATGCAGTAATCCAAATTGTAGAAAACCAACACGTGGAGCGGGAGTAAAAAAAGCGAATATCATAAATATAGGAGTTGCAGCGCATATTACAGCAGCATCTAAAGGCGGACCGAGATATGATGAAAACATGACGGCACAGGAGAGAAAATCTTTTGAAAATGGTATATGGTTATGTCAATCTTGTTCCAAATTGATAGATTCCGATGAAATGAGATATACAGTTGATAAATTGAAAAAATGGAAAGATATTTCAGAACAATTGGCTGTTTTAGAGTTAGAAGATGCAACAGTAGGTAAAAATGATAAAGATATAGAACTTATAAGATTTTATGTACAATGCTTTGATAGGCCAGCATTTCGAGATAGAATATGTATGGAAGGAAGAATGGAAGATTTTGATAAGGCTATCGAAGATACTATTATTGCATTGAATACAGGTGTACTTAGGACAAGAGATGGAAGTATATTGAAGAGGGCAGAGGGAAAATCTGTCATTGTAAATTCAGAGTGGAGAGAAAAATTTGATACAATTTATGATATGTTAGTTGCCTTAAGAAAACGTCTAAGAATAGCGAAAAAGGAAGGTGCATATTCCACGTATGGTGAAGGTGAGGTAATGTACTGCTTTAATGACAGAAATTTAGAAGAATGGTTCGATTTCACGAGAGAGGAGATTTTAAAGATATTATCTTCAATGTGTGAGGAAATTGGAATTCATGGATTGCGGTTTCCTAGAGATCGATATAAGTGGTAACTTGATACAAACGCACTAAAATATGCTGCTAAAGGAAATGTAATTATGCAGAAATTTTCAAATCATATGACTGTGGATAAGTAGTATTGTGTGTTGAAAATACAGATTATTATCGTAAAAAAGACATTCCTGAACTGTAATTATTGTGGGGCAAGGGATGTCTTTTTTGATTGTCTTGGAGTGTCCAAAGGACAAGGTAATGAAACTGAAATATTATCTAGAGATAAGGATGGATGGGATGATTGTATAGATTGAAAAAATCACGTTTTCGTGATACACTTTTTTTAAATCTGTTGGAAAAATGATGGAGGATGACATGGCAGTCAGTTACAAAAAATTATGCCATTTACTGATAGAAAAAAATATGACGAATGCACAGTTGCAGCAGGAGGCTGGCTTCTCCGCAAATATCATCACACGGCTAAAACGTAATGGGTATATTTTCCTCGAAAGCGTAGAGAGTATATGCCGTGTTCTGAACTGTGGCGTTGACGATATTCTGGAATTTGCACCAGAGGATAACGGAGGAAAAGAGAATGGTTGATACCAAAAAGGAACAGGAACGTGATGAACTGCACCGTGCAATATGGGCGATTGCAGATGAACTGCGTGGAGCAGTCGATGGTTGGGACTTCAAAAATTATGTTCTTGGCACGATGTTTTATCGTTATATTTCCGAAAACCTGTGTAATTACATAAACAGCGGTGAGATTGATGCGGGTAATACGGATTTTGATTTTGCAAAATTGTCGGATGAGGATGCAGAAGAAGCAAGAGAAGGACTAGTAGAGGAAAAAGGATTTTTTATCCTTCCAAGTGAACTTTTCTGTAATGTCCGTGCCAATGCTTCGAATGATGAAAACCTAAATGAAACACTGGAGCGTGTGTTCCGTCATATCGAGGAATCCGCAAAAGGTAGTGAGGCTGAGAGTGACTTTGCCGGACTGTTCGATGACTATGATGTGAATAGTAATAAACTGGGTTCTACGGTTGCAAAGCGTAATGAAAAACTTGTAAAACTACTGAATGGCGTAGGCGAAATGAATCTGGGAGATGTGAAAGACCATTCCATTGATGCTTTTGGTGATGCATATGAGTACCTTATGACTATGTATGCATCAAATGCCGGAAAATCTGGTGGGGAGTTCTTTACTCCGGCAGACGTGTCCGAATTACTCACACGTCTTGGAACTGTAGGAAAAACAGAAATTAATAAAGTGTATGATCCGGCTTGTGGTTCGGGATCATTGCTTCTGAAGGCTGAGAAAATTCTTGGAAAGGATGCTATCCGTAACGGCTTTTATGGACAGGAGATCAATATCACAACCTATAACCTGTGTCGTATTAATATGTTTCTACATGATGTGGGATTTGATAAATTTGATATAGCCTGTGAAGATACATTGCTCAGTCCGCAGCACTGGGATGATGAGCCGTTTGAGCTTATTGTGTCTAATCCGCCATACTCTATCAAGTGGGCAGGAGACGAAAATCCATTACTCATCAATGATCCTCGTTTTGCTCCGGCTGGAGTTCTGGCACCTAAGAGCAAAGCGGATATGGCATTTATTATGCACAGTTTGTCATGGCTGGCATCTAACGGAACAGCTGCTATCGTATGTTTTCCGGGAATCATGTATCGTGGCGGTGCAGAGCAGAAAATCCGTAAGTATCTGGTAGATAACAATTATGTGGACTGCATCATTCAGTTACCGAGTAATCTATTCTTTGGAACTTCGATTGCAACCTGTATCATGGTAATGAAGAAGAATAAGACAGACAATAGGACCCTGTTTATTGATGCTACAAGCGAGTGCGTGAAGGTCACGAACAATAATAAGCTGACACCCCAAAATATCGAACGCATCGTGGATGTGTTTGCAAAGCGTGAAGAAGTGGAACATTTTGCACATCTGGCAAGCTATGAAGAAGTATCTGGCAATGATTATAATTTGTCTGTATCCACTTATGTCGAAGCCGAAGATACCAGAGAGAAAATTGATATCGTGAAGTTGAATGCAGAAATTAAGGAAATTGTTGCCCGGGAGCAGGTACTTCGTGATGAGATTGATAAGATCATCGCAGAAATCGAGGTGTAAATGATAATTCGACTGGTTCAGGATATAAGAAAGGCATTGGAAAATGAACTATATTTTGTCGCATTAAGTTCTGCACTCACCTTGCCGGACATCTGTGGTAAGGCCGCATATCCAACTGAACGAAGCAGCAAAAAACGATATATTTTATGGTATGACGAAGAAATAGGTAAATATGAAAAGAAACCAGAAGATAAAGATGATATGCCATATTTGTCAGGAGAGGTAATTTATAGTTTACGCTGTTCATTGTTACACGAAGGAAATCCCAATGTGGAAAATGACAGATTACGAACTAATCAACCTATAGATCATTTTTCGTTGGTTATTGAAAAAGCTAAACCGTTTGATATTTATTCAGATGCCAGTTCTATTACTCGATTTGGTAATGAACAGAAACGTGAATATAGAATGAATATCAGAAGAATATGCATGATTTTATGTGATGTAGCAGAAACCTATTATAAAGAGAATAGAGATAAATTTCATTTCAATTATGAAATTATCGACTGGGATGAAGTTACCTCACACTTACCTCCGATAGACATGGAGAAAGTTATTGCGGAGTTGGTTAAAAGTGACAATGAATTTTATCAAGGAAGGAAAATGGGCGAGAATGAATAGAATAAATGAATTAATAAAAGAATATTGCCCAGATGGCGTGCCGTTCGAAAAGGTAAAAAATGTCTATACTAGAGTAAAGGGGACACCAATAACTGCTGGAAAAATGAAAGAAATAGCGTGTGATGATGGTGAAATTAGAATATTTGCAGGTGGTAAAACAATCATTGATGCTCATGAAAATGATATTCCAAAAGCTAACATTACACGAGTGCCTGCAGTTTTGGTTCAAAGCCGTGGAGTTATAGATGTTGTGTATTATGATAAGCCTTTTACATTTAAAAATGAAATGTGGGCATACACATCAGAGGATATTGTCAGTGTTAAATTTTTATATTATGTTTTAAAGAATAGTATTCAAACTTTCCGGGATGCAGCATCGGGAATGGGGTCTTTACCACAAATTTCCTTGAAAGTCACAGAAGAGTTTATGCTCCCTGTACCTCCTCTGGAGGTACAACGTGAAATAGTCCATATTTTGGACTCTTTCACGTTACTTACAGCCGAGCTTACAGCCGAGCTTACAGCTCGGAAGAAACAATACGAATTTTATAGGGATGAACTTCTTTCTGTAAAAAAGAATATTCCAATCGTAAAATTAGGAGATATTGCTACTGAATTTTATCGTGGATCTGGCATTAAACGTGATGAAGTTACCGATACTGGCATTCCGTGTGTTCGCTATGGAGAAATTTATACAACATATAACACCTGGTTTGATAAATGCGTTTCATATACAAAACTTGATTTTGTTAAATCACCAAAGTACTTTGAAAATGGGGATATTCTTTTTGCAATTACAGGAGAGAGTGTTGAGGATATCGCAAAGTCCGTAGCATATATTGGACACGAGAAATGCTTAGCAGGCGGGGATATCGTTGTAATGAAGCATAAGCAAAATCCCAGATATTTGGCTCATGTGCTTGCAACAACAGAAGCAAGAATGCAGAAAAGTAAAGGTAAAGTTAAAAGTAAAGTGGTACATTCAAATGTACCATCCATTAAAGAAATTCAGATTCCATTACCATCATTGGATGTACAGGAAAAGTATGCAAATGTACTTGACAATTTTGAAGCCATCTGTACTGACCTGAATATTGGTTTGCCAGCAGAAATCGAAGCACGCCAGAAGCAATATGAATATTATCGTGATTTGCTCTTGACATTTGCTGAAACAGGTAGCATGCTCTTGACAGACAGACAGACAGACAGACAGACAGACAGACAGACAGACAGACAGACAGACAGAGCTGAGCGCAATTAAGCTTATTCAGTATGTGTTTGGGTATATTTATCTTACACTGGATAAAATATCGGAGAATTGCGACCGACAGAGAAAGCCTGTCACCAAGGGGAAAAGAACAGCCGGAGAATATCCGTATTACGGTGCATCTGGCATTGTCGATTATGTTTCAGATTACATTTTTGATGGAGAGTATTTACTGGTATCTGAAGACGGAGCGAATCTACTGGCAAGAAGTACTCCGATTGCATTCTCTATCAGCGGAAAAACATGGATTAATAATCATGCTCATGTTTTGAAATTTGATTCATATGCACTCCGAAGATATGTGGAGATTTACTTAAATTCCATTGATTTAAGTAAATATATCTCTGGCGGTGCACAGCCAAAGCTAAATCAGGACAACCTAAATAAAATACAGATACCAGTGCCGAGTGCAGAGAGAGTTGAATATGTTGTAGAAATTCTTGACCGTTTCGACACCATCTGCAACGACCTATCCACAGGACTTCCGGCAGAGATCGAGGCACGCCAAAAGCAATACGAATACTACAGAGATAAACTTTTATCCTTTCAGGAAATACAGAAGTAAAGGAGGCGGGAAATGTGCCATATTTCAATATTGTCGCAGCGACAAATGAAAATACGGTAGTCACAGAATACGAGCCTGTAAGAGCATGCTCAGACAGCTACCAGTCAGAAGCAGAGCTGGAAAAGGAATTTATCCGCTTGCTGTGTGAGCAGGGTTATGAGTATCTGCACATTCATACCGAAAAGGATTTGATTGCCAATCTGCGGGCACAGCTTGAAAAGCTGAATGATTACCGATTTTCGGATGAGGAGTGGAAACGCTTCTTCTCCGATACCCTTGCCAATTCCAATGACGGCATTGTGGAGAAAACCCGAACCATACAGGAAGATAATGTAAAGGTGCTGAAGCGTGATGACGGTACGACCAAAAATATCACGCTGATTGATAAAAAGAATATCCACAGTAATTTTTTGCAGGTCATCAATCAGTATGTGATTGGCACAGAAAATGGTGCAAAGCATGACAACCGCTATGATGTTACAGTATTGGTAAATGGTTTGCCTCTTGTACATATTGAGTTGAAACGCAGAGGTGTAGCCATCCGTGAGGCGTTCAATCAGATCAACCGCTACCAGAGGGATTCTTTCTGGGCGGGATGCGGACTGTATGAATATATTCAGATTTTTGTCATTTCCAATGGTACAAATACAAAGTATTATTCTAACAGCACCAGACGGAATGCGGAAAAGGAGCATGAGAAACGGGGAGCAAGTAAAACCAAGACCAGTAACAGTTTTGAGTTTACATGCTTTTGGGCAGATGCCAATAACCGTGTGATTCCTGATCTGATCGATTTTACAAAGACTTTTTTCGCAAGGCATACGATTCTGAATATCCTTACGAAATACTGTATTTTTACATCTGAGGATATGCTGATGGTCATGCGTCCTTACCAGATTACGGCTACGGAGCGGATTCTCAATCGTATCGAAATCGCTAATAATTATAAGAAGTACGGTAGTGTCGAGGGTGGTGGTTACATCTGGCATACTACAGGTTCCGGCAAGACGTTGACTTCGTTCAAGACGTCAAGACTGGCATCGAAGCTTCCTTATATTGATAAGGTGCTGTTTGTGGTTGACCGTAAGGATCTGGACTACCAGACCATGAAAGAATATGACCGTTTTGAAAAAGGTGCGGCCAACAGCAATACCTCGACAACCATATTAAAACGGCAGTTGGAAGACCCGGACGCACACATCATTATTACTACAATTCAGAAACTGGCTACCTTTATAAAAAAGAATCCGGGGCATGAAGTTTATACGAAACATATCGTTATTATTTTTGATGAGTGCCACCGCAGTCAGTTCGGGGATATGCACACTGCGATTGTGAAGAATTTCAAGAAATATCATCTGTTTGGATTTACAGGAACACCGATTTTCTCTGTTAATTCCGGCAGAGCCAAGAATCCAGAATTCTTTACTACAGGTCAGACCTTTGGAGACCAACTCCACAGCTACACGATTGTGGATGCGATTAATGATAAAAATGTTCTTCCATTCCGGGTGGATTATATTAAAACGATGGATGTGGAAGAAGAAATCACAGACGAAATGGTCTGGGATATCAACCGTGAAAAGGTTATGATGTCTCCTGAGCGTATCCGAATTGTAACACAGTACATACTGGAACATTTTGATCAGAAGACCTATCGTGGGGATAAAACTTACATATATAATACGCTGACTAATATTGCGGAGGTGGCTTCTGCCAAACGGGACGAGGTAGAGGAAATTAAGCAGAAACAGCGTATCAGCGGTTTTAATTCCATTTTTGCGGTATCAAGCGTTCCGATGGCAAAACTGTATTATCAGGAATTCAAAAAGCAGATGGAATCAGACCCGACCAAAAAACTGCGAGTTGCAACCATTTTTAGTTATGGTGCAAATGAGGAAGAATCGGATGGTATTTTGGATGAAGAAAATTCAGAGGACACATCTGCCCTCGATCAGCCGTCCAGAGAATTTCTGGAAAAAGCCATCAAGGATTATAATGAAATGTTCCATACGAATTACGATACCTCAAGTGATAAATTCCAGAATTACTATAAAGATGTGTCGCTTCGCATGAAGAACAAGGAATTGGATATTCTGATTGTAGTAAATATGTTCCTTACAGGTTTTGATGCCACAACCATGAATACATTGTGGGTAGATAAGAATTTGAAAATGCATGGGCTGATACAGGCATTTTCTCGTACCAATCGTATTTTAAATTCCATCAAGACCTTTGGAAATATTGTATGTTTCCGAAATCTGCAAAAGCGTGTGGATAGTGCCATATCCCTGTTCGGAGACAAGAATGCCGGAGGCATTGTTCTGTTACAGAGCTTTAAGGATTATTATTACGGATATGAATCTGTGGATGGTAAGCTGATGCCGGGGTATGTGGATATGATGGAAGATTTGAATAATAGGTTTCCTCTGTCAGAGCCACAGATTGTCGGAGAACAGAACCAGAAGGATTTTATTGCTTTGTTTGGTGCAATTCTCCGTATGAGAAATCTGTTGCTTTCCTTTGATGAGTTTAAAGGGAATGAGCTGATTTCGGAACGTGATTTACAGGATTACCTTGGACGCTATCAGGACTTGCGTGATGAGTGGAAACGCAAGCGTCAGGAAAGCGCGGATATTACGGATGATGTAGTATTTGAGATTGAACTGATCCGGCAGGTAGAGATTAACATTGATTATATTCTTATGCTTGTAAAGAAGTACCATGATACCCATTGCGAAGATAAGGAAGTTCTGATTACCATTAATAAGGCAATTGATGCCAGCCCGGAACTGCGTAGCAAGAAACAGCTCATTGAAACTTTTATTGCAGGAATCAATGATGTGGATGATGTCGTGAATGAATGGCATGAGTATGTGGTGGAACAGCGAGACCACGACCTTAATGCGATTATCACGGAAGAAAAGCTGAAGCCGGAAGATACACGGAAGTTCATGGAGAATGCGTTCCGTGACGGAGAGATCAAAACAGCCGGAACAGACGTAGATAAACTTATGCCACCGATCTCACGCTTTGGCAGTGGTGGCAGAGCCAAGAAGAAACAGTGTGTCATTGACAAGCTGAAGACTTTCTTTGAAAAATATTTCGGTATCGGTGGTTCGTCTACTTTTACTGAGCCGGAGCATAAGACAGTGAATTATGACATGAACAGTCAGAAATCGCTGTCGATGGTAGCAGAACCTAAAACACCATACGGAAAATAGTTTTCTAAGTTAATTTGCAGGATTCGGATTTTAACTGTGTGCAATTCGAGGCGGTTAGTATTCATCTACCGGTAGCGGTGGAGATTTTATTGCAATAAAAAAGGAAGTCCAGCAGGTCTTCCTTATGGTCACAGTTATAGCTAGTTTCTGTAACCTGATCATTATGTACAATACTATTTTTGATTTATAGATGTAAGTAATTTAATATACTTTTATTTTTAATATGGACATCCAATTAGCCGGGAACCCCATCAATTCCATAGTTTTATCAGATGAATTATATTTTTTAATGACTTTCTTTAATTCATAATAAAACTGTCGAAAATCAGCGGCATCAAGTAAATATTTCAATGAAATTACTGTAGCAAATAAATCGGATTTGCCCTGTTGGTATCTGGAATTTACCTTCTGAATATGCAGTTTCTTATGTGCGACAAGGTCAGGAATGGAATCTTGGGTTTTTGCATTAAATAAGCGATTGCCATGAGCACAAATATTGCGGTATTTAGTGAGGATGATGAGCATCTTACCAAGTTCATTTCTGCCGATATGGTGGAAATCATTACATACAAGGGTTTTGCAGTGCCCTTTTAAATAACGATACATGCTGGCACTTTCACCAATGGTAAGGTCGGTGGTAAGAACCCATAAAGGTACATCTTGATAAGTATGCATATAATGAGAAACTTGGGGAGATGGATGCCGACCATTAATCTTGCTATTCATTTTGCGAAATAGATACTGTACATCGGACAGGTTATTGCCATAGTCATAATTGTTGATATCCTGATAAAAAGCCATACCGTTACCATATGTATTGCTAAAATGATATGAAATGGATGATTTAACATGCTTTTCAAAGATTAATATATATTTCAAGAATACATCTCTCAATTCTGCATCAAACAAATACAAATTATAGATATCATCGAAGGAGGTGCCAGGATAAAAGCTATTAGTTGCAGGATCTTTAAAAATATCCTTGTATCCGTTGATAAGACCATAGTAACTGATTTTTTCAAGAGCAGTTGTTGCAGAAACTTCATCGTTAATGACTAACTGTTTTTGCTTTAAATATTTAATTTGAGCCTGATAATCTAGAAAAGGCTTCTTTTGTAGATTGTTAGCCATAAAACACCTCCAAGACTTTCTGCATATATAACAAAACGGCCCCCGCAGGAGCCGCTCGGGTTACGGGCTTCTCAAGTTTCCGTAACTCATTCACTACGAAAAGTATAATCCATCTATGACAGAATGTCAAATGCTTTTTAGTAGTGAATATATGATATGCAACTCTTGAAATAATTATAACACAAACTTTACAACCACGAATTGCAAAGTGGGCAGAAGTTACAAGACAAGGTAATTAGCACATGTTCTTTGCTACATGTTTAAATGACGAAATGATAGGATTTACTTCCATGAATATTGTGGCATCCTCCGAATACGAGATTAGATACGGTTATACAAATAAATCGCAGGGACATGGATATACACAGAGGAGGTTAGTTTTTTCAAAGATGAAAGTGGCAACGATATTTATTTTGAAGGTGGAAATTTTCTCAAGAATTTGACCTTGGATAAATAATTGCGGAGAACTTAAAACAGAAAGGACATAACAGTAATGCGTGAAGTATGGGATGTATATACGAAAGACAGGAAGAAAACAGGGAAAACCTGCATACGCGGTGAGCAGGGACAACTCTCAGAGGATGAATTCCATTTGTGGATAACGGTCTGGATCAAGAATCCTGAGACCGGCAGATATTTAATTTTACAGCGTTCGGCGGATAAGGACACAGATCCGTTAAAATGGGAAACTGTTGCAGGACATTCTGTATTAGGTGAGAACAGTTTGGATGCGGCTTTGCGTGAAGTATCTGAAGAGGTAGGAATTAAGCTGCAGCCGGAAAAAGCAGTGATTCGGTCTACTAAAGTTGCTTTTACATACGACGGGAAACGTCATAACTGGATAAGAGATGCTTATTATTTTGAGACAATGGATGAACCGGATTTGCAAAAAGCATCAACTAATGAAGTGCTTCAGACAAGATGGCTCACATTGCCGGAAATCAGAGAAAAATACGAGCATGGCGACTGCTGTCTCAGTGTAAAAGATATTTTCGGATTTGAGGAAAATCCTGTGCCGGCAGATAGGTATCAGGATGTTATAGGACAGGTGGTAAGAGGAAAAATAGACCGCCCTAGGGGAAGTTGCCACCCGCGTCATAAGAATATATTTTATCCGGTCAATTACGGTTATGTCACCGGAATAATTGGCGGAGACGGCGCAGAGCAGGATGTGTATCTTCTGGGAGAAAATTCGGCTGTTACAGAATATATAGGAAAGGTTATCGCCGTGTATCATAGGTATGATGATAATGAAACCAAGTGGATAGTTGTTCCCTGTGACGAAAACGGAGTAATTCGTAGTGATGTGACTGTTCCGGGTGATGATGAAATATACGCACAGATTGCATTTCAGGAACAATTTTTTAACAGTGTTCTGGTCAGATAGTAAGCTTCGGTAAGGTTTTTACCGAAGCTTATTTTGTGCCATAAGCTGTTGACTATATGGGTGAAAGGATATATAATACATTTATGCAATGCATAAATAGGAGAATTATGGAAGCGAGAGAAGAATTAAGAAAATTAAGAGAAAGCACCGGAATGAACAGGAAGGAATTCTGTGAGTATTTTGAAATTCCATACATGACTGAAACAGATTGGGAATTAGGGAATAGAAGAGTTCCACAATATCTTTTACGGTTGATGGCATATAAGATTCAGATGGAGAAGTTAGCTGACAAAAGAAATCCGGATGATAAGGAAGATGACGTAACTAACAGATAGTGGATTGATAATTGTGCCACAAGTTGTCGTACAATTTGCAGGTGAAATGCCATTATCCTATCAGGGAATGAAATGACATCACTATGGATGGGATACGATGGATTTGGATAATTTGCCAGATCCGGATCATTATCTTTTCGTGGAAAAAATAAAACAGTTGTATGTCGAATTATATAAATCGAAAAATATTGAAAAATTCAGAAATACAAAAATCTCTATTGAAAGAAAAGCTGTCGTATGATATCACAACCGTAAAGACGAATATATAAATTACGAAATACGGATATATGTGGAATGTTGATGGAGGAAAATTATGATTATCAGTGAAAGAATTTTTTATGTGATGGAGCAGAAGAACATAACGCAGTTGGAACTCTCAAGAAGAACCGGAATTGCAACGAGTAACATCAGTGACTGGAAAAAGACAAATCCAAAAACGGATTGTTTGCTTTCAATATGTGATGCATTAGATATTACTCCTGAACAGCTTTTAACGGGGAAGGGAATTGACCCGGAATATAAAGATTCAGATATGGATTATGAAGTTACTAGGTCAGATATTAAGATTTTAAAGCAGATTCACAGCCTTGGAGATGCGCAGTATAAAAGATTGATGGCGTATATGAAGGTCTTGCAGAAGTTGGAAGAGATGGAGAGTATTGTAGAGGAATAGATACTAGTAGCTAATAGGATGATAAGCCAGAATAGGGGGATGCAATGAAAAACATTATGTTTAAGACAAAAATATTTCATGAAGGGAAAATGTATCTTCTTGTATCAGATGTTACAAAGATGATGGAGATATCGGAGAAAGCATTTTGCAAGAAATATTCTGATAAAATTGTTGAGATCTCTGGTTGTAGGAAATGTATCGCAGAAACTGATTTTAATTTAATGATTTCAGATGACAAAGAACTCTTCAAGAAAGTGGGTATGTTAGAAGTAACAAGGGTTGAAACGCTGAGAAGTGAGATTGCGAGTATCATAAGCTTTCAGCCACTTAAATTCATGATGGCAAAAGAATATTTGAATATGATGAAGATAAAAACCGGATGCAAATCAGAGCAAGAATACGTGGAGAAGTATGAGATCCCGAAGGAATTTGATGAAGCATTACGGTGTTTTATGAATAGTCATCATGACAATATTTATTATAAGTCAATGATTAACTATCTTAAGGATAAAGGACGTTTCGATTTAGATAGAATTCGGGAATTAGGATTGGATATTCAGTATTTGTCATCGATAACATCCGATGGATCCATGACTTTGGAAGTATTTGTAGTTGGAAAAGGAATATTTTATAGTGTTCTTGAAGATGATGAGGGTGAGCAATGGAACGAAATCCATATTGATGAGATGGGAAATATAAAGCTTCCTTACTGTTCTTATTATTCAGATCGAGTAGAAGAACGTATAATTAATCTCTCACATACTGAGGTGGATAGAGATTTTTCAAAATATAACACGATAGAAAATATTCAGTGGTGCATACAGAACTTGAATATGAAGGGGATAGAAGATTATGAGTTTGATGTTTTGGGTTATCATTCAGATGCTATAGACTTAAGAATTCATACAGATTTACTTGTAAAAATGATAGTTCCGGATGCAGTTGATACTATTTTTACAGATCAGATTATTGATTTGGAGAAATTAGTCTGGATAACAGATGTAAGTGATATGAGAGTGTTTGCGTAGGATATATGAATTTAAACGTATCGAATTCGACCTGTTTAGAAATTGAGCAGGATTGAATGTACTTATAATAATGTGGCTGCCATTTGCTACTTCCCTAAAATAAATTATAGAAACAATGTCAGTGAAAGGAATATACATGGAAGAAGATAAAAAAGAAGAAATTAAAATTGTCAAAGTAACGGAGGAATTAATTAAGGCCAAAACCTATGAAGTAAGAGGTTATAAGGTAATGCTTGATTTTGATTTGGCTAAAATATATGGTTATTCAACCAAAGCTTTTAATCAACAGGTCAAAAATAACAGTGAGCGTTTCGCATCAGATTTTACATTTAAACTTACCAAGGAAGAGGTTAACAACTTGAGGTCAAAAAATTTGACCTCAAGTTGGGGCGGTTCAAGATATTTGCCCAATGCTTTTACTGAACAAGGTATATACATGCTTATGACGATACTGAAAGGTGACCTTGCAGTTAAGCAGAGTATTGACCTCGTGAGAACATTCAAAAAAATGAAAGATTACATATTAGAAAACAGAGAATTGATTGGGCAGCGCGAACTACTTCAGCTAAGTATGGAGACTGCCAATAACAGAATTGAAATCAGCAAGATAAATTCAGATATGATATCCATTGAAAAGCAAATTTCCGATGTTGTGGAGGGATTGAAGGATGTTGTAACAAAATCTGAGCTTGCTGATATGATGAATAGCTTCATTTCAGATGAGGATGAAAAGTGGCTCATGTTTAATGCGAAGTTTAGTAGCGCTGATGAAGTATATGCGTCAATTTATAGACAGGCGAAAGTCTCGATATATGTTGTTGATAATTATATTGGATTAAGAACGCTTGTTCACCTAAAGAATTCTCAGGCAGGAGTATCTATTATTCTTTTTAGTGACAATGTTGGAAACAGTAAGCTTCACAATATAGAATTTACTGATTTCTGCAAAGAATATCCTAATGTAAAAATTTCCATGCAGAAAACTGGTGGGATATTCCATGATCGATTTATAGTATTGGATTATGGAACCACTGATGAAAGAGTATTCTTATGCGGTGCATCTTCCAAAGATGCCGGTGCAAGAATAACAAGTATTGTTGAGGATTATGGAACAAAGAAATATGCGTCGGTTATGGCGACATTATTACATAATCCGCCGCTAGTATTACCCAAATAGGAGTGACCAGGTTGAAAGAGAAAGTAAAATGTTACATATACACTCGTGTCTCAACAGCTATGCAGATAGATGGATATTCACTGGAAGCACAGAAAACCAAAATGAAAGCCTTCTGTGACTATAATGAATATGAGATTGTTGGCGAGTATGAAGATACGTGAAAATCAGGCAAGGTACTCCATAACACTTGTGAGACTCGGAAGGACGATCTCGGCAAGAGATTGCATTTCTTCATCTGCCGGCAGCAGATCAGGAACCATAATCGGGTGCAGGCCTCCGGCATGTGCTGCACGGATTCCATTGTATGAATCTTCAATTGCATATGAGTCTGACGGAGAGATGTTAAGCTCTTCGCAGGCTTTTAAGAAAATATCCGGAGCCGGCTTGCTGCGGCTTACCATATCACCGCATATTATACGGTCGAAATACCCGATTATACCGGCATCGCGCAGTTCATCCGTAACGACCTGCTGTCTGGTTGAGGAAGCGAGGGCAATTTTCTTGCCGTGTTCTTTTAAAAATGAGAGCAGCTCTTTGACACCCTGTTTCATCGGAAGCCTGCCGCCGTCATATCTCGAGTGGAATATTGCCGATGATTCCTTTGCATATTCATCATACGGAAAATCAGCACCGTACAGATTAAGCATGATTTCACGGGTGCGCACCATGGTCGTTCCGGTGCATGCAAGAATCGCTTTTTCTATATCGGGAATATTGTGGCGCGAAGCAACCTCTTTCCAGCATTGCATTACCGCACGCTCTGAATCAAATATAACACCATCCATATCAAAAACGACCGCTTTGTATAATATATTTCTATTCATGGAAAATACTAACCTTTCATTGAGTTTATGAACAAATTAAATTATAATAATCATATCATATGGAAAGAAGGAATGGCAAATGATTATTGATTTTAATAAAATACCTGAAGAAAGAAAGCCTGGGTTTAAAGGTGGAAAAGGTGAGCTTTGCGCGAAAATGTATGCAGATGAACTGAATAAAATAATGTACGACAGGCTGGAGCCGGGTTCATCGATAGGATATCATGTGCATGAGACCAACAGTGAAATCATTTATATTCTGGCAGGCAAGGCGGATTTTATCTATGACGATGGAACAGAAACCGTGGAAGCGGGAGAATGCCATTACTGCCCGAAGGGACATGGTCATTCAATGATCAATAACGGAACAGATGACATAGTATTTTTTGCTGTTGTTCCGGAACAATAATAAAGATGACGGGGATTACTCCTCGTCATCGTCATCAAGAATTTCATCAAGTTCTTCTGAATCAAGTAACTCATCAAAAGCATCTGATGCAATTTCATATTCATCATCATCCTCGATGTTGTCAATGGACGGTTCACCATCTGCATCTTCGGAATAACGGTAAATGTAAACCTCACCGTTCTCCTCTTCTTCGCCGCCAAGCGGGAGAAGTGCGATATATTCTCTTTCACCGGCCGGGAATATAGCTACAATGCCGCATTCAACCTCTTTATCATCATCGAATGTAAGTGTAACGGTATCGTCTTCAAAATCTTCGTAAGTGCTCATATAGGGCTCCTTTCATTCATTGATATGATAATTGTATCAGAAATCAGACTAAGCCGCAACGTGAAAATGTCTGTTTGACTTAATAAAATTAAAAAAAATCTTGATTTTTTTATTTTCGTAATGTATTATGAGAAAAAAGAAACAAAGGTCGACGGAGACATCTACTGAAAGGCGCAGTAGGTGTTTTTTTTATAAAGACCCAAGGAGGCACATATATGGATGAAATCGATAAGAAAATAATTACACTTTTGCAGCAGAATGCAAGGACCCCGCTTAAGACATTGGCGGAACATGTATTTTTATCATCACCGGCGGTATCTGCGAGGATTGAGAGGCTTGAGAAAGAAAATATAATTTCCGGATATACAGCCAGAATTAATCAGACAAAGCTTGGATATCATATTACGGCTTTTATTAATCTTGAGATAATACCGGCACAGAAGGAGGAATTTTATCCTTTTATAAAGGCGTGTCCAAATGTGCTGGAATGTAACTGCGTGACAGGTGATTTCTCAATGCTTATTAAAGTTGCTTTTTCTGATACAATGATTCTGGACTCGTTCATTGGAAGACTTCAGAAATTCGGAAGGACAAGTACCCAGATAGTATTCTCAACGCCGGTTGAGAACAGGGGCGTTGATGTGACAGCGATAGATGTCTCACAGAACCCATAAAAGGGTTGTAAAAGCTGTCCCGCTTTGATACAATATATAATATTCCGTACAACATAAATGGAGAATGTTATGAATATCAAGGATACGAAGATAGTACTGGCTTCAGCATCACCGAGAAGACTTGCACTGCTTGAACAGGTAGGTGTGGAATGTGAGGTCATTCCTTCAGAACGTGAAGAGATTATAAGAGAGATAAGCCCCGACAGAATAGTCAGACAGCTGGCATCCGATAAGGCACATGATGTATTTGACAGGCTGCCCGGAACGGATGGCAATACGTTGGTAATAGGCGCGGATACGGTCGTGGCGGTGGATGGGCGAATTCTTGGTAAACCTCATTCATATGAAGAAGCCTTCGATATGATTAAGCTTATCCGGGGAAGGGAACACAATGTGATCACAGGTGTAGATATTATAGGCAAAGATCGTGAAGTGTGTTTTTCTGAAGTGACCGGGGTCAGGGTATATCCGATGTCTGATGAAGAGATAGAAGAATATCTGTCCTGCGGTGAGAGCATGGATAAGGCCGGTGCATATGGCATACAAGGATTCTTTGCGGCATATATCCTTGGAATAAACGGAGATTACAATAATGTTGTCGGACTTCCGGTATCACGGCTGATACATGAGATTAAGAAAATGTGAGGACAGAAATATGAGTGAAATCGATAATATTTGTGCAGAAGTATTTTATGAGAACCAGGAGCAGCTGTTTCCGAAACAAGTAGTGGCTGATATTGATGAGGCCATTGATTTTCTTGAGGAATGCATGGCTCAGGTGTTTGATGATAAGAAAGAACTCCTTGAATATATGAAGGATGAAGGAATAGATATAAGTGATTATGAAGATGTGAGCGATGCCCTTGAGGTATTTGCACTTCCTGACGGAAGGTATCTGTATGTTGAAGCGTAGACATTTCAGAATAATGGTATGTGTCTGCCTTGTGTGCCTTATGACCATATGTGCAGGATGTACCAGAGTGCAGTTTACGACAGGACTTAAGCGGAGTACATTTGCGGTTATTAACGGCCGTAAGATAAGCATGGATGAGGCGATGCTGCTGCTCGGAGAACTCAGGTGCTCTTATGAGAAAACATTCGATTCAGAAGTATGGAGTGAGAAGATTGAAGGCATGACCGCAGAGCAATATGTCAAGAACAATGTCCGCGATACACTGGAACAGATAGCCGTTCTTGAAGATTTTGCGGATGATTTTTCCATAAGACTCACGGATGAAGACTGCGATATGATTGCTAAAGCAGCGGATGAGTATATGACAGGTTATGATGGTAATGGGACAATTGATAAATCTGATGTGGAAGACTTCTATACATCTTTAAGGATGGCACAGAAAGCATTTTATACGATTACCGATACAGTGGATACCGAGGTCAGCGAGGATGAGGCAAGGGTTATTAATGTTCAGTATATTTATGTTGCGACTGTTGAGTATGATGATGACGGTGTGAGAACAGAACTTAGTCAGGCTGATGTTTCGCGTGCATATAAGCGGGTGCAGTCATTGCTTTCCCAAACGGATGATGGTACCGATTTCGCGGCACTTGCCAGGGAGAACAGTGATGATTCGCAATATACGCTTGAATTCGGACGGGGAGAATACCTTGAAGAATTCGAGAATGCGGCATTTAAGCTTGAGGTAGGAGAAATTAGCGGTATTGTTGAAACTGATATCGGATATTATATAATCAAGTGCGTCAATGATAATGTCGAGAGTGATTATGATAAGAGGAGTGCCGAAATTATTTTATCGAGACGCATGAAGGTTTTCTCGGACCAATATGCAGCTCGTCTTGAGAAAAGTTCTACGGAATTTAATAAGCATTTCTGGGAAAATACGCCGATGGACGAGGTAATTCCCGGAACCGGAAAGCTGTATGAAATATATAATGGATATTTTGTTAGCACTCAATAGAAATGAGTGCTAATTTTCCCTTGACTTTCTGAAAGATTGGTATTACTATATCTTTCAGAAAGATTTTTTTTATTAAAGGAGTTGGTTATTATGGCACAGGAACATGGAAATCTGTCAATTAACAGTGAGAATATATTCCCTATAATTAAGAAATGGATGTATTCTGATCACGATATTTTCTTTAGAGAGCTTATATCTAACGGATGTGATGCTATTACCAAGCTTAAGAAGTTAAGCCTTATGGGTGAATATGAACTTCCTGAGGACTATAAGCCGGTCATTAAGGTAAGCGTAAGCTCTAAGGAGAAGACTATTACATTTACCGATAACGGACTCGGTATGACTGCCGAAGAAGTTAACGAATATATTAACCAGATAGCTTTCTCGGGTGCGGAAGCATTCCTTGAGAAATATAAGGACAAGGCTAATGAAGACCAGATTATAGGACATTTCGGACTTGGTTTTTATTCGGCATTTATGGTTGCCGACCGTGTGGCAATAGATACGCTGTCATATAAGGCAGATGCTGTGGCAACGCATTGGGAATGCGACGGCGGTACGGAATATGATATGACGGATGGCGATAAGACAGAAGTCGGTACGCAGATTATTTTGTACCTTAATGATGATTGTACTGAATTTGCTAATGAATACAGGGCTCGTGAAGTAATCGAGAAGTACTGTTCATTTATGCCTTATGAGATATATCTTGATAATGCAGACGACACGGAAGAGAAGACGGAGATGATTGAGAAAGATGACCTTCGTGATACCGATACCATTATTGAAACGGTTGTGGAAGAGGCTAAGACCGAGGAGGTTGAGGACGAAGACGGTAACAAGAAGACTGTTGAGACCAAGCCTGCAAGTGAGAGATATAAGATTAAGAAGAGACCGGTTCCGCTTAATGATATACATCCGCTTTGGACGAAGCATCCTAATGAATGTACGGATGATGAATACAAGGATTTCTACCGCAAGGTATTCCACGATTACAAGGAGCCGTTATTCTGGATACATCTGAATATGGATTATCCGTTTAACTTAAAGGGTATACTTTATTTTCCTAAGATCAATATTGAGTTTGAGAGCGCTGAAGGTGTTATTAAACTTTACAATAATCAGGTATTCGTAGCGGATAATATTAAAGAAGTTATTCCTGAATTCCTTATGTTATTAAAGGGCGTAATTGATTGTCCGGATCTTCCGCTCAATGTATCAAGAAGTGCGCTTCAGAATGACGGATTTGTTAAGAAAATATCAGATTATATTACGAAGAAAGTGGCGGACAAGCTTTCGGGAATGTGTAAGACAGATAAGGAAAACTACGAGAAATACTGGGATGACATAAGTCCGTTTATTAAATTCGGATGTCTTAAAGATGACAAGTTCTGTGAAAAGATGAATGATTACATCCTGTTCAAGAATCTTGACGGCAAGTATCTTACCCTGCCGGAGTGCCTTGAAGAGAATAAAGAGAAACATGAGAATACTGTATTCTATGTTAAAGATGAAATTGAACAGGGTCAGTACATTAAGATGTTCAAGGACCAGGGAATGGATGCGGTTATTCTTAAACATAATATTGACCAGCCGTTCATCACACATCTTGAGCAGAAGAATGAGAACCTTAAGTTCTTAAGCATAGATTCCGATCTTTCCGAGATTTTTAAGGATGATGCGGATGACAGCGAAGAGGCTAAAGAAGCTCTTAAGGCCGATAATGACAAGCTTTCCGAAATATTTAAGAAGGCACTTGGCAAGGATAACCTTCAGGTTAAAGCCGAGAAACTCAAAGATGCAGAAGTTTCTTCTATGATAACAATCAACGAAGACTCGAAGAGAATGGCCGACATGATGAAGATGTACGGTATGTCCGGAATGGATCCGGAGATGTACGGCGCACAGGGTGAGACTCTTGTACTTAACCTTAACAATGTTCTGGTTAAATATATACTTGACAACCCTGAGAGTGATAATGTTACAATGTTCTGTGAACAGTTGTATGATCTGGCTATGGTAGGACACGGTCAGGTAGCACCTGAGAGAATGACAGCATTTATTGCCAGAAGTAACAGAATAATGGAACTTCTGACTAAGTAAGCAGAGGTATTTAATGAAATCAGACAATGATTCTGTTATAGAATTTGAGTGGATTGAAGTTAATATTGATGATGATTGCAAGGCTGTGCATCCGGATACGGATGCACAGCCTGAAGTTGTTGAAACACAACAGCCTGAGGCTAAGGCAGTATCGGCAGTTCGTAATATTTTTGGATATTTAATCGCGGTTGCAACCGCTGTTCTGATATATATAGTCGTCAGCAGATTTGTTGTAATCAATGCTAATATTCCTACGCGCTCAATGGCTCCTCTTATCGAATCGGAAGACAGGCTTATGGGATTTCGCATGGCATATTTGTTTACGGAACCTAAACGTGGAGATGTTATTATATTCAGACATAAATGTTATGATGATGAAGAGGAGCAGCTTTTAATCAAGCGTATAATCGGCCTGCCTGGAGATACCATACAAATTAAGAATAATATGGTATATATAAATGATATACCGTATGAGGAGACATATCTTCCGGATGGCGTATACATGAACAGTTTTGGACCGTATAAAGTTCCGGAAAATGCCTATTTTGTAATGGGAGATAACCGGACCATATCCAATGACGCCAGAAGCTGGACATATAAGGATGTGACATCGGATGAAATCGTTGCCAGAGCGTGGTTTAAGTATTATCCTCATTGGGAAGTCTTTTGACAATAAGATTATGCGTGTTGTATCTTGTCGCGGCGTGTCGATAATTTCCTATTGAATTTATAATATCAAAATCATATAATTCATACGATTGAAGAAGTTGTATCACAGCAGTGTAAATCATAGCGTGTGTAAGAAAGGATGATATGTATGAATACATATATGGTTAAACTTAACAGTCAGCAAGATGTTATCAATTTTGTGAACATGATGGGCAAAACGGGATGCAACGCGGATATTAAGTGCGGAAGCATTGTTGTTGATGCATGTTCGATTCTTGGAGTGATTTCACTTGGACTGAACAAAATGCTTGAATTGGTAACTTACGGTGATCCAGGAAGTGATTTTGAACAGAATATCAAACAGTATAGAGCTGCATAAGCATTTTTTGGAAATATTTTATAAAGAGACTGTAATGCGGAATCTCATTTATGTTGAGATGCTGTACGACAGTCTCTTTTTTTGTTGACACGAGATTATAAAGATGATATCATACTAACTGTGTTAGTTGACATAGTACAGTTGGCGATATGAAGGAGGATTTATGTTAGAGGCAATTAATCTGTGCAAAGTATATAAGCCTAAGAAGGGCGTACCGGTCAAAGCTCTCGACGGGATATCATTAAGATTTCCTGAGAAGGGAATGGTATTTCTTCTCGGAAAGTCGGGAAGCGGAAAATCTACATTGCTGAATCTTCTCGGAGGACTCGATAAATATGATTCGGGTGAGATAATTATTAAAGGCGTGTCATCAAAAGATTTCAAGCAGCAGTATTTTGATTCATACAGGAACACTTACGTTGGATTTATTTTTCAGGAATATAATATACTTGATGAATTTTCGGTTGGAGCCAATATTGCCCTTGCTATAGAATTGCAGGGACGCAAGGCGACGGACGAAGAGATAAATAATATTTTGAGGGAAGTTGACCTTGAAGGATACGGAGACCGCAAACCTAACGAACTCTCGGGAGGACAGAAACAGAGAGTAGCCATAGCGAGAGCGCTTATCAAGAACCCTGAGATCATAATGGCTGATGAGCCGACAGGCGCGCTTGATTCCAATACGGGAAGACAGATTTTTGATACATTAAAGAAACTTTCGCGCGATAAACTTGTGATAATTGTATCCCATGACAGGGAATTTTCCGAACAATATGCCGACAGGATAATTGAGCTGGCTGACGGCCACGTTATAAGTGATGTGGAATATTCGGGAGATAGTGAAGAAGCGGAACAGGAAGATAATATTATATATGATAATGACATGGTCAGGATAGCTTCAGGTTACCATCTTACGGAGGAAGACAGACTGGCAATCAATGATTATATAGACAGACTCGGAAGTGGACGGGTAACATTGAGGCTTGGAAAAAATCGTATAAACAGCAAGCGTTTCACGGCAACCGACCAGAATAAAATAAAGAAACAGGATGGTTCGGCATTCAAGCTTATCAAGTCAAAACTGCCTCTTAAGAATGCCTTTAAAATCGGTGCAAGCGGATTAAAATATAAGAAAATCCGTCTTATCATAACTATTCTGCTGTCGTGTCAGGCCTTCGGACTTTTCGGACTGGCAGATACATTTGGTTCATACAATCATATAAAGGTATGCACCAATTCACTTATTGACAGTGGTGTTAAATATCTTGCTTATTCAAAGAGCGTTAAGAGCGCTGACGGTGGTAACGGTTACTGGTGGAATAGCGGAAACTATAAGATAAGCAAAGAAGAAGTGCAGCAGATGGAACAGGATTTAAATATTCCGTTCAGCGGTGTATTCAGTCCGATAAGTTCGATAGATTTAGGCTCATACTATGATCCGGAAGCCAAATTTACCGAAACAGAGTTCAATATATATGCACGGAGCTTCAGTGGATTTACCGAAATTGATAATGATAAGATGAATAAACTGAATGTTAAGCTTGCAGCAGGAAGACTTCCGGATGGAAACAAGAACGAGCTTGCGGTAAGCGAATATGTTTTTGAATCATTTAAGATAGGAGGATACCGGCAGGATAACAGTCAGAAAGCTGACAAAATTGAGAAGTATGATGATCTTATCGGTAAGACGCTTAAGCTTAAAGATGAAGAATACACAATAACCGGTATTGTTGACACCGGACTTAATCTGGACAGATACGAATCGCTTATCAAGAAGAAAGAAGGGCAGTCAACTGCCGATGCTCTTGTTAATTATGCATTATATAATGAATTCAGTTATGAAACCGGATACGGACTTGCCGGAACGGCAATGGTCGGTGACGGACACCTTGATAAAATGATTCAGAATGAACCTAAGCTTATACCTATTAATGCAATAATCGGACTTGATGCTACGGATGACGGGTATAACTTGTGGTCGAATGAGAGCATAGTGCATTTTGAGGATGTGCCTAAGGAAGATATAGTCTGGACGGACGGAGAGAAGAAGGAGCTTGGTGATAAAGAAATAATTGTGACATTTTCATCGCTTAATATCGATTCGATAGAGAATACGGATATCACAAGTGTGGCAGATAATCTTAAAGATATAAACCTGAAACTTTGGATTAGCGGTTATGATGGCAGCTACGAGGTGTATGATGGGTATAAAATTGTGGGTATAGTCAAAGATGACAGCATTTATGCCAAAACATCGTCATTTATAGTATCTGACACCAACAGAGTCAATGAACTTACAGATCCGAAGCAAATCGGAGAATATAATTATGTTGTCGGTGTAATGCCTCAGACTAAAGCGGATGTAATGAAAGTTGTAAGTTACAGTTACCGTGAAAACAGCGATATAAGATATGAGATTCAGAACAGCACAACATATGAACTTGATACCGTGAATACAATATTGAAGAAGTTAGCTAAGGTATTTATGTATATCGGAATCGGATTTGCGGTATTTGCAACTGTAATGTTGGCAAATTTTATCGCAACCAGCGTTGCGCACAAGAAACAGGAAATTGGTATACTAAGGGCTATCGGTTCGAGAAGTAATGATGTATTCAGGATATTTTTCTCTGAAAGCTTCATAATTGCAATGATTAATTTCGTGCTCTCGGCAGCCGGTGTGTTTGCAGTTACGATGATTATCAATAATTACATAAGAAAAGATCTTGGCGTACTTATAAGTCTTCTGACATTCGGACCGAGACAGATTCTGCTGATACTTGTTCTGAGTATTTTTGTTGCGGCAACGGCAAGTTTCATACCGGTGAAGAAGATAGCATCAAAGAAACCTGTTGATGCCATAAGAAACAGATAAATGATCCGATGAAACAATAAAAAGAAAAACATAACAGATATGTACCGGAGACACTTTCACAGAGGGTGTCTCCCTTTTTTGTACATTAAGATCAGCTTGAATGTCCGGCCTTCTTTTCGAGAATGTTTATTAATTTATACAGAACTCCCGATAAAATGCATAATATCACAATTGACATAAGAACCCAGTCCATTTTGAAAACCTGACTTCCGTATATTATCAGATAACCAAGTCCGCTGTCGGCTGCTAAGAATTCACCGATAATCACACCTACAAGCGAAAGACCGAGATTTACTTTCATTGTATTGATGATTGTTGGTATTGAAGATGGTATGACCAGTTTGGTGAGGATATGCCGTCTTTTGCCGCCGAGAGTACGGATTAATTTGATTTTTTCCGGGTCTGTTTCGATGAAGGCAGTATATATGCTTAAAACAGCACCGAATATGGCAACGGAAACCGCAGCGACGATAATGGTTTTTACATTGTTGCCGAGCCATACTATGAGAACCGGTGCGAGCGCCGATTTGGGCAGACTGTTCAACAGCACAATATATGGTTCTGCAACTTTGAAAACCATCCGGAAACGCCACATTAACATTGCGCATAGCATGCCTGCCGCAATTACGATGGAGAAACATATGAGAGTTTCGTAAACGGTTACCCACAGATGCTTCCATATTATGCCTGTTCCGGCCATATCGGTAAAACATCTGATAATTCTTGAAGGACTGCTGAATACAAAAGAATTGAGTACGCCGATGTCCGCGCATAGTTCCCATCCGCCGATCAACAGAACCAGAATCAGTGTGCGCATGATAATAATGCAGAAGTGTTGTCTTTTACGGCTTTTCAGGTATCTTAGCTGGCTTTGGGAAATTATTTTATCCATTTTCGTTAAGCTCCTTCCATAATATATTGAAATAATCCTTGAATTCAGGTGCATTTCTGCGCATGAGAGGTGTCAGGTCTGCCGGAAAATCGACGGAAACCGAACGTGCAATCCGGCCCGGACGCCTGCTTAATACATATACGGTATCTCCGACTGAAATTGCCTCCGACAAATCATGCGTTACTAACACGGCGGTCTTGTGTTCCTTTTTGATGATTGAATATATATCATCACATACAGTGAGTCTGGTCTGGTAATCAAGCGCCGAAAACGGTTCATCCAGAAGCAGAATCTCAGGTTCAAGTGCGAGGGTTCTGATTAAAGCTGCGCGCTGACGCATGCCTCCTGAAAGTTCAGACGGCCTGGATGCTTTGAATTCACCCAGACCGTATCGCTTAAGAAGTTCATCGACATAAGAGGTGCCGTCCGTTTTTTTCCTGCGTTTTATTTCAAGACCCAGCATCACATTGCCGTAAATTGACCGCCATTCAAATAAATGGTCATGTTGGAGCATATATCCGATCGAATCGTTACCGGGATTTATATCGCGGCCGTTTATCAATATGCGTCCGGAATCCGGCCGGATTATTCCGGCTATAATGGATAAAAGGGTGGATTTGCCACACCCGGACGGTCCTACGACAGACACAAAGCTGCCTTTCGGAATATCAAGCGATATATCCTTGAGAGCACAGGTTTCACCTTGTACTGTGTGGTAAGAGTAGGAAATGTTTTCCAAAGAAAGGGCAGTGCTCATTTTTTCCTCCTTAAAACCTATAATTATATGCTTGTGATATAATATTTTATGAAAAATATTGAAAATAGTTCGGCATTGCTGTAGAATATTTCCATAAAATATCGTTGATGCGAGGATTTGCAATGAACCGTTTTGAAGAGATAGTCAGTAATATCAAAGGTGACATGGTTTATATACAGACTCATAATTTTCCGGATCCGGATGCAATAGCAAGTGCATTTGGCTTATCGGAACTACTTAAATATTATGGGATAAAATCATCAATCTGTTACAAGGGTAAAATAGAACGGTTCAGCACAAATGGTTTTGTAAACAAATTGGGAATTGAACTTATAGACCTTGATTCAATCAATGGTATGAGTGAGAACGATGAAATCATCCTGGTGGATTCGCAGAAAGGCAATTCCAATATTGCTGACGCACCGGGTAATGAAATAATATGCGTAGACCATCACCCGTCATTTGAAAACTGTAACACAAATGATTACAGATATGCGGATATCAGACCGGAATATGGTGCATGTGCCACGATAATTGCGCAATATTACCTGGAAAATGATATACAGATGGATAAGCGTGTTGCCACGGCGCTTATATACGGAATTAAGAGCGACACCATAGGATTGTCGAGAGGCGTATCACAGGCTGATGTTGATGTTTATCAGCAGCTTTACGGGAAGTGTGATATGGAACTTATAAGTTCGCTTGAGCATTGTTCGCTGAAATTTGAGGACCTTAAGGCATATGCCAATGCAATAAACAGTATTAAGATATATGATAATATCAGTTTTGCTAATACCGGATATAATTGCCCGGAGGCTCTTATTGCAAGCATATCTGATTTTATGCTTGACCTTGTTGAAATCGATTTTACTGTTGTATATTCAATAAGAGATGACGGCATAAAGCTCTCTGTCAGAAGTATCGGAGAAATCAATGCCGGAATTGTTACCAATGATGCGCTTTCTGATATCGGAGGCGGCGGAGGTCATGCCGAGATGGCGGGAGGATTCGTGCCGTTTGCAAGCGGAACGTCACACAGGAAAATATCACTTATGATAGAACATATAGAAGAACGTTTTCTTGCC
>OGOB01000199.1_pt1 | contig 40283 bp, 44 predicted proteins | sample 1573611 | NCBI WGS metagenome assembly OGOB01 (sample SAMEA2582016, study PRJEB24529) | metagenome | biome: Human gut stool | place: China | collected 2011 | reverse complement strand
TTAATATCCTCGTGTTTATTTAATGTTCGTCAACAATCTTGACGAACTTTTTATTATGCAAAATCTATATTTTGGCTATTTTTATGTTGTTCGCCTGCTAATAAATATTAAAAGTTCTTACCGCACTTTTACCGCACTGTGTTATAAAAAATGAAATAAAATTCAAGTCGGTTTTAATTTCTTTTAATCTCTTTTATTTTCTTTTATCTGCATAAAAAAAAGCTCACTAATTTCTTAGCGAGCAAAGAAAAAATGACAACCCATTTTAAAATATTTGTTTATCGTTCGATAATCAAACGATACTATTTAAACAGTTCGTTATAATACCATTTAATTTTTGAACGGATAAAATCACCATGAGATTTACCTTTAAAGTCATACGGCAATTTTGTTAAGTCGATTTTGCCTTCATTATCCTTTAACCATTTATTCATTGGCAATAATTTTGTAATTGTACCATTCTTATACATATTACCTATTTCAGCGTGCGTATAAAACTTATCAACTGTTAAATTATAATGTTTAAGCATAAATGCGCACTCGTAGAAAAATCGTTCACATTGTTTTCTTGTTAGCGGTGCGCTCAAATTATCACCCGCGCAAGAAATATTATAAGTAATAGAATTCATACCTGCGGTGCTTGCAGTTTCGCCAACACCTTTATAACCTTTTATTGCGTCGCCATTTCTCGTGATAATTAGTTGATAACAATTCTTGATGTATTCGCTCACGTTGTATGAGCTTGCACCTGTCCAATGTCCTATAATGTACTTAACTTTTGCCATATTTACCACCTCTCATTATTATTATGGCTACCCATAACTGCATTTTCCAAATCTTGTAATCTATGATTGCTCACTTTTACTTTTTCAAATAAAGTGTTTACGTCGCTTTCAGTTTTAAATTGTCGTTCAATTACGTTATTATGCTTCTCTTGTCGCTTTTCTAAATTCTCTAGTTTTGTTGCAAAGCGCCCAAACATATAAGCGATATACAACAATTGCCCTGCGACAGTTATAATTAAAGCAACAATAGCCACTAGCGTAGCTTGTTCAATGTTCATACTTTCCACCTTTTACCTTCCTCATCTTTACCAAATACCTTTTGATAATTGTCAATACTATGTTTCATTGCAAATAATTTCCACGCAGGGAAGTCGCCAAAATGTTGACAACAAGTAACAAAAACAAGCGTAGATAAATAACGATTGTAGCCTATAACTTTGTGGTGTTCGCACATATAATCATGAACACAACTAGCGAGCTTAAATCTTGGGTCAGTTCTTTGTCCGATTAGAACCCAAGCGAATGGCGGAACATTCGCACCATTCCAACGATACCCATTGGGAATAACAAAAAAATAATGATCGTCTTCGAAGTCGATAAGTACCTTAAAGCCTTTTGTAACAACAAAAGGCTTTTTCTTTGCTAACTTTTTCTCGGCTTTTGATAATCCAATAAGCGAAACATCAGCAAGATATTCGTCAGGATTTTTGCAATCAAAAGTTATGACAAGTTTTTTTTCGCCATAAATTTGTAACATACTAGGGGCAACTTCAGGAACTTGTAACATCTATTGTACCTCGTAAGTGCTAGTTAGCGGATTCACTTTAACTTTTCCATTAATTTGAATATAAACACCTAACCAATTTCGCTTGATAATGACCTTTTGATTAGAGCGTTCATTTAGAGGTTGTTTCTGAACCACTACGACAATTTTATTGTCTTGAGCATTAATTATCTCATTTGCAGGCTCAACCTCTTTTAATTCGTCTGCTAGTGTCGGCAACGTGCAAAAAATGCACAATGCTAATAAGGGTAAAATCTTTTTCATTGTTTTCCTTTCTAATTTGTTTTATTTACTGTCCAACCTTTTGATACAAGTGTGCTGTACCAATCCGCATTTTGGTCATATACTGCCTTAGAAAATGCAATAGCCTTTGATGTCGTTAAGGTTGGGGCATTATTTGCTATATAATTTAAACTTGCAAGACTTAATAGTGTTGAGTCTTTGAAGCAATCTATGCTTGCGGTTGAAGATAGAATAACATTTGCATTAACAAGATTGTACATTTTGTCGAAAAATGTATTATATTGGTCATTTGCTGTTAAGTTAGAAAAATCACCATTAAGCGTTACGATTGAATAAGGGTTTCCAATTCTCAAACCGCCTGTTGCTTTGATTTTATTTCCAAGATTTAATGTTTTTAATTTATTTAGTTCTGGACTGTTTGAAGTGCCATAAAATAAACCAAGTTGTCCAACGATATCTATATCTAAATCGCAGTTAAAGTTTTCAAGTCTCTGAGTGCCTGTAAATATCTTACAATCACCTTTAGCCTTAATTTTAATTTGCCCTGTAACATTTAACATTGTTGTCAAATCGCCGTCAAAGACATCTATTTTACATGCTGTTGACTCAACGTGCAAATTAATATTCAAGTTTTTAGCGGAACAATTAAAACCAATGTTACCATTTTCAGCAAGGCTTAACGCAGTTGCGGTAATATCTAAATCTTCCATAAACAAAACTTTTTCAGCAATATATAAAACACTAGATATTTTGGTGTTTGCATTAATTGTAACTTTTAAACTTTGCAAACCTCTAAGATTGTATAGAGAACTTACTACACTTGGCGCAGTAAGAATAACCTCACCCATTTCAAAAACTTTGCTAGCAGAAATAAGTTCATTAATTAATGTGCCAGATGTAACCGTAATTGTACCTGCTTTAATTAATTGTCCAGTATTTTTTAATACAGCTTTAATATCGCCTGTGCTTGTAATAGAAATATCGCCAACAGAAACAAGAGTACCGCTTGAAAGCAATCCGTCGACAGAACCACAAGAGATATTGACATTACCGCATTTGTAGGCGCTACCACCACCGCCAACTTTGCCAGAAGTCGTCACGCTAACATTCCCGAATGTCATTGTATTTGTGCCGATATTACAATCGCCTGTTGCGTTAATTGTCATATTGCTAACATTTTTTGCGCCATAGTTCAAATCGCATTTACCGTTAGTTGTTGTTGCAGTAAGGCTTTTTAGAGTGGTAATCTGATTAATTTTATCATTAGAAACAATATCGCCACTTGCGGTTAATGTGATACTGTCAATGTTGTTATATTTTGCTGTTGCGTTACCAATTTTACCAAGAGTGAAATATAAATCACCTTCTGATGTGATTTCAACCTCGCCAATATCACCAAACTCAACAGAAGGTAAAGCGACATATTGGGTACTTGTTGAATTTTTTGTGTTCAAAATAACTTTGTCGATTTTTAAACAACGAGGTAAACGTGTTAAGCAAGAACCTAAATGTTCAGCTTCAGCAGTAAATGTTCCAATTTTTTGACAGATGATATAACCGTCTTTTAAACCTTCAAATGTTGACGTTGTTACATTACTTTTAATTGCTAATTCTTTTATCTCTTGCGCCTGCAAAGAGTCAAGACAGTTATTTAAAGTGTAGTTAGTAGTGTTTGAACCATTGACCGTATTGTTTAAAGTTAAAGAAATTTTTTCAATTGTATCAATACCAACAGTATTTCTTAGTAAATTAACAATGTTACAATTAGCACTAATTGTAATCGGGTGTGTAAGCCTTTTTATACCTTTTGTGTTATATAGGATATCATTACACTTAGTTAGACCGCTAAGATTTAGTGTGTAAGGGAAATTTTCTGGACAACCCGAATTCTTTAAAAATCCGTCAATTCCGCAAATATTTGGAATGTTTAAAACTTCTGGCAATTGCTTTAAGATATGACAATCATTAGCAAAATTTATTGTTCCTGTAAATCCCGAAAGGTCTAATTTCTTAGGTAGTGACTCTAATCGTGGGAAGTTTGTAAAGATAGTAAATGTTTTGGTACTGTAATCTGTCGAGCTGTCAAATATAATATTCTTACCTTCAGCAATTTCAAAACCTCTAAGGTCACTATAACTAGAGATAAAACTACCATAAGTAAACATATTTTCATTATAAACAAGGTTGCAGTTAAAATAATAGTAGCTTACGTTTGTGGGAAATTTTAATGTTTTAATATCAAATTGCTCAATGTCTTGATAGGCTGTGATGATACGTGTACCTGCCTTAACATTAGTAAGTGTAGCTTCTGTTTTTACAGAAATTGTACCGTCTTCGTTTACTGTTCTTTTTGCACCACCTACACCTGTTGATGTAACGTAATAGTCACCAATAGAGAAAGTGATACTATCGCAATCGTTTGCAACAATAAAACCATACGCAGAAGCAAAGTTCATATCTTGTTGCCATAAGTTTAAGGCTTGCAAGATATTTACGAAAAAGTTTTCACTACTGTATTGATTTATACAAGAATCTACTTCACCTTGTAATGTACCCCAATCACTATATAAAGGTCTTGCAGGATTGTTAGTAACAGTTTCATAACCTTGTGTTATATCAGCTGGTAAATCAACGGTCAAACCGCCAGAACCACCACCAGAATAAATTATTTTATCGCCTAAATATACCGCCATTATGCACCTTCGCTTTCTGTTGTTCCACCTGTTTCTCCTGTCGTTGCTTCAACTGTGTATTTTGGAGTGTCGTCATTTTCATACACAAAATACATTGATTCTGCGTTTAGCTGTCCTGCCTTTTTAAGTTCTTTGTATTCAGCTGGTGTCATATCTGTAACAACTTTAAATTTAACAAGTTGAGAATCCGTATGACTGTTCTTTATATATTCTGCCCCTTGTTTAACTTTTTCCATTTCAGCATTAATAGTTTCAAGAGCGTTAGCTGTTAATTCTGTAATTTGTTGTTGCTGTTCAGACAAACTTGTAAATTGTTCTGTTAGTGTGTCAGTAATAGCGGTTACAGAATTAAGTAATTCCGTAGCACCCTCTACTTGTTCACAAGCCTTTTTGGCATATTGTTCCGCTTGTTTTTTAGCTTCAGCTATGTTCTTAAATAAATCATCAGGCAGTAATTTTGAACCTTCTGCCACTTTAATACTTCTTTCAATTTTTCTATTCATTATCTTCAGAAGTTTTGTTATATAATCGAAGTTTCTTTCAAGCCTTTTTTTTATTAGTTTGTCACTTTCTTCATAAGGCATAGTTTGTTCGATTGGTAGTTCTAAAACAATAGAAATTATTTCTTCATCAGTTGCTACGCCGTAAGAACTTCCTTCAATAGGGAATGTGATAAAAGAACCATTATCATTACCAACCTCGTCAATAGTGTAATCTTTGTTTAATTCAAGTGTAGTTTGCAGACCTAAATTATCTGTATGCATAACTACCAATTGACTTTCATTATCAATAGAAAAGTCAAAATCAAATTGAGTAGTTGAGCCGTCACCGTCCCAATTGTAGTATAGTTTTTCATCTTTACTTACTGTCATTTTCTTTTTTTCCTTTCATTATTTCCTGTTGGCTTAATAAAGTTTTCACCCTTCCAATAACCAGCATATTTAGCATTGTTACCTGTTGCGTACATACTTTCATTTGAAAATGTTGCGTGGTTAGGTTTTTTGTACTTGTCTGTAAAATGGGCGCTTGCACTACCCCCAGCAAGTTTAGAATTGTTTTGTACTTCGTTTTTCCAATACCCCCTAAAGTCGTAATCGTAGCCACTATCCATAGGGTGAATTGTGCCGTTATGTTTTGAATCTATAAACCATTTTTCAAACTCTTTTTCATCTTCCTTTGAAAGTTTTGTGTTATATTCGTTAGGGTTAATGGATTTTTTAAAATCTTCAACTGTCAGAGTTGGTGTGCTTGCTATCTTGTCGGGATTTATCTTTTTGTCATTATCTAATGTGCACATTTTTATTTCCTTTCTGTTTATCATTCGATAATCAAATGATTATCTAGTGTTATTTAATATAATGATTTATGGTTAGAGCTTTTCTTTTTGCTCTTTTTCTTTTTTTCTTTTGTTTTGGTTGCAGTGCCGGTTGCAATGCTTGCACGTTTGTCAGACCAGCCCAGAAATTTTAACGAACCTTTTTGAATATCACCGTTTGCAATATTACCTAAACCGCTCATTTCATTAATAAATGCATTTAAAGGAATACCTTCTTTTACTTGCGTTGCAAATCCTAAAACGTGAACCACATCTTCAATACTTACATCTTCTTTAGAAAGTTTTAAAAGCTCTTTTGCCATATCACCAAATAATGGTGATGTACTAACATAGGCTTCACCTGTAAGTATTTTGTTGGCGATTGCAACAGCCATGTCTCCAAATATATGAAAGAATGTTAGGTTGTCAAATAAAGAAGTTATTAAATCATCAATTAAGTCTTTTGCTTCGCCTGTGTTTACAAGAGTTATTATTGAAAGAGAAGTACCTAACTTGAACAATAAGCCCTGCAAATATCCATACATATAAACATCTTTAGCAAGTTGCGTTTTATCAATTTCGCCACGTGAATAATTAATAATAGAGTCTGCAATCTTTCTAATAAATTGTCCTTGTGCGTTTTTATAATTCATAAACAATTTGGAAAATGGATTAGATGTTGAAGCGATTTGCCAATTGCTCAAAGTCGAAATTTCTGCCGATTGTTGGGTTCTTTGAGTTTCTACGACAAATTCTCTCAACGCCTGTTCTTCGCTCATTCCTTTTACATTAATTAAATAATCAATGTAAGGTTTACCACCAAAGATAATTGCGCCCATATCACCTAGTCGCAAGAATAAACTTGCAAGCTCTCTAATTTTACGTGGTGCTGTGATTGTTGACATTTTTAAAAGTTTCTTAGTCGAATCATCTTTTACAAATTTTTCAACTCTATCATAGAACCATTTCTCAATAAAATTGTTATTGATAAATTGTTGTAATGCCTCATTTTGTGAACCGCTTTCAAAACGATATTGTAAATATTCAATCTTATCGTACATATATTGAATGGTTTCTTTTGGGTGTTTCAATGCATTAATGAAACCTTTATTCCATTCGTCAACAGGCATTGCAGTTTGATAGTTCAAAGCTGCAAATAATTGTTTGATACCTGTTGAAGGTTTGCCGATAATATTACCAGCTGTCCAATTGCTAACCATTTGATTTACAACTTGCATTTGTTGAGTTCTGATTGTAGCGTTTTGTTTAAAAGAAACATTTACTAGCTGTTGCATAAATTCTTTTAATGCAGTATCACCAAATTTGTTTTTGATTAAATCTTTAACATCAGCTGTGTTGAAAATTTTATTGATTTTATCAATGCTGTCAGTTAAGAAAATAAATCTGCTCATTTGGTCTATATGGCTATAAAACATAGCAACAGGATTAGAATATTTTAATTGAACAAATGTGCTTTCACTTCTCATTTTGATTGCAGAAGGTGTGCTAGATTTCATTGTAAAATCTGTAAATAAATCCATTTCTGAAATACTTCCGTCACGCTCTGCAACAGAAGGGAAGTAAGCTGCAACTTTAGGTAAATCAATTCCATATTTTTTAATAAATACAGCATTTGCAAGAGGATAATATTTATTAATCATCTTCATCATTAAGTCACCAAGTTTTTTATCTTGATCGCTTAGCTGGTCTATCATCTCAATTAATTGGTCTTCACCCCACATATTTATTTGACGTTCGTGCAAGACTTCGTTTTTATCCCACATATAAGCTAAAATTAATTCCATTTTGTTTAACTTAACAGGAACAACTCGGCGAAGTTTCCATTCTGTTTTTCCCTCGTCGTTTACAACTTTGTCGTAGTTATTCTTTTTGTAAGTAAATTCTTGAGATAAGTTTTTAAGAATTTCTGCGTCATAATTCCATTTTTGAGTGCCGTAAATTTCAGCAACTTTTCTTTCAAACTCTCGTTTTTCTTTAAAAGAAAATACAGAGGATTTTGTTTCATTAGCAATTAAACTGTATTTATCTTTTACTTTTTTATTGAAAAACGCATTTAACATTGACTCCCAATTAGCTACGTTATTGATATAAAGTTTAGTCAATAGATTAGCTTCTTTAGGTTTGTTTTCAAGAATTTTAACCACGCTTTCAGTTGCGTTTTTATGGTTTAACTTATTTAGCAAATCTTGTTCATCTTTAGCATTTTTACCCGCCAATTTCAAACTAATTACATCATCGTAAAATTGTTTAATTAAATCTGTATTAGCGTATGTTAAGCCGTCAGCTTTAATTTGTAAAAAGCTATTGATAATTCTATCTTCAAAACTCAAACCGTCAGTTTCGCCCGCTTCCATTAATTGTTGTCGTTCAAGCCTTAAGTCGTTAGCTTCTTCGTTAGTCATTTTTAAGATTGTTCTTAAAGTTTCAAAGATTTTGTTAGTTCTATAATCGTATCGACCAACATATTTATTTTGTTGTTTTACATTTTTTGAACTCATAATCTCTTGTCGGATTTCTTCAAGAAGTGACTTTCGATAATTAACTTCATTCATAGTATTCGCTAAATCCATAATGCTATCTAAACGTGCATTTAAAAATGTAGCATTAGGTGCGTCAAGAATATTTGTCAACATTTTAGCTTTGTCGGTTGGTGTTAAGAAGTCTAATTTTTTCAAGATTGTTTTTACGGTTTCTTGAAATGCTTGTACTTCGTCTGAAATGTTTTCTTTATTTACAACATCATTTATCACATCATCTGTAAAGCTAGAGTTTTCTTTAGTTTTGTAATTTAATTTGTTTACAGCTTTTTCGATTGTGCTACGAGCTTCTTTTTGTCTTTTTATGTTACCGCTTTGCATTTCAATTAAGGCTTCGCGGATTTCTTGTTTCGCTTGTTCAATTTCTGAAAGGTGTTCTATTCTATCAATGTATTGTAAATCACGTGCGAACATATCACTAAACAAAGAAGCTGCGTCTTTATCTTTTTTGTCTAAATCTTCTAACCATTCAAACATTGCTGAAAAGATTTCATCTCGTTCAAGAATTTCTTCTTTATAGGCATTTAGTAAATATTCATATTGTGCTTGATATTCATTGTAATAATCATCAGAATCAAAAGTTTGTTGCCAAGCGTCATTAACTATATCGCTTAATGCTTGTTCAGCTAAGATGTAATCGTTTCCGTCTACATAAAGACTTGCGTCACCGTAAAATTCAAGCCATTCTGGCGGATATCCACCAGCCGAAATTTTATCATCACATTCATTGCAACGTCTGTAAATTTCTTCGTGCTGTTTTGCCATTTTGTTAGGGCTATGCAAAACCATACGAATATATTCTTTTTTATAGCCTGTTGCACGCGCAACTATATCATACGCAACCTTTTTATGTCGAGCTTGACTATCTGTCAAAAGTCCGTCATTTGAGATTGTTATATTTTTTGCTGTTTCAAGATACTTTTTGATTTTTTTTGTTTTGTTTGTTTCTTTTGGTTGTTCATCAAAAATTTCATCAAAAGCCTTTTTGATATCATCACGCAAAACAAAGCCGTCATTATTGTTTAACCAATAATCATAAATACCGCGTAACCATTCTTTTAATTGAGTAAATACACTTTGTAGAGTTTTGTTTGGCGCTTTTCCGTTATAAATGTATGCTTCAAATGCTCTAGCAAAATCTTCATGTTGTTGTTCAGTTAGTTCATAGCCTGTAATGTGAAAAGCTCTTTTTACAGCTTCGTACTTTTCAGCAATTTCAGGCGACATATCTGACAAGTCTTTTAATGTGTCTAAGAATACGTGTCCTAATTCGTGAATAACTGTTGAAGCGTCGGCGTTTTGCATAATGCCGATAATATTTTTTTCAGCTTCTTTTGTGAAATAGCCTTTGTATTCGTGAACTTTTATCGCTCTTTTTTCTTCTACTCTTTTATGTAAGTTTTCTAAAGGTGAAGAATAATTAGATTGATATTGCACATTAGGGTTGAAATTATTTGCGTTATCTGTTATAATGGTATTGACGGGGGTAACATTATTGTTACCCTTACGTCTTTTGTTTTTTACATCATAAATTGTTTCACCCTTTTTTAAACTATTAAAGAAATTATTTTCCCTTTTTGTTGGAAATGTAGTTTTAACAACTTCACCAAGTTCATTTGTTCTTACAACAACAGTTTGATTTTTTGTGTTGTTTTCTTCTTTGAATATCTTATAATAATAAACTCCGCCATTTTTAGAACGGTTTACCACTGTTGGTTTTTCTAACGTCATAAACATTTTGTTTATAGATTTATAACGAGTCTTATCATCTTCTCTGCTTATAATATGCTCAATAGTATCAGCAGTAACAAAAACATCACCAATTGGGGTTTTAATTGTTTTAGGTGTATTTCTATCTATTTTTAAATCTTTCAAAGCCTTTTGCAAGTCATTTATTTCATAATCTTTTGGCACGTCTTCAAGTGTATTTGAAAACTCTTTTATAAAATCTTTGTAGGTAACTAGTTCTGATGTAATATTAAATTCATTTTGTTTAATCACCTCTTGATTATCATTTGATAATCGGTTGATGTTGTAGTCATTATCGCTTGATTGATAAAACGTATTTAAAACTTGCACGGCTTTATCATCAAACACAACGTAACACTCACCGTCTTGATGACCGTTGTATTTAATACCTTTAATGCCATACTCGTTTAACTTTTTAGAGGCAAGTTCATCAGACTCTAAATGTTCGCTTATTGCCTTATAAATAGTTCGACCTTTCAAGTTGCTATTTTCAATGTCGACTAATGCTAGTTTACCTTTCATGTGGTCTAATGCCATTTCTAAGCATTCTGAAATATATTCTCTTTGTCCTAAATCAATATAATCATTATTTTCATTTTCTTCAATTTCTATTTCAATTCTTTCTATTTCTTCAAGGATTGCTTCTTTACTCATTCCGTCATCAAGATTGGAAGTTAAAGACTTCAAACCTTCTTGAACCTTTTTAGATTGTTTAGAAAATGGCAAATCTTCATCAAGCATTACATCATCTTCTGGAATATCAACCTCATAAAGTTGACCATTATTAATGTCTATATCATCAGGTTTAACGTCTTTTAGCATTTTTTTAACTTTTACTGCTCTATCTAAAAGTATTTTTTTTGTTTCCAAATATCCTTTTACACGTGAATATTCTTTTTTATCCCGCTCATATTGTTCTTTATAAAACTGTATTTTCTTATCTATATAGAATAAAGCGTCTTCTAAGCCATTCTTCTTTAATCTATATAATGCAGTTCGCAAATTTTCTTCTTCTACAGGCTGACCTTTGTATTTAAGACTAGACATATTACTATAAGATTCTAAAAGGTCTTTTCTATAATTCTCTGAAATATCTTTATTGCTTGCAAAATACAAACCCCAACCGTGTGCTTGAGCACCCTCACCCGAGCCAATATGTTCAGTTGAGAAGTTATCGAATTTGTGAGGTGTTCCGTGATATGCTGATTGATAATAGATATTCGCATTACCCTCATCAAACGTACCTCTGTTATCAACGGATTTTATTTGTTCAGAATTAAATACAGAGATATTTAATTGTTCTTTTTCTTGTTTATAATATCCGTCATAACCGTTCTCTTTAAGAAAATCTAAGAAATAAGTATCACCGACTTTTGACGACTCCATAAAAGACCAATTATCATAACCAGAACCTTTTTTTGCAATTTTAGGATTATCAACTTTTCTTAAACGGACAGTTAGTTCATAAGGAGTATATTCATTAACATAACCTTTTCCTACTTCATAAGTTGTTTTAACAAGATTTGTATTTAATGTTATTTTTTTAATATACTCATCTGCAAAATCAATATCCTTTGCTAATTTTTCAACTTGTTTATATACATCATCTCTATCAACCCTTCCTGCAGGCTCACTACTAAAAGGACTTCTTCGAGGCTCATCTATCTCATCTAATGCCACAAAGTAATCTTTGTTTTTATAAACAATTTTTGCATCTGCAACACTAGACATCGTTTCTTCAACATTTTCGTTCCAACGACTATAAGCCATGCCGATTTGTGCTTTTTCAAAATCAGCCTTTGGTACAGTATGTTCATAACTTAAACCCATGAGGTAATCTTTGAACTGTTCTTTTGTATAAACATTCCCAAAGAAACTTATTTCCTTATCCCCAATTTTTGCAAATAATTCATCTACCGATTTTTCATCTCTGAAATCAAACGGTTTTTCTACTTTTAAATACACACTATAAAGCACAGGCGATAAATCAAGAGCCTGTTCAAAACTTTTCTGTGCTGCATATTCATGAGCAAATTTTGGACTAAACGAAAAGTCAAACTCATCACTCTTTCCAAATGTATCAAATTTCCATAAAGAACCATGATAAACAACTAAAGGTTTCCCGTTTTCGTCAACGACTTTACTATCACCAAACCACTTCTTAAAATACTTGCTGTCAGTTCCTTTTTCTAGCCACTCTTTTTTTGCTTCAGAAATTTCTGCAGATGTTTCAGCACCTGCAGTATTTACTGTTTGAAAATAAGCACCGTCAATTTCGTGCATACGCTCAATGTGTTCATCAATCGTTCCAGATAATTCTCTGTTGATAGGGTTGATGTCAACTTTTCTTTCAACTCCGTTGACATCTGTAATTGTTAGGTTTGTATCATTCAAAATATTAAAAGCTGAATCTTCTTTCATTGAACCTTTGTATTGAACGATTACATCTAAATCTGAGGTATCTTTGTTTTTGCCAGTTGTGTAACTTCCGTAAAGTCTAACATCTTCAATCTCAAATTCATCAGGACTTATTTCATTTTCAGCAAGAATATTTTTAATATCATCTGTGAAATTGTTTTGCAATTCTTCAACAGATTGACCAAAATTCTTTTCAATATTTTGTTTTGCAAACTCTTTAGGGTTGAAGTTTCTCTTTAAATAGTTTATAATGTTATTACTAGACTCTTTGCTAAGGGGAGCTACGATACTCAAGTTTTTGCTTGACTCGGTATGCACCTTAGAAGGAGTCTTTCCTTTATCCGTAACAAAACTTTCAACTCCTTTTTCAGTTGATTTAAACGCTGTACAAATGTAATTGTCAAAATCATTTAAACCGATAGTTAAAGCGTAAAAATCACCTTTTTGTGTCTTTATACCAACTTTGTAATTATCTTGACTATAAGCATTATTCTTGTTAGATTTATTTGCAATAAAAATGTTATCAATATTATTTGTAACTTCTTCCCAATCTTCTGCAGTCATACTGTGTTTATTTATCGAATGTGTAACAACTCCAGCAGGAATGCTTAATTTGTAATTATCAATAGTTTTTTTTGCCTTTTTATTTTCCGCAGGATTATTTATAACATTTTCAACAAAGTTTTTAACACTAAAAGATGTCTTATCTTTATACATAGCTGATTGAAAAGCAACTTCATCAACTTCTGACGTATTACCAAATACGCGTTCTTCTACGCTTTTATTTGTAGTAGTTAGCTTGTTTGCAAAATCTTTAATCAAATCAATATCTTTTAATGTACCTTTTGAAAAACTTTTAACTAGTTGAGCAGCTGCAAAGGCTTTTCCTTCATCTACACCAACATCAACAAACTTTTTAAAGGTATCATCAGTAATTTCATTAACGACAGAATCCTTGTATTTTTCTTCCGCTAATTTTTCTAACACATCTTCGTTATCATTAATGTAATCAACCTTTTCATCTTGTGTCATTTGCTCAATAACTTTTTCAGCTTCTTTTTGGTCTATGTTGTCAATTTTTGCTTTATGACGTGCAATATTAAGTGCGGTCATTGTTGTACCTGTTCCACCAATTGTTAAGGCTGGTACTAAAGCAGTTGCCCCAGCTTGAATAACTCTAGCTAGTTCTTGTTTGAAAGTATTTGTATTTATACCTTCATCATTAAACAACGCGTCAGTGTAGTTGCCTTGAATTTGTTTAGCCCATTCAGACGCAAATACGTTAGAACTTTCTTGCAACATTTCAGTTATGCTTTCTGTTGCGGTTGATTTTATCAATTGATTTTTTGCTTGATTTAAAGCTGTATCTTCTAATGTGTTTAAAATCTTTTGTTGAGCGTTTTTCTTTAATGTTGTTTCTGCTAATTCTGCCCCGATTTTTTCTGCGTCAGTAGCATAGTAATTTGCTAGTGCTTTTGAACCTTTTTTAATAAGTTCATTTTGCATAGTTTTATCTTTTATAATTTTTTTCAAGGCTTCAACCTTAGTAACTTTTAAAAGTTTATCCGCACCTGGTATGGTTGCAAGTTCAGCGGTAGCACCGACTAATTCGAGTGACGCATTTACCGCCCCAACTCCATAGGCTAATTGTTTTGCTAATTCAGGGTCAATTTGTTTTCCGTTATCGTCTTGCATATTTTTTAATTCTTGATATGCTAGACCAGCTTCAAGTTCAAAACTTTTTTTGAAAGCACCGCTACCGCCACCAAGTTTAGCACCTAGCATTAAACCTTTTATTGGTTTACCACCAATTGCACCACCAACAGTACCAACAGCACCACCAATTGCGCCACCAATTCCGCTCTCTTTTAAAATATCAATTGTTAAAGGGAATGACTCAATACCACCATAAGTATTGTAAGCAAGTGAATTTTTTAAGCGTTCTGGTAAATTTTTGATATTAGGGTCTAATGCTGAATCATTAATCAAACCTTTATTTTCTTGAATGCCATAATTGTATGGAACTCTGTTTTCAAGTTCGTCAAGTTCATTACGTTCTAAATCGGTAAGGTTTCCTTGTAGCTCTTTGAAATTTAATTCACCTATACGTGTATTAGTTTGCCCTTGTTGCCAAGCGTGTTTGACATTTCTTAGACTTCCAAATGAAAGGTTTTTAATTCTATGTAGCAATTGACCTATTCTATCAAAATAAGTATATTCAGGTGTAGCAGTAATTGACCCTGTAAATACGGGTGTTTTTTCATTAGAAACGCCGTCGGCAGGGTTTTCAATTTCCCAACCGTCTGGAATAGTTATATTATTTTGTACATTGTTATTTTCTGTTTCGATTTCAAATCCGTTAGGTATAGTTAAATTGCTTGCCATATTCCACCTTTCAATATCATTCTTTCGCCTGATTGTTTGTTTTTAATAATCGTACCTTCTTTTATTTGAGGGGTTTGTTGCCCTGTTTTAAAAGAGATGTGTAAATGATTTGTATGATTTGTGTTTAAATTTTGGTCTCGAGTTTTACCGTTAGCGTCCTTTTGGTTCATATCTTGAATTTTTGACGCAAATCTTTTGCCGTATGCTTGCATAATCATTTTGCCGTCGGGGTCTGCTGATGAAATTGCAATTTTAGCAACTTTATCAGACGCTAAGGTTCTTCCTACAAGTGTTAGCTTTTGTTGCGTTGACATCTTACGACCATTAGCTAATGTGTAGCCTATATCCATTGCCAAGCCTTCTGAATGTTTTGATTTGTAACTTCCGTTAGGCTCTCTTGTTGTTGATGAGATATTAAGTTTAAAACCTAATGCTTTTTCAATATCTGGAATTTCAGAATGTCTAAAATTAATTAAATTAGGAGACTCTTTTATTTGAGATTGAATATTGGTTTTTCTTAAAGTTTCATACTTAAGTTGTACACCTTTAGTTTTTGTTTCGCCCGCAATTCTATTAACCATAGTTCTAAATTGTTCAGGTGTCATTGAATTTATGCCGTGTTTATTTTCGTATGCCTTTAAACCTTGTTGAACACGAACCATAAACTCTTTTGACATATTGTCATTAATAACATCTAGAGCACTACGTTCGTTTTTATTACCTCTTAAGCCGTAGTAACTAGCGTATTTTTCACCTCTTTGTCTTAAATCATCTTTACTGTATTGCTTGCCATATCTAGCTTCTTCTGTCTGAATTGACGCTTCAATTGCACTTGCCATAGCATTTTTATCTGTGAACCAGCCATATTGTTTAGCTGCATTCAATACAAATTCATCATCAGGGGTAACTGAACTATAACCATGTTGTCTAATTCTTTCCTGTGCTTGTTTGAATTTTAAAATATCTTTAGGTTCTAGTACATTTTGATATAAGTCAAAATTAATTTTTGAAAACTCTTCTGCGTTAGTAAGCATAGCCATAGAGAAACCAGTATAAACTCTAGGGTCTGTTTTAATTCCGCCACCTTCAAGTAAATCTTGTTTCATCTTAATTAATTTTTGTTGGTTTATAGGTTCTAAACTATTTGGCGGTGTATATGTAGCAATGTCATATTTACCAGATAATAGGTTATTAAATTCGTTTGTCAAAATCTCATTTTGAACAGTTTCTTCATTGTGTTTTTTTGTATTATATAAGTTATGATAAAGATTATTTTTCTTTTGCCACATCTCAAAGTTCGTTTCTTGATCAATAAGATTTTGTGCTTGTTCTACTGTATAACCCTTGTTTATTAAATCAGTAGCAAATTGTCTTGCAAAATCCTCATCAGAAAAGTTTTTAATTTCTTTCGTGAATTTAATATAATTATCTGGAGTCAATAAACTTTTATTATTTTCTAAAATTACACTTGCGCGTTGATAATTTCCGTCAGTAAGTAAGGCTGTCAGTACACCATTAAGATATTCGTCATTACTTTTATCTATCAATGCTTTAATTTGCGTTTTATCAAGGTTTGCAACGACACCATAATTTTTAACAGCTTTAATCTTTTCTGATAGATTATATTCAAACTGTTCATCACTGTTTCTATCCCAAACACCCTGTGTGTCATAGTTTTTGCAAAGCTGGCTAAGTTCTGTTTTTTCTGTTTCTTGCGTTTGTTGCAAATCGTGTGCAAGAATCGCCCTAGAAATTCTCTCACGGTTTCTGTTGTTCATTTCAGCAAAAACAACATTTGCACGTTTAGAATTTATACCTAATTCTTTTTTACGTTGTTCAACCCAAGCGTCATAATTGGCTAATACTTCTGCAGACTTGCCAGCTGCATTACGACCAAATTGGTTAAAATAACCGTCTTTAGAATAAAGATTAGGTTCTTCCCACTGTTGGTAAACATCATTTTGTAGCTTAACAACATTTGCACGTTCATTCTGTGCTTGAATTTTATCAAGCATAATACCAATGTCTTCTAAATCCTCACCAGCTTTTTGAGTTGCAAGCGCAACATTTTCACCAAATGCACCTCTTGTATTACCACCGTCCACGTATTGATGTGGTATCGCTTGAGTATTAACTTCTCTTTGAGCTTTATCTATACGTACCATTTTATTAATTCCTTATGCTAATCCGTACATTCCGTCTAATGTGTATTCCGCAGATGTCAATTGATTACCTTTAAATTTAGGTTTGTGCAATACACTAAAAGTTTTAGCCCTTAACGAGCTACCGAAGTTTTTAATGTTTGATTTTGTGTTAGATAACCAATCGCTATTCATACCACCCCAAGCGTTTGAAACAGAAAGACCAACCTTAGAAGCACCATTTAAGCCCCCAGCAATAGCATTAATACGACTTGCAGATGAAGCGTTTTGTCCTGCCATACGTGACAAGTTAGCTTGATTTTGGAAATTAGCTGATTGTTGTTCGTAGTTTAAGGCGTGTTGTTCAGCGTTGTACATTGTAGATAGCGCGTCCATTTCGCCTAACATTGCAGTATCTTCAATCGTATCTAAAGCCGAACCGTCACCGATATTCATACCGTTAGCTGCCATTTGAGCTTTTTGAGTTCCGATTGTAGAAAGAGCTTTTAGCCTTTGATTTCTTGCGTCTTCAATCCCCTGTTGTCTAACTTGAGCTGCATTTTCGTTAGCAATGTTAGCGTTTTGTTGCGCAACTTGCGCCTGATATTCAGCTTCCTGTTGTTGGGCTTTTGCTTGTTGCATACCGCCGACAACACTAACAGCAGTGCCGACAATTCCAGCGATAGCGCTTCCGATACTTATTGCAGATAAAACACACATATTAATTAAGTCCTTTCATTGATTGATTAATTCTGTAAAAGAAGGTTTGATTTTCTCTTTTTGGAATACCTTTCATATTTCCAAATACAAACCCTAAAGGTTCAAGCCACTTGCGCGCTTCAAGGTTTGAGTCGTGAATGTAGTTGTAAGTCATAAAATATTTGTTGTCATAGTTTTTTAATTCACGTTTAATATGCTTTAATAAGCTGATTTTATGCTTTACGACTTCATCAGTAGATAGAAACCAAATACAGCCAATATCTGGATTGTTTTCATCAGTAGACCATACACCACCCATACAAACGGGTATGTTATCATCTTCACCGATTAAACATTCAAAATCTGTATTGATTATTTCGTTGAAAACTTCTTCTTTCCAATTTTCACCTTTGAGTGCCATACATTCAATTTTGTCAGGTTGTCGCAAGTGGTTTAAGATGTAGCGTACATCTTTTTCATTTTTATTAACCTTGTTCATCTGTTGGTTCTTCCTGTACTGATAGAACTGTTGCAATCGACGTAATAGTCAGAGGTAATGTTTTGTCTTGAATAATTGTTACACTTGCATTGGTAGTGTAATCAGAGTGTGGATAGGCTTCAACAATTCCTGTGATTAAATGTTCATCATTATTAATTGACTCATTAGAACGTAGGCATTCATAAGGACGTACACCTTCTGTCAGAACTTTAAAATCTTCTCTTGATTTATAAATTCCTATGTCACATTTAGTAACGACCTTCTTTAAGCCATGAGTGTTCTCTGCTTCAATATTTAATGTTTTTAGTATGAATTCATAAGGAAGACCAACAACTATATTTTTCGCTTCAATTTCTAAATCAATTGAGCCATTGACAACAACACCCTCATAGTGTCCACCGTCAGCATTTATTGAAACCTTTTCACCTTCAAGATGTTCAAGCCCTGTAACGTGCGAAGTAGCTTTGCCAGAATAACGAAGTGAGCAATCCGAATAACAACCACCCGAAACATCTTTAGGAATTCTTGACGGTTGACGTTCTATAAATTTTTTAGTTACATTATTAATTATTCTTTCAACAACAAAGTAAACAATATTTTCTTTGCCCTCACGAACACATTTAGCGTCTTCGTATTGCCCTTTGGTGATGTATTGACCCCAGCCAATAACTTCTTGAGCTTTATCATAAACTAAGCAATTAGCAGTGCCGTCGTTTTCAATTACAAATAATTGATGATATGGCTCTTCAGAGTAATCCATTTGTACAACATTTTTACCTTCAAACAGATGTTGTGCCCAAACAGATAATTTTGTTGTGTCGTAACTATCAGACGCCCAAGTATAGCCTAAGTCTGATAGCATTTGACCGCCAGCGTGAACAAATATAATCATACGTCCTGTTACAACAGGCTTAACATCAGAAGAACCGATATATGCTTCAATTTCATTTTCTGGTAAAGGTGACGCGCTATAAGTACCGTCAGAACCCTTAGAAGACCAAACCGCTTCATCAGTAAATATAATTAAATTCTTTTTCATACCGATAAGATGTTTAATCGTGTTAACGCCGTTATCAGATAAATTAATTGTAATTGCGTCAGAAGCAATCAGAGGACGAGAAATATTAAAGTTTTTATTAGTACCTAATTGAGTTGCAATAAACTTAGAGGGCGCGTCTGGGAAACGCCCAAAGAACCTTCTTTGTTGAAACCAAGTTGTTGTTGCTGGACAATTACCATTTGCAAAAGGATTTTTAAATATTGGCGCAGTACATGATAAATCGGGTTCGTATTTGATATCTTTAAAAGAATTAGTTTCACTTGTGCCAATAAACCCATAAACACCGTTGACAGAGCGATAAATATTGTATTCTACCGCGTCCTCGACAGCTGCCCAATTAAGCGTAAAATATTCTTCAACACCCCATTTAGCTTCAATTTCACCCCGAACAGTAACGACTTCGCTACGTATACTTTCTTCATAGCTATCCTTTTTAACAGCTGTTACACAGTATGAATAATCACGTGGTGAATCTAACGAACCGTGCCAACTTACGGCTAAGTTCGTAGGCGCAGAAATCTCTGGAGTTATAACCAATTGAGTCAAAGCCCAATCATAGTGAGACAATCTAGATAACTCATAAACTTCCTTTTGCGGATAACAGCACAATGTCATTACATCAGCATTTTGCGCCCATTGTAATTTATCTAAATCATCTTCACTGTATGGAGTTTCAACCTCAACAGGCAGACCTCGTTTTTCTTCTTCTTCAAAATTATCGGGATAAACAACAACACCGCCGTTTTGAATAAATCTAAAATATTTGTCACCTGCTTCAATCATATAAGTTTGTTCATTGTTGAACTTAAACGGAATAAGTCTAATTTTCTTTTGAGGATATTTGCCAACTGTGACAAATTCTGTACCTTGCCTGTTTGATACACAGCCCTCAATATGAACAAAACCGTTTTTAAGGCGTGCTAAAGAACTTTCATATTTTTGCAAATTGTTGCGTGCGTGAATAGCTGGTGTGATTTCACCACCATTGAATGATTTTTGTACAACTCTAGCCATTGCGCGCCTCTAGCCAATTGTTGTATTGTTCTTCGTCGTTGTTATCAAAGTTTGCGTTAACAACTTGAGCAGAATCAATTAATTGTGTGTAAACTTGTAGACAGTCTGATTGTGTAGCTCTTGAGCCAGCAATAGACGGCGCTGATAGAAAAGCAAGATACCACGATAACGCAATCGCAAAATTACTAGTAATTTCATCTTCAGTTACATCATTTCTAGTGTATCTCAAAACCGCATTGTCACGATTACACCATAATTGCATTTTTTTATTTACAGTTGCAATTTTAAAATTTTCAATTTTTTCTGTTTTCAGCTTTACAATTTCTCTAGGGCTTGCACAGTCATTAGGCAAATCGTATGCAAAAAGATAATTCATATCTAAAGGCGCTTCTTTTAATTTTAAAAGTTTTCTGAATTGGTCTGCAAAAACCCACTCAGTAGCCTCAATAACTTGTTGAAAAGCTGGTTGATAATATTCTTCCAAAACTTCCCAATTTTTATCACCTTCATTTGCAACCATTGTAATTTTTAGATTTTTTAATGTAAGGTTGAATATTTTTTGCTTTGTATATCTCATTTGTTTTTCCTTTAAAATTACATTAATAATCACTTAATGAGCATTAATGTAATTTTGTTTATCGTTTGTTAATCGTTTGATAAGCAAACGGTGAGCAAAAGCCCACCGTTTTTATTATGATAGTTAGATGTTTTATACATCAGCCCAATCGTCGTCGTGACAATCAACAACACCCATTTTAACTTTACCTGTTGTAGGCGCTGTACCCGTGATAACGTATTTAGCTCTAACGTAATCTTTAAATCCTTTAGGTACGTAACGAGGGGCGATATCTGCACCTTGTTTCAACTCTGCAAGTTCAAAAATTCTATCGTAAATTGTTGTAGTGCTGTCAGTTGCAAAAGTACCATTTGCGCAAGTTTCAAGCAAAACTTGTAATTTAGTCAAGTTGTTAAATGCTTCTGTAACTACACCCTTAAAAGGTACATCTTCTCTTGACGCGTCATTTTTGCCTACGTAAAGAGTGTTAGTTGATACAGCGTTTGCTGTAATTGGTTGATTATCCGATAAGATTGATTGTTCATCAAATAACATTTTGGTATTTCCTTTCTTTGTTTTAGAAAAGCGGAGTAACAGACACTACCGCTTTATTTCGACTATCCCCTAGTCTGTTTAGGTTTGCTATAAGAAGGAATTAAGCTACTTTCTTTTCTTCCAATGAAATCTGGTCAATTTCTCTTAATGGGATTTTCTTAAACATTTCTACTTCTTCGCCTAAGTATTCACCCATTGTAAATTGGATATTGTTCTTATCTAGAATTTGGTCTTCAAATGCGTCGATAATATCCGAATTCATATAGAAGAATAACTTACCGCCTTTAGCGTGTTTTTTAACTCGGCGAACTAAGTGACGCATTAATTTAGCAAGGTCAATGCCTAAATCTTTGCGCGCGTCTTCGTCAACAGGAATGTTGCAAATACGTCCAGAACATCTCCAATCTTCAACAGCAACACCAAGTTTCCATTTGTAATCGTCAGAGTAAACATTAAATTTACCACCGTTTGGCGCTTCTGCTTTAATAACTCCGTTGTCAACGTGTTCTAAGCCAGCTTTGCCGTTTTCTGGGTAAATCAAACTTACACCTGTATCACGCCAACATACTAAGTAGATTGATGTCAAGTTACCTGTTGTACCGCCAGCGTCGATTACGTTGTAACCAATTTTTGACTTATCATCAGAAATGCTAGAGTACAAATTAGCAATACCGTCGAATTGATCGCCCTGTTTTTTTTGTCCGTAGAAAATTTGAGTTTGCATTTCTTGATTCATTGCTTCCAAGTGAGCCTTAGCTTGGTTAAGTCTGAATTTGGCAGGGTTAGGATTGTCTAATACTAAATCCTCATCAATTTCGCTGTACGCTTTCAACATACCTGTTGAAACAGTTACAACGGTTGTAGTACCTTTAGAAGGTTTTACCCCTTCATAGTATTTAACCCAAGTTGCTTTTGGTAAACCATTTCTAACAGTAACATTGTGGTTTGTAGTACCGCCTTTAGCTGCATTACAAGGTTGATAGTGTGCGTCCTTAATAATGTCGTTTGTTTCAGCTAATAATTCAATAAGGTCTTTGTCAGTTTGTTCCTTCATTGAATCAACTAAATTCACATAATCTGTTCCAATTAAACTCATGTTTCAGTTTCCTTTCCTTGTTTTTTTTGCAATAAAAAGCGCCTCTTATGAGGCGCAATTGCTATATACTTTTACTTACTTTGTTTACATATTAGGGTACATACGAGCTGCAACGTCACCCTTCAATTCAGCTTTGTTATCGCTGTTACCTTTGAATGTATCATCTTGCATTTGTGATGAAATATTTCTAAACAACTTAATAACAGCTGGGTGATATTCTAAGCCTGTATCACCTAAGACTTGCTTAAGTTCATCAGAGGCAAATCTGTCGTATGCTAAGATTGCTTCTTTGCAAGCCTTATCAATATTCGCTACACTTCCGCCGATTTCTTTGTCAGCTAAAGCTGCGCGTTTGTAGCCATTAATTTTAGCTACTTCTTGTTGCTTAAATGCTTCTTGCATTTGAGATTGACTTTTTTGCAAAATATCAATACCGTATTTAATAAATTCGTTGTAACCTTTTTGTGATAGGTTTAACTTTTCAGCTTTTTCAGTGAAAGACTTCATTAAATCTTGGTCTAATTCAACACCTTCTGGAAGTTCGATATCATCTGTTGTGTATGCTTCTGGTTTACCAATTAAGTCATTTTCTTCTTCTTGACCCTCATCAGCACTAGCGCCTTGTTGTCCTTCTTGTTCACCGTCAGCACCTTCATCAGCTTTAGCGCCGTTTAAGCCGTTTGTAATTTCTTCTTGTTGTCCTTCTTGACCTGCTGTAATTTCTTCTGTTGTCATTCTTCGTCGTTCCTTTCATTTTCAGCTAGTTTTTCTTGTTCTTTTTCAAGCACAGCGCAGTAGCCTTTTAGGTTGTAGCGCTTAAAATTTTCTAATATATTTCCGCCTATAAACTTTTTTCCAGCGTCAAAATCATCTTCGCGCTGATTGTTTGATAGTCTTAAATAATCATCACAACCACAATATGAAATGTAGTGACTTAAAAGCTGTTGCCCTTCTTTAGTCGCAATAACAGATTTAAAGGCTTTCTTGAATTCTTTTTCTTCTAAAAGCATTAGCCAACACCAAACCTTTGTAATAGGTCAGCGCCAGAGCTGTCTTGTCCGCCAATATTTTTAACGATTTCTGAACCGTCTTTCATTGCTTGCATTAGTTGTGCTTCTTGCGCTTGTTGCTGTTGTTGTTGCTGTTGAGCTTTCATTATGTTTTCAACTTCTTCGTTTGAATTTAATAATGAACTGTCAATATTACCCCATTCTGAATATTTGTCCATACCTTCAAGCCATTTAACCTTATGAATGTAGGCTGGGTCAACTCGTGTTGCAAGGTTTAATGCGAATGTAGCAAATCTTTCAAAGCCCGAAATTTTGCTTGCTAAACGTGCACGAGTTAATGTAGAGCAAAATTCAATATCCAATTCTTTGTCTAAAATTTCTTCTGGTGGTTCTGGAACTAATCCAACTTCACAAGCTAGTTCAAATAACCATTCCATTAATCGTTTATGTCCGTTGTAAACTTGGTTAAGCAATGGGGCTAACAAAGATAACTTTTCTTCTTTTAGTTCGTTTACTTCAAAAGCTGTTCTATCACCTTTTTGTGTATTCAAGATAATTGCAAATAAATCATTAAAGAACGCATTTTCAACATCAGTTTTCTTAATTTCGATTAAGTCGTGAATACTCATAAACTGCGCAGGAGTTTGGCTAATTGGCTGAATTGTTTCTTTTGCGTTATCTGGAATTGCAACATAAGCACCAGCTTTATCTGTCAATTTCGATTTTAAGTTAGCTGGACCTTTGTAAGCAGGTGAGTAAATTTTCTTTATGCCCTTTGCTTCATCTTCAATCATTTCCATTAGTTGGCGTGTATCTGGTAATGCTTCAATTCCAGATGAAATCGACGGATAAGTGTCTGTGCCTGTGCACTCACTTTCATACACAAAATAAGGAAAACGGTTGTAACCACTCTTGCTTAATAGCTTGTTGTTTTTATTTGCGGTTGTTCCAATTTCATAGTAGATTGAAACAAACTTCTTATTTTTAGCCCAAACGGCTTTTGGCATATATTCTTTGTTTGGCGCTACGAAGTGACAAATTTCATATTGCTCATTAAAGCGTTTATTGTTGAAATCATTTTTAACTTGGTCTGAAACATTATCTATACCGAATTGGTCTACAATGTTTCTAACAGACTCTTTGTAAACTCGGATAAACGTATCAATCTCACCTTGTGCATTTCTAGAGTAGCGATAACTTCCCATTGGAATTAGCTTGAAGTTAGCCACATTGTCGTAATGACTTTCGCCATAAATTGCACCGAAACCATAAACGCCTAAATGTCTGTAACAAAGCGGTATCGTTTGATAGAAGTTAGAGCTTGAAAGAATTAAGTTCAACAACTCTGTAACGTATGCGCACCAGCTTTCTACGTCGTGATTTTTAGATGTATAGTTTTTTACTTTAGCTGTAAACCAACTTGACGCAGGCGAACTTGCCGAAGTCATTAAACCAGATGAATAATTTCTAACAGCGCGTAAAGGTGTGCTGTCTTTAATCTTGTTTATTTTTTTACGCTTTTTGTTTTTTTCATCTGCGTAAAATCTAGCACCACGAGGAATAAAGTATTCTGATAAATCCTGTAACTCGGGTTTAATGTAATTAAAAACTTTGTCGTGTTCAGCTCTCACCTGTTCTAAGTATGAGACAGAGTAAACACTTTTTACATCTTTAATTTCAGTTTGCTTATTTTCAGTAGTGCTTGTTTTCATTATTATTCACCTAATAATTTCTTTTTATTTGTATTTGCAAAGTCATTAAGACCGTTTGCAGATGTTTTTATATTTTGATTTGCAGCTGCCGACGCTTGTCGACGTGCGTCACTGCCAGCCTTTTGTACGTTTGCATTTGCTATTGTTGGTGTAGCAATTGTTTCTACGGGCGCTTGAACAACTTTAGTAGAACCGCCACCGCCTGAACCGATACACATAATTTAGTTTCCTTTCTGTTAATCGTTTGATTATCGAGCGTTAATCATAAACGCTGTATTCTTCCATAGAATATTCATAATTCTCAAAACCGTAAGATTGTTTTCTACTCATAAATTTGTTGTAATTGATTGAGTAAATGTTCATCATTACGCTGTCCGCAGTATCGGGTGACTCGCCGTATTTGTCTCGATATTCCTTTTTAGGGATAATGACAATCTTGCCACCGTTCGTTTGATATCTTTTTTCAATCGTTTCTAATTGATTTCTGCATTTATCTTGCGGAATGATTATAAACTGATTATCTACGTACTCTTGCAGAGTTATGTAACCGTCTGCCCTTTGATTTGCACAGTTTTCACGATTGGATTTACCTGCACCGTGAAAGGCAATGCAATTTTCAACGGCTTTTGATACTGAACAATAAATCGGATATCCCATACCGTCAGCGTCTAAGGTTAAGATATCGGGTTCAAACATCTTGTAAAGATTGATGATTTTACCGACAGTTACGTCTGTATCTGCAATCTGCCATTCGATAATGTCTGACACTTTGTACTTGCTTGACATTACTTGGTCTACAATTGAACATTCGCAGAAGTCACCACCAGCGCCAGATAAATCAACAGCCATACTTCTAAATGGTTCAATGCGTTCTGGGTAAATCTTAACTTTTTTGATTAAATCCAGCTTGTCAGCGCTGAATAACATCAACTCGGAATCTTCCTCTGGTTCACCTTCGTAAACGTGCTTGTACTTTTTAGGATTTTTAACCTTCATTTTTTCAGCTTCTTCGATTAGTTCAGCTGAACAATAAGGGTTTTCGTAATAGTTGATTTTGATGATTAAACAATTTTCTTCTTTGTTAACCATTTCCGTATAAACAGGGTCACGTCTTAGCTTGCGGTTCATTGTGAATATTAGTTTAGAACCAGCTTTACGGATTGTTGGAATAATGATATCTAATGTTTCTTCCGTAATTGCTTCTGCTTCGTCTATCCAAAGAATGTCGAAGTCTTCCAAACCTTTAATGTTTACGTTACCCGATTGTCTAAATCCTCTGAATACTATTTCAGAACCCGTAAGCCTGTGGTAGATTTTATTATTTCTTTCGTAGAAGTTCAGATTATTATCTCTGATAACTCCCATAAAGATTTTGTAAACGGAGTCTTCAATGGTGTTTTGAGTTTCACGACCGCAACATATGCGTACTTTATAATGTTCCGCAATGTAAAGTAGTAATCTTGCAACACTGTGAGATTTAGCACCGCCACGACCGCCGTGTAATAGAATAAATCGGTGTTGTTTAAACTTTGTGAATATCGGATAAAGTTTAGGCGGTATGTTTAGAATTTGAGGTAGTTCTAGTTCATAATGAGTTTGCATTACTTTTCAGCCTTTTCAAACCCAAAATCTAGTTCTTCACCGTTGACAGTTACAGAAGGCATTACGTTTGTGATACCAACATTCATATCACCATTGTCTTTATACAAGCCTGCAAGTTTGCATTTGTTTTCAATCATCTTGCGTGCTTCGCCAATCAAAGGATTGCTATTGTTATCTTTGCATTTAAGCGCGATTACTTGTAGAGCTTCAAACTCATTAAAGGCTTCTTTTGCTGTGTACTTTAATTCTTCTTCAATCACTTCTTGTTGTTTGGCTTGTGAGTGCTCAATCCATTGTTGGATTTTATCGTTCTTCAATAATTTTGACGCTTCCGAATGAATCGTTTCATCTTGCATATTTGAAGTGTCATAAGCTGCCTTATATGCTTGAGTTGCGTTATTGCCATTGGTCAAATAACTTAATACAAATTGATTTTGTTTAGCTGTAAGTTTAGGTAAATCGTACATTTTTTATTTTGCCCTCGTCTATTGTGTTTCTGAAAGAAAACGGACGCGAACCCCTTCACGCCCGATACATTTGATTTTTTACTAAGAATAGTCAATATGTGTTTTTATTGATGAAAAGAAAAAGGGCATTAAGCCCTACACTGTAATTAATATTTTATGAGAAAAGAGAGAGAAATAAATTTTGTCAACTTAGACCGAACTAAATACGTCATTAACTTACTAGGACAATTTGTTACTTTAAAAAGAAAGGGGGTGTCGGTCTAAGCCATTAAACTTTAAAGAAAAACCCACGCTTGATAATTGGAAAAAATATTTGGTCTACAACACGTTGCCTACGTGGGTTGGATAACTATTACAATAGCTTTTTTTATTGTGGGTCAATGCCGACTAGCTTGCGTTTGTTGTTTATAAACGAATGCGCATATCTTGCAACATCACCGCACTTGTATTCGATATTCTCACCGTAAACAATCCCTTTTTGTTCGTGCATTTTAGCCCTTTTCTGAACTAAATCTGATTGCTTTATGTCTACTTCATTGCGTAATGAATTCAACATCTTTTCTGCTTTATTGCCGATGAGAGTTTTTTCAAATCTTTTGTTATCTGCCTTTCTTGTTTCTACCAACTTAGTGAATATTTGTTTACACTTTGGACACATAGCGATAAAGATATGACGGTTCATAAAGTCTTTATTATCAAACAAAAAATATACGTCTTTTGTCCGAAATGTTGTGTGGCAATGGGTAAACATATTCTAACTATCCTACTTACTGTGCCTAGTGGTAACCTTATGGTAAAATCTTATTTCAGAATTTCTTGCTATTTATTTGTTATTTACTTCGTTTAGGCACAGTTATTCTGTACTCTTAACGCACGTCGACTTCGTTCAAAGGTATCAGCTCCAAGCGTATCTACTTGGTTTTCGTTTACTAGAGCGTCCGTGCAAAGCACAATCTCATTATGTACCATTTTTAAAACTCTGTCAACTTTGGACGTACGGTTTTAAAATTTTTCACCCAGCTAAACCCATGAATTTTTCATGGGTTCTAGTGTTTTGTAACAAATTATTAAATGCGCATTTCAGCCGTCAAGGTGTTATTGCCTGTAGTGCAGTTGTAACGTGTGTTTGCTTTCGTTTTTGATGTAATTTGACGTGTTTGAAATTTGAAATTTTTGCGCACGGGTTACTTTCCCTTCTATAATGGAATTTCCGAGAGAGCGTTTTTTGTATACCCCTTTCTAAGGGCTTTTTGACACATTGAAATTATGCGCCGTTTTTGTCGTGATTTTTAATTTTTTACACTCTCCCCCTTTGGGGGATATGGGGGTATTCTTCTCTTATCTTCTCTTATCTTCTCTTATGGATAATCGGACGTTTTACCGATTGTTTATCGTCCGATTATCGACCGATTAAAAAAATAAATGTAGTTTGTGTTTCAGCCGTTCGATTTTTTTTAAATTTTATTTTTTGCATAAAAAAGAAGTGAAAAATTTTTCACTTCTTTTGATGATTTTTAAAATCCTAAAATGAGTTTTCCGTTGGTTGTATAAAGCGGACTTTTCATATACCAAACTTGAATGCCGTGTTTTTTACCAAGAAGGCGCAAACGCTCAAAATACTTGTAATCTGACGGCTTTTCAAGAATTAAAATACAAGCCCCCTTTTTGCCTGTCATTGCGCTATAATGTAGTGACTGTCCTAGACATTCTGCCCACTTACGCCCGAAATCGAATTCAACAACATAGTTTTTTGTTACACAATCAATGCGCGTAAAGTCTTCTAGTTTGACCTCTTGTCGACCGCCCCAACGAGTACACCATTGATTTTGATACCAATGCTCATTATAAAGTTTTGCACTCATAGCTTGCGATTGAAACAAAAATAAAACTGTAAACAAAACAAAAATTCTACGCATTAATCAGAGATCCTATAATTACCACTTCAAGAACACAAGCTACATTAAAAAATAACATTATTTTTTCTTGTAAAGCCTCGTCAACATTCACGAATAATTTATCTAAGACAGTTTCAATTTTTCCCATAAAAAAATATGTCGTAACGGCAATTGCAAGAATAGAAACAAGCAATAAAACCTTAGAACTTTTAAAAATGGATAAAAGTAAAATTAGCGGTAAAAAATTAAAGAAACAAGAAATTATTAAAGCGTTGTGACGTTGGTACATTTTTATTCCTTCAGATATTATCTAGTTAGATTTAAGCTAATATCTCTTAATTCATTTGTTATACCAATAGAATCAATTGCCCCTACTTCGTTTTTAACTTTGTTTAGAGTGCTGTTTATTGCATTAAGCTCTAACAATAAGACAACAAATAAAATGATGAACGCTAACTTGAACCATTCTTTTTTTATAAATTCTTTCACAATTGCCCTTTCTTTTAGTGTTTTTAACCTAACATAAAATTAAAAATCTTTAAAGAGTTCCTCAAGCGAAATATTAAGAGCTTTTGCAATTCTTAACAAAGTATTGATAGACGGACGACGTTCAGCACGTTCAACACAGCCTATAAAATTACGGCTTACGTGTGCAAGTTCCGCTAATTTTTCTTGGCTTAAATTCAATAATATTCTGTTTTTTGCTATTCTGAAACCAACCGATTTAAACAAGTTATTCATATCCTATTTTATAGCAATTTTTCATCAAATCTACACCCTAATAGTGTGTAGATTTTAGTCAAACTTTTTGCTTAACTTTTTATCACAACTTACCCGAAATAGTAATAAATAGCAAAAAATGAAAGAGAGATTATGTATGCGTATCGTACTTATTCAAGTTTCGTATGCCTTGTATAAAACATACGGCAAAAAGAGAGCTGCAAAAATTTTAAGCGAACTGTTGAACTTTATTTGATTAGACCGTGTCGTTTAAGCGCTTCATCAATAAGGCTAATCATTTCAGAATTTCTAAAGTCTTCATTAGATGTCGGAGTGTTGAACATTTCACCAACACCCGCAAGAAGATAATTGATGTTTACATTAAAGTCAACTAACAGCTTGACTAACTTGTCATTATTCATTAAATTTCTATCAGCCTCAATGTTTGATAGATATTGTTTAGAAAATCCAAGTTTTTCGCCTAATTCAGCTTGAGAAAGCCCTAATTTTCTTCTGATATTTTTTAATCGTTCGCCTTGAGTAGTCATGTGTTTTTGCCCGATAATTGTAAACTTATGTAAATACTTATTTTAGTATAGATTGACAAAAGTATTATCATAGATTTACAATCAGTTTATCAAATGTTCTTGAAAAATAGAATACACCAAACGAATGATTTTGTAAATTAGAATTGCAAAATTGAGGACTTAAAAAAATGACACAACCCCAAATGTTCAGAATTGAAAATTTATACATTGCCCCTGAACATTTCAAACAAAAACAAGCTAGGAGTAGAAATGGATTTGAAGAAAAGCAGACGCCAAAGTATTCGCAAACTACGAGCAATCAACTTGCAAGAACTAATAAACAGAATGACTGATTATTTCGTAGTGCTTGATATGACAAGCGAAATTGTTGAAAAAAGCGCGGTATTGCGAGCAGTTGACATTGTCAACCAATGGATTACAGCAGGAAGAATTGACAAGTACGGAAATTTAAAGGTTTGCAGAAATGTCTAAGAAAAATGATATCGGCTTTACAGCAAAATCAAGATACCTTTATTGGAACAAAACCGCGCTTGATTGTTATGAGCGCCATTGCAAATGTGAAGGTTGTCTACTTGACAAAATAGTACGTCAACAAATTTCTTACGACCCAAAGGTTGAGTTTAAAAAAGACCCAAAACGTCGACCTTGCCAAATGAAGGCAACGGTCCTAGAACTAATTAGACTAATCGGAAAACCCCAAAAAAAGGAAGTTAAAATTGAAAATACAGAACCCATTTTTTAAACACGATATAAACGCAGAATGCGACCCAAAAATTGTAAAACTGTTAGCCCGAGAAGGTAACAAAGGCTACGGTATTTATTGGCGATTGGTTGAGTTCGCTTATCGTGATGAAATTTACCAAGATGAGATTGATATTATCGCTAATCATTTTAGAGAAGACGAAGACATTATACAACGAATTCTTGATAACTATGATTTATTTTACCGTGCCGAACGCAAGGGTAAAAAGATTTACACTTCAGAACGAATTGAATTACAAAAATTTGAGATTGAAAGTAAATCAAAATCTGCAAGAAAAGCTGTTGAAATGAGAGAAGCTAAACGCAAAGCCGAAGCAGAAACTCAAAACGGCACAGGTACACAAGAAGGTACTACCAAAACACAAGAAGACGCTTGCGGAGTTAAAGGCTTAAATAGCACACAAGCGGAAGGCATTAAACCGCAAACTCCTTTAGATTATGATACACAAGACAAGGACGGTTACGAAACTCCGACACCTATTGTTGAAGAAGATGAAACACCGACCGAATTACCTTATACTCCGCAAGATGTCATTGTTATACACAACAAAATTTTAAAAAGAAATCAAGCTGTATCTAATAAAAATCGCCAAACAATTGAAAATATTATCCAAAAAGAACGCATTGACGGCAGAATGATTACGCTTGAGGATTGGACAAAGATGTTCAAAAATGCCAATCGTGGCTGGAAAATCGACAATGTTATTAAAAAACCAAATCTAACTCAAATCTTAGACAATTGGGATTTATGCTACAACGACACTTGGAATTTTACAGGTAAATCGGAAGAGCAACAAGAACAGGAACAAGCTGAAAGCGAGAAAAAATTTAAGCGTATGGCGGAAGACTCACGATTGGCAGATATAAATTTCAAAGAAAGACACGCCGATTATGACAACATTTCAGACAAAAGAAGTGCAATCGAGTTTATAAAAAAACATTATAACGGCTTTGGAAAAAATATGTTAGGGCGTGTGACAGATTTTCAAGTCCTATCAAAAGAATACAACTTTAATATTCACGACGTACTAGACTTAAAGGAATAAAAAATGAAAAAATACGTTACCCGAAAATTTTACAATCCGCAAAGTTCAAGTGTAAAAACCTATGAAGGCATAAAGGTTTCACGAGTAGTTGAAGAAGTTCACTATAACGACGGAAGACAAGTTAAAATAGTTTTTGAAGTGAAAAGCGAATCGGGCAAAACTATAACTTGTATTTATTGGAAAAAGATTACACTTAACGCAGGCGACGAAATAACATTAATAGGACGTTTTAATGACACCGAAAAGAAAACTTTCATCTGTTCACAAGTATACATCATGAGCCGAGCACAAAATGAAAGTTGAACACTTCAAAAGTGAACGCGAGTTCAAACTAAAATTTTTAAGTCAAATGTACATTTGCTCAAATTGTGAAATGATTACCCCAAGCCCCTATGATTGCCCTTCTTGTGGTTGGAGTGCGGACGGTTTATTTAAAACAATGAACAAAGGCTACAAGTACCAAATAGACGGACAGGAAGAAAAAGAAATTTTTGCACCTGTTGAAATAATTCAAGAAAGGAAACAAACACAAAATGAAAGGAACAGCAACAATGGCTAAAGAAAAAGACAGCGAGTATATCGCACCAGATGAAGCGTTAACAATTGGTTGTTTAATGAATATCATCAGAGCTTGCGACTCAAAAGATAGAACGAAGTATCTTGGTGAAGTTATCGACACCGAATTAAAAAATGCGATTATTGCAGTTGAACGCTACAATAAATCTGCAAAATTGCAAATTAATTTGTTGATCACTCCAATCGAAAACGGAAAAGAAACAACAATCAGCGCAGACGTCAACCTAACAAAACCAAAAGGAAAACCGTCAGCACAACCATTCTTCCGTGACAACAAAGGTAATATTTACCTTGACGACCCTCAAACATTTACAAAAGGCGAGGTTGTACAACTTGACACGTAGATATGTCTCATCTCATCACGGTATAGATGTTAGCGCGTCAGAATTGCTGAATGATTTAATATTTTCAGCAACACCAACAGACGAGGAAGAAGAAATTTTACGCAGACACTCTGCAGATGTGAGAAAAATTCTCTACAAACTACAAAACCAAGAACTTTATTCATCAAAAATTGGAAAATACATAATCAGAAAGGACAATAAATAAAATGGAAGCATTATTAAAATTCTTAGAACAATTGTTTAAAAAAGACCTTAGACCTTTAACAAGTATAACAAGGGTTCAAAATACTTATACACAAGAAGAAAAAGAACTAATTTACAGTGACGCAAACGCAGAATATAAACTTAATGAGAGCTCTAGAGCTACAGTGCCGTCAACAACAGTACACTCTAGAGAGTCTTTTGTAAGTTTTATCAAGGAAGAATTAAGACGCAGAAACAATGAGAACGGCAATTTTGCAACTGTTCAAGTTGGTATCAATGAATCTAAATTCTGTGCAGATGATGACAAACACGAAGGATTTTGTACGTTTGAGAGAATTTACTCTGAACAGTTTGAAGCGTTGTCGGGCGCAAAAAATAAATTATTCGACCATAATTCATTTTTGTTGCTGTTACAAAGATTAAAACCGTCAATTGTTGATTTCAAAAATGTTTATACAAAACTTTCAACAATCAGAATTGCAAAAACCGCAAGAATGCAAAGCCAACCTATTTTCAATGAAGACGGTGAACTTGAAGAAGGTGTAACTTGTCAATTTATGATTCAATCGGGCGCTAGAGAAGGTACAACCGAAGAAATTACACTTCCAACAAATTTTAAGTGTACTATGCCGTACGTAAAAGCTGGCACAGACAATTACACATTTGATATTGAACTTCAAATTACAAAAGACGATTACGATAGACCAGCAATTTTATTGCAAATTCCAAATTACGAAATCGAAATTGAGCACGCTATCAAAGATGAAATTAAATACATTTCTGATAACCTACAAGACAAAGAAAATCTTTTAATTTTAAAAGATATCTAATCAAAAGATAATAAAACGATATATCGAATGTTTATCATTCGATATATCAAAATCACAAAAAAGCAAAATCAAGAGGTACAAAAAATGTTTGACATATTTAATAAAAAAAAGTTAAAAGCATACAGACTCCTTACAGATATACAAAGTAGTCTTATAAACAGAGTAATCAAAGACTTAGAAAAACAGCTTGAAAAAAGGAAAAAAGCCGAAACTATTTCAGCTAATCAAGCTGATATAATAAGAAAAAACATTCAAAAACGAGCTGAACTAAATAATGAAATTTCAGTTTTACAAATCGACTTGGAAGAAGCTAACAAAAAAGTAAGCGCATTAAGTGATGAAAACGAAAAGCTAAAAGAAGAACTTAAAAAGTTTGATGAAGAACATTATTGCGTAACCTTCTGTAAAAGAAATAACGCAGTTGATGAGGTGTCTAATGCTACAAAATGCTCAGATTAAAGTTTCAGAAGAAAACAAAATCACACAAATACACACTGTTGACGAGTTACTATCAGAAAATAGAAAGTTGCAAGCTAGAGTTAGCGAACTAGAAAAATTCTTCATTTGCCCTCGTTTAGCTTTCAAGTGGAATGTAATTGCAGATGAATACGACGTTGTAACAATTCAAATACGTTTACCACTTCCAACAAAAACAATTCAAGCAGAAATGAAAATGAATAGATTAGATTTTGAAAATCTGTCAACTCCACAACGTGAAGAAATGGAAGATACATTAGCTTTAGAGATTGCAAAATCTCACTACAACCTAAAGTAATTAATAAAGCGTGTACGGCGTACTCTGAACCCACGAGAGCCGAGATTACCGATTGTGGGGGAAAGTCTTAGTTCACTAGCACTAACACAGACAAAGAACTAATGACAGTTGGAAAGACAACATAATAAAGCCTATATCAGACGCTTGGCGCATTAGGTACGGCATAGCTGGGTTGTGACACTAAGACCACTAATTAACCAGCCCGACACAAAAGGTACAGCGCACGGATAAATAATATCTAGTACCTTTTGTGTAAAGCAACAAAAAAAAAGATTGAACAAATGAAAGATTGAACAAATGAAAGAATCACTAACAAAAATCTTTATAAAACTTCCAATAGAAAATATTTGCCTAACCGTTACAGTTTTTCTAAGCATGCTTAGTATCGTTGTATCTGCTGTGCTTTTACAGAAAGATTCTAACTCAAGTAACCCACTTTTAAGTTTTTGTTGTCTTGTAAGTATTTTTTGCCCCTTATTGTTTATTGGCTTAGGTAGCTATGTTACTGATAAATTAAAAACATTACAAGATAATATCAAAACTTCGATAAAAAACAAAAAGTTAAAAATTGAGCGCTATCGTGATAAATACCCCGAATGTAGTGACAGAATCAATTCATACTGTTACGGACTTCTAGTAGATGATCCATTTTATCAAAGAGGTACAAAAATTTGTAGAGATTGTTTTTGTCCTTTGAAATTTGCAATGATGATAAACGAGGACCGAAAAGAAAAGAAAAGAAAAGAAAAGGAAACGTGCAAATGAAAATCCTTAATCTTTATTGCGGAATTGGCGGTAATCGTTCTTTATGGGGCGAAAATCACGAAGTTACAGCCGTCGAAATAGATGAAAAAATTGCTAAAATTTATAGCTACAAATTTCCGAAGGATAAAGTTATTATTGGTGACGCACATCAATATTTACTAGAAAATTTTAATAAATTCGATTTCATCTGGAGTTCACCACCTTGTCAAACACATAGCAGGCTAAATTTCACAAACCAACTTGGTGGTAAATATCAAAACAGAATTAAATACCCGTCAATGTCTTTGTACGAAGAAATAATTCTTTTACAACATCACGCAAAAATCAAATGGGTAATAGAAAATGTAATTCCATATTACACCCCACTAATACAGCCGAGCTTTTCTATTTGCCGTCATTATTTTTGGAGTTCAGATTTTATTCTTTCAGCAGAATTCCAAGACGCGGATTTTTGGAAAATAAAAGATAAGCCCACTAAACTAAAAAAAAGATACGGTTATGACGACATACCGAAAGAACTTTTCAAAGGTGTAAATACAAGACAAGCCTTGAGAAATTGCGTAATTCCAGAATTAGGACGTTACATACTTGAACAGATAACAGGAGTAAACAATGTTAGATAATATACCACGACAAAAACAAGTGCTACAAGACATATATAATATTCTATCGCAAATTGCCGTAGATGTTCAACCGCCCGAAAACGTATCTATCAACACATCTAACAATATACATACTATTCAAAATTTTGGATATAATTTAAACCCAAAACATTACGGCAGTTATGAATATGCCATTTCTTTAAAAATAGGTGTTGATTACAATATTAAAAATTTAACAGCAACAGTTCTAACGGCTCATCTTGGAAACATCTTCCCAAAAATAATAAGAGAAGTAGACGAAAACACAAACAAAACAACAATAGACGGAATCGAATGCAAGTTTTATAACAATGGCATTTGCGCAAGCCCAATAAATAAAAAGGAAACTAAATGCAAAAATATCCCTTCTGAATGGTGTTATTTCAAACAACTTGCACAAGCAAAAGAAGAAATTGCATTTTTGCAAAATACTATTAATCATTTTGCAGAAAAATTAGGAATAGAAAAACCAAACTACACAACACAAAAAGACTTTGCAGAGTTTATAAATAACGTAGAAAACCCAGAACGAATTACAGCAAAAGAATTTGAACAATTTTCACAACTAAAGGAAGAAAACAAAAGACTAAGTTCAGATTTAGATTTTGAACGTTCAAAAAGAAAAGCCAAAGAGCAAGAGTGCGATAAATGGAAATCATATTATGAACTTTATAGAATTGAAACAGACGTAGTTAAAAAAGTTCAAGCTGTTATAAATGATAATTCAAAATACGGAATTGAATTTATTAAAAAAGGTATTCTTGATAAAGATGAAAGATTATCTTATTTAGAATTACACGAGCAAATAAAATTGATTATTGATGAACAAGCAAAAGAACTCCAAGCTAAGGAGCAAGAATGCGAAGAATTGAAAAGAGAAATAGCCTTTGGAAACAATGGAAAATTGTCTGACAAAATAAGAGCCATAGTTTTTAAAGACCTAAATGCCGAAAACTCAAAATACAAACAAGCACTTGATGAGATTAAGAATTACCAACAAAGGAATTGTGAAACTTGTGTGTTTGCAAATGCGCAAAAATGTAATATAAATTGCCAAGTGTTTGTAATTTTAGACATCATTAACAAAGCAAAGGGTGGTGAATAATGGAAAAATTCATGGAAAAAGAATTATATAGAAATATAGAAACACTATTAAATACTTACATTCTTTATAAGAATAAAACAGTTACACAGCCATTATTAAATTATGAAGATTTCACAAGCAGAGAAAAACAAATTGTTGAACTTGCTTCGCACGGTTTGTCAAACGAACAAATTGCTGACGATCTAGGAATATCAATAATCACCGTTAAGACACATTTAAATGCGATATACTCAAAAACATGTCTTAGTATAAGCTCTGATTTAAAATACAATACAATACACCGTGTAAGGTTAATTTTGTATTATTTAAAATTTAAAGGAATATTAGACCCAAAATGGAACATAGATATTAGTTAAAGATAAAGGAAATAGATAATGCAAGATAGATTTAAGTTTAGATACAATAACAACAATAAAATATATGACGGTTCAGCCATAGACTTTACCCGTTCAAGAGGTGAAATTGTTTCGCTAGATAAAATGGAAACCTTAATGTGTAAACTTGATTTAAACAACTTAATTCAATGCACAGGCAAAAAAGATAAGAATAACAATCTAATTTTTGAAGGCGATATTTTAAAAGAAACATATTTTTCAGAGGATACGGATTCACTTACAAGCTGCCTTTACAAGGTTGAATTCGATAAAGATGTAAGCGCCTTTTGCTTTACCGAACTTGACGGCGGATATAAAAACTATTTATGTAACTTTGATTACAAACCCGAAGACTACGAAATAATCGGTAACATTTACGAAACTCCCGAACTATTGAACGAGGTGGGATAATGATACCTAACGATTTATTGGATAACGAGCCAGTATATTTTATCCCATATACAACAGGTAAAAGGCGGATTAGAATGGGGCGTATAGATTCTGATAAAAGAGGCAAATTTATTAAATATGGCAACGGTCTTTGTGATAATGGCGAATGGTATATTTGCCGTATTCAAGACATTAGGAATACACAAATTCTACACAGGCTAAATACGATATTAAGCGAGGTGGAATAGATGTTGATTTTCAATTTAAAAAAGAAATGGTTCGATTTTCAAACGATAATCAAGCGATAAACAAACGATAAATATATTTACACTAAACAGGGATATTAAAAATATGCAATTACCAACAATAGAAATAGAAAATATTATAGAAAGCAAAATCAATAGCGGAGTTGAAAAATACGGTAACGAATTCAAAACTTTGATTGTTGAAATTCTAGCTCTAGAAAAAATGATTACACCAAGTGCAAACGTGCAAAAGCAATCTAGATTAATTCCACTATCAAAATGGAATGATTATCATGATGTGCCAGCTGTCGGAACTTTAAGACAATGGGCTTTTCACAATCAAGAGTTCAAAGACGCTTGTATTGTAAAACAGGGCGCAAGAGTTATGATTGACGAGGATAAATATTTCAAATATATGGAATCAACAGGATTATAATTCTTGCGATAACATTAGATTAGACGTACTGTTAATTAATTTAGCAGTATGTTTTTTCGTTAAATGTGAATAACGGTCAGCCATAACAATAGACTTATGCCCTAAAATTTCTGCAATATCTAATAAACTTCCGCCATTCATAGCAATATAACTTGCTGTCGTATGTCGTATGTCGTGAATGTGAAAATCTTCCAATCCAATATTTTTAATTATTTTTTGCAATTTGCCACGAACATAAACAAGTTTACCTGTTTTTTTATTTATAAATAGCTTATCTTTTATATCATTATTTTCTATATAATCTGAAATAACTAACAGCACATTTTGAGGTAGTGGAACACCTCGACTAGTTTTATTTTTAGTATCTTTATAAGAAACTTGCGCATTTTTAAAATCAAAATCTTTTATGCTTAGATTTAAAACTTCTGAATATCTTGCGCCTGTTGTAAGAGAAATTAAAAAGAAAACATATATTAATTCAGAATCAGACTTACAAGCTGTAAACAATTTTTGCAATTCCACTTCCGATAAAAATCTTTTACGTCCTTCAGGTTTAACTTCTGTTGTTACATTGCTCATTGGATTAATAGAAATTAATTCCAAATCCTTAGTAGCATATCTAAGCACAGCAGAAAGACACATTAAATATTTATTGATCGTGTTAGCTTGTCGCACCACTAATTTATTACCCTTTTTAAATTTTTCGTTTTCAAGGATATTTTTACATTGAGTTATCATTGATGTAGAAAGTTTTTTAAGCTGAATATCGCCTAATTGGTTTTCCCACCAATCATACATAACTTCGTATTTTTCAGAATGTTTGTATCGACGTGGTGACACTTTTTTTCTAAAAAATGTTATAAGCTGCCTAAGTGTTTCTATTTTTAAGCCGTCTTCAGTCATGAAAGAACTTTGCCTATACACACCTTCTTTCATTGCAACTTCCGTTTTTTGTGCAAAGTGTAAAGCGTCGTCTTTATTACTAAATGTCTTTATGACGCGCTTGTAACCTTTAATTCTAATATCAACTTGATACGTAATACCTTTTTTGTTTTTAACTTTTTTTATATTTGCCATTTTTTTACCGCACTTTTACCGCACTAAAATATTAAAAATTAATAAAATAAATTAAAATACATGTAAAAACAAAAAACCTTAAAAGTCAAGAGTTACTTTTATAATCTTTTATTTCTTGTTATAATTTATTATTAAAAACATCTAAAAACAAAAACTTAATATCCTCGTGTTTATTTAATGTTCGTCAACAATCTTGACGAACTTTTTAT
>OGOB01000193.1_pt1 | contig 41012 bp, 52 predicted proteins | sample 1573611 | NCBI WGS metagenome assembly OGOB01 (sample SAMEA2582016, study PRJEB24529) | metagenome | biome: Human gut stool | place: China | collected 2011 | reverse complement strand
CCCAGGCCGTAGCCGACCTTGCCCTTGCCGTCGCCGACCACCATCAGGGCGGAGAACTTCATGACTCGACCACCCTTAACGGTCTTGGATACGCGATTGGTAGCGACTACTCTCTCAATGTACTCGCTCTGCTCTCTTTCAAATCTGGCCATTGATAAGTCCTCCTTCCTTAGAATTCCAGGCCGCCCTCGCGGGCGCCTTCAGCCAGCTCTGCAACGCGGCCGTGATACAGGTAACCGCCGCGGTCGAAGACGACCGTGTCGATGCCCTTGGCCTTGGCGCGCTCAGCGACCAGCTTGCCAACGGCGCGGGCAGCAGCCTTGTTGCCGCCGTTGCCTTCGATCTCTTTGTCCAGAGAGGATGCCGCGACGAGAGTGTTGCCCGCGACATCGTCGATGATCTGGGCATAGATGTTCTTCTCGCTGCGGAACACGTTCAGACGGGGACGCTCGGGAGTGCCGGACAGCTTGGCGCGGACTCTCTTATGGCGCTTCAGACGCTGCGCGTTGGTATCGGGTCTTTTAATCATATCGGCACACCTCCTTACTTCTTGGCGCCGGTCTTACCAACCTTACGGCGGATGACCTCGTCAGTATACTTGATGCCCTTGCCCTTATAAGGCTCGGGAGGACGCTTCTCGCGGACTTCCGCCGCGAACTGGCCCACCTTCTGCTTGTCGGGACCGGAGATCACGACCTTGTTGGGGCCGGGCACTTCGATGGTGATTCCCTCCAATTCCTCCGTCTTCACGGGATGGGAGTAACCGAGGTTCATGACCAGCTCGTTGCCCTCCTTGGCGGCACGGTAACCGACACCGTTGATCTCCAGCTCCTTCTTGAAGCCTTCGCTGACGCCGACGACCATGTTGTGCAGCAGAGCGCGGGTCATGCCGTGCAGCGCGCAGTGCAGCTTGTCGTCGGAAGGACGCTTGACGTGGATGGTGTTGCCTTCCTGCTCCAGGATCATCTCGGGGCGCAGAGCCTGCACCAGAGTACCCTTGGGGCCCTTGACGGTAACAACATTGTTCTCCGCGATGGTGACTTCCACACCGGCGGGGACGGTAATGGGCATTCTACCAATTCTCGACATTGTTCAAATACCTCCTTACCATACGAACGCAAGGACTTCGCCGCCGACGTGCGCTGCACGCGCAGCCTTGTCGGTCATGACGCCCTTGGAAGTGGATACGATAGCAATACCGAGACCACGCAGCACGCGGGGCAGCTCGTCAGCACCTACGTAGACACGCAGGCCGGGCTTGGACACGCGGCGCAGGCCGGAGATGACCTTCTCCTTACCGGCATTGTACTTCAGGGTGATGCGGATAACGCCCTGAGTGCCGTCCTCGATGACCTGGAAGGACTTGATGTAGCCCTCATCCAGCAGGATCTGAGCGATGCTCTTCTTCATGTTGGAAGCAGGAACGTCAACGGTCTCGTGCTTGGCGTTGTTTGCGTTGCGGATACGGGTCAGCATATCGGCAACAGGATCAGTGATGTGCATACGAATGTTTCCTCCTATTTTAGAGTTACAGGCTCTCGCCTGTTGAGGCAGCGAGGTATCACTGATAATTTAATCCGTCGGCAGCGCACTGCCGGTGTTTAATTATCAGTGACCTTTCGCCATCCTGTATTACCGTGAGCCTTGCGGCTCTTAGGTACGTTGGGTCGGCGGAGCGCATTTCCTCCGCCTGTCTTGGTGAAGATTTTGTTCTCAGACGAGGCGGTGAGGCGATGGCGTACTTTGTGTACGCCGAGCCGCACCAACGAAGTATGAGGACAAAAGATCACCAAGAAGCCTTGCGGACGCCGGGGATCTCGCCCTTGTACGCCAGCGTGCGGAAGCAGATACGGCACACACCGTAGTCACGCAGGTAGGCGTGGGGGCGGCCGCACAGCTTGCAGCGGTTGTACTTGCGGGTGGAGAACTTCGCGGGAGCCTGCTGCTTCAGAATCATAGACTTTTTAGCCATTTTCTTGTCCTCCTAATCAGCGTTCAAAGGGAGCGCCGACCAGGGTCAGCAGCTCGCGGGCCTCTTCGTCGGTCTGCGCGGTGGTGCAGATGACGATGTCCATGCCGCGGATCTTGTCGATCTTGTCGTACTCGATCTCGGGGAAGATCAGCTGCTCCTTGATGCCCAGGGCATAGTTGCCGCGGCCATCGAAGGCGTTGGCACTGATGCCGCGGAAGTCGCGGACACGGGGCAGAGCCACATTGAACAGACGATCCAGGAACTCCCACATCTTGTCGCCCCGCAGGGTGACCTTGGCGCCCACGGGCATACCTTCACGGAGCTTGAAGTTTGCAACGGACTTCTTGGCGATGGTGATGATGGCCTTCTGGCCGGTGATGGTGGTCAGGTCGCGCACGACCGCTTCGAGGACCTTGGCATTCTCCTTGGCCTCGCCGCAGCCGACGTTCACGACGACCTTGTCGATCTTGGGGATCTGCATGGTGGACTTATAACCGAACTTCTTGTAGAGAGCGGGTGCCACTTCTGCCTTATACTGTTCTTTCAGTCTTGCCATTGTGAACTACTCTCCTTTCTTAAAGCTCGGCGCCGCAGTGCTTGCACACGCGGGTCTTCTTGCCATTTTCGATCTTGTGCGCGATGCGGGTGCCCTTGTTGCACTTGGGGCACACGACCTGCACCTTGGAAGCGTACATGGCAGCCTCACGCTGCACAATGCCGCCGGTCTCGCCCTGCTTGCGGGGCTTGACGTGGCAGGTCACCATGTTGATGCCCTCCACGACGACCTTGGCTTCGCTGGGGACGGTGCCGAGCACCTTGCCCTGCTTGCCCTTGTCCTTACCGGACAGGACGATAACGGTATCGCCCTTCTTCACATTCATAGCCATTCTTCAAGCCCTCCTTAGACAACTTCCGGAGCCAGGGAGAGGATCTTGAGGAAGTCCTTCTCACGCAGCTCGCGAGCGACGGGCCCAAAGATACGGGTGCCGCTGGGGTTCTTGTCGTCCTTGATCAGGACCGCAGCATTCTCGTCGAAGCGGACATAGGTGCCGTCTTCGCGGCGGACGCCCTTGGCAGAGCGGACGATAACGGCCTTGACGACCTCGCCCTTCTTGACCTGACCGCCGGGGGCAGCCTTACGCACGGACGCGACGATGATATCGCCGATGTTGCCGTACTTGCGGCCGGAGCCACCGAGAACGCGGATGCACTTGATTTCCTTGGCACCGGTGTTATCGGCGACCTTCAGAAAACTTTCCTGCTGAATCATTGTTCCGGTACCTCCTTACTTAGCTTTCTCGACGATTTCGACCACGCGCCAACGCTTGTCCTTGGACAGGGGGCGGGTCTCCATCACCTTGACGGTATCACCGATACCGCACGTATTGTTTTCATCGTGAGCCTTCAGCTTGTAGGTGCGGCCGACGATCTTCTTGTACAGGGGATGCGCCACGCGGTCAGCGATCGCAACGACGACGGTCTTGTCCATCTTGTCGGAAACGACCTTACCGACTCTGGTCTTGCGGGAGGAAATTCTCTTCTCTTCCATTTCAGTTCTCCTCCTTTTCACGGATAACGGTCTTCACGCGGGCGATGTCGCGCTTAGTCTCGGCGATCTTGAGAGGATTGTCCAGCTGATTGGTTGCGTGCTGCATACGCAGGAAGAACAGATCCTTCTTCAAGGAGTCCAGCTTCTCGTTCAGCTGCTCCACGGTCATTGCACGTACTTCAGTTGCCTTCATCTCATTCACCTACTTCCTGGGCTTCGAGATCCTCGCGCTTGACGATCTTCGTCTTGATGGGCAGCTTGTGGCTGGCCAGACGCAGTGCCTCACGGGCGACCTCTTCGGAAACACCGGCGATCTCAAACATGACACGGCCGGGCTTGACTACTGCGACCCAATACTCGGGGGAACCCTTACCGGAACCCATACGGGTCTCAGCGGGCTTCTCGGTGATGGGCTTGTCGGGGAAGATCTTGATCCAAACCTGACCGCCACGCTTGATGTATCTGGTCATGGCGACACGGGCTGCTTCGATCTGATTCGAGGTAATCCATGCCGGCTCAAGAGCTACAAGACCGTAATCACCGTAAGTGACCTTGTTGCCTCTGGTAGCTTTACCCTTGAGTCTGCCTCTCTGTACTCTGCGGTACTTAACGCGCTTAGGTAAAAGCATTATTGGTTACCTCCTTCTCTGCGTCTTCTGGGGCGGGAATTGGTGTTTCTGCTCTCGCGCAGAACCTCGCCTCTGTAGAGCCAAACCTTGACGCCGATTCTGCCGTAAGTGGTCTTAGCCTCGGCAAAGCCGTAGTCGATGTCCGCTCTGATGGTCTGAAGAGGGATAGTGCCCTCGTGATAAGCCTCTGTACGGGCGATCTCAGCGCCGCCGAGACGGCCGGAAACCTGAGTCTTTATACCTCTTGCGCCAAGTCTCATAGTGCGTCCGATGGACTGCTTGAGAGCACGGCGGAAGGAAACTCTTCTTTCAAGCTGAGAAGCGATGTTCTCAGCGACGAGCTGAGCGTCAAGGTCGGGCTGCTTAACTTCAACGATGTTGAGCGAAACCTCTTTGCCGCCGAGCTTGCTCTCGCAGAGCTTCTTGAGCTTCTCTATCTCAGCGCCGCCCTTGCCTATAACCATGCCGGGCTTTGCGCAGAAAATGTTGATGTTGACTCTCTTGGAATTGCGCTCGATCTCGATCTTGGGCACGCCTGCCGGAGCAAGGAGCTCAAGGAGGAATTCACGCAGCTTGTGATCTTCAACGAGGGTATCGCCGAAATCCTTGGGATCTGCGTACCAGCGTGACTCCCAGTCTTTAATTACACCGATTCTAAGACCGGTGGGATTAATTTTCTGTCCCATTGTTTAACCTCCTCCTCGCTTATTCCGCTTCCTTGAGCACCAGGGTGATGTGCGAAGTCTTCTTGTTGATTCTGAACGCTCTGCCCTGAGCTCTCGCTCTTATTCTCTTGAGGGTCGGTCCCTGACCTACAGTGCACTCGCTGATGTAAAGATTGGAAGTGTCCATGTTCTTGTTCTCAGCGTTCGCTATAGCGGACTTCAAAAGTTTAAGAAGCGGTTCACACGCAGCCTTGGGCGTGTGTTTGAGAATTGCCAGCGCTTTGTCTGCCGGCTGATTGCGGATAAGGTCGAGAACTATCTGAACCTTGCGGGGAGCAATGCGCACATAGTTTGCCTTAGCCACTGCCTGAGGCATTGTATTATCCTGCATTGTTACACACTCCTTTCGACTGATTATTTACCGTTATTTGTTGTTTTGGAACCCGCATGACCCTTGAAAGTTCTGGTCGGTGCGAATTCACCGAGTTTATGTCCAACCATATCCTCTGTTACATACACGGGGACATGCTTGCGTCCGTCATGAACAGCGAAGGTGTGGCCGACAAATTCGGGAAAGATTGTGGAGCTGCGGCTCCAGGTCTTGAGAACCTGCTTGTTGCCGGACTTGTTCATCTCCACGACTCTCTCGAGCAGTTTAGGCTGCACGAAAGGTCCTTTTTTAACGCTTCTGCCCATTATTTCTGCTCCTTTCTCGACTTACTTGCCGTTGCGGCGCTTCACGATAAGCTTATCGGAGGCCTTCTTGGTGTTTCTCGTCTTATAGCCGAGTGCGGGCTTGCCCCACGGAGTGCAGGGACCGGGTCTACCGATCGGGCTCTTGCCCTCACCGCCGCCGTGCGGGTGGTCGTTCGGGTTCATGACGGAACCGCGGACGGTGGGTCTCCAGCCGAGGTGACGGCTGCGGCCTGCCTTACCGATCTTGACATTCTCGTGGTCAACGTTGCCGACCTGGCCGACTGTTGCCATGCAGGAAGCGGGAACGTTTCTCAGCTCGCCCGAGGGCAGACGAAGAAGGGCGTATGCGCCTTCCTTAGCCATGAGCTGTGCGGAGTTGCCCGCCGCTCTTGCCAGCTGACCGCCTCTGCCGGGATAAAGCTCAACGTTGTGAACGAAAGTACCGGTGGGGATGTTGGTCAGGGGAAGTGCGTTGCCGACCTTGATATCGGCATCGGGGCCTGCGACAACCGTGTCGCCCACTGCGAGGCCTGCGGGAGCGAGGATGTATCTCTTCTCGCCGTCGGCATACTCAAGCAGAGCTATATGAGCTGAACGGTTGGGATCGTACTCAAGTGTTTTAACAGTTGCAGAAACATCGAACTTATCGCGCTTGAAGTCGATTATACGATACTTTCTGCGGTTTCCGCCGCCGCGATGGCGAACGGTGATTCTGCCGTAGCTGTTGCGTCCGGAGTTCTTGGAGAGAGGAGCAAGAAGGCTTCTCTCGGGAGCAACCTTTGACAGCCCGGAGTAATCTGTGACCGACATGTTACGGCGACCGTTTGTTGTCGGCTTGTAAACTCTGATCGACATTTGGTTTCACTCTCCTCATAGCGGCTTTGCGGAGGTGTCGACCCTCCATACTTTACCGCCGGATTATTGGTTGATTATTACATCATGCCGTCGAAGAACTCGATGGTCTTGGAGTTCTCCGTAAGGGTCACTATAGCCTTTTTCCACGAGGAAGTGAATCCCTCGAAACGGCCGTAGCGGCGCTTCTTACCGCGGCAGTTAACGGTGTTGACACTCTTGACTTCGACCTTGAAGAGCTCTTCAACTGCCTTGGCGATCTCTATCTTGTTTGCGTCCTTGGCAACGGAGAAGGTGTACTTCTTGTCCGCTGTACCGAGCATGCTCTCCTCGGTGATGATAGGACGAAGGATGATGTCCTGTGCTATCTTGCTCATGCGTATACCTCCTCAATCTTCGATACGGCATCCTTGAGCACTACGAGAGAATCGCAGTTGAGGATATCGTAAACATTGAGTGTGCTGACAAGAGTGGTCTTGACGCCCTTGATGTTGCGAGCGCTTCTGTAGACGGTCTCGTTCTTCTCGGGAAGGACGATGAGAACCTTCTTACCGGTCTCAAGAGCCTTGAGAACGCTGACAACTTCCTTGGTCTTGATCTCGTTCATCTCAAGGCTGTCGAGGACGATAAGCTCCTCAGCTGCGACCTTGGAGGAAAGAGCAGACTTCATAGCGAGTCTTCTGACCTTCTTGTTGACTGTCTTGCCGTACTCACGGGGCTTGGGGCCGAGTGCGATACCGCCGTGGGTCCACTGCGGGCTTCTGATGGAGCCCTGTCTTGCGCGGCCTGAACCCTTCTGTCTCCAGGGCTTCTTGCCGCCGCCTCTGACTTCAGCGCGTGTAAGGGTAGACTGAGTGCCCTGGCGCTGGTTTGCCAAATATGCTACCACGCAGAGGTGCATTGCCGAAGCGTTCGGGGTGATTGCGAAGATCGCGTCCGAAAGGGCAATGTCCGATACCTTCTTGCCGGTCTTGTCAAAAACTGAATAATTAGGCATTAAACTCTACTCCTTTCTTACACATTCTTAACGCTGTCTCTGATGAGAACGATGCCGCCCTTGGGGCCGGGGATGCCGCCCTTGATAGCGATAAGGTTGTTCTCAGCGTCGACCTTGACAATGTCAAGATTCTGGATAGTAACTCTCTCGTGGCCGAGGTGACCTGCGAGCTTCTTTCCCTTGTAAACTCTCGAGGGATCGCTGCACGCGCCGAGAGAACCGGCGTGTCTTGCGTTGGGTCCGGTACCGTGAGTCATCTTGAGTCTGGAGAAGTTCCATCTCTTGATGGCGCCTGCGGTGCCCTTACCTTTGCTTGTACCGACAACGTCAACGTGATCGCCAACAGCGAAAACGTCGGCCTTGAGGATATCGCCCACGTTGAGGCTCGACTGATCGTCAAGTCTGAACTCTCTGAGGGACTTCTTGGGGGCTGTGCCCGCCTTGTCGAAGTGACCCTTCATGGGCTTGTTGACTCTCTGAACTTTGACGTCGCCGAAGCCGAGCTGAACAGCTTCGTAGCCGTCGTTTTCAACAGTCTTCTTCATAACGACAGAGCAGGGGCCTGCCTCGACGACTGTTACGGGAACAACGTTTCCGTTTGCATCGAAGATCTGAGTCATGCCGATCTTCTTTCCGATGAGTGCTTTTTGCATAGTTCCTTTCTCCTCCTTTAGGTTATTGGTTGGCTCTCGCCAACTTGACCTGCGGCGTACATCATATCTGCGCTCTCACGCATATATATAATGTATTAGAGTTTGATCTCTATATCCACGCCTGCGGGAAGCTCAAGACCGGTAAGAGCTTCAACAGTCTTTGCTGAAGGTCTGATGATGTCTATGAGCCTTTTGTGTGTACGCTGCTCAAACTGCTCGCGGGAGTCCTTGTACTTGTGGACTGCGCGAAGGACGGTAACGACTTCCTTCTCTGTCGGGAGCGGTACGGGACCTGAGACCTGAGCATCGGTTCTCTTTGCGGTCTCTACGATCTTCTCCGCCGCCTTGTCGACGAGGTTGTGGTCATAGCCCTTGAGTCTGATTCTGATTTTTCCCTTTGCTGCCATTGTTTGCGCCTCCTTAATGATTGGCGGGCATTGCTTCTTTTCTTTCAACGCCTCCGGGTGTTTCATCGTTTCCCTTTTAAAAAACCGGAAAACGATATTTCCGGGTGTGAAGAAAGCAGATGCAATTACTGCTGCCTCAAGCGAAGGTGCGAGGGAAACGCACCCCGTGCGGCAGTCAGACCTGTTTCGCCCGGTTTTAAAATCGGACATACTCCGCAGAAATTCCCCGTCTCAAAGGACGGCCACCTTCTGCATCATCGCATATCAGCAGATTGTGTTTCGGGCATACTTGCCCCACTTCCCACAATCATGCCTGATAATGATACCACACAAATCCTTGTATTGCAAGGGTTTTCGCAATATTTTTTCAAAAACTTGCGTGATGAAAATCAGCACTCTATATATGGATATTTTAGTCAAATTGCAGACAAGATAGAGGGATATAAAATAAAAAATTTTTTATTCTCCCCGCCGCAACCGGACAAATATGCAATGTAAGCTCCGGTTGACAGATTGCAAGTTCTGATATGTTGACTGGAATTTTGCTTTCGTGTAAAATACAGATGCAATAAAAAATACGCGAAAGGAGAAAGTCATGAACTTCCCCGAAAAACTGCAAAAGCTCAGAAAAGAACGCGGCTGGTCACAGGAGGAACTTGCAAGCAGGATAGCTGTCTCGAGGCAGGCGGTATCAAAATGGGAGCTCGGCACCGCCGTTCCGGACACGGACAACATAGTTCAGCTAAGCGAGCTTTTCGGCGTCACGACCGACTATCTTATAAAAGACAACCTCGACTGCGACGAGGACATCCCCGCAGTCGCCCGCACCGCCGCAAGTGTCAGAAAGGCGGAGCAGAGCCGCCAGCTGCTCATTGCTGGAATAGTCACGCTCGTGCTCGGAGTTATCATAATCGGCGTGCTGCTGACTCTGTCACAGGTCATTGAGTCTTATCAGAAAGTGACCTACGACCACGGTCCGATGATGGAGATGCTCCCCGACGGAACGACACAGATATCAGACGAGCGCCGCATGGCAACAACGCGCGTGCCGGTATACTCTTTCATTCCGTTCCTCAACACATACTATCTGCACTGGGTGCTCGTCATCGGCATCGGGCTTGTCACGGCAAGCGTCATCTGCTTTGCAAAATACAGACGGAAAATAAAAACAAAAAAGAAATCATAAAAACAGGGGGCTGCCGAAAATGCAGTCCCCTGTTTTTTATCAGTTTGCCGGGTCAAGCTCTCCGGGAAACACATCATCGTCAAGAATGTACTTCTCATAGTTCTCGTTCTGCCAGACCTTGACATAGTCAACCATGAACTCGCTCGATGATTTGTGACTGAATTGACCTATCTCCTGCCCGTGCGGTCCCCAGCCGTCGCCCGCGTCTGTTTCGACGGTCAGGCGCAAAAATTCGCGCACCTTCGACACTCCGCCGCCCATCGAAGCCCATGTCGGCTCGCCGTCTATGTAGAAAACATAATATTCGGGCGTCCACTTGAGCGCGTAGGTGTGGTAGCCGTCATAGAGATCCTGCTTGAGCTCGGTTATCTTCGTATCGGAGTCGGAATACTTGCCGTAGCCGTTCCAGATTAGGGCATGGCCCATACGGCTCTTGCGATTCATGCGGAATGCGCTCTCAAACACATCTATCTCCGTGCCGTCGAGTCCCGCATTGGATATCTTTCTCATGTTCGGGGACTGGAGCCAGAATGCAGACCAAAGCCCGTCGGCGTCCGGGAACTTTACCCTTACTTCAAAATAGCCAAAAGCCTGTGAGAACAGGAGCTCATCGTTCGTGCCCTTGTTATTGTTGCTGTCGCCGATTATTCTGCGGGTCTCGATGCCGCCGGTGAATCTGCCGGCCTTCGGACAGTCGCCCGAGCAGACGTGATCATCCCGATACTCCGAGCGGACTATCAGGTTCGAATCCTTAACCTCAACCATCTCCGGGCACCACCAGCAGGCATACTCCGGATGCTTTTCATCGTTTGACTCCCAGCGTATTGCGTGGGGCGATGTTGTCCAGATCTCCTTCGAGCCGCTGTAGCGCTCGCCGAAATCTATATTCTGATTAAGTCCGTCGCCGTTGAAATCATCCTCGAATACTTTGTACCAGCCGTTTTCGCCGAGGGTCGGCACGGATGTGTCAAAATCAGGCATATCGTTTCCTCCGTCAAAGTCCGTATTTTTTCGCTATCTCTCCGTAGTTGTTTTCGAACCTCACGGCGTTTATTCCGACTTTCTCTGCCCCGCGCACGTTCTCCTCGCGGTCGTCTATGAACAGGCACTCGTCGGCTTTGAGGCCGTATTTATTGAGGATATATTCGTATATCCTCCTGTCGGGCTTAATGATGTGCAAATCGCACGAGACGACCACGCCGTCGAAAAAGTCCATATCGTAAAAGCGCGGAAAATATTCATAGAAGCGCCCGCTCGCGTTTGAGAGGACATATATATTCTTCCCGCTCTCACGCATCGCGCGGCAGAACTCCGGCGCGCCGTCAATTCTGTTGAGAAAATCCGGCCAGTGCCGCTCGCACTTTTCGAGCGCGGCGTGATACTTTTCCGGCACGCGTGCTTTCGCCGCGGCGAGCATCTCGGCATCGGTTATATTTCCCCTGTCGCCCTCGAGCCAGTCTTCGCTCTCGAACAGCTCGAGTCGGATAATTTTCTTTGACTCTTCGTTGGGGCAGAGCGCGTCAAGCGGGCGATTGACATCGTATTCTATGAGCACGTTGCCCATATCGAGAATTATGTTTTTTATCATTTTATTCTCCGTATCAAAAACGCCGCCGACCCGTTTGAAATCCAGACAGGCGGCGGCTTTTTCTTTCATTTATTTAGTCATGAAAAGTATTCCCATGCATCCGGGTCCGCAATGGCTTGCGATGGTGCAGCCCGCGCAGCCGATGAGAACCTCCTTGAACGGGAGAATGCTCTTTATCAGCGCGGTGAACTCCTTCACCTCGGCATCCGAAGCGCTCGACGAGGTCAGGAAAATGCGCGAAAGGTCGGCGTCGTCCTTGTGGGCGTTGAGCTCATCCTCGATATATTTTTTCTTGACATCAAGTATCTTGCCGCGATATTTTCTCGCAACGCCGAGCTTGCCGTCCTTCATCTCGATGCACGGACGGATGGAGAGCAAGTTGGCACCAAGCGCGGCTACGGTCGAGCAGCGGCCGCCTTTCTTCATATATTCGAGCTTGTCAAGCACAAAGCTCGTGCAGGTCTTTTTGTTCAAATCAACGGCGGCCTTCGCTATATCCTCCGCGCTCATGCCCTCATCGCGCATCTCGCAGGCTCTTATGACCTGGAGCGCGATACCGGAGCTCAGATGGCGCGAGTCGATGACATAAACTCCGTCCATTCCCTCCGCGGCGAGTCTCGCGTTCTGATGGGTCGAGGATATCTCGGAGCTCAGCGAGAAATGGACAACTTTCTTTCCCTCGTCGATAAAGGACTTGAAGAAGGTCTCATAGTCGCCTATCGGAATAGCCGAGGTCGTAGGCAGTTCGCCCGTCTCGTCGTAGTGCCTGAAAATATCGGGAGTGGTTATATCTATTCCGTCGCGGTATGATTTTCCTCCGAGATTAACATACAGCGGCAGTACACGTATATCATATCTTGTTTCAAGTTCTGCGCTCAGATCCGCAGGGCTGTCCGTGGTGATAACTACTTTACTGTTCATAGAACTTCTCCTTATACTCAAGTTTAATCGGATTATATCATATCCGAGGTCAAATATCAACTTGTGTTGCAGAATAAAATATATTATAATATGCAACGTAACGGAGGGATCGGCATGATGAGAGAGACTGGGCGGCGGTTGCTCGGGATAGGAGCGCGCGCCCGTTTTGCGGCATATTCGCTGTTTGAGAAGAAATCAAGCGGTGATTCAAATTTCGCCCCTGAAGCGGAAAAATATATTCTAAAAAGCCCCGACGGTGCGCTTGAGGTGACCGTCTCGGGCGGCAGACTTACATATTCGACGGCGGTCGGCGAAATTACTGTAATCGAGCCGTCGGAGATAGGTCTGCTCATTCAGGGCGGCAGAAATATCGGCGCGGATGTCACACTCGGCGAGCCGAAAATCGAGTCCTGCGAAGAGACTTACCGCGACCTTGACACCGAGACAGATATTACCGACAGGCACATGAATTATATTATCCCCGTGCGTGCGGGAAAAATTATATACTCGCTCGAGGTGCGCATATGGAACGACGGATTCGGATTCCGTCTGCTGTTCGGCAAAGATACGGGGCTTCTTATCAGCGACGAGCTGACCCGGTTCAATGTGCCCGGCGACACCGTTTGCAGATATCAGACCGACCTCAAGAAGATGCAGGGAAAGACGCTGACGCAAAAGACATCGGAGCTTTCGCAAAGCGAAGTTTTCTCATGCATGACCGCATTCGAGTTTCCCGGGAAAAACATATATATAATGATAACCGAATCGGATATCGAGAACTACCCCGGCATGGCTCTGCGCTCGCTCGGCGCGGGCAGATTCAAAACGGAGCTGTGGGACACGGACAAGTTCTTTATAAAGGGCGGGAAAACTCCGTGGCGCATAGTCATCGTGTGCCGCTCGCTCGAGGAGCTCATTCACTGCCGCGTTATAGCCCACGCCGCCGCGCCCATAAGCGACAAAATATACGAAAACGCCGACTGGATACGCCCGGGCAAGAGTGCGTGGTCGTATTTTATAGATGAAGAGCACAGCCGCCGATTTGAAAAGATAATGGAATTCAACGCCCTCGCGCAGGAGGCGGGATATGAATACAACCTCGCGGACAACGGCTGGCGCGACTGGGCGAGAACGGAGCGCGGCGCGTTTAAAAAAATTAAGGAGCTCGTTGACGACGCCGAGAAGCGCTCCGTCGGGATATGGCTCTGGCAGTCCGCCATGGACAGGGTGTGGTTTGCGCCGTACAGGCGCAGGTTCTTCAAAAATTGCCAAAGGCTCGGGATAAAGGGCATAAAGCTCGACCACATAGAGAGCGAAACGCAGTTCATGACCGAGTTTTACCGCCGCTTCGCGCGCGAGGCGGCAGAACACAAGCTCATGGTTATATACCACAATCCGCAGAAGCCGACAGGGCTGCGTCGCACATTCCCGAATGTGATGAGCATGGAGGCGATACGCGGGCTTCAATGCAAGGCAGACGCAGACAACGATACGATTCTTCCATTCACAAGGATGCTCGGCGGCAACGCAGATTATACGCCGCTGTGCTTCTCCGTGCCGAGATGCCTTAACGAAGTCAGCATATGCCACATGCTTGCCTCTGCCGTAATATACATCTCGGCATTCTTCACCGTCAGCGAAGATCCATCGATACTGAAAGCGCACGGGCTCGACTCATTTGTCTCTCCCCTGCCGGTAATCTGGAACGAGACACACGTCCTCCCCGGCAGCAAGATAGGCGAGATTGCAATCTTCGCGCGGCGAAGTGGAAACAGATGGTACGCCGCCGTGTTTAACAGCTCTCACAATGAGCGGAAGATTAATTTGCCGTTCTCGTTTTTAAAAGACGGCGCGAAATACGAAGCCGAGATATACACGGACGACCTCGCGGATCAGCGCGGGTATAACAAAGTGAAGATAGCCGTCACAAGTACCGACAGCGCGGATATAACAATGCGTCCCTCCGGCGGATTTGCCGCGGTGTTCAGGGAGATATAAAAACGATCCTCCGTATTGTTTTACGGAGGATCTTGCTATATCACTTGAGCTTCCACGAGCTCACTTCGTTATAGAGCGCCTCGGCACAGTTTTCGAGCGGATAGTAGAATCCGCTCATGCGCTCGGCATATATTTTTTCGGGCTCAAAGCCGTTTTCTGCGGCTTTCTTTATTTCTTCCACCGCGCTTTCCGGGTCGAGGACGAGCGGACCGAAGGCCTTTTCAAACGGGAGATCAAGCTCGCGGTAGTGGTTCATGCCCGCCTTGAACTGGCCGTAGTCGGGCACAAAATAGAGCACCGGGCGGCAGAGACAGGCGAAGTCGAACACGAAAGACGAAAAGTCCGTTATGAACATCTTGTAGTCCTCAATGTCAACATGCGCGCCCGCCATAACGACGCGCGGGCTCTTGATATCAAACAGTCCTTCGGCGTCCGCGATTATCGGGTGGAGCTTGACATCGAGATAGGTGTCCGTCTTTTCGAGCAGCTCATGCAGCTCTTCGCTCTCGAGAAAGCGCGAGAAATTCCTGAAATAATCGGAGTTTTTGAGCTTTGAGTCTATCAGCTCCCACTTCGAGGAGTTTATCTCCTGAGTCAGGTATTTGCGCCACGACGGGGCGAAGAGAATTCTGTTTTTCGCCTTTTTATTTCTGTCGATATGGTCGTAACGCGCCATACCGGTCGGGATGAGATTGTCCTCCGGGTAGTGATAGTTCGTCATATAGTTCTGCTTTTCAAACGGAGCGGAAATAACGATTTTATCCGCGCGGCAGCGTTCGACCGAGTTCTGCGAGCGCAATGAGGCGTGGAGCACTCCGTGCTGGAGATAGATAGTTTTGAAATCGAGCAGATCGGCATAGGGCACTTCGCCCGCCGCCGAGCCGAACGGTGAGACGGGAGTCACGCCGTAGAACGCCGTGAATATCACGCGCGCCGAGAGATAGAGCAATTTGTGCTTCTCCGAGCCGAACTTCACGAGATGCGCCTGTTCATCTTTTGTGAACAGCTCGTCGATATTCTTATATTCGCGGCTGTAGATATAGTAGCGTTCAACGCCGTCGCTGTGCTTTATGTCATTCTTGAACTGGTAATAGCCGTTGTCGAAATCTACCGTGTGAAGATCGTAGTAGAGCTCGACTTTGTGCGACCTGCGGTATTCAATGGCGGCATTGCGCAGCTTTTTGACGTTGCCTTTAAAATTCTTGCTCTGCTCGCGCTCGGCACGGTACTTCTCATTTTCGTCAACGCTTCTGCTGACGAGTGTCCTGCCATTCAGAGTGAACATCACGCCGTTTCGGACATACATGCGTATTTTACGGCTGAACACGGCGGTCGGCTCGGCGAGAAGATTCGTCGGATATTCTTTGCCGCGTATGCTTATAAAGAACTTTATCTCGTGCCTGCCGTCTGCGGGAAATTCGCAGAAGAACGCCGGGAAATCGACAACATTGACTGCTGAATCCTGCGCGCTGAAAACGGAAGTGAAAGTTTCGAGCTCGCGTTTTTCGCCGTCTACAGAAGCTATTACTTTCCACTCGCCGCGCCCGAGATGCGAGAACACGGGGGATTTTATGAACGAGAGCAGTCTCGCTTTTCCGTTTTCGACGAATATTTTTCTCATCATCAGCGGGAACGAAGACGCCGAAAAAATCTTTCTTCCGTCTGCCGCAATGCTGAGCTTTCCGTCATCTGCTATTACTGTCGGATGGCAGTTCGGCTTGCGCGAGAGCCAGTAGTGGATATGATATTCATTGACGGACGGGTGCAATATTATAGTATCCTCGTCCATTTGCTCGAGCAGCGCATCAATGCGCCTGTTCGCGCGCGCGAACTCCTCGGGCGAATAGTGATAGGGCAGGAGCTTGTCCTCCTTGAGCTTCCAGCGCAGGTCGTTGAAAACTATGCCCTGGAAATACGGCGGAACTCTGCCGCTGAAAGAATCGAACAGCTCCTCGTAGAAAGCCATAGAGGTTTCGAATATATAATAGGGCGAGAAAACGGTTGAAACAATGCTGTTCTCGTTGCCGCGGTTGTATCTGTATTCGCCCTTTTGGCAAAAGCCTATTTTCATCTTGCGGCGCAGGATATCGCAGCAGTATTTCTCGTCCTCGTGCCTGAAATTCGGCGACTCGTCGAAGAAAATGCTGTTATTTTTATCATTCTTGACGCAGATATTGACATTCGTCTGCGTGATGAATCTGTTTTTGGGGTCGTCTAAATCGTACACGCCCGTGTGGGTCAGCGTGCGGTATCTGAAATGATAGACCGGCGGCGCATTTTTGAAATACTGCGTAATGCGGTAGGTGACCAAGTCCACCTCGTTATAGACTGTGTCGAAGTAGTCAACGACGCTCTTGACTGTATCGGGCGCCAAAGTGTCGTCGGAATCGAGGAAGAAGATATACTTGCCCTGCGCGCGGCGCAGACCGAAGTTTCTTGTTTTTGAAAGTCCCTCGTTCTCTTTTGAGTAGAAATGGATATTCTCATATTCGTCAGCCCAACGGCGGCAGATATTTGCGCTGTTGTCCCGGCTTCCGTCGTTTATCAGGAGTATCTCCATGTTCTCAAACGGCTCGATCTGCTCTTTAAGCGAGTTTATGCAGCCGTCGAGATATTTTTCGACATTGTAGACGGGGATGAGTATTGTGGCTCTGAATGGAAAATCAGACATTCAGGTCACCCCCGGCAAGTTTTGAGCAGACTTTACAGCCGAGCTTCTTCGCCGCTCCGCCCATGCGGTAGAGCTTGAAATAGAGCCACGCGGCGACGCAGCGGCGCAGCGTGCCGAAGCTGAGCTTGCCGCCGTAAAAATCGCGCACGACATCGTCGGCGAGGATAGGCAGAGTCACTTCTTTGTACATGGCGTTAGTGCCCGCCGAGACGAACTCTCCGGCGCGGCAGCCCTCTTTTAACAGAGCGGAATCAATGCCGAAAGCCGCGAGGGCATATGCACTGTAAGCCTCGTTCTCAAAGAACGGCTTTACCGCCGTGGAAAATGCATCGAATTCGGCTTCTTTTCCTGTCTTGTCAAGCCCGCAGTAAGCCGAGAGCAGAAGAGTCAGAGCGGGAAGCCCGCCTTTAGTTGAAGCGCTCCTTGCAATGATATCAAAGCTTTCGGCGTTCCAATCTATCGGCTTTGCGCCGTAGAGAAGCACTTCGTGTATGGGCTCGAAACTATCATATGCGGCATACTGCGCGGCAAACGCGGCGAAACCGGCTGAATTTGCGGATAAAAGCTTTATTCCGTGCTCGCTTATAACAGCCGAGCGCATGACAAAATTCACGCCGACTGCGGGCGAGAATGCCTCGTGGACTGAGAATCCGTCGCGATAGAGCTTGCGCGGTGTATTTTTTCTTCGGCAGCAGCGTTAAAAACGACCGCCTTATCTTCGAGCAGCTCGACAAATCCGGGCGCAAAAGTGGTCCCGGCATTGGCGAACATGACGAGCGGGGCATCGGGCGAAGCGAGGACGGAATTGACTGACTCAACGGAGCAGGGTGCAAAATCTATCCTGCTGTTCTCCGTCGTCGGGAATTTTTTGACATCTGCATTTTCTGCGCAGAGTACAAGGCGCACGCCGCCGCGGGTTACGAGCGAGTAGGCGAGATTTTCCGCCACGCCCGAATCGCCCGTGCAAATGACGCAAAGTTTGAAATTATATTCCATAAAAGTTTCTCCGATTGCAAAGTGCCCCCGCAGAGAGTGACCTGTGCGGAGGCAGCTTATTTATTTTGTTATGCTGTCAATGCGGCAAAGGCAACCGTGCCCGCCATGATAAGAATATTCAATGCATATCTCTCGAGGAACGCGCCCGCTATAATAAGAACGGTCGGGATGAAGAGAACGATCTTCACAAAAAGGTTCGCTCCGTCCTTGCCGTAGAGCGCGTGCCACAGACCGATGGCGTCCTCCATAAGCGGATACTGGTTCGCGCACAGCGAGAAGCCGAGATAGAACAGGATGCAGTATACAATGAACATAAGCATCGTGCTCGAATCAGCGGGGATCTTGAAGAAGAACAGACCCGCAAAGCCCATATAGAGCATGGGCGTGCCGATTATCGCAGTGAACAGACCGGGCAGGAGGCAGTAGAAGAAAATCTTCGCCTTGCTGCCGATCGCGTCATGCTCGACATGGCCGCAGCCGTCGGTGAATCTGAGATACTTTGTATCCTCAACGGGGATACTGAACGCTCTTGCGATAAGATGCTCAAAGAAAGCCTTTATATATGCGCCGGGAAAGGTGAGCACCTTGCCGATGAAATAGATAACAGTTGAAATCATGAGATGACACCTCCGTCAGTGATGAAGACCTGTTCGACGGTCTTTTTGCCTGCAAGGCAGTCCGTGACGACCGTGCTTATCTCGTAGTTGTAGGTCTTGAGATAATCCTGAAGCGTCTTGTAGGTATCATCGTCCTTTGCAAGTCCCGCTGCAAGAGCCGCGGTATTGAGTATATCGAGCGTCAGGTCGCCGTAGTTCATGGAGAACTGATATGCGTTCTTTCCGCATTCGTTAGCCTTTGCGTAGTCGCCCTTGAGCATATAGGCGATAGCCTCGTTGCGGTAGATATCGGAATCGCCGCCGGATGCCTCAATGCCCTCTTCGCATATCTTTATCGCCGCGTCGTACTTGCCGGTGTACCAATAGAGGTTGGCGCGCAGGCTGTACGATGTGTAATCGCCGCTTGCAACTCCCGCCGCATTCTCGGCGGTATCGAGCTGATCGCAGACTTTTTCGGCGCCGTCGGCGTCGCCCTTTGCGAGCAGAGCTATGACCTTCTGCTCATAGGCCGAGGAGTAGTTGCGGTTCTTCGCGATCATCTTGTCGGCATATTCTATGGACTTCGCGTAGTCGCCCGAGCGGTAATAATAATCCGCAATTGTCGGACCGTAGATCATGAGACCCGCGGGATATTCCTTTTCCATCTCCAGGAGGAACTCAAGCTGGGTGTCGATGCTCTTGTCCGCCATCATCGCGACATAGCATTTGTAGTATTCAATATACTGATCCTCAATTCCGTCCTGACCCTTGAGAGCGTCAAGCTTCTTGATAAGATCGTCATAGGGTATATCTTTCGCTTCAGCGTTGACATAGTTCTGAAGAATCGAATATGCCTTCTCCTGCGTGGTGTTGTAGCCGTTGTATGCCTTGACGAACTTGCGCAGACCGAGCAGTCTCAGGTCGGATTTCACTGCATCCTCGCCGAGGGTGTTTATGACATATCCGCCTGCGTCTATCTCCGTGTAGCCCTTTGCATAGAGCTTCGCGGTCATCGCGGTCTCGCCGTAGCCGAGGGTGAATATCGTCTGATTGCCGAGTGTCTTCGACAGATTCGAGATAAAGTCGCTGTCGTTGAGAGAGGCGTTTGCCTCGCTCGCCTGGGACACCTTGTTGAGCGCGGCGTTGATATAGCCCTGGTTCATGAGGGAGTCCGCCTCAAGCAGACCGACCATCTGCGTGGCGTTTGCGCCCAGGAGCATCAGCGCGAACAGCGAAACTATCACGCAGAGCACCGCGGCAACCACGGAACCGCCCTTTATCTTCGTCTTCATCATCTTGGTACGGCAGTCCTCGCAGTAATAGCTGCCCTCTTCGCGCGCCTTCTTCTGGCAAAGGCTGCAAAGCGTTCTGTCATACTCAAAGTTTTTTTCTTCCTTTTCGGCAGCCTCGTTCTCTTCGAGCGGCTGCAGGTTTTCTTTATCTGACAAACCGATACCTCCTTGTCCGGTAGCATTACCTCTTCATTCTATCAGCTTTCTTATAAAAATTCAAATAAAATCAGACTTTGTTTACAAAAAACTCATAAAATAACGCCAAAGCTTAAATTACCGGCGCATCATATGCAAATATCGGCGCAAAATATCTTGTCATATCAATAAAAAATCTGTATAATCAACCTGCATATAAATAAGCGAAAGGAAGCAGGATATGCTTGAACTGAAAAATGTCTCTTTCTCGGTCGGCAGTGCGGACGACGAGCTTGAGATAATCGACGATATCAGCCTCACATTTGACGACGGCAAGTTCGTTGTCATAACAGGACCTAACGGCGGAGGAAAATCCACGCTCGCAAAGCTCATTATGGGTATCGAGCAGCCGACCGCGGGACAGATAATCTATAACGGAACGGATATAACTCACATGAGCATCACCGAGCGCGCGAAGCTCGGCATCGGCTACGCTTTTCAGCAGCCTCCGCGTTTCAAAGGGCTCACGGTGCGCAGGCTTCTGAGCCTCGCCCACGGCAGCGAGCTGCCCGAGGACGCCTGCTGCGCGTATCTGACGAGCGTCGGGCTCTGCTCGCGTGAATATCTCAACCGCGAGGTTGACGCGTCGCTCTCGGGCGGTGAAGTCAAGCGTGTTGAAATTGCCACGCTCATGGCGAGAAATGTAGACCTTGCGATATTCGACGAGCCGGAGGCGGGAATTGACCTGTGGAGCTTCGCTATGCTTGTCGAAAGCTTCCGCTCGATGTGCAAGAACAGATATGAAACAGTGATAGTAATTTCGCATCAGGAGCGCATAATGCAGCTCGCCGACGAGATGATAGTCGTTGAAAAGGGCAAGATTCGCACGCGCGGCACAAAGGAAGAGATTCTTCCGCAGCTGCTCGGCGAGCTTGACGAGAGCTGCGACTTCAACAGAAAGGACGGTGAATGATATGCCGGATCTGCTCAAAAAAGTCGATATGTCGCTGCTGCACACGATAGCGGACATGGATTCAATGCCGACGGGCGCGTTCAACATCAGAAAGAACGGTCAGGGCATCGCGAGACAGTCGAGCGAAAATATAACAATAGAGCCCAAAAAAGGAAACCCGGGCATAGACATATATATAAAGCCGTTCACAAAGGGCGAAGAGGTGCATATCCCAGTTATCATCACCGAGACCGGAATAAACGACAAGGTATATAACGATTTTTATGTCGGCGAGGGCGCGGATGTGTTGATAGTCGCGGGCTGCGGCATACACAACTGCGGCGGTGAAAAGACCGAGCACGACGGCATCCACCGTTTCTTCATCGGCAAAAATGCAAAAGTAAAATATGTCGAGAAGCACTACGGCGAGGGCGAGGGCACGGGCGAGAGAATACTCAATCCCGTTACCGAAGTGACCATGGAAGAGGGCTCTTACTGCGAGATGGAGATGATACAGCTCGCGGGCGTCGACTCTACTCTGCGCGAGACCGAGGCGGCTCTCGACGCGAACGCCAAGATAGTCATCACCGAGCGCCTGCTCACCCATGGCCGCCAGAAAGCCCGTTCAAATATGACCGTGAACTTAAACGGCAAAAATTCGAGCGCGCAGATAGTCTCCCGCTCCGTCGCGAGGGATCACTCCGAGCAGGTGTTCTATCCCAGAGCGGTAGGCAACACGGAGTGCCGCGCCCATGTCCAGTGCGACTCGATAATCATGGACAAGGCGAAGATACGCTCCATTCCGGAGATAACCGCCAACGACGCCGACGCGCAGATAGTCCACGAGGCGGCTATTGGGCGCATAAACAACGACCAGCTCTTAAAGCTCATGACTTTTGGACTGACAGAAGAGGAAGCTGAAGAGGTCATAGTCAGCGGCTTCCTGAAATAAATAGATAAAAATATATTTTTATGCAATAAGTTTAAAAAACTATTTGCAAATCAGAACAGATATGTTACAATTACACTGTTTAAGACCGCGCATATGACGAACCGGCCGCGCGGCATTTAAGGAGGTTATAACCAAACATGGAAAAAGCGAAGCAGTATTTCTGTGCTAAGCCCAACGGCAAGCTGCACTATCCGCACACGATACTCACGGGATTCGGTTTCCTTGCGTCGTCTATCGCATGGGCAATCTACGATCCCTACATAACCAAGATACTCAACCACCTGCTCAATAACAGCGCCACGATAACCTCGTGGTCGGCAAAGCTCAACGCCGCGTTCCCGGCTCTCGCCGAGTTCGCCGCAGCAAACGGCGAGGATGTTACAACCGCCGCAGGCGGCATAACGCTTGTCCCGCTGTTCATCGGTATCATCATGACGTTTGATAATATTTTCGGCGTCATCTTCCAGCCGACCTTCGGCAAGCTTTCCGATAACACCCATTCCCGTTTCGGCAAGCGCCGTCCGTATGTTATCTTCGGCGCGCCTATCTCGGCTATCCTCTTTGCGATAATCCCGATAGTCGCGATAAAAGTCGGTTCGCTTCCGCTGACGATGCTCTTCATCATTCTCTTCGTCTTCGTCATGTCGCTCTGGAGAGCTCCCGTCGTCGCGCTCATGCCCGACCTGACCCCCAGTGACATCCGTTCCGAGGGCAACGCCGTCATCAACCTCATGGGCGGCATCGGCGGCGCGCTCGGCCTGTTCGCCGGTACTATCGTCACCGCTATCTACTGCGCATCTACCGGAATCTCCTCGAAGTCCCCTGAGTTCAACGAGCTCAACACTTTCCCCTATGTTTTCCTGCTCGGCGCCGCCGTTATGGTAATCGGTATGCTCGTCATACTCTTCTTTGTCAAGGAGCCCGACAGCCGTATTAAGGTTCAGGGCGAGATGAACCAGGCAGCCGACGCAGAGGCAAGACGCAAGGCTGAAAAGGAAGCCGCAAAGGCAGAAAAAGAAGCAAGAAAGAAAGAGAAGCTTACCCCCGGCGAGAGAAGAAGCCTTATCTTCATGCTCATGGGTCTGTTCTTCCTCTTCTGCGGCACGAACGCGATTTCAACCTTCTTCGCGCTGTTTGCCGATGAGATTCTTCATAAGACCGCCGCTCAGGCAACCATCATGACCACCGCCTTTGCCGCCGCCTCCGCAGTCGCCGCTATCCCGGCAGGCTGGCTCGGCAAGAAGTTCGGCCGCAAAAAGACCATACTCGGCGGACTTGCCATATTCATCGTCGCATTCGGCGCATATCTGCTCACCGAGATACTTCACATCAACGCACTCAGCGGAGCGCTCATCTGGGTAGCTCTTGTCGTGGGCGGCGCGGCGAATATGTTTATCACCGTCAACACCCTGCCCCTCGTGCTCGAGATCGGCGGCATCGACAAGGTCGGCACATTCACCGGCTATTACTACACCGCAACCTTCTCCGCACAGATAGCTACCCCGATAATCTACGGTATAGTCCGTATGCTTACCGGCACCTATATGTCCCTGTTCTACTATTGCCCGATAGCCTTCATCCTCTCGACCCTCTGCATCCTCGTCGTCCGCCACGGCGAAGCGATCCCCGACGAGATAGTCGAAAAGATCAAGGAAGAGAACGAGGACTGATAAAAAAGTTTTGTACAAAGCCCCGCCGATTATGGCGGGGCTTTTTCAGCACAAAAAATTTCAAAAAGTTCTTTATTCTCCGAAGCTTCTATTGTATAATAAAATCAGAAGTATGCAAAGTGACGAAGAAAGGACCATGGTTATGGAAAAAAACAAAGTCAAACTGACTATTTGCGGGGCGGAATATATCATCGGTTCGGATGAGGACAGCAAGTATATGATCGAGCTCGGCGACGAGGTCGACGAAAAAATATCCACGATTCTCAAGCAGAATCCTCGCATTTCGGTAACTCAGGCTGCCGTGCTCGCGGCACTTGAATTTGCCGACGCGGAGAAAAAAGCCGTTGTTTCCGCAGAGAATCTGCGTTCAAAGATACAGGAGTATCTCGAGGACTCTGCGCGCGCCAAGACCGACCGCGAGATAGCCATGCGCGAGGCGGACAGGCTTGCAAAAGAGCTCGCCGCATACAAGAAGAAGCACAGCTCGCATGATGAATAAGCCGGAGATACTTGCGCCTGCGGGCTCGTTCGATTCGCTGACCGCAGCCGTGCGCTGCGGAGCCGACGCCGTATACCTCGGCGGACGGGAGCTGAACGCGCGCCGCAATGCCGCAAATTTCAGCAATGAAGAACTCGCACAGGCGGTCGAATACTGCCACGCGCGCGGGGTCAAGGTATATATCACGCTCAACACCCTTGTGCGTGACGATGAGATGGAAACGGCGATGAACGCCGTCAGGTGCGCCTGCGATATCAAAGCAGACGCACTTATTTTACAGGATATCGGGCTCACTTCGCTCATTCGCAGAGCGGCTCCCGATATGCCTCTGCACGCCTCGACTCAGACTTCCGTGCAGACCATCGACGGAATAAAAATGCTCGCGGACATGGGCTTTTGCCGCGCGGTGCTGCCGAGGGAGCTGTCGAAAAAAGAGATAGAAAAAATAGCTGCGCAGTCGCCGATAGAGCTCGAGATGTTCGTCCACGGCGCGCTGTGCATGTGCCTTTCGGGTCAGTGCCAGCTCAGCGCGGTGCTCGGTTCGCGCTCGGGCAACAGGGGCTTATGCGCCCAGCCGTGCAGGCTTCCGTTTGCCGCCGACGGCGGCACGGGACACGACCTGAGCCTTAAAGATATGTCTTTGATAGAATACCTGCCGAAGCTCGCGCAGATGGGCGTTCTCTCGTTCAAAATAGAGGGACGCATGAAGCGGCCGGAATACGTTGCCGCTGCGGTGACCGCCTGCAAAAAGAGTCTCGCGGGCGAAAGCGCCGCCGAATACGAGCGCACGCTCGGCGCGATATTCTCCCGCTCCGGGTTCACCTCCGGCTACTATAACGGGGCTCTCGGACGCGATATGTTCGGCGTGCGTCGCAAAGAGGATGTCACCGCCGCAAAGGATGTTCTCTCTCCGCTTGCCGCACTCTACGATGGCGAACAACCGCTGATAAGAGCCGATATGCACCTGTCGGCGCAGGTCGGCGAAAAGGCATACCTCGCGGTCAAAGCCGCAGGCAAGAGCGTCTTTACGGAATCTGAAAACGCCGTGCAGAAAGCGCAGAACAGAGCGGTCGGGAGCGAAGAAATAGAAACCCGGCTGCGCAAATGCGGCTCGACTCAGTTTTATGCCGGAGAAGTTGGAATTGATATTGGAGACGACATATTTTTGAGCGCGTCCGAGATAAACTCGCTTCGTAGAAAGGCTCTCGCGATGCTCGAAGAAAAGATTGCCGAGCGCTCTGAAATTCCGTTTTATCCGCAGGAAATTTCAATCAGACGCCGCCGTTCTCAAAACCACGGCTATGTAATCAGAGTCAGAAATGTTTCGCAGATACCGTCCGATCTCTCATATGTGCGCCGCGTGATACTGCCGATGGGCGTCGGCGAGGAGACCGTAAAGTATCTCAAAGACAAAAAGATACAGCCCGCAGTCGAAGTCCCCGCTGCGATATTCGGCGGCGACGATGCAGTTTACAATTCACTCGTCAAAGCGCGCAAAAACGGCATATCTCTTGCCGCAGTCTGCTCTCTCGACGGCGCGGCGATAGCAAAAAAAGCAGGCATGAAGCTCTGCGCCCTGCCCGGAACAAATATATTCAACACATTCTCGCTCGACGAGTTCGCGCACCTCGGCTTCACGGATGCCATACTCAGCACCGAGCTGAAAATTGCCCAGTGCGCCTCGCTCGGCGGGAAACTGCCGCGCGGCGTGTTCGCTTACGGGCGTTTGCCGCTGATGCAGACGAGAAACTGCCCGGTCAAGAACGGCACGACCTGCGACAAATGCCGCAAGCATGGATCTTTGACCGACAGAATGGGCGTGACATTCCCAGTCGAGTGTACGCCGTTTGCATCAACCTTGCTCAACAGCGTGCCGATAGTCGAGAGCGACAAGCGCGAGCAGTTCGAGTTTGCCGACTTCTCGCTGCTGTGGTTCACGACCGAGACAAAAGACGAATGTGAAAAAATACTCGAAAGCTACCGCAGAGGTGACGCCCCGCAGGGTGAATTTACGCGCGGACTTCTCTATCGCGGAGTTGAATAAAGGAGATAAAATATGCTCACTCTCAAGATGAAAAAAGTGCGCCCCGGCGCAATAATACCGAAGCGTGCGACCTCCGGCAGCGCCGGACTGGATCTTTGCGCCTGCACGGAAAACGAAGTCGTTCTCAAAGCAGGCGAGCGCACGGTTATACCGACCGGCATAGCAATCGCCATTGAAAACAACGAGACCGCTGCATTCGTCTATGCGCGCAGCGGACTCGGTATAAAGCACGGTATTTCACTCTCGAACGGAGTCGGAGTCATCGACAGCGACTACCGCGGCGAGATATGCGTGGGACTCATTAACACTTCGAGTGAGGATTATACTATACAGCCCGGCGAGAGAATCGCTCAGCTTGTGCTCGCGCCTGTCATTCCGGCACAGCCCGTCGAAGTCGACAGCCTCGACGAGACGGAGCGCGGCGAGGGTGGATTCGGCTCAACCGGCAGATGAGTTTTTCTTTTTGTTGCGGAAGAATTTTATCACCCACCAGACTATCACGGCGGGGATGCAGCAGACGATGACAAGCACTATCTTATCCATAGGAATATAGTCATATATGCCGTCGCCGAGAATAGTGAAAAGTATGACGCGCGGCATTATTCCGCCGAGCGATATCAGCGCGTATTTCCAATACGGCAGCTTTGTTGCACCGAGGAAAAGACTGACAAAATCGATCGGGAACACAGGCAGAAAGCGCACGAGAAAGAGCGCCGAGAGCTTCTTTCCGTCTCCGAGGGCGAGGACTTTGTCCCCCGCCTTGCTGCCCTTGAGCCGTTTTTCGACATATTCGCCGCCGAGAAACCAGCCGAGCAAATATGTGACGGTTATCTCGAGCGCGATGCCCGCGAGATTTATCGCAATTGCCGAGGCGGTCGGGAACGCCATGCCGACGTAAATATATATCATCGACGCGGGTATTATAAACAGCACGGATTTGACGGCAAACACACCGATTATCACAGCCACCGCCGCGGCGGTGCTGCCCGCGCCGGCAACGAGGGCGCGCATATCGATTTTTGTCAGCTTGTCGTAGTTGACAACGGCGATAATTAAAAGCGCCGCCGCAACGGCACAGCGCAGAATAAGCATGAGCACATCGCGGTGCTTGTTAAAAAACTTCTTCAAATCGGTTCCCCTAACAAAAATTTCTATCCTATAGTATATCCGCAAAAATCAACTTTTGCAACCTCAATAAAAATTCCGAAACACTTTTATGAACAAACCGAAAACTTTATTACCTTTTTCGGCTTTTTTCTTTTAGATGTGGATTTTATTTTGAACCTGTGATAAACTATTTACTTAGATTTAAGATATTTTCGAAACGAAAGGAGCCGCGCAAATGACGGTCAAAGATAAGGTTCAGCGAGCAGCAGCCGCAGCGGTTCTGTCCCGCCTGATAAAATATGTCAGAAAGGACCCCGACACAAATCTTGTTAAGCTTGTTGACAGATCCGAGCGATTTGTCGGCAACATCTTCCCCGCGAAAAACTTCGACAGCTTCCGCGAGGGCGCGAAAGACCCCGAGAACGTCTGGCGTCAGCTGGCGCTCAAGCTTATAGATGAGATCGACGACAATGTTCTGATGAACATGATGCTCGCTCTCGGACTGGGCGCGGGAGTCAACGGCACAAAGACCGTTCGCGCAAACCGCGAAAAATATCACTGCAATATTCCGTGGGTCATTCTCCTCGACCCGACAAGCGCGTGCAACCGCAAGTGCAAGGGCTGCTGGAGTGCGGAATACGGTCATAAGCAGAGCCTCACTTTTGATGAGCTCAACAGCATTGTCAACCAGGGCGTCGCAATGGGCACCCATTTCTATATGTTCACCGGCGGCGAGCCGCTCCTGAGGAAGAAAGATCTCATCAAGCTCTGCGAGCTTCATCCGGACTGCGCGTTCCTCTCCTATACGAACGCCGACCTCGTTGACGAGGAGTTCTGCGAAGAGATGAAACGAGTCGGCAACATCTCTCTCGCCATCAGCATCGAGGGCACGAAGGACAGCAACGACGCAAGACGCGGTGAGGGCAGCTACGACCATGTCATGAAGGCGATGGATCTGCTCAAGAGCAAGGGCTGCCTGTTCGGCATCTCCGTGTGCTACACCCGCGCGAATGTCGACGCAGTCACCTCCGATGAATTCGTCGATCTGATGATTTCCAAGGGCGTTCGCTTCGCATGGTATTTCAACTATATGCCCGTCGGTTCTGCCGCGGTTGAGGAGCTTATCCCCACGCCCGAGCAGCGCACGCATATGTACCGCTGGCTGCGCAAAATGCGCAACAGCAAGACCGGAAAGCCCATGTTCGTCATCGACTTTCAGAACGACGCAGAATATGTCGGCGGATGCATCGCCGGCGGCAGGAACTATTTCCACATCAACTCCGCAGGCGATATCGAGCCCTGCGTGTTCATACACTACTCGGACTCCAACATCCGCGAACAGACACTCATCGAGGCGCTCAAGCGTCCTCTCTTCCAGGCTTATTGGCACGGTCAGCCGTTCAACAACAACCATCTGCGCCCGTGCCCGATGCTTGAAAACCCGCAGTGCCTGAGAAAGATGGTCAAGGAGACGGGAGCCAAGTCCACCGACCTGCTCGCGCCGGAGGATGTCGACACCCTCTGCTCGCGCTGTGACAAGTTCGCCGCCGAGTGGGCGCCCGTAGCTCAGGAGCTCTGGGATTCCACAAAGCATCCGCATCCCAAGACTCAGTACTACAGAGACACTCCCGAGGGAAAAGCGGAGCAGCACGAACAGAAATAATTAAAGTCAAATAGCCAGGGGTGCCGTTCTTATTTTTCGAACGGCTGAGATGATACCCTCTGACCTGATCCGGATAATGCCGGCGTAGGAAGGATAATAGACAGCCTCGTTGCTGTATATTATATAAACTGACAGCGTCTGTGCATACCGCATGGACGCTGAATTTATTTTTGGAGGAAAACTTATGTCAACAACCAAGAAAAGCAACACAAAAGTTCTTGTTGAGTGCGCGCTGCTTATCGCTATCGCAACCGTGCTCAATGTCGTATGCAGCTTCATACCGTTCCTGAATCTCCCCTTCGGCGGCGGATTCACCGTATGCAGCATGCTGCCTATCGTTCTCGCCGCTTACCGCAACGGCACAAAGTGGGGTCTGCTCACCGGTTTCGTCTATGCAGTCGTTCAGATGCTCCTCGGCTTCAAGACCGTCTCGGCGTTCTTCATGCCCAGTTCAGACAGCTACATGGTGCTCTGGAAAGCCATTTGCGTCTGCCTCATCGACTACATAATCGCCTACACCGTCCTCGGCTTCGGCGGCATCTTCAGAAACAAGATAAAGAATCCGTCCGCATCTCTGTGCGTCGGCTCGATAGTCGCTCTTTCGCTGCGCTATCTCGCCCACATCATCTCCGGCTACATCTTCTTCGGCACATGGGCTGAGTGGTTCTTCTCGCAGGATGGCTTCACCCTCGGCGCAAAGATTCTCGACAAGTTCAGCGGCCAGGGTCTGGCACTCATCTATTCCGTTATCTACAACGGCCTCTATATGATCCCCGAGATCATCATCACCGCGATAGTCGCGCTGATAATCGGCCGCGTTCCGCAGATCACCGGCAAGAAGAGCGCAGAATAAAATATATTTATAAGACAGCGAACAGCCGCAGCAGTTTTTACTGTTGCGGCTGATTTTTTATTTATATTTACTCCGTCTCCCTGAAAGGCAGATATTCGATAAATTTTTGAACGGCGGGAGTCAGATTTTTTCTGTTTTTCATTGCGAGCCCGATTGAGCGGTAATACGGCTCTTCCAGCGGGCGTATTTCGATTTTGTACTGGACGCGCTTTAATATCAAATCGGGCAGGATGCTGATGCCCATTCCCTTTTCCACCATCGCCATGATGGCAAAATCCTCCCAAGTGGTGAATCGAATGTCCGGGTGAACATGATACAAACCCAGCAAATCGGAATTTGTACCCCAACAATTCACCCCGGAGTTATTCTCCGGGGTGAATTGTTAATTTTGTTATATGACTCTTACTCTGACAACGCCTCCGACTGCGGTTAACTTTTCGCCGTCGGGGTTCGGCGTATCGCAGACGAGATAGCCAAGTCCGTTTTTGACTGCGCTGTTGAGCGATGTTATATTTCCGCCGAGCGCCGCGACGATGTTTTCGCGCACTTCCTCGCTGTCTTTGTAGATAACGCACACGCGCTTTTCAAACTCTGCGGGCGGCGCGAGCTCGGGCAGGTTGACGGAGTTCTTCACTTCGCCGCGCTCGATATAGCTTATAAGCTCGTCGGCAGCCATGACCGCGCAGTTGTCCTCGCTCTCGGGCGTGGAGGCGCCGAGGTGCGGGATAGCTATAACTCCGGGCACACCCAACTGTGCGTCGGTTGGGAAGTCCGTGGCGTATGCCGCGACTTTGCCGTCGGCGAGAGAAGCGAGTATATCATCGGAGTTCACAAGCTCGCCGCGCGCGAAATTGAGGATGCGCACGCCGTCTTTCATTTTGCCTATAGATTCCGCATTGATAATATTTCTCGTGCTGTCGTTGCACGGGATATGCAGGGTCAGATAATCCGCCGCGGAGAAAACCGTCTCCATATCGTCAACGGTCTCAACGCCGCTTATTTCGCTTCTGCCCTTTCTGTCAAAGCAGACGACTCTCATACCGAGGTCACGCGCCGCTTCGGCTACAAGCTTGCCTATCGCACCCATGCCGACAACGCCCATGGTCTTGCCTTTTATCTCGGGACCCGCAAACGAGCTCTTGCCCTTTTCGACGAGCTTGCCGACATTGTCGCCCTCGCCTTTTAGGGTCTTGCACCAGTCGATAGCGTCTATAACTTTGCGCGAAGCGAGAAGAGCCGCGCAGATAACGAGCTCTTTTACTGCATTTGCGTTCGCTCCGGGCGTGTTGAATACTGCGATGCCCCGCTCCGAGCACTTATCGATCGGGATATTATTCACACCCGCTCCCGCGCGGGCGATTGCCAAAAGACCCGCTCCGAACTGCATCTCATGCATCGAAGCCGAGCGCACCATTATCGCCGCCGGATCTTCCGCATTGTCGGTGCAGACATATTTCGCGCTGTCAAAGCGGTCGGTTCCGCACTTTGCTATTTTATTTAGCGTTAATATCTCTTTCATCAGCCTCTCCCCCTCAGTTGTTCTTCTCGAACTCCTTCATGAAGTCAACAAGCTGCTCGACTCCCTCGACCGGCATGGCGTTGTAGATAGACGCGCGCATTCCGCCGACCGAACGGTGTCCCTTGAGGTTAACAAAACCTGCCTCTGCCGCCTCGGCGACAAATTTTGCATTGAGCTCATCGCTCTCTGTGACAAAAGTCACGTTCATCAGCGAGCGGTCGCAGTGCCTGACGGGGTTCGAGAACATCTTGCTCGAATCGATGAAGTCGTAGAGAATCTTCGCCTTCGCTTCGTTTCTCCTCTTCATCTCCTCAAGTCCGCCGAGCTTCTCTATCCACTCGAGCACGAGCTTGCACATATATATCGACCAGCAGGGCGGCGTGTTATACATCGAGTCGTTGTCCGCCATATTCTTGTAGTCGAGCATCGCAGGCGTGATATCGCGTGATTTGCCGACAAGATCCTTGCGCACTATGACAATAGTCAGTCCCGCGGGGGCGACATTCTTCTGCGCGCCGCCGTAGACGATACCGAACTTCGAGACATCGAGCGGCTCCGAGAGGAAGCACGACGAGACATCCGCAACGAGCGGCACATCGCCTGTGTCGGGAATATACGGAAACTTCGTGCCGTAGATAGTGTTGTTCAGGCATATATATGCATAGTCCGCCTCGGGGTCAAAATCATCGCGGGTGACCTCGGGGATATAAGAGAAAGTCTTATCTTTCGAAGACGCGACAACTCTGATATCGCCGTATTTGCACGCCTCTTTATACGCCTTGGTCGAAAACTGACCGGTGAGCATATAGTCAGCCTTTCCGCTGCCGTTCAAAAGATTGAGCGGAATCGCGGCGAACTGGGTCGAAGCTCCTCCCTGGAGGAACAGTATATCGTAATTATCGGGCACTGAAAGCACCGACCTGAACAGATTCTGCGCCTCATCCATGATTTCCTCAAAGACCTTTGAGCGGTGCGACATCTCCATAACGGACTGGCCGCTTCCGTGATAGTCCATTATCTCCGCTGCTGCGCGGCTGAGAACGCTCTCGGGCAGCATCGAGGGGCCTGCTGAAAAATTGAATACTCTTGCCATCTGGGTTTACCTCCTTTTCCGGCGCGCTGAAATATTCCGCGCCAAAGCCGAGAAAATTACCGGCTTTTTACCATTATATAACATAGTAAAAAGATAAGTCAATAAAATCGGAGCTTTACTGTTGAAAAATATATCTTCTGAATGTATAATTAGGATGACAGAAAAATCCATCAGATAACGAGGTATTTTCAAAATGTCAACTCAGCAGAAAAAGAAGAAGAAAAACAATTCGAGACTTTACATTCTCATCGCAGCTGTAGTGCTGCTCATCGTGATGATCGTCCTGATTGCCGTCAAATGCTCCGGCGGCAAGAAAAAACCGGACGCGGACAGCACGAGCGGCGAATCCTCATCGCAGTCACTCGAAGCGGCGGACATTGATCCGCTGACCGGACTCTCCGGCTTCAAAGCACAGGGCAAACGCCCGATAGCGATAGTTGTCAACAACTCGAAGCCCGCTCGCCCGCAGTGGGGTCTGTGCACCCCCGACATCGTGTTTGAAGGCGTAACCGAGGCAGGCATAACGAGAATGCTTTGGCTCTATTCCGACATAAACAAGATTCCCGACAAGGTCGGTTCGCTCAGAAGCGCAAGGCACGACTTCGTTGAGATAGCCGAGGGACTTGACGCAATATTTGTCCACTGGGGCGGCAGCAAATACGCCTATTCGGCAATAAACGGGCGCAATGTCGATGACCTTGACGGGCGTACATATCTCGGCAGATATTTCTTCCGCGACAAGGAGCGCACCAACGTAGCCATCGAGCACCGCGGATACACGACCCGCGAGGCAATTGACAAAGGTCTTACAAAGCTCGACATTCGCCGCGATATTAAATCCGGCTATCAGAGTCCCTTTGCATTTGTTTCCGAAAGCTCGCCGCGCGCTCCCGCCGGCGGCGCATGCTCGAGAATAGACATAGTTTTCTCGTCCTACTGCAACCACTCATTTACTTATTCGGCGCAGGACGGGCTCTATCTCAACAACATCAACGGCGCGCCTATGACCGACGCGGACGGCAAGCAGATGGCGGTCAAAAATGTCATCATTCTCTATTGCCCGGTCTCGCTTATGGGCGACTCATCCGGCTGCGTTGACATGGATCTGACGGGCGGCAGCGGCGTCTATCTCTCAAACGGCGCATATGAAAACATAACCTGGAAAAAGGGCGGTTCGGACGATATGCTCACGCTCTATTCGTCCGACGGAACTGAGCTCAAGCTCAACCCCGGTCAAAGCTACATCGGTCTTGTTCCCACCGACAAACAGGCAAGCGCAGTCATAGCATAAAATATAACATAAACTCAAACGCCGCCGGCACAGCATAAAAGCTTACCGGCGGCGTTTTGGATTATCAGGACAGCTTATAATATTCAAAAATCGGGTGTGAGGTTTTCCCCGTTTTCTTGTGTAATAAGTGAAGGGCACAAAAGACGCTTTGCAGAAAGGAGAAAATCTATGGACAACGGTGCAAGTAGCTACCGCCGTTTCTGTAACGAAGGAGATGATAGCGGATTAGTTGAAATTATCGTCAACTACCGTGACGGGCTTATCTTATATTTGAACAGCTTTGTCGGAAACATACACATCGCCGAGGAATTGGCGGAGGATACGTTCGTCCTGCTCGGGACGAAAAAGCCGAAGGACAAAGGCACAAGTTCTTTTAAAACCTGGCTCTACACCATCGGGCGGAATATCGCCATCAACCATCTGAGACGAAGGTCAAGATTTTCGCTCGTATCCGTTGACGACTGCTCGGAGCTCGAAAGCGAAGAGGAGAGCCTGGAGGCGGCTGTTATAAAAGAAGAACAGAAGATATCGGTGCATCGGGCGCTGAAAAAGCTCAAGCCCGAATATCATCAGGTTCTCTGGCTCATATATTTTGAGAATTTCAGCAATAAAGAAGCTGCGAAGATAATGGGAAAATCCGTTCACAACATCGAGACACTTGTCTACCGTGCCCGCAAATCACTTAAATCACAATTGGAAACGGAGGGTTTCACATATGAAAAGCTATAATGAAACTGTTGATTCTGTGTTCGACCGTATTGATAAATATAACAGCGAAAAGATACGCAGAAATAAGATAATCACAAAAGCTGTTGTCCCCGCCTGTTGTTTTTGTCTGATAGCGTTAGGCGGAATAGGGGCATGGAAAAGCGGATTGTTCAAATCCGGGACGCCCGGTGCCGTACCCGGTCAGCCTGTTACAAGTTATGACAACGCCGCAGTCTCGCCTGCCGAGAGTACTTCTCCCAACAGCGTCGGTTCAAAACGACTCTGCTTTGCCAATCAGATAAACGGAGTCAAAAGTGCGGCTCCGCTGTATCTCGACCCAGCAAAGCATTATACCGAGAATTGGAGCAATGCGGAAGTCACCGCCTATATGGGCGCCGACCTGTTCAATCTCGGCGCGGAGTACAAATATATCGGCAGCAGCAGCCACGCCGTCACTTTTTCTTCCGACGGAGCTATTGCAAGAGATGTTATAAATTTGAAATATCACTCCAAAGATGCCGATTTTACCATGAGCGCCAGCAAACTTGGCGCGCCCAACGACTGCATATATGCTTTAAACAGCAGCGAGATCACAAGCATCGGAGTCGGCGGCAAAAGCGTGGAGGTTCTGTTCGCGGCAACAGTCGGCAGCGATGCCGCCGCTCAGCCCGAAAAGCAAAATCTTATGGTCGCGGATTTCAGCTGCGGCGGGGTTTATTACAGGGTAACAGCAGAAAATATATCAATCAGCGATTTCTATAATATTGTATCAGCCATTGTGAAAAAATAAAATTACAGGAGGTATGCATCTGGGCTGCGTACCTCCTGATTTTTATTTACACTCACACGAGATAGTGCTTTTTCGTGTCGTGATAGAGCTGAGTTATATCCTGGAGCACCTCGGTATGGGCGAAGCTCTTGTGATAGACTATATTCGTCTCGCGCGCCATGCTGAGGTTTTCTATCGGGACTATCGTCAGCTTCTTCTTGCGAACTTCCCTCAGGCACACGCTCTTTGCGAGTATAGACACGCCGAAGTCCTTCTGCACAAGGTCTTTTATCGTCGTGACGTTATCGACTTCGAGGATAACATTGAAGTCGTCTATTGACTCGTTGTGGCTCTCGAGCGTCGCTTCAAACAGCATTCGCGTTGCCGAAGTCGGAAGACGCAGGATGAGCCTCTCGCGGCGCAACTCGTTCAGCGTTATCATCGAGTGCTTTGCGAGCGGATTGTTGTTCGACATGATGCAAACGAGATAGTCCGTATCTATCATGACGGAATTGAGCGACGGATTCGACACTTTTCCGTCCGTTATTGCAAGATCGATCTCAAAATTGTCGAGCATATCATAAAGATTTTTTATAGTATCTGTAAAAACAGTAATGCTTACATTTGGATATTCGTTGCCGTAGCGGGCGAGAACCTCGGTTGCAAACGTGCTTTCGGAGGTGTGGGTCAGACCTATGCGCAGCTTCTTTATGTTGCGCTTGGAGTCCGCTATCTCCATGTGCATCTTCTGATCCATCGAAGTCAGAATACGCGCGTAGCGAACCGCAATCTCCCCTTCCTGCGTCAATGTCAGCTCGCCTTTCTTGCGATTGAACAGCTTCGCACCGAGGGATTGTTCGAGCTGGCTTATCTGATGGCTGACCGCAGGCTGGGTCAGAGAGAGCGCTTCCGCCGCCCTTGTGAAATTTTTCTGCTCCGCAACTGCTATCAAAGTTTCGGTTTTATTGTCTAACATATACTCACCATAAAAAAAGTTTTTGAAAATCAAAATTAAAATAATTTGATTTTATTACAGGTTGAGTATATCATATTATATAGTAAATCACAAGAGATATTAAAAAAACAAATTTGCAAAATTTATCGGTCGCCGGACGAATAGCTCTCCCGGCGGTTGCTTTTTTACTCTCTGAAAGGAAACGAGGAATAAGGGAAATTGATTAACTCACTCTACAAGACCTTCAACATCACCTCCCCCGTCGCGGGAATCATAATTTCGGTGGCTCTGATGCTGATAACGGGCTTTGCGATGACGCGCATCACAAAGCGGCTCCGGCTGCCGAACGTCACGGCGTACATACTCTCCGGCGTCCTGCTCGGGCCGTATGTATTGAATCTTGTGCCGCAGGACATCGTTGAGGGAATGGACTTTCTAAACGATATCGCTCTCGCGTTCATCGCGTTCAGCACCGGCGAGTTCTTCCGCTTTTCGACTCTTAAAAAGAACGGCGGAAAAGTCGTTGTGATAACTGTGCTCGAGGCGTGCCTCGCGTCGGTCATCGTTTTCATCGTGTCGTTCTTTATCCTCGGGCTCGATATCAACTTCTCGCTCGTGCTCGGCGCGCTCGCCTCGGCAACTGCGCCCGCGTCAACGGTCATGACGATACGCCAGACCCACGCAAAGGGCGACTTTGTTGACACCCTGCTCCAGGTCGTTGCGCTCGACGATGTCGTCGGACTCGTCGCATACAGCGCCGCGATATCCGTAGCGCTCGCGAACGCATCGGGTCATTTCAGCGCGGGCAGCGTATTGAAGCCCATCGGGCTCAACCTTCTCGTGTTCGTGATAGGCTGCCTGTTCGGACTGATATTGAAGCTCCTGCTTCAAAAGCGTTCGACGGACAACAGACTGATAGTCTCCGTCGCGCTGCTGTTCTCGTTCTGCGGAATATGCACCCTGCTCGATGTCTCGCCGCTTCTCGGCTGCATGGCGATGGGCATGGTCTACATCAACCTTTCGGACGATGAGAGGCTGTTCAAGCAGCTCAACTACTTCAACCCGCCGATACTCCTGCTGTTCTTCGTGCGTTCGGGACTCAACTTCAATCTCAGCGCGCTCTTTGACAGCTCGTCATCCATCGGCCACGTGCCGCTGATAGTTGTCGGTGTGTGCTACTTCTTCACGCGAATCATCGGCAAATACGCCGGCGCGTTCCTCGGCTGTCTCATAACAAAGAAAAACCACCTTGTCCGCAACTACCTCGGCCTCGCGCTTATCCCGCAGGCGGGCGTCGCTATAGGTCTCGCCGCGATGGGCGCGCGAACGCTCGGCGGCGCGTCCGGCAGTGCGCTTGAAACGATAATACTTGCGTCGAGCGTCCTGTATGAGCTCATCGGCCCCGGCTGCGCGAAGCTCTCGCTCTACCTTTCAAAGTCCTATTCCAACAAGCTCGAAGATATAGTCGAAATCGCGGAGGACGGACATCAGAAGAGCAAGGTCGAGCTGCTCATAGAACGCATCCAAGCGATACAAAACGACCTGCCTAAGCACGAGAATCCCTACTACGAAGACGAGCAGGCATTCTCCGAAGCCGCAGACGAGCAGTATCTGCTCGCGGGCATGAGCATGGACAGAAGCAGAAAGAACAGGAGGAGAAGAAGATGAACGGAATAACCGCATTCGCCCTCTCGGACCCTATCGCCCGTCTGCTCGGCGAATGGTCAATGGGGCTCAACACATATTCGATAATACTCAGGATAGCGGTGGCTGTCATATTCGCGTCGGTCATAGGCTGCGAGCGTTCGAGCAAGCGTCACTCGGCGGGACTGCGCACTTTCGTGCTCATCTCCTTTGCCTCGACCGTTTCGATGATACTCGACATATATCTCATGACGAGCTACTCGTTCAGCGTGCCCGTGCTATCGGCGGCGACGATAATCGGCACCGCGATGGTCAGCGGCAACTCGATACTGTTCAGCTCCCGCAATCAGATAAAGGGACTGACGACCTCCGCCGGACTCTGGGCCTGCGGAATCCTCGGATTCACGATCGGCGCGGGACTCTATACCGTGACCGTCATAGTCTATGTTTTCCTGCTCTGCATCCTCGCCTGCTTCCCGTCGCTTGAGATATACCTCAAGAACCGCTCGAACCACTTTGAGATCCACCTCGAGCTCAAGAGCAGCGAATATCTTCAGGACTTCGTCGCGGTCATCCGCCGCCTCGGACTGAGAATAGACGACATCGAATCGAACCTCGCGTATGTCGGCTCGGGACTGAGCGTCTATACGATAACGATAACGATAAACAGCGCGGAGCTGAAAAAATACAAGACGCACAAAGAGATAATCGAAGCGCTGAGCTCGCTCGAATATATATATCATATTGAAGAGATGAGATAAAAAACCAGCCCGGAGTCGAAAATATCGGCTCCGGGTTTTTATTTGCTGTATTCTATTATGTCCTCTATTCCGCATCCGAGCGCCGTGCATATTCTGTCGAGCACATCGCTGTCGTACCGTTTGACGCGGTTCTTATAATAGTTATCAATTATCTGATACTGTATTCCCGTCCGCTTGGCAAGCTCGTATCGGCTGATATTCAGTTTTTGCAAAGTCGTATCAAGCGTAAGTTTTATCATAGCAACAGTATCCCCTTTTTAAGTATATTTTATTAAGGATACATTTGCTTGACAATTCTCTTGTATAAGTATATATTTATATAAATATATACTTAGGTTGTGAATATTTTGGAGAAGCGTGTTGTCATCGCCGGGTGCAGAAATTACTTTGACTATGCTCAAGCTAAAAAATATATAGACCTATGCTTAAAAAACATCAGAAAACAATTTACTATAATAATCATTTCCGGCGGCTGTCGTGGAGCCGATATGATTGGACTGCGTTATGCCACAGAAAACAACATGACTTTTGAAGTTTACAACGCAGATTGGATTCACTTCGGAAAAGCTGCTGGACCTTTAAGGAATCGCCACATGGCAGAAGTATGTGATTATGTCATTTGCTTTTGGGACGGAAAAAGTAAAGGTACTTTTTCAATGATACAAGAAGCCAAAAAACTTAATAAACCGCTACACATAAAATACATATAACAAACCGAGCGCCCGCATTTGCAGGCACTCGGTTTGAAACTCGGCAAAGTCCTCACCGCCGCAGCGTAATCTCCGAAGCGGGCTTTCGTAAAGTGAAATGTCTCGCCGTGCTCGACGTGAAATAATTCACTGCGTGAATTGTGAAATTTGATGCTTCGCATCAAGTGAAATGAAATTTGCCCGCGCTTGCAAAGCAAGCATTTCACATCTGCGAAGCAGATATTTCACAGCGAAGCTATTTCACTTGCCCGAAAGGGCAAATTTCGTTGAAAAAAGCACTTGCGTCTGCAAGTGCTTTTTTCATGGTGGACACGCACGGACTCGAACCGTGGACCTCTTGCGTGTGAAGCAAGCGTGGTAATGTTAAAATCCTTGAAAAATAAAGGTTTTCGGCGTTTTTTGTTAGACTTTTGTTAGCAACCGTCAGAAAATCAGGTTTAATCAGGGGCGGCAAAAATCGCATAAAATGTCTAAGCGCGCAACACTATATTTTATCTCCGGATTCTTCAGCAGTGTCATTACTTATCAAGCTTTGGCGCTCTTTATCCGCAGCTATATCAGCGCGTATTAACCGCTTAATGTAGCCAGATTTATTTGGCACACTTTCAAGTTTGTCAATTATATCCTGCTCTGTGGTCGTAAAGCACGGCAAAAGATATTGTTTTTTATACTTTGCTGCATATCGATCCTGTGGCGTCTCCTTCTTCATTTCTATCATCACCTTTTAAAATATATCGCTGCTCTTGATATAAGAAGCAAGTGCTTCCTTGGTTTTACATATTTCCTTATCAACATTTATGCATATTGTTAAACCATCGCCTACTAATCTGCTTACTTTCCAGTATTTTTTACATTCGGTTATTTCGTATTCTTTTTCACCTTTAGTAATCATATAAAATCCTCCGTATCTGTTGATTTTTTATTTAGTAGATGATACAATAGGACTTACGGGAGGGGCATTTCTGCCCACCCCCTGCCTTTGAAAGCTTACTCGCTTTCTTTGGCTTTTGCCTTGCTCGACTTTGGCTTTTGCAGTGTTATCGTGATTTTCACATTCTTGACTGTTTCATCACTTTCCACTGCTCTCTTTAAGTCCTGCAGGGCTTTTGTTATGTCCTTCATTCTCCTCACCTCCTCTCACTGTCTATATTATACCATAGTTATATAACTATGTCAACACTTTTTCAAAAGTTTTTTCATATTTTTAAAACTTTATTTTTTCTTGCAATTATAAAAAATCGTGCTATAATGCAATAAAGAGCCTCCAGCTCTATATCCTATTTCTTGTGGCTCTCGGTCAGACCGAGGGCTGCTTTTATACCTTTTTGCCAGTGTCGGCAAAATGCCGTTTTACTGTCCGTTTTATTACCTTGACACGTTGGTGGCTTCTGATAAAATCAAATTAAAAAACTTTCAGATTTTTTGAAAAAAGTTTAAGAAAAGTGTTGACATACTCGGCATAGTATGATATAATATAGACAATGAATGAGGCAAGAACCTCAAAGAAAGGAAGAAAAAACAATGGCAATCAAAGAAATCAAACTTATTCAGGATGCTTACATCTGCGGCTATGAAGGTGCTTTCTGCCACGAAGTCTCCGAAGACGGCAAATGCCTCGCAACCGGAGTTTGGGACAACTGGTACGAAGCAACGGCAGAAGATGAGTCGGGCAATCAGTATCAGGTGTATTGGAAAATCAACGATGATTTCGATGTGCACGATGGCTACAGCCCCGAATCCGACGCTTGCGACTGGGAGAATCCCTGGATGGTGCTTGAGATTGGCACAGAAAACGACAAGAATGTTGTCAATCAGGTCAAAATAAAGTTTTAATCCAAGTGGAAGTGGAGATAGAAAAGTATGGAAGAAGCACCAAAGCGTAAAACGCATACTTCAACGGCGGTCAAACGCCGTTATAACGACAAGACATACACTATGGTTCGCGCCAGCTTGCCGAAAGACTTAGTCGCACGATTCAAGGAAAAATGCGAAGCGGACGGCATACCGCAGGCGCAAGTC
>OGOB01000173.1_pt1 | contig 43854 bp, 58 predicted proteins | sample 1573611 | NCBI WGS metagenome assembly OGOB01 (sample SAMEA2582016, study PRJEB24529) | metagenome | biome: Human gut stool | place: China | collected 2011 | reverse complement strand
GGCAGCCGTGCACAAGGAGATTCGCATGATGCCGGGCGATGTGCGGGCGCGAATCGACGCGGACAGGAAGATGATTGCCGGGATGCAGGATGCGCCGAGACTGCAAGCGGCAAGCGACGACATAGACGAGTATGCAAAACAGCTTAGAGAAATGACACCGGAGGAACGGCACAAGTATTTTGAGAGCATCAAAATCAATCTGGACGAGGAGGAATAGACCATGAACGACGTGACGATTTTCCGCAAGGATGAGTTTGGCACGGTGCGCGTGCTGGAGGAGGACGGAAGGACGCTATTTTGCGGCTCGGATGTGGCGAAGGCGCTGGGATATGCACGGCCTAATGATGCGATTGCCGCGCATTGCAGGGCTACGGTGAAACGCAGTACCCCTATCAGCGGCAAGATGCAGGAAATCAATTTCATCCCAGAGGGCGACGTTTATCGCCTTATCACCCACAGCAAGCTCCCGGAAGCGGAGAAATTTGAGAGCTGGGTGTTTGACGAGGTCATCCCGAGCATCCGCAAGACCGGCGGCTACATTGCCGGTCAGGAGACGATGGACGACGACCAGCTCTTGGCGAACGCGCTGATGGTCGCACAGCGCAAGATTGCCGAGCGGAACAAGCAGCTCGAAGCGGCGAACATGAAGATTCAGGCCGACGCGCCGAAGGTGCTGTTCGCTGAGACGGTGGAGAAGGCGGAAGGGGATATTCTCGTCCGGCAGCTCGCAAAACTGATGGTGCAGAGGGGCTACGACACCGGGGAAAAGAGACTGTACGATCTGCTGCGGCGCGACGGCTTTGTGATTAAGGCCAATGCCAAAGATCAGAACGCACCGACGCAGAGAAGCGTGGACATGGGGCTGATGCGGAGCATTGAGCGGACGGTCAGCAGCGCAGACAAGACGTTTATCAGCTCGACGACCGTCATCACGCCGAAGGGGCAGATTTACTTTTTGAATAAATATGCACCCGAAAAGCCGGAGAAAAAGCGGCCGCCTGTTCAGGAGGCGATGGTGCTATGCTGACGGGGAGAAGCATATTCAACGCGACGGCCTACCAGCAAATGCCGCCGAAGGTTTGCAAGACCTGCGGAAAGACCTTTCCGGTGGCGAGCCTGCGCTACGCCTACAAGCTGACCAAGCCGCACACGGGCACCGCGTTTGACTGGTATTGCTGTTATACCTGTTTCAGAGCTGCGCAGAAGCCGAGAGAAGCGGCGGAGATGGCGCACAAGGCGGAGATGGCGCGACGCGCTGCGGCGCGGGCAGCGAGGCGCGGAGAGATCATCTGTGACGATGGGATTCTGTTTTGACGGAGGGAAAGAGCATGCTGAATGAATTGCGCGATGAGATTTACAGTGACGCGGTGAAACATGGGCTGTGGGATAGGGAATACAATCACTACCGAGCGGCCTGTAAAGTCAGAGCTGAGGCGGAAGAACTTGTCGAAGAAGGCATAGTGATGTTGAAGTATGGAACGCATTGTAACACGCTGACCAGCAAAGCCAAGAAAGAGCTGGAATCAAAATATTTACGCGCTTATGAGAATTATAAATTTGAGCTGGCGGACGTTATCATCACGGCGCTGTCTGCCGCCGGGTATCTGGGCATCGACATTGACAAGGCGGTGCGGGCGAAGATGGAGATCAACCGAGGGAGAGCGTGGAGGCATGGGAAATGAGCCTTATCGAGTACGACCTTTTCGGGCAAAAGAGGGACAAGGTGCAGACGGCGATAGATCGGCTGCAGGCGTTTGAGCCGGAAGAGGGGTACTATGTCGCGGACAGCGGCGGGAAAGACAGTTCATGTGTCGTCAAGCTCTGCGAGATAGCAGGGGTCAAGTTTGATGCGCACTACAATGCGACGACGATTGACCCGCCACAGCTTGTACGCTTCATCCGGAAGAATCACCCCAAAACAGAAATCGAAAAGCCTGAATATACCATGCGAGAGCTGATCGTCAAAAAGCAATTCCCGCCACTGAGGACACAACGCTATTGTTGCGCCGAACTAAAAGAACCAAAGGGAATCGGGCACGTCGTGGTTACGGGCGTAAGATGGGCAGAAAGCAGGAACAGAAAAAACAACCAAGGGATTGTGACGATTCCAAAAGTGCCCAAAAGCCTACACAACGCAGCGGATTTGAGCGGTGCAGAGCCGAATCGAACGAGCAAAAACGGGCTGATACTCAATACCGATAACGACGAGAGCCGCAGAATGGTTGAGATGTGCTATCGGACGCACGAAACGCTTGTCAATCCGATTATTGACTGGACGGACGAAGACGTGTGGGAGTTCATACGGCTCTACAACGTACCGTATTGCGAGCTATACGATTTCGGATTCAAACGGCTTGGCTGCGTGGCCTGCCCGCTGGGCGGCTCTGCGAGCATGCAAAGAGAGCTTGAGTTTTTCCCACAATTCAAGTCATTTTATATTCGCACCTTTGACGAGATGCTGGACGCACGGCGAAAAGCGGGAAAACCCATCAATAGGCATTGGACGGACGGCGAATCGGTCTTACGCTGGTGGATCGGAAAAGGCGGAGAGAGCAAAGACGAGTTGCAGATTGGGATTTTTGATGAAACGGAGGAAATGACCGATGAAATGTAAATGGTACGATGCGTTTGAAGGTGCCTGCGCCAACGGCGAGTGTCCCTATCGCGGCGACGTGTGCCCGACGAGCGAACACCCGGAGGTGTGCAAGTATTACAACAAGCCGGAGAAAAAACTGTCCGTGGGAGATATTGTGAAAGGGCTGAGAGTGTGCGGTAGAGGTGCTTTATGCCATGGGTGCCCGGCACAAAACCTTTCTCCGGCAGATTGCTCAAAAGCGTTGAAAGAACAAGCCGCCGACATGCTCGAAAAGCTGGCGGCGGATAAGGACGCGAAGAAGCCGGAGCCGCCGAAGGAGGATGAACGATGAAAGCGACGCCTGACGAGATCAAGAAATCTCTGAGAATGTGTATTGAGTACAAAGACGCAAACTCTTGCTTTGATTGCTTTTATGACTGTTTCGATTCGTACTGCTCGGTAGGTCTTACCGCTGACGCGCTCGCCTACATCGAACAGCTAGAAGCGGAAAGAGAGGGAAAGAGCCATGAGTGAAAAACCGAAATGCCCCGGATGCGGGGCTGACATGGAGTTGGTGAATTTGTGTAACGCCGCATTTTGCTACGTCTGCACGAAATGCGGCTGGGATTCGCCAACCGGCATTGATCCCGAATCGGCGTTCCGAATGGCGATGCGCCGCGCAGAGCTGAAGAACCACGTGCTGACGCTGGAAGAAGTGGACGCATATTGCGAAGGCGGCGCGGATGCTGCGCCGCTGTGGGTGGAGTTTGACGGAGGTATAAACAGATGGGTACTGATTGCGCCAGTTAGAGAGACCTGTAAAATGGATTTTGTGAGCAAGTATCTTGCGATGATGGGGATTTTGTACGAAAAAGAATGGCGCTGCTGGCTGCGCAAGCCGACGGAAGCGGAAAGGCGGGAAACACCGTGGGCAGGTGATAGCCATGAATGACGCGCCATGCCGCGACTGCGCGAGCCGCGAGGTCGGCTGTCACGCGGGATGCGAGAGATACAAGGCGTATGCCGACGGACGGAAGACGGCGCTGGAAAACCGCTACACAGCTTGTATAGAAGGAACGGGCAAAAAGCGCAGTCACGAGCGCTGGCTTGACCAGCAGAAAAGGAGGGCAAGGTGAAAATAATGGCCATTGACCCCGGAACGACGGAAAGCGCCTACGTCATCCTAGACAACCAATATCAAATCCTCAGTGCGGACAAGGTGGGGAACGATGTGATCTTATCCATCATCGCAGACGCGCCGGGGCTGGATGCGGTTATCATTGAGGACATCGAGCCGCGATACAGCAGCACGGACAGGAGCGCGGCGGGCGCGGTGATGGGGCAAAGCACCATCGAGACGATCAAGGCGTTTGGCCGGTTCAGTTGGCAAGCGTCGCTTCGGGGGCTAATGGTCGGGTCGATCTTCCGGCGGGACGAGCGGTCTTGCCTAATCCCAACAAAGCGGAACGGGCTGCCGCCGCTGCCGGAGACTGCGCCCAAGCACGCGGACGGACAGATTCGCGCCTCGCTCATCCGACGGTTCGCACGGCACGACAAAGAGCGCGGACGGGGAACAAAGGCAAACCCTGATACATTTTACGGCTTTCGCGGCGACATGTGGCAGGCAATGGCGGTCGGCGTGACGTGGCTCGACCGGGAAAAATGGAGGGCGAAATGCGGGCGGAAAGAAAAGACGCGCAAGCGCTGATTGATTGCTCTTTCGCGGCGTATGAGTACAAAATCGAGCAGGAAAGGTACGAGAACCGGAGCGCGAAGGGAAGCGATCTTGACGGGATGCCCAAACAGCGCGGCGCGGTGCGCGGGCTGGAAGCCGGATTGATACAGGATTTGAACGCAAAGGAAAAGCTGCATGAAAAGCATGCGGCTTTTCTGCGCGCTCAGCGGAAAGCGCTGCGGGCGCTTGATAGAATCGTGTTGTATCAGCCTCAGCAGGGCGAATACATCAAGGGGATGCGGGCATTTATCCGGCTGTATTACATCGACGACAGGCCGCTCAAGGCCGCATGCGCAGAGGCGGGAATCCACAAGCGGACGGCGTTTCGGTATAAGTCGGCGATATACAGGGCGGCGAACAGCAAAAGCAAATAAAACAAAAAAGCCCGGACAATTCCGGGCAAAAGAAAGAGCCCATCGGAAAGGGCTCTTTCTTTTTATTTGCTGTGTCTAGCATCATAAAAGTATTTGTCGTCAATCGGGAAACTCCCGTGCGTTATCCACCAGTTTTTGACCGACAGTGGAATAACCTTGCGCTCTCCGTTATCCGGGTACGATAGTTTGACGGTATGGAGGGCGGATATTTGATTCACAGCGTCCGTCAACAAATCGTCAGTGCTTTGCCCCGGCGTTAAATCCCATACAAGTCTAGGGGCGACGATATAACAATATTTTCCGCTTCCGTCCGTCGTTTTGTGCCCTTCGCGGATCAGCGCATTCAGAAAACCGTGAGTGATGCCGAGATCATCCGGAATATCGACGGCCAAACAAAAACTAATGATGTCACGATAATGCGGTTCGTGGTCATCAAGAGCCGGGTTTTCTTCGTATCGGGGAGGGGAAATCGTTATTGCGTATTTGTCAGGTAAGGGAGGCGGAGCGAAATTGTCTGTTCGATGCGGTGCATAAGAGGACAGTTCCACAATAAATTCGTGTTCCATATTATCAATCCTTTCTTTTGTCTTTGATGGTGTTCTTTTTTTCTTCCCAGATGTCCCAGGCGCTCATGGACGCACCCGCAACCATGTTATCAAAATCCGGTTCGCCGTCATCAGTAGCCGTATATACGATCAATGTATAATAATCGTTGTTTTCGTCTTTTCCGCTGTCGGTTTCCCACCACATACGCGGGGCAGGTGTTGCGGGGTCAAAATCTGTCCAATACTCGCTGATAAGGCGCGCTTTCGCCCACTCATCATTCATCTGAGATGGTTCGACATCCACCAGATAAGGCAGGGAGAGGTCAACGTCAGTTTCAATCGTTCTGCCAGTCAGCGGGTCTTTTTTGTCTACAGTACATTCAATGTAATATTTCATTTTTTCTCCTTGACAATCTTATTTTTTTGTTTTACAATGATGGTGTCTCGGAAGCGTCGCTCCGAAGACTGCCACGAGGCAATGCCTCGTGTGGATTGAAACATTGATTTATCTAGTGCAAAATCAACTAGGCAAGGGGAAAATCGGGAGAGCGATCTCCCGATTTTCTTTTTTACCAGAACCAATGCGATTGCATTGTCTGGACCAGAGAAGCAGCAGGCTTAAATCCGGAATCTAGGACGGCTTTGTAAAGCGCCGAAACTTCCTCCGGCCTTCCACAATAAAACGTGATCGTCCCCCTCGTCGTGACTTTCACAAATTTACACGCGGCGATAAAGCCGAGCTCCTTACAGATTTCCTCGTAAGACATCTGCTTTTTTTCTCCATTTTGGATCACGTTCAATTTCTTCATGGTGTTTTTTCCTTTCTGCTTTTTGATGGGCTGCGCTTATATTATAGCATCAACGTTACTCGGCGTAAACCAAAATCGAGTTTAGTTCACCGCGAACGTTGCGCATATAGTCGCATGCGCTGTTATACTGGCCAACGAGCCGCGGTAGTTCGGCTGCACATTTTTGATAGTGCGCCGCCTGATCGCGGTAGTAGGCCAAGCGCTCTTCCATCTTTTCGGCGGTCAAGCGCGGGTTTTGCGCGCTGGCTAGCTCAAAATACCAATGCCAGCGGTAGCCGGGAATTTTCTGCCCCTGCTCGTCGAGCTTCTCAATAAGCAGGGTTCGAGGGTGGCCGTTGCTGTAATCCCGGATGTAGTAGGACACAGCGTAACCGGCTCCAACGGCCTTCTGTACGGCCTCGACGCTTCGGCGGTCGAAAATACGACCGACCAGCCCAGAGCGCGTCTTGATGGCCATCAGCAGCCGAAAGCCCTCTTGATGGTGGGCGGCGCGGCGTGAAAACGCAGACAGCGCGCTGTCAACGTCTTCCGCGCTGACGGGGTAGAGGTGATCGGTGTTATAGCTCATCGTCAGCACCTCCAAAGGTTGACATGTGGCTCATTACGGGCACACAGGCCGCCAAGATGGCGGTGGTCACGGAAAAGAGAAACCAAAACATGCAAGTTACTCCCTTCTGAGCGTCCCATAGCGGTGGGCGAATTCGGCGGCGTTGAGCGTCTCCAGCTCTTGTAATGTTGTGTCTGATAGCGTCAGATGATCCTTGTGTATGTTGAGCGCGTCAAGCTCCTTTGCGGCAGCTGTGGATAACCGATTACCGTGCAGTTTTTTGATTAGGTCGATTAGCATGCCGTAAACGTCGGCACTGCATGCGCAACCGTGGGACATACGACCACCCCAAACGTCGCCGCTGAATAGATAATCCATTTTGACAATACGCTCGCTAGACGCTATTAGGTAATACGGCTTGATGATAGCCCATTCTTCTGGCTTTTCGGCGCGGAGAAAAAAATACCGAGGGTTGTTGTTTCTGTAAACCGTTGTAATCGTCATTGAAATAGCCTCCTTCTTTTAGCCTCTTTACGGGGCTTTGTAGAGCGTCCGCAGGTCGGGCGCGCTGAAAACCTCGCTTTACTGCGCGATGGCGTAACGGTATGCACCGGTCACGCGCTCGCTGCCGTACTTGGCGCGGATGTCGTCGATGTCCGTCTTGCGGCGGCTGTGGCGGCAGGCGTACTCTTCAGCGCGCCAATACCACATCTTTTTTTTGCTCGCCCACTTATAACCGGCGGCCTTGAGCGCGTCGCGGTGCTTGTAGGTGTCTCCGCTGACCCACAGCCACGCCCCGCACAACTCGATTTCAATGCCGTCAAGATGGATGATCTTATAGACGGCTTCGCGGTAGGCGGTCGCCATGTCGGCAGCGTCTCGCGCCTGTTCGGCGGTCGCTTCCGTGCGCCCATCCGGGGCAACATGAGAGAGGCGCGCGGCCATCATATCATACTCTGCGTTAATGGCCTTCATGGTCTCGTCGCCCAGCTCCGGGTGTAGGTCGGGATGGTACTGCTTCGCCAGTTCGCGGTAGCGGGCTTTCAGCGCTTGCAGATCGGCGCAGCCGGTAAAATAATTTGTTCTCATTGTGATAGCCTCCTCTGTCAAAGTGTGATCTGTTCTGCGCGCATCGCGTCGCGCAGATTCTCTCTCATCGTGTGCCGCCAGTCCTCAGCCCAGCAACACACGGCGTTTTGCACCCAGTACGGGACGCCCAGCCGATCTAGCGCGTCAAAGATGGCGCGGATGGTGGTATCGGTGCGGTGATCCTCGTGCTCGTCCAGTTCGCCACGCTCGCGGCTCCATGCCCTATCTGATACCCAGTAGGCCAGCCCCTCCAATTCGTCGCGCTGTTCGCGCGTTGCGGTGAAAGTCATCATGGTTTAATCCCCCTTATCGTTGTGTGTCGTCTGCCATCATCAGCGCCGGGCGGCGATTCCCGGCGGACGCGCGCCCCGAAGGGGGCGGCGTTTCGGCTTACTCGGTTTTCTTGTCCTCTTCTGCGTGGCGCTCGATGTAGCGCACCGCGCAGTCATAGAGGTAAGAGCAGCGCCAGCCCTCCGGCGTGTGGAGGGGGCAGGTGTCGCACGAGCTGCAACGCTCGTAGGCGGCGATGATGGCGCGGGCTTGCTCGAGATCGCGGATGTAGTAGCTAGACATATGATCCTCGCTTTCTGCCGCTCTTGCGGCCTGTCGTGGATTGTGCTATAATGAAGGTGGATGGCGGCGGCAATCTCACCGCCAACCACTTAGGTACTTTGGCACTTGTACCGGCGCTTTAACGGGGCGGCCGGTACTTTTTTATTGCCTGTTGATGATTTCCTGCAACCGCTTACGGAACTCTTCAAGGGTTTCGCACTCGCTGGCAAGGATCAGCAACCGTAACCGCTCGGCGGTTCGCGCTTCCTCAACAAGCAATTCGCTTGCGCTTGGCGTTCTCATGTCCTCCCCTCCTTTGATACGCCTTTCGGTGGATTGCTTCAAGGGCTTTCGCTCTTGATGGCTACAGTATAAACGTAGACGTTTATTTGCGCAATACCGGAATACTGAGCGAAAATAACAGTCTACGTTTATGCGAAAGTTGTGCAACATGTACAAGTTGACGTTTAGAACTGAATGTGATATCATATGATTGTGAAAGGGGGACGATCTCATGCCATGCACGGAAGCACAAAAAAGGAGCAACATTGCATACAATCGGAGACAAGATAGCATCACGATCAGACCGTCAAAGGACGACGGCGCGCAGATACGCGCGGCAGCTGCGGCGGCTGGTCAGCCGGTGCAAGTCTACATTAAGCAGGCCTGCTTTGAACGCATGCGGCGCGACGGCTTCACCCCGCCAGATGACGCAGACCAGACCGACACATGACACATTCACCCCGGCGGGGCTTGCCCTCGTCGGGGCTTTTTTGCGCTCGCATGCGGGGAGTGGATCAGAAGTGAAGCTGCTGCTGCGGGTCTGTCACTCCTGTCATGGTGTGTCACTTGCGCCACGCTTGACAACATGATATTGTATAATCGTCCTCGGACGCGGGACGAGGTCCGCGGACTTCGTCGCCGCGGCCTACGGGCGATTATACGTAATTGTGATCTTTTCGGCGGCTGTACGTGTTGCACGTGCGGCCGTCTTACCATATAAGCGCCTATTCACGGCGACGTGCTGACGTGCTCACATTTGGCGTGGGCTGGGCTGGATCGCGAGACCGGCTGACGATCTGACGGACGCAGGCAGACGGGCGGACGCTGCGCGGGGAGACGGATGCAGGGACGCAGGGGACGCAGGTGGAGGCTTCACCGCGCGCCGATCTGGGCGGGGGCTGGGGGGGGCTGCTCCTATCAGACGAGGCCGACCGGACGACGACCAGCGCAGACCGGCGGGCGAACTCTCCATTATATGGTAGAGACTGCGCCGGGATGCTGGGCAATTATGCCGCAGATTATGCCGCGTCGGAGCTGTTCACGCCGGAAAAGTCAGCATTATATAGGATAGTTTCCCGATGGATAGCGGGTTACTAGCCCGCCACCGCGCAGGGCGTACACCAGCGCACCACACGCACGCGGCGCAGGACGCGAAATTTGAAAGCAGATTCGCGGAGAGGCCACCCCTAACCCCGAATTGACCACCTGCGCGCGGGCTTTACCCGCGATATCATATGCCTCCCCGACCGGCGGGCGTACCCCTACCGGGGCAAACCGAAAGGAAAATCGGGAACAGAGAAAAAGCCAAACCAACATTTCCAGAGCGAAAGCGCGCTTTGGAAATTTTTTTATACTCATGGGCAAGGATGAAAAAAGGAGGAATGCAAACATGAGCAAGAAAGCGAGAACGCCGCCGAAGAACCAGAAGGTGATGCCGGAGCAGCGCAGAGAGGTTGTGCGCCGGTATGTAGAAGACTATGAATCCGTTGCTGATCTGGCGGAGGAATACGGCGTCAGCACAATGACGATTCGACGGATTCTGTGCGAGGCGGAGAACGCGGACAAGATCAAGGCGCTCAAGGAAGCGCGGCTTGCGCAGGCGCAGCTTCGAATTTTGGAACAGGTGCCGATTGCACTTGACCGCAACGAAGAGATACTGGAAACAAATTATGATCCGGCTTTCCAGTATCTTTGGCAGAACGCGATTCGGGACACGCTCGACAGGGCGGGCATCAAAGCGCCGAAGGAAGAGGAGCGGGATATCAACATCACGTTTACGGGCGGCGGTTTCGATGTGAACATGCCGGAGGATGACGGCGAATGAGCCAGATTGCGTTTGACTATGTGCCGACGAAGAAGCAGCGGATGTTTCACGCGAGCCGGAGCGGAGAGGTGCTATACGGCGGCGCGGCTGGCGGCGGAAAGAGCTACGCGATCTGCTGGGATGCGTTTGTCCGCTGCCTGAAATATCCGGGGACGAACGCATACTTATTCCGTCGGACGTTTCCGGAGCTGGAACAGACGCTCATCAAGACCATGCGCTCGATTGTGCCGGAATCGCTGGGGCAGTATTACGCGGGCGCGCATGAGATGCGGTTCGTCAACGGAAGCACGGCGCGGTTTTGCCACCTGAGCGACGAGGGCGACACGATCAAGTATCAGGGCGCTGAAATCCAGTGGTTGTACTTTGACGAGCTGACGCACTTTTCGGAAGGCATGTACAACTACATCAAGACGAGATTGCGCGCGCCGAAGCGGCTGGGCGTTCATCCCTGCGTACGGTGCGCGAGCAACCCCGGCGGTCCCGGTCACGGCTGGGTCAAGGCGCGATTCGTCGATTCAACGGATGTGGGAACGCACACGGTCGTCAAGAACACGGAGATCATGGGTCAGGACGGGAAGATGAAAACCAAGAAGTCGGTCTGCGAATACATCCCGGCGACGGTTTACGATAACCCGCACATCGACGAGATGTATATCGTCGAGCTTCAGAACAAGCCTTCCAAGCTGCGTGACGCGCTGCTCTACGGAAAGTGGGATGCGTTCGAGGGGCAGGCGTTCCCCGAGTTCACCAACGACCCGGCGCATTACGCGGACGGAAAGAATACGCATGTCATTGACCCGTTTGACATTCCGCTGAACTGGACGCGGTACGTCAGCTTTGACCACGGTTTTTCAAGGCCGTTTTCGCTGGGCGCGTGGGCGGTTGACCCGGACGGGCGGGTTTACCGCTACAAGGAGCTGTACGGCTGCAAGGCGGGCGAGGCGAACGTCGGCCTGATGATTACGCCGGGCGAAATCGCGGCCAGAATGGCGGACTGGCTCGAACCGGAGTTCAAAGAGGGAATCCACATCACGGGCATTGCCGACCCGGCCATCTGGGACGAGAGCCGAGGGACGAGCGTGGAAGAACAGATTCGCAAGGTCTTCAACGGCGTAATCTTCCGCAAGGGCGACAATACGCGCATGCCGGGCAAGATGCAGCTTCACGAGCGGCTGCGCTTTGGCGAGGACGGCAGGCCGATGATGTATGTGTTCAGCACATGCAAGGATTTCATCCGCACGATTCCGACGCTGTGCTATGACGAGCACAAGGTTGAGGACATCGACACGGCGGGCGAGGATCACATTTACGACGAAACGCGGTATTTCCTGATGTCTAGGCCGATTGCGCCCAGATTGCTGAAACCGGTCAAGAAGAAGCCGGCATGGAACCCGCTGGATTAAGGAGGACGCATGAATAAGAGAAAGAGAGATTCCCCGCCGGGCGATATTCGGCAGAGCGCGCCGCGCGACGCGGGCGAACAGCCGCTTGACGAGCAGCAAAAGGCGCTCGTTTCCCGCGCATACAGCCTGTTTTCCGAGTTTGTAGACGATCTGCGGGACGATCACTATGAGATGCGCGACGCGCGGGCAATGCGCGCCCTGCGGCAGAACGAACGCAGCGCCACGTCGCCGCCGTCCAACACGCTCAATAGCTGTATCGACAACGTAATCGCAGACCAGATCGACAACATGCCGGAGGCGCTCATGCTGCCGGAGCGCGAGGACACGGCCAACAGCGCGGAGGAAATGAGCGATGTGGTCAGCTTTGTGCTCTATCAGTCGGCATGGCCGGAAGCATACCAGACGATCATCGAGGACGCGGCGGTTACGGGCACGGGCATTGCACAGGTGTTTTGGGACGACGACGCGGACGACGGGAACGGCATGGTTTCCGTGCTTGCGTGGCATCCCGAGGACTTCTATCCCGACCCGACGCAGGAGAACATTCAGGACGGGCGCGCCTGTTTCAAGGTGACACATACCACGGTCGCATGGGTGGAGGAACACTACCCGCATGCGCGCGGGTATGTGCACGGCGATCATGTGGACGACGCACAGGAAATCGCGACACAGGACGTTGTGGACGGCGACAGCCGGACGATGCTCATTGAATTCTGGTACAAGCGGTACGACGCAAAGGCGCGAAAGAACCGCGTACACATGGCGCAGATGGCCGGACACGCGCTGCTGTACAGTACGGAATTGTGCTTCGGCGGCGTGAAGGAAGGCGATTACCCGGAGGGCGTATACGCGCACGGGGAATATCCGTTTGTTCTCTACAAGTATCGGTCGGTATGGCGCAGGCCGTTCGGCACAGGGCTTGTGCATGATTACATCGACACGCAGACGGCGATTGACCGGATGCTCAAATACATCGACGACAACGCGCGCGCAAGCAGCGTACAGCGCATCTTTGTACGCAAGGGCAGCGGCGTGAACCCCGACGACGTGGCCGACATGCGCAAGACGATCATCGAGTGGGAAGGCAGCGACGTTCGCGAGGCTATGCAGGTTGTGCAAGCGAACCCCATCAACAATCAGGTGTACACAACGCTTGAATATCTGGTGGACAGTATGAAGCAGGACTGCGGACAGAACCAGTTCTCACGCGGCGAGGGCGGCCTTGGCGTGACGGCTGCGGCGGCCATTCAGGCTTTGCAGGAAGCAGGCGGCAAAACGACGCGCTGGCACACCGAGCGGTTCAAGAACGCCTTCCGCCGGATGGTCGAACAGATTCTATGGGTGCTGAGCGACTATCTGGACGCGGACAGGAAAGTGCGCATCGTCGGCGGCTGGGATTCCAGCGGGAACATGAAGGACAGGATTGTTGAACTGATCGCCCCGACGCGCGAGGGCGGGAAGCTGCCAAAGCCTGCCTACACGGTGCGCGTTCAGGTGCAGAAAAATAACCCGCTGCAAATTCAGGCGGACAACGAGTTCCTGATGCAGGTGGCGCAGATTTGCGGGCAGGCCGGTCAGGCGCTTCCGCCGGAATCGGTAATTAGCCTGATGGAGGGCTACCGCACGAAGAGCAGCGTACTCAAGATGGTCAAAAATAACAGCCAGCAGCAGGCCATGATCGAGCAGATGCAGGCGCAGATCGAAGCGCTGACGGCGCAGAATCAGGGCATGCAGGCGGTAATCGGCGAATACCGGAAGGCGGACGCAACGCCCGCCGAAATCGAAAAGAAGCGGCAGGGCGTAGATTACAGCGGGCTGCTGCAAAGTGAAGATTCGACGCAGGACAACCCTGCTTGAATGACAACGCGGAAAGGCGCGAAAAGAAAGGATACCGAACATGGATGAGCTTGAAAACGCGGTCGATATGATGATGGGTACTGCGGACGACGCGCAGGAAAGCAACGAGATCAGCTTGGATGACCTCATGGACAACCTGACCGGCGCTTCGGAAACGGAAGAAGAAACGGCTGAACAGACGGGGGACAGCGCCCCGGAAACGCAGGAGCAGAAACCGGACGGGGACAAGGACAAGTTTTCGCGACGGATTGCGTCGGCGCTTGCGAACCAGAGAAAGGGATTCCAGAAAGAACTGGACTTTTCTGCGAAAGTACGCGGCGTATCGGGCGACATGACCGAGGATGAGATTGCCGAAGCGCTCAGAAGCTATCAGGCTAGCAAGATTGCCAAGGGCGACGCGGACATCAGCGAGAAGGCCGCGCGAAAGATTGTCGAAGAGCGGGAAAAGGCGGCGGCCGGACAGGCCGGAAACCGCGAGGCGGAGATCACAAGCGAGCTGAACAGCCTGATTGACGACGGCTGGACGATGGAAGAGCTTCGGGCTTTTTCCGGCGATGAGCAGGTCAAGCAGGATGTGAACAGCGGCATGAGCGTCCGCAAGGCCGCCAAAGCATACTTGCAGCGCGAGGCCGCGCCGAAGGAGACCACGCCGGGCAAGCGGCGCAGCGTACCGACGGCAAAGACGGCGGGCGCGGGCAATGTGCCAGAAGAGAACAAGATTGAGAACATGACAGACGCGGAGTTTGCCCGTTTTTCTGACAGGGCGCAGGAGATGATGATGGAGGGCAAGCGCGTCAGATTTTAAGGAGGACGCTTTATGGCGAACGCATATACCAACACCAACACCAACATGACGACCAGCACCGGCCTTACGCCGGGCATGCAGACCTACTACAACCGCGAGCTGCTGCGGACGTTTGAACCGCATCTGGTTCATCTTCAGTTCGGCGAGAACTACCGCATGCCAATGAACAGCGGTATCACGATGAACATGCGCAAGATGATTCCGGTCGCGGCGAAGACGACGGCGCTTGAGGAAGGCAACCCGGGCGAAGGCAAGATGCTTGCCGAGGTCGCGGTCACGACCACCATTCAGCAGTTCGGCGACTTTGCGCTGTGCAGCGACTGGCTGGACATGGTACACCTCGACGAGAACATCACCCGCCGCGTTCAGCGCTTCGGCGACGCGGGTGCGCGCAGCGTGGACGCGATGGTGCGCGAAGAGCTGGCGACCTGCACCAACGTCATCTACGCGGGCGGCAAGACGGCGCGCGCTCAGCTGACGGCGGCGGACAAGCTGACCAGCAAGGAGCTGCGCAAGGCGGTCAGAACGCTCAAGAAGAACCTTGCGGAGAAGTTCAACGGCTACTATGTCGCCATCGTTGGCCCCGACACCGTGTACGACCTGCAGGAAGACGATGCGTGGGTCAAGGTGAGCGAGTATCAGGACAAGGAGAACATCTACACGGGCGAGGTTGGCCGCCTGTTCGGCATCCGCTTTGTGGAGAGCACCGAGGCAAAAATCTTTGAGGGCGCGGGCGCGAGCGGCGCGGACGTGGCGAGCGTCATTGTGCTTGGCCGCTATGCCTACGGCCTGACGAGCCTCAAGGGCAACAAGCCGCGCGTCGTTGTCAAGACTGCGGGCAGCGCGGGCACGGCTGACCCGCTCGACCAGATTTCTTCGATCGGCTGGAAGCTGGACGGTTTCGCGGCGAAGCTGCTGCAGCCGGAATTCGCGGTTCGCATCGAGTGCGGATTTACCGCCTAATGACCGGCGGGGGTGTGAGGACACTCCCGCCTTTTTCTTTTAGATAGAAAGGAGAACAAACATGGAAAATCTCAATACCATTACGACGATGAAGATGGCAAGCTCCGCGCTCCAGGACAAGCTCGAGGCAACGAAGACGAACATCAAGAAGATGATGGCGCAGGCGGGCGTTGAAACCTACAAGACGGTCAAGGTGAACATTCCGAAGATTCCGGGCGAAGGCGACGACGTGCAGTTTGTCGGCCTGAACGGCGTGAATTTCCATTTTATGAAGGGCACGACGATTGACATGCCCGAACCGCTGTACAACCTGTTGCGCGACTGCGGCAAGATTTAAGGAGGGATAGCCCATGACGCTAAGCCAAATCATCGCGCACGCGCTTCGTCAACTGGACGAGGACGCGGAGGACGTGAGCGAATACGAAGAGAGTTTCAAGGTATACGCGAACATGGGCTATGATATCGCGGTTCGCGAGTACCTGAAACCGCGCCGGATTTTTTATACGGATGTGGACGAGGAAGGGAACGCGCCTGTTCCGGGCATGCTGGCCACGCGCGTGGTGGAGCTGCGGGACGAATACGGCTACGACGTGGGCTACGACCTTGACCCGGATGGGCGCGGGCTGCACATCTGGCGGGACGATCTGACGGGAAAGACGCTGCGCGCCGTATGCGAGGTGGCGTTTTACCCGATGGAGGACGGGGACGACGAGCCGCAAATCCCGGAATATGCGCACGCGGCGCTTGCGGACTACATCTGTTACCGCCACCTGTCCAGCGGGAATCTGGCCAAGCAGAGCCGGGCGCAGTTCTACCAGAACAGCTTCTATCAGACGATGCAGCGGATCAGGCCGCAGGGCATGGGCAGCGTGACGCGGTTTGAGCATCTATACGAGGTCACGGACGCGAGGTATCGCAGATGAGCATTTCAGACAGCGACTATCAGGGGCGGTTCACAATCCCCACGCCGAAGGGCGTATATCAGGCGGCGGGAGACACGAACATCAACACCGACTACGCCTACCTTGCGCAGAACATCCGCACGGAGCGCGGGCTTTTGGCTTCGAGCTACGGCACGAGCCGCGCGTTTCCGGCGCTGGGCGCGCAGATTGAGACGCTGGCGCGGTTCTATCGGCGAACGAGACCGGACGACGCGGACGTATACGTTGCGGCGGCGGGCGGCGCGATTTACACCTACACGATGGGCACGGAAGGCTGGGTGAAGCGCTCGGAGGGGTACAAGAGCGACGTGTGGTCTTCCGTCACCTACGAGACGACGGAGGGCGGGGCGACGGTGGATATCCTGATCCTCTCCAACGCGAAGGACGGCATGATCGCGGTATACGGAAGCGACCTTCGGGTGGAAAAGAAGGCGCTGACGATTGGCGACGCATACGCCGAGGTGAAGTTCGCGACGCTGGGACGGCACGCGGAGCGCATCTGGGGAACGGGCGCGGAAGGATATCCGGACAGCATCTTTTATTCGCGGCCATACGACCCGTTCAACTGGACGGGGGTGCCGGAAACGCCGGAGCTGGGCGGCGGCGTGATTAACCAGCCGACATGGGACGGCGACAAGTTTATCGCGCTGGAACCCTTCGGCGGGTATCTGCTGGCGGTGAAGGAGCAGACGATCTTCGAAATTCGCGGCACCGACCCGAGCAGCTTCACGATCACGGAGGCCTACGGCACGGATGGCCCCGTCGAAGAGCGGAGCATCTGCACGGACAGGACGAGCATGCTGTACCTGTCGCAGAACGGAATCGGCCTGTACGACGGAAACACGCTGCGGCTGCTCAGCCGGGACGCGCTGTATGAAACGATGCGGATGCGCATGGAGGGGATGGACAGCGCGGCGAGAGCCTGCGTGTGCAACCACATCTACTATCTGGCGATGTGCATCAAGGAAAGCGAGAGCGACGTTCTGAGCGAAAACAACACGGTGCTCGAATACGACACGGAGCGCGGGACGTTCATGGTTCGAAAGGGCATGCGCGTCAAGGACTTCTTTTCCGTCGGCGGGACGGTGTACTTCACGCAGGCGGACGAGCCGTTTGAGGTGCTGCGCTACGGCGACCCGGAGAGCGGCGGCTATCTGGGCGCGCCGATGGAATGCCTGTGGGAAACGCCGTGGCTCGATCTGGGTAAGGCCTACATGAAGCGCGACTTCGTGCTGCGGTTTACCGCCGACGCGGACGAGAACGACGTGCCGGTTGAAATGACGATCAAGACCGAGCGCAGGGAAAAGACGCGGGTGGTTCTGCTGCAAAGGCAGAGGAAGGACTACCGGGTGAAGATTCAGGTGAGCGGCGTTCGGATGAAGCTGAGAATCAGAAGCCACGCGAAGGCGGCGGGCTGGCGGATTTACGGCGGGGTGCAGGCGGAGTATTCGCTTGACGAGGTGTGAGCATGGCATTTAAGCAACCGAGAGTTCCGCAGGAGACGGGCGGGACGCTTGCGGCATACGTTCGAAACCTGACGATGTTCCTGCGCGATTTCTGTATGGCGAGCTGGAACGCGGACAGGCTCAAGGACGCGGAGATCGAGAAGATCAAAAAGCGGTTAGACGCGCTGGAAGGGAAGTGAGAACATGGCGAAAAGAACGACGACGGAGACGTTTCAATCCTCGACGACAAACAGCAGAGAGCACAGTCAGAGCCAGAGCCAAAGCCAGAGCCAGAGCACGACAAAGAAGCTGCTGGACAGCGAATTGCTGAACCAGATTCTCGGCGGGCTGGCCGGGAATATGACGGACAAGGAGATTGCGGCGTTTGCGGAAAACCTGCTGCGGCCGCAGCTCAACGCGGGGATTGAGGCCAGCCGGCAGAATTTTGAAACAACGAAGCTGAGCAAGGAGCAGGAGATCGCGAACCTCGCGGCCAACCTGACGCGCGCCATCGACGAGCAAAACAGCGCCTACCGCCAGAGCAAGGCGAACGTGGAGACGGCGGCGCTGAACCGCGGCATGGGCAGGAGCAGCTACACGCTGCAAACGCTCGCCAACCAGGGCGACGCGCTGGCGAAGGCTGTACGGGAGCTGACGGACGAGAACGCGCGCAAGACTGGGCAGATTCAAGACCAGATCACGCAGGCGGCGAAACAGAACAGCCAGACGCAGGGACGGCTGAACACGGACTTTGCCAGCCAGTTGGCGGCGAAGGTGCAGGAGCTGAAGGACACGCAGCGCCGGGAGTACAACAGCAACTACCTGACGGCCATTTCCGCCGCGATGGGACAGCAGACGACCGGCACCCAGCAGACGACCGGAACGACCGACACGACGGGCACGACCGACACGACGAGCCACACGACGAGCACGACGGGTTCAGGAAGTTCGGGGAGCCGGTCGGGGAGCAAGAAGACCTATAATCAGACGCGATAAGTGGGAGGAACAATATGGCAAGGCTTGGACTTGGAAGAAAAAAGGAAGAAGAGCAAAAGGAACAGCAATCCGCGCAGGCGGGCAGAGACGCGATTGCAGAAGGACGAGAATACGCGAAGAACGCATCTGCGGCGAAGCAGGCGACAAAGTTCAGCGTTGTATCGGAACATCCGACCGACCCGTTCAAGCAGACGGCAGAAAAGACGGACGCGCAGATTGTTTCGGACTATGATGCGGAAATGGCGGCGCGGGACGGCATGACCGCCGGGAACAAGAAACAATATACGGGGTTCAATAAGATTTCTGTTGACTTTTCTTCCATAAAAGACAACGATCAAGCCGCCTATTTTGCCTCCACGCTCGATGATGAAAAAACGCGGAAAGAATTTCTCGAAGACTGGGCAAAGTACAGCAAGCAGAGCAGCGAAACGGTGTTTTCCGGCGCGGAGGATTTGCTCGGCACTCGTCTTTTTGCGTCGCCTGTCAGCGAAACGGGGAAGAACAAGGCGACTTCTGCGGCGGCCATGCAGGTATTGTCTTCCGGATTGATGATGGACGCGGACGGAAACGACGTTGATCTGAATGGCGCGAGCCTGCCGATGGTCATTCAGAGCATCCGAACAGACCCGGACAGTAAGAGCCGAAAGGAAAAGACGAAGGCGCTGTATGAGCTGACGCAAACGCCGGGAAACCGTTTCTACGGCATGACGTTTGATGAAGACTTGGCCAACACGTTTTTGACCGGCGCGGACTGGGATGACAATGCATACAGTTCTAACGTAAAAACATATCAGTCTGCCTTTTATACCGGAAGCGGCCATGACGAAGAAAACCTTAAAAAGTATTTGGAGCTGGCCAACGAGATCAGCGGCGGCAGCGTATACGGAGATGCCTATTCGCCGCGACAGCAGCGAAGCATGCGGGCGGCGCTGGACAAGGCGTGGACGGATTCGACAGGGCTTAGAGCGCCGACGGATGATGATATTGCAGCTTGGAGCGATATTGAACAAACGGCAAAGGCGGAAGGGAAAAAAACGAACTCGCTTTCTGCTTTTCTGTTTGGCGACAAGGCGAAGAAGGAAGAAAAGAAGAAGGCGCATGAATCCGAGACGACGGAAACGCAGAAGCCGGTACAGATTGGGGACAGAAGTGACGTTAAGCGCGTGTCTCTGACAGCATCGACCGCGCCGGGAATTGTTTTTTCGGAAGAAGAAAAGCAGGACGAGCCGAAGCAGACAGAAGAAAAACAATGGTTTGGCAAGCAGTATGAGAAGGAACAAGCGGAAGTTGTCGCGCCTGCGGCGCAGAGGGAAAGCGTATCCACCCCCGGCGAGGCGATGACGCTGTATCTCAAAGGCGAACCGCTGACGGCGGAAGAAAATGAAATGCTTACGCCTTATCTGGAAAGCAACGCGGGGCGCATGCTGCTCAACCGAAGGGGCGCAGTTTCCTCTTTGGACACGGTTTCTTCGTCGCTTCAAAAAGAAGCGAAAGCGCTGAATATACCTGAAACCATTCCGTCAACCATCGGCAGCACGCTTGAAGGCGTTGTCGATGTGCTCAGAAACGGGATGCTCGACGACGAAACCGCAGGAATGGGATATTTGGCGCTGATTCAGGTGATGCAGGACGCGGACGCATGGATTGAAAGCGGAGCTGTCAGCATACCGGCAGGAAAGAACCCATACAACGTCTATATCAGCACACATGACGAAGCAAATTCCGTCGTGCAGAGCATCAAGGACGCGCAGAGAACGGCGATCCGTCGACAGCAGAACGAAGTCAATGCGCAGAAGCAGGCGGCAGAAGAAGCCTATACAGAGAGTGTGCAGCGTGTCGTAGCCGGAACGCCGACCGAAGAGGACTTGCAGCGCGTTTCAGAAGCAAAGCTATACGGAAGCAGTAACAAGCGGGCGGACACGACGTTTCGACAGCTCCAAACCAAATTGAACACGGCCTACTTTCAGGAAGAGGGCGGATATTGGGAAAGAGAAAGCGCGGCCTCGATTGAGGGCGTGGAAGGCGACAACAGAAGCCTTTTCAGGCGCGAGGTCGTATACAAAGCCAACGAGCTTTTGGGCGAATATGCGGATGCGGCCAATGGGCTTGGCATGACGACGCAGGAATACCTTGAAAAATGCGGCGTGTCAGACCTTGACCAGCTTTGCGACATGGCATATAACCGCATGGTTCGTCAGGGAAATGAATTTCTAAATAACCCGGTCGCGCAGGAAGGACTTAAAGAGGATGATTCATCGACCATCGGCTTCCTTCCGGCGGTGGGCGCTGGTGTTGGCGGCGGCGCTGTTGCCTACGTGGACAGCTTCGCAAGCGCTGCGTACAACTTGGTAGACGCTGCAACCTACGAGGCCAACCGAAACGATATTATGAGCCAATACAACGGCGAATATGGGATAAACGGACGAGCGATCTATCGGGAACAGCTTTCTCAATATGCCAACAGCGGGCTTTTGAGCGAAGAACAGAGCGCCGCGCTCATCCTTGATATCTCGCGCGCCAAAGACATTTACGACATCGGGTACAAAATTGATGCTGGGTGGCTCGGAAACGGCTATCGCTCTTTCCTCGGAGCACTGGACAACATCCAGCAGAGCGCGCAGGATTTTGCATCGCTGGGCAATTCGTTTGAACAAAACGTTTTCAATTACTCGTGGAGCGCCGGTTACAGTGCGGCAGGCATGGCGACGGCGGGCGCTGCCGGTGCGCTGGGCGCTGGAGGCCTTGCGTCTTCCGCTATTGCTTACGGAACGACGACGTGGAATGAAAGCTACGAGGAATCGCTAAAAAATGGTTTGAGCAAGCAGGTGTCCGCTGCGCTTGCAGTCGGTCCCGCTGTGATCAGCACGGTCGTCAACAAAGGAGAGGCCGCCAAAGAGGGCGCATTGTACGGCGGTCGAAGCCTGCTTGAAATTGAACTGGCCAACATGGACGCAGGGAAGGCCGCGACCTTCTGGGGGAAGGCGAAGCTCTACGCGAAGGACATGGCCAGAACCGCCATCGGCGAGGGTAAGGAAGAAGTTGCGGAAAATGTTCTGACGGACATTTACAATTCGGCGATGTACCCTGTCGCACAGAAGATCGAAAGCGGACAAAAACCGCAGTTTTCCGATGTTCTCAGCGGTCTGTCCAGCCTTGATCCGGCGCAGATGCTTTCCGACGGCGCGAACAGTTTTGTCGGCGGCGCTGCGGGCAGCGTCATTTTCAGCCTGTCCGGTTATCTCGGTTTAGCCATTCGCCGGAAAATGCCGGGTTATACGCCGCCGTGTATCACGATGAGCGAAAAAATGCTGAACGGCGAAGCAGACGTTACGCCGGAGAACATCGCCAAGGTGACGGAAAGCCTTGCGCAGGAACTTGAAAAGCCGGAGGTGGCGCAGGCTGTCAACGATGCAGCCAGACAGGCGCAGGACGCGCAGAACACCGTCGCTGCGGCCATGTCTGGAACGGGCGCGCAGCAGTTTGAGGAAGGCAATAGACAGGCGCGCATGCAGCAGGAAGCGCAGGCTAAGTCGGATGCGGCGCAGAAAGCGGCGAATGAAGCCAGAACGCAGTTTGAAGAATTTTCGGATGCTGTTATCGCTGGTGATCTTGACAAGGTGAAGGAGATGCAGGCGGCGCGCGTTCGCATGGGCGAAAACCAAAAGACGGCGAATGAATATGCGGAAGCGGCGGCAAAGCATAAGCAAGCGGCGCAGGAAGCCTATAACAAGGGATTGGACGAGGCGAGAACGCGCGGCGCACAGATTAGCCGGGAACAGAACGCACAGACAGTCGAAAACTGGATGGAAGAGATGCAGACAATGGCAAAAATTGCTGACATTGACGCTGAAATCGCGCAAATGCAGTCCAGTTATACCGAAGCCGAAACGCAGGGATATGACGAAGATGTGAGAAATGCGATAGACGATCAGTTACATGATCTTCGGATGGAACGCATTAAGATTGCCAGACCGGGGTTGGAAGAAGCGATTGAAACGAAGGAACGGATTCAAAAAGCGCTTTCTGAACACGAGAGCCTTGGCCTTGACGAAGAAACTACACAAGCGCTTTCCAGACAGTTAAACCTTGCAGAGGCTAAAGAGCGAATCTATACGCAGAGTAAAAGCGACTGGGCGCTCGAAGAAAGCCTGTATGGAGAAGATTCTTCTAAAACGGTGAAAACGAACGCGGTTTCGCATACAAGTCAGAACTATATCAATCCAGATGCGGAAATTCAGCTTGTAGGAGAAAAAGTATCGGAGCGAACGTCAATCGAGCCGGAAGAACGTCCGGTCTCAGAAAAAGAGCGACCGGGCAAAGTGGTTGTGGACACAACATTTGAGGAACAATATGCGCCTGAAATCAAACAGGTTGACGTAATTGTTAAAGCCGGGCGTGAAGCATCAGAAATCGCGCAGGCATTAAAGGCCGGAAATCCTGTCAGTCAAAAGCAGATCGAACAGGTTGAAGCCAACATGAATCAGGCTCTTGAGAATCTTAGTGGCGACGCTGTTAATGTATTTGCTTCTGAAATCGAAGAAGCTATGACCGGATTGGGGAATATGGAGGTAGAACTTGATTCCGCCAAAAAACGAGATCAGGAAAATGCGCAGGCGGATATGAACCGATATATGGCAGAAACGGCGAAAAAAGAGAATGCTCGGATGCTGTATGAGGCATTAACGCCCGTTTCTGATGATTTACGTTCCAGAAAAATCTATGTCAATCCATCCCAAGAAGCTGATATTTTGAGCATGACCGGGTTCAGAACGCTGCAACAGGTCAATCGTGCATACTCAATCAATCTGACAAGACAGATGAAGGGTGCTACTCCGCTTGACGGACAGTTTTATGTTGAAATCGCAAATCAAAGCGGCGGATACATGAACGAAGCAAGCCTTCATCCGGAAGAAGACCTGATTCGCGCCATGATGGAACGCAGAGACGCATACCGCAGCATGAGACGACCGGTGGAGAAACCGAAAGACAGAGCACAGGTCAGGCGCGCCGCAAAGGGCGTAATGGACGGAAATGTCGGTGCGGAAAACACCTCAGCCCCGAAGAATGGAAAGCAGACTTACCGAGGAATTGAGGTTCAGGAGACGACGGGTAAGGCGGATAAAGGCGCAAACGTTGTCAAGGCGACAAAGCAACTGGCAAAAGACATCGGCATCGGCTCGACAATCGGCGCCCGAAACATGAGCGAAGCGGGCGGCGCAAACGGATATTACCGCGAGGCGATGCGCTATATGGCGGTAGACCCCATGAGCGCAGGGCGCGCAGATGTCAACATGCACGAAATCGGGCATGCAATCAGCGAACGAACGGGGTTGACCGGAACGCAGGCCATGATCGACAACCTGATTGCAGAGAATCCGGCGTTTGAGAAATCTTATTTGCCGCAGGAACTTGCCGGAGAAGCGATGGCAGAGTTTACGTGGCGCTACATGATAAGCGACGACGCGGCGAAGGATTTTGCGGGCGAAGGCTTTGTGGCGACATTTGAGCAGGCGCTTGAAGATCACGGAATGGCCGAAGCTGTTCAAAAGGCCAAGACGGATATTCGCGGGTATTTGTCGCGCGGCGTTAATGAAAAGATCGGCGCGATGATCGTCAATCGCAGCGACATCCCGAACAACGAAAAATGGGACGAGGCGTTCTTGTATGCGCTGGTGGACAGCACTGCCCCTGCGGAAAAGGCCAACGACATTGTTCGGAAGAACACGGGTGAAAAGGTCGTCAGTTTCGAAAACAACCTGAGAGAAAGCGCATTGCTCCGCAACACGGCAGACAGAAGGGCATACGGCCAGCTTACGCAGAATTTGACGGATGTATCAGGAACGATTATCGGCGATTCGCTTAAAAAAGTTTTTGCAGACAGCGGACTGAAAGGGAAAGATGCTGACCTTTTCTGGAATTGTCAGCTTGCGAAACACAGCCTTTCCAGAGTGAAACAGGGAAAAGCCGTGTTTGATGCGCAAACGCTGCCTGTTGAAGAAATCAGGGCGTATATCACCAAGACGCTGAAAGAACATCCCGAATTTAAGGAAGCGTCTAAAGCGTTTAATCGTTTCCGTCACGACTTCATGCAGGCGTGGATGGTAGACACTGGGTACATGAAGCAATGGCAGCTTGACGCATTTGAAGCCATGTATCCGGATTATGTACCGACGTATCGCGTCAAGGACAATCCACAAGTCGGAAGAAACAAAAACGGCGGCGGAAGCACATTCACCATTCAAACGGCAAAGGGAAGCACGGAACAGATCATTCATCCGTTTGACAGCTTTTCGGAAATGGTACAGCGGATTGTTCGAATGAACATGAACAACCAGACGAACCTGATGTTTGACAGGCTCTATCACGAGTTTGACGGGTTCGGCGTGCTCGGAAGAATCATCGAGCAGACAGAGTCGGAGTACAACGACAACCAGACGAAGAACCTTCAAGAAATATTCAAGGAAAAACTGGAAAAAGTCGATGCGGATTCCGTGGATATCGCTGATGTTCTGTTTGAGATTGATTCGGAGAGGGAAAAGTTTTCCGGGGACGCGAACGAAAACAACGTCATCACTGTGCAGCATCCGGACGGACGGAAAACCTATTACTCGATCACAGACCCGCTTTTCTACAAGATGATGGCCAACGCGACGGACAGCGGAAGCAAGGTTCTTGGTATTATTGGAAAACTCACTCACGCCATGAGTGCGCTGACGACGGGCAGCAACCCTGTATTTGCCATGAGGAACTTCCTTCGAGATTTTCAAAGCAGCGTCAATTACGGCACATGGGCGACGAGCTATGCAGACGCGCTTACCAAATGGATCAAGACATTTGGTGAGGTCTGGAAGGGAGAAAGTGCAGACTATCAAGGCCACTTGGCACAAGGCGGCGGCGGTTGGACGCGCATAGAAACGGGGAACGCCAAAAGCGCGCAGGAATTGCGCGGCATGGTGTTTGACAACGGGAAATGGAGCGACAATTACAGCACGCAGACCTTGAAAGGAAAGGGGAAGTGGGCAGGAAAGAAGCTGTGGGAATTTGCCACGCTGGCACGGCTGAATGAGGTCGTAGAGCAGACGAGCCGATTTGTCGAAGAAAAATATGGAAAGCACGACCTGACGACGGCCAGCGGAAGAGCGGAAGCATTCCGCGCCGGGCAGGAAGTGACGGTTGACTTTGGCAGAAAGGGCGCAAGCGGCGCGGCGCGAGACATCGGAAACATTGTACCGTTCTTCAACGCGAGCTTGCAGGGCGTATACCGGGCAGCGAGGCAGGCCACAAAGCAGGAGAGCGGACAGGCCGCCAAACGGTTTGTCAAGACTGTGTTGAACACGGGCGCGACAGTCGCCTTGGCGAATGCATGGATGCTGCTTGGAATGGATGATGATGACAAAGAGGCGTTTACCTATATGAGCGACGATCTCAAGAGCAAACACCTGTTCATTCCGAACTTTCTTCATTTTGGAGACGCGCCGCTTATCCGAATCCCCATCGAACAAGACCCGGTCGCCTATGCCGTCAATGCCATGATGACGAATGTCATGTGGAAGGGAGAAGCGGACGATTGGCAGATCGACTTTACAACTGCCATGGCAACCATCGCGGATGGACTCTATCCCATCAGCGGGACAATCTTTGACCCTTGGATTGCGACAAAAACGAATAAAAACTGGTATGGTCATCGCATTGTGCCTGCCTATATGGAAAACTGGGATAAATCCACGCAGTACACGGACGAGACGGCTAAAATGTTTGTTACGCTCGGTCGAAACATCGGTGTCAGCCCGATGATGGCGCAATATGTCGCGCAGCAATACACGGGTTTCCTCGGTCAGGTCGTCATCCCGGCTATGAGCGATACGGACACAAGCAATCCGGCGGTTGCGATGCTCAACGCTACGGTCGCCTATGCAAGACAGCAGCTCACCAGTAATCCGCTCAAGAGCAATGATGTAATCAGCCTCGTCTATGACAACAGCAGCTTCTTGACAACAGTTGTCAAGGCAGGAGACAACGGGCGCGAAATGAACATGCTTCGCGGTGATCTGACGGAGAGACAAGCTCAAAAGGCATATGCGGACGCTTACGACATGACCCATAGCGGCGGCGTGTTGTATGAAGCGAAAAAAACGATCAGCGAGGGCTATGAACGCATCAATGCCATCAATGAGCGCGATGATCTGACGGACGAGGAAAAGGTCGAATTGACAGACGGAATCCGTCGGAACATGTGCCGTTTGGCGCTTCGGGCGAATGAAACGTATGCCAAATACGAGCAAGCCTACGTTACCGGGGAAACGATGGGGTCATGGTTGATTAAGCGCGCATACGGCGGAACGACCATTAAAAGGCAGAAATAATGGGGGATATTTATGATCGAGGCCAATTTTGAATCCAGAACGCACAAGAACGCGGCCATTGCCGGGGTTTACCAGTACGACACGGGGCAGCGGCTCAGGATGCGCGGGCTGCCGACCCCGGACGAGCTGGCCGAAATGGACGACTTCCTCGCGGGGGACGTCGTGACGGTGCAGGCGCAATACGGCTACGCGGGGGACAGCCAGACGGAAACGCGCATCGCGTCCTTTGACGCGGAAACGGGCTGCTGGATGGCGGACATCCCGGACGTGTATCTGAAAAGAAGCGGCGCGGTGAAGGTATTCGTCTATGTGAGCTACGGCGCGACGGCGGATGAGACGCGCGCGAAAACCTGTTACGAGGGGAGCTTCACGCCCATCAGCCGCCCCGCGCCGAGCACACAGGTCACGCCCAGCCAAGGAAACGCATGGGACGCGCTGGTGACGGAAATCAACCTGACGCTCTCGAAGATGAACACGGCGATTTCCGAGGCGAACGCGGCGGCAGAGGGCGCGAAGACGCAGGCGGAAGCGGCACAGAAGGCCGGAACGGAAGCGAGCACGGCGGCGCTGTCGGCGAACACGCAGGCACAGCGGCTTGCGAACATGAACATTCAGGCGCAGACGCGGGAATACGGCAGCGGAAGCACGGCGCAGATGGCCGACATCGACGGGAAGCTCGTGCTGACGCTGGGCGTTGAGCGCGGACAGCCGGGCGCGAAGGGGGACAAGGGCGACCCGGGCGACAAAGGCGACCCGGGACCCGTCGGTGCCCGGTTCCAGCTTTCGAACGGGATTCTGTACATTACAACGACGTGAGGTGAACCATGGCGATTACGACGAGCAAGGGAAGCTATCAGGACTACGCCTACACGGGCGGGATGCAGAGCGTCACCATTCCGCATGACGGCATTTACAAATTCGAGGTTTGGGGCGCGGGCGGGTCGAACTCGGCGCTGCATGGCAGCGGCAACTATGGAAACAACTACAACACCAATGGAAAAGGCGGGTACAGCGTGGGCTACAAGCTCTGCAAGAAGGGCGAGGTCTACTACATCTGCGTGGGCGGATGCAACAATCCCTATAACGGCGGCGGAAGAGGAAACGCCGGTTGGGGCGGCGGCGCGACGCACATCGCCACGAAGACGGGCGAGCTGAAAAACCTGTCCGGCAACAAGGCGGCGGTGCTGCTTGTCGCGGGCGGCGGAGGCGGCACAGGGCAGGCCAACGGCGAGGGCGGCAAGGGCGGCGGCTGGTACGGCGGCGGCTATGGCGGAACACAGACTGGACCCGGTTCAGGCGGAAGCGATAAAGGGTCTTTCGGACAAGGTGGACAAGGCGACTGGTATTGGGCGGATGGCGGCTTGGAAACTGGCGCTGGCGGCGGGGGCGGCGGCGGCTGGTACGGCGGAAATGGCGGCAACAGGTATATGGGCGGCGGCGCAGGCGGAGGCGGCGGAAGCGGCTACATCGGCGGGCTGCCCAGCTTCACCAGCGCGGGCGGTACGGTATACAGCCCATCCACAACGGCGGGCGGCGGAAGCGCCGTCAACGCGGACGGTTCGGCGCGGGTGACATTCCTGCGCAAGAACGACGTGCCGGTGATCTTCAACGGTGAGCAAGTGGAGGACGTGGTGCTCAACGGCGTGAAGCTGACGGGGATGATGGTCGATGGAATCCGGCTATACATGAAGAAAAGGAGGGAAAAGCGATGTTTCGCGTGAGCGGAAACCAGATTTCGATTACGGCGGGCGACACGGCGCTGATGGCGATTTGCCCGGACGAAACCGGGTATGTGCCGACGGCAAACGACCGGGCGATTTTCACCGTCAGGGAGAGACCGAAACGGCGCGCGCTGATTGAAAAGACGATTGCGCCGGAAGCGGACGGGCGGTTTGTCGTCTGCTTTGAAAGTGAGGACACGGCGAGGCTGAAACCGCGCGAATATGTCTGGGATGTGCGGCTGGCGATTCAGGCCAACGTGGACGAAAACGGCGAGGTGACGGACGCAGAGCAGGTCATCACGCCCTGTCCGCCGGGAATCCTATTCGTCATGGCGGCGATTGGCGAGCTATCGGGCGCGGCAAACAACGGGTTCGGTCAGCTGGTCAACCAGACGCTGAGGATTCGGTTTGAGAAGCTGATGCAGGGTCCACGCGGCGAGCCGGGGCGCGACGGCGCGAAGGGCGAAAAGGGCGACCCCGGCGCGAAGGGGGACAAGGGCGACCCGGGCGCACCGGGCGCGCGAGGCGAGAAAGGCGAAAAGGGCGACCCCGGCAGGGATGGAAGCCCGGGCGCGACGGGCGCAACGCCAAGGTTTACCGTCACGGCCGTGACGGGCGAGGCCGGGACGGCGGCGAGCGTTACGCAGAGCGGCACGGCAGAAAACCCGATGGTGGAATTTACGATTCCGCAGGGGATGAAGGGCGACACGGGCGCGCAGGGCGAGAAAGGAGAGAAGGGCGACCCGGGAAAAGACGCGCCACAGGAAGTCGTGCGGTATACGGTGCAGACGCTTGATGATGCGCAAAAGGCGCAGGCAAGGGAGAATATCGGGGCGGCAGATGCAGCCCGGCAGAACGTCCTTGTGGGCGACGAGACGGGCAACCCGATTGCCGTTGATGATGCCTTTGCCGCGTCGCTGCGCGGTCTGACCGTGTACGGCAAGAGCACGCAGGACGGCACACCCACGCCGGATGCACCTGTGCCTATTGTGAGCGCTGGTGACGGCGGGAGCATAACGGTTACCTTGAGCGATGGGAACGGCAAAACGCAAACTCTCACTCTGCCCACGCCTAACGGCTTACCCGGTATTCCTGTCACCTCTGGCGGCAACTACACTGACCCGCAGGGACAGCAGTGGGTGTGCGATGAGATTGACTTAGAGAGAGGAGTGAAGGTGCAGAGAATCGCAAGTTTCGTGATTAATGCTAAAAATGCAAATGGTATTTCTGTGACGAACGTGTATACAAACGTTACTGCGGCCACAAGTGCACGTTTGGCAACTCCACAAAAAACGGACAGAAGTGTACGACTCGAAAAATGTGTATTTTGTGAAGTGTTGCCATGGAAAAAAGATGTGTGGGCTAGAGCTGTAAACTCAATAAATTTTGTTGAAGATAATTCTGTTGATTTCGCAATCGAAAACGCTTACTTAGGGCTAAGTGAAGCAAGCAGCGATGATGAACGAAAAACTGCACTGGTGAAATACTTTACAGATAAACCTTGCAAAGTTGTATACAGAATTGCCACCCCCATCGAAACTCCGCTCACCCCTGCTGAAATCGCCGCATACAAAGCGCTGACTACCTACGCGCCCGACACCGTGGTGCAAGCGAGCGACGGCGCAGGGGTAAAGCTGGCATATCAGCGCGATGTGAACATCGCGACCAACTGGAAGCCGACGGTTAATCAATTGAATACCGATGTTGGTCAGCTAAAGAGCAATGTCAATCAGCTAAAGAGTGATGTTAATGCTAAAATCAATCAATCTGATGCACTCACATTAGAGGAAATTCTTGCAAGCACCGATCTAACAAATAAAGTAGCATCCGCGAAAGCTATTAAAACCATTAGAAGCGACATTTCATCATTAAAAACAGGAGGCTTTTACAGCGAACAACAGCACGGAAATACAATGCCTGCCGCATATGGCGGTTTTGTGCGGATACGTGGATGGAGCTGGCCGGGAAGTTATACAGATGACACTTACTATATTGGTATTGATGCGGATGGAGTAACATATTCGGGAACACAGATAAACGGCGCTAAACAAATCACTTGGAAGACGCTATAAATGAGGTGTTGTATGATTAAAATAAAATTTAATGGCTCCGATGAATTATTGGAAGCAGGGTTCACGCGCATTAGCGATCATGTGGTTGAACTGTATGGTGTAACAAAAGCGCCGTCAGGCTTCACGACGTGGCGCATGGACGGCGTGACCCAGCTTGGTGATTTTAGTGATTACACGACCATTTACCGCACTCTTGACAACGCGGTGCAGCTCTCCGATGACGGCAGTGTATACGTCGAACCAAAACCGGGAGAACCGAAGCCAACGCAGGAAGAGCGCATCAAGGCGCTGGAAGATAATCTTGCAAGCTGCGAAGTGGCTTATGCGGAAGGAGTGAATGAGGCATGAGCATGACTGACATTTTCAGGGGTCTTGGACGCTCCGATGCGCTCAAGCTGCGTGAGGAGGCGCACAGCCTGACTGGTACACAGATCATCGACCGGGAACATAGCGCCCCGGCATTTGACCCGACCAAGGATTACAGCACCTATCCTGTCGGCGCTCCTGTAACGGACGAAGGACAGGTATGGCTTCTTATCCAGCCGTACAATGCGGCGAACTACGCAGGAAGACCATCAACGCTCCGTGCGCTTTGGGGTCTTGCGCATACGACCAACCCCGCTAAGGCGAAGCCGTGGGTTGATCCCTACGGCACAAGCGGCATGTACATGGCTGGCGAAGTGTACAAGACAGAGGACGGCATGGTGTATCGCTGTCTGCTGGACAACACCGTGCATGATGTGACCGCATACCCTGACGGTTGGGAGTTAATCAGTTAAAGGAGACCTCGCCGCGCTACATCGGTTCCTGATGGGAGGCATGTGGCATTAGCCGTTTGTACCATCTGCTTATTTTATCTAAGTGCGCTATTGTCAATTAAGAGAGGTGGTCAAAATGATTCAGGCGAGCGCGCTCATCGCGCTATTTAAGCGCATGCTGGACGAACACTGGGCGTATGAGTGGGGCGCAGCTCGTGAGGGCTGCGTAGACTGCTCAGGGGCTTTTGTATGGGCGTACAGACAGCTCGGCGCGAGCATCGAGCACGGCAGCAACTCCATTGCACATCTGCGTGTTGGCGAGTATGTGCCTGTATCGGAGGCAAAGCCGGGATATGCGGTCTTTAAGATGCGAGCATGGCGCGAAAGCGACAGCGGCAACCGATGGTTTGACCAGCAGCCCGGCGATGTCTATCACATTGGCCTGATGGGCGACAACGGAAAAGTGCTCAACGCGCAGAGCACAAAGACGGGCTTTGTGGCGAGCGAGGCGGCAGGCTGGGCGTTTGCCGCGCCGCTCAAGGACGCGATCTACAAGGAGGGCGACGGGAAAGTGTTTGGTAATGCGACGGTGAACATCACTAGCGGATATCTTAATATCCGCGAGGGCGCAAGCACAAGGTCAAAGGTCATTGCCAAAGCCGAGAACGGCGCGCGGGTGAACATCATCCGCGAGGCGGGCGGCACGGGCTGGGTGTTTGGCAAACTGGCAAGCGGCGAGGCCGGGTACATGTCCAGCGAGTATTTGGTCGAGGATGCGCCGGGAAGCGGAGATCAGGACGAGACGGGCGGCGAAACGCCGACCACAACGACCCTGCGCAGAAGCGACGGCGTGTATATCACGCTGAGCGGCGCGTGGGCGCTTGCGGAGGATTGAAAGGAGGATGACCATGAACAACTGGCCGGGAATCTGGGACAAGGTACTTAAGATGATGGCGCTTGCGGGCGGAGCAATCGCGGGCGCAATGGGAGGTTGGGACACGGTGCTGGTCGTGCTGTGCTATATGATGGGCATTGATTACGTTACAGGCTGCGTTTGCGGGATGATGGGCAAAAGCCCGAAGACGGACGGCGGGAAGCTGGACAGCAAGACGGGCTGGCACGGGCTGCTGAAAAAGGCGGTTATGCTGGTCGTGGTCTTTATGGCGGCACAGCTTGACCGCGTGATGCCGGAGGGCACACAGATTTTCCGGGACGCGATGTGCATGTTTTATGTCTCCAACGAGGGGCTGAGCATTGTTGAAAATCTGGCCATCATCGGCGTTCCCTTCCCCGCTTTTGTCAAGAAGGCGCTTGAACAGATCAAACAGCAGAACGACGAGGGCGCGGCTGAACAGGAGAAGTAAAAGTGTGCGGCAAGATCACGTTTACCCCATACACAAAGGAAGAACGGGATGCGCTGATCGAAGCCTGCGGCCTGACGGACAGGCAAAAAGAAGTCTTTGTTACCCGCGCGCAAACGGATAGCCTGATCGCCACCGCGCAGAGACTGCACATCTCGCCGGAGACGGTCAAGCGCGAATCGCGCAGGGTGCAGGATAAGATCAACCGCGTCAGAGCGAGACAGCGACGACAGACAGGATGTTTTGCCGAGGCCGACAAAACATCTGAATGACAGAACCCGGAGGGGAAAAACCTTCCGGGTTCTTTTTTTGTACCCTGAATTGACCTCTACCTGACCCGCGACAACGCCCGAAAACTGCGACAATGGACGCAGAAAGGAGGTGCGTTTTAATGGAATACGCATCTAGGGGAGTAGCCAACACCGGGTTGGGTTTTGGCATTGCGGGTACTGCGCTCGGTCTGCTGGGCGGCGGCAGTGCGCTGCTGAACGGGTGGAATCCGCGTTATGCGGAGGGCTGTTGCAGCGAAAACCACGTTGTCACGAGGTATGAGGCGGAACAGTCTGGGCGCATCGCGCAGCTTGAGGGCGAGCTTGCCAACAAAAACGCCGAAATCTATACAGACAAAAAGTCTCTTGAGCTGTACCAGTATATCGACAACCGCCTGCGCGGTGTTGAAGGTCAGCTTGCGCAGCAGGCGGTGTACAACGCGACCAACAACGGTCTGATCGGCTGCTTGCAGAATCAGGTTGCGGCGCTTCAGGGCATGACGAAGACGGTCATTCCGGACAGTAGCATTTGTCCGCCGCCTATGCCGCGCTATAATTCTTGGACTGCGCCGACGGCTGGCGCAAGCACGGGAGGCTAAAATCATATGGCGACTGTGACCCAGATCGCCGCGGGTGTGGCGCACTTCTATGATGTGGAGGTGCGCCCATCCATTAGCGGCGCGAAAGCGATTCTGTATGGCGTGGCGGTCGGAGTGGCCGCCGCAAAGCCCGAGAACCTGATCGGGAAGTATAAGCCGATTCTCAAAACGCTTGGCGTTATGACGGAGGACGAGAACATCGACGTGGCCGCGCTGGGCGCGGAGATCAAAAACCAGATGAGCAAGAACGGCGGGAACATCAGCTTTAACATCGGTCAAGATGTCTTCCGCTTTAATCAAAGTGATGTAGATCGGCTGATGGACTACATCAACCGCGCATAAGGAGGGCACCATGATTAAACATTTGCTTGCCGTATTGATGGACGGCATCACCGACACACAGATGCTGATTGACTACGCGGACGCTTGCGACGATCAGCCGGGACGCGAACGCTGGTTCAAAGAGCATGCAGAAAAACGTCTCGAAATGCTTCGGCGCGACCGGGACGACGTATTTGATGAACTCGAAATCGAGCGCAAGGCCAAGGACGGGGACGAGATCGCGGCGGCGCTGATGTGTCATATTGACATGTCCATCGAGCGCCTGAATGACGAGGTGCGCAAAGCATAATTTCGTGTCATAATCCGAGGCATAATTTCACTAAAAACAATGATAATTTACTTAAATTTGCTTTAATAAGTTATCAAATTTTTTAGTCGATTTTCCATTGTAATATAAGGAAAAATTAAAGGATTCTAGTTATTGCTAGAATCCTTGTTTTGGTGCGGATAGCGGGTATTTCTCCCATCAGGAAATCGCCTAAAACCCCTTATTTTATTAGATTTCTTGTTCGCTCGAGGCATAATTCGCGGCATAATTATTTGTATTGGCAGGATTGACCGGAGAGAAGGGCGGCGTTGTGCGTGGCGATTGCGTCCGCCACAGCGTCGCGTTTTTTGTCCATGGTATGCTGATAAACACGGTTGAGCATGTCCAGCGTGGCGTGTCCCATGCGCTCTTGGGCGTATTTGGGCGGGACGTTGAGAGCGGCCATGACGGATGCGGCATAGTGCCGGAGATCGTGGAAGCGACCGGGAAGAGCGAGCTTGTCCCGCACGCGCATATAAGCATCTGTAATAACGGTGGGGTTCATGCTGGTAACGGTCTGCGGCGGCTGGTGGCCGAAGTTGCGGACGGCAGAGACGACGAGTGCATCCAGACCGCGAATGACGCGGTTGCCGCTGCGGGATTTCGGGGCTTTGAGGATGTATTTGCCGTGCTCGTCCATCGTGTAGGCTTTGTTGATGGTCACGGTGCCCGCGTCGAAGTCGAAGTCATCCATGGTCAGGGCGGCGATTTCGCCGCGCCGCAAGCCCAGCGTAGCCGCAAGGACGACGGCAACATAGAGGTTGGTGTTGTGGGCGCGGAGGTAGAACAGCGCGCGCTGCACGTCCTCGTCCTGCGGGATAATCATTTCTTTTCGCTCGGCATCGGGCAGAACTAGTTTTCGCATCGGCGGTTCAACGTCTGCGTGCTTCATGGCGGCGGAGAGCAAGCCCAATTTATTGCGGACGGTCTTCGGGGTTGCGCCGGACTGCACCCAGCTATTGACGACGGCTTGCAGATTGGAGCGTGTAATCTTGGAGAGGGGAAGATCGAGCAGCGCGTCAAATCCGTTTTTTTGCATGAGGACATATCCGCGAATGGTGGAGGGAGAGCGCCCGGCGGCGCGGCAAGTCTCGATATACTTATCCATCGCCTGAGAGAGCGTCACACGCCCCGCCAGACGGGCAGAAAGGGCGGCCTCGCGGTTTTCGTCGAAGTCGGCAACCATTCGCCTTACCTCGGCTTTCGTAGCAGCAGAGAGCGAAATATAGCGGTAGCCGCCGGAGGGCAGGCGCTCGCCGGTAGAGATGCGGGCGCGGTAGCCGGTTTTCGTTTTCTCGATTTTCGGCATAAAAAAACCTTCTTTCTTTGCGTTTGCAAAAAGAAGGAAGATATGGTATAATTAAATCGTTCCTTCTCATTGCGATTCCTTTCTGTGTGGGATGGTTCTTTGCACCCTGTCCGTGTTAGCGCGCGGACAGGGATTTTTTTACGCAGGGACAAAAAGACGATAGATAGGGAAGCCGAGCGATACGGCGATCACGACTGTGCCAAGCACAACACTAATTCCAAATTCTTCACAGGCTCTCAACCGGTCATGGGACATATACTCATCGGGCATGAAGCCCATATAATGAAGGAAATGCGGGACAACGCTGAAAACGATAAAAACCGGAAGTCCGACAGCAATCATTGCCAAGACGGAGAATAACGCGACCATCCCGAGCCAAAGCACGGTGTCCATCAGCGAGGGCCTTTCACGCAACATAAGAAGCAGCCACGGGACGGCGCAAATCAGGACATAAGCAAATCGACGTTTTGAAAAATCCATAAAACACCTCAAACTTGTCGAAAAATACGTTTCGCATACAAAAGTGTGAACCTTTGTCGAAAAAGTTATAGTCACATAAAAATGGACTATACTATAACAAAGGAGATGGCAGCAATGAGAGAGAGCCGCCCGAAGAACGTTCCCGCCCACAGAGCGAGACGAGAAAAAGCGTTCGAGCAGGAAAGGAAAGAGATCGCCGCGATTGCAGAAATGCTAACCGACGGCGAAGACATCTACTTCCTGCTTGGCGCGGCGCGGGCACTGCTTAAATACGAAGTTAAGCGTACCCCACCTGTCACCTGATTTCCTTTTTAAGATAGGAAATCATTTCGTCCAGAAGCTCATCCGGCATATCAACGAGAAGCCGGAAGAGCTTCTTTTTGTTTTCGTTCATGTCACGCATGAGAGCTATTAAGCGCTCGCCATCTTCCAACGATTCTTCGAGCCTCATCTTTCCTTCGCCGGTGCGCAACCAATTTTCGTTGATGTGAAATTCTCTACATATAGAGAGGATGATTGCTTCGGTCGGCTGACGGTCGCCGGATTCAAGTCTTGAAATGGTTGCTCCGGTCAATCCGATACGTTTACCAAATACTTCTTGGCTTGTATCTCCACAGGATTTTCGAATTTCTTTGATTCTTCGTTCCATTTACTCACCTTCTTTCCTTTGAGATAATACTATTTTAGCACACTTCCTTACCAAACGCAAGAAAATTGAAAAAATATCTTGACAGATTTGCGTTTGGAAAGTATACTATTACCAGACGCAAGGAAAGGAGGGAACTTAATGGTGCGACAGAAGCGACGTCCCCCATTCAACAGCACGCGCTACTATATCGAAGAAGTGGTTCGCTACCGCTCCGGCTATGAAGCTGGTGAGCGAAGTGTAAACAGCTATCTTCCACTCATGGGCGAAATGCAGCTTGCGATCCTTATCAGCGTTCGCATGATCCGTTTTGCGATCTTCCTGCTTCTTGGCTTCTTCTTCTATTTCATGCTGGCGGCGATCCTGTTCTAAGTGCAGGGCTTGCCAGCCGGGAGAAGCCAAGGCAAAGAAAAGGTCAGAGGCATTATAGTCCGGCAGATATGAAAAGTTTGGGTCAGGCGGTACGATCTTCACAAAGCCCGCCTTTTCCAGAAATTTCAATTCGGCGTAAGCCTCGGGCGCAAGGGAAGCACTAAGCCGGATGCGCTGGGTTTCCAGCGCGGACAAGAGGCTCAACTGGTAATGGGTTAGATTCATGGTATTACCTCCTTCTCATCCGAACAGTATAGCACAGATTCGGAAGGGGAGGAAAGAAAGGAAGTGACGGAGGATGGCGAAAAGCAACCTGACGCGACAGCAGAAGGAAGCCGCGCTGGCGGCGCTCCTGCTCCTGCTGCCGGATGCGAAGGAAGATAGCCTGCAAGCGGTCGCAACGGCGATGCTGACGGGCTACAACCTCGGCAAACAGGCCGCGCAGACGGCGTAAAGCTGGGGCATGGCGAAGCAATGTTATGCAATGGCGAAGCACTGCACGGTATGGCGAAGCAGCGGCAAGGTTACGCACAGTAGTGCAAGGCTACGGCATTGCGGGGTTGGGCAGAGGCAGGGTGGTGTTTGGCATAGCTTCGGCATAGCCCAGCTTGGCATTGCGACGGCAAGGCGGTGTTCCGTTTGGCACGGCCATAGCAATGCTACGCGACGCAAGGCGGCGGCAGGGTAGGGTTTTGCATTGCCTCGCGACGCAAGGCTTCGGCAAGGCCGCGTATCGTATGGTTTGGCAGCGGCAACGCGACGCAGTGACCGGTATAGCGACGCGATGGCATTGCGGCGTAAGGCGGAGCTGAGGCACTGCGCAGTAATGCGACGGCGAAGTCTTGTATAGTATGGCATAGCAATGGCAAAGCAGTGCCTAGCGCAGCTGCGGCAAAGCAACCGAAAACTGAATAGCAAGCAATAGAACCAAACGATAGAAAGGAAAGAAAACGATGATCGAAATGGAAAAACGGACGTATCGTCTGCATGGAACGACAAAAATCTTAGGCGCGCAGGCGGCGAACCCCAAGGTGCACAGCGAGTTCATCGCGGCGAAGGCCGCAAAGCTGGCAAAGGGCGAGGAACAGACGGCTATGCTGCCGGAGGAAAACCTTGAAACCAAGGGCTTGACGGTCTTCCTGCGGGACGACGGTGTGCTCTGTCTGGCGGATTACGTCATCAAGGGATTCCTCAAGGAGGCGTTGGGCGTAATCAAGAGCCAGGTAAAGATCGGAAGCCCCGCAACTAAAGAAGACAACTTCATTTTCGTCGAGCCTGATTACATCCATTTCACGCGCGGCGGCAAGCCGGTGACGGACGCAGACGAAATCTTTGAAAGGCCGCTGCGGGCAATGACCATGCAGGGCCCGCGCGTCAGCGTCTCGGCAAGCGAGATCATCCGCCCGGGCTGGGAGATCGAATTCACGCTTGCGCTGATCGCCAACGAGAAGACGGCAAAGAGCGTCGCGCTGACGTGGAACGTCGTCGAAGAAGCGCTGAACTATGGTTCGTACAAGGGGCTTGGCCAGTGGCGGAACGGGCAGAACGGGCGCTTCACGTGGGAACAGGTGAAATAAAAAAGCCGCCCCGCGTTGCAGCGCGGAACGGCATAGAGAAATAATCCATACTTATTCTAGCACAGAAAGGAAGGAAACGCAATATGAAAGCTTACAAGGGGTTTAACAAGGACATGACCTGCACGCCGAACGGCGGCAAGCCGTTCCAGTACAAGGAGGGCGAGACCTATAAAGAACCGGAAGCAGACCTCTGCGCGAAAGGTTTCCACGCTTGCCTTGACCCGCTGGACTGTCTGAACTACTACAACATTTGCGACAGCGTATATCGAGAAGTCGAGCTTGACGACGTGAGCGATCAGCGCGAAGAAAACGATACCAAGGTCTGCGGCAGGAAGATCAAGATCGGCGCTCGGCTGAACCTCAAGGATATGATCAAGACTTCCATTGATTTTGTAATGGAAAGCTGCAAAAAGGAAGAGTCAAAAAGCAGCGGAGACTTCGCCAAGCTCGCCAGCAGCGGAAACTTCGCCAAGCTCGCCAGCAGCGGAAACTTCGCCCAGCTCGCCAGCAGCGGAAACTTCGCCCAGCTCGCCAGCAGCGGAGACTCCGCCCAGCTCGCCAGCAGCGGAGACTCCGCCAAGCTCGCCAGCAGCGGAAACTTCGCCAAGCTCGCCAGCAGCGGAGACTCCGCCAAGCTCGCCAGCAGCGGGAAAGACAGCGTGGTGATGTCTGCTGGCATTAACGGGAAAGTAAAGGCCGCAGTTGGAAATTGGATTGCAATCGCCGAGTGGAAAATAAAGGATTCTCATTTTGTTCCGGTCGGCATTGTGGCGGCGAAGGTAGACGGAAAAAAGATTAAGGCCGACACATGGTACAAAGCTGAAAACGGGCAGCTCGTGGAGGCGGAGGAGGAATGAGCAATGCCGAAGGTTAGAGCGCTGACGGCGGAAGGACGCGCAAAACAGATGAACGAGCAGCTGAACAGCCAGATCATCGACGGCCTGCAACAGGCAAGGCATGGCAAGAAGATTACGTTTGACAACTTGGCAGCGCGAACCGGAATCTCCGTTCCGACGCTGTGCCGGTACTTCAAGCAGCCGGAGATGATGACGATTCAGACGTATCGGACGCTCTATCGAGCGCTGGGAATGGAGGTGAAACTGTGAACGAGCTGTGGGCGACGCTGGCGGTTCTGGACTTGGCGGCGCTGGTTGGGGTGCTGCTCTATCTGGCGGTGCGAATCGAACAGGAACTTAAAAAAGAACATGAAGGTTAATCTGCGTCCGGGCTGCCCGGTCTGCGTATGCGAGAAGAACGGCAAAATCACGCTGTACGACCCCAGCGCATGGCGGCGGGCAGAATATCGACGGATTCACAAGGACGAGCTGGAGGACAAAACATGGCAGGAAAAATCAAAAATTTTACGCTCCAAGGCAACCTGATGTCGCTGACGGCGAGCGTAGACCGGCACGGCGAAACGCGCTATGAGCTGGACATTGACGACAGGGCGCTCTGCACGACGACGTTTGACGGGCTGGTGGATATTCTCTCGGAGATCAGGCGCGATTTGAGCGAAGTCTTCGAGCTGCGGTACGTATACACCCACGACGACGAGGGGAAGGTTGTGCAGGACGAAAACGGCCTTTGGCTGGTCGAGGGCGAAACCGTGTACAATCCATTCATTGAAGACTTCGAAAAGACGTGGGGCGAGGATGCTGACGAGTGACCGCTTTATCTGGGCGGGGAACATCATCAACGCATTTGCCGAGGATAACGCCATTGACCCGGAGGTGCTGGAGGCGATCCAGATTCTCAAAGACGGATGCTATGAAGCCATCCAGATTCCGCGCAGGGTCAGAGGCCGATTTATCAGCGGGGAGAAAGACAATGTACCATTGCAAAATCAACTTGAAGGAAGAATGTGACGGCTGCGGGCGCTGCGAGGACACCGACGAGCGCCCAATGGCTTACGGCAGACCCTACTACGGGTCGCTGTCGGATTGGGACGACGGAGGAAACCCGTTCGTCGCTGACCCGATGGACAGAATGGAGGAATGAGTTTGGCAGAGGTTGTTATGGTGCTTGGAGAGAGCGGAAGCGGCAAGAGCGCCAGCCTGCGGAACTTCAAGGCCGGAGAGGTTTGTGTGCTGAACGTCGCCAGCAAGCGGCTGCCGTTCAAAAACGATTGGGGCGAAAATGTGGTGGACATGTCAAAGTACCATGGCCGCTATGAGATGCTGATGAAGCTGGTTAATCGCCCCAAATACAAGCGGTACGTCATCGACGACAGCCAATACCTGATGGCGTTTGATGCGTTCGACAGGGCAAAAGAAACGGGCTACGGGAAGTTTGTAGACATGGCGCAGAGCTTTTACAACCTGATTATGGCATGCAAGGCTGCGCCGGACAACACAATCGTCTATTTCCTGCACCACGTCGAAAAAGCGGACGACGGGCTAATCAAGCCGAAGACACAGGGAAGGATGCTCGACGAGAAGCTTAACGTCGCGGGGCTTTTCACGACGGTGCTGCTGGCAAAGCCGGACAAAGACGGCTATTGGTTTGAGACGAGGACGGACGGAATGAACGTCGTCAAAACGCCGATGGGGATGTTTGACGACGCAAAAATTCCGAATGACCTGAAGCTCGTCGATATCACGATGCGCGCATACTACGGGATGGAGGAATAAGCAATGATTACGAAACCGAAGGATTGGGAAAGCGCAATGAGCTATGACGGGGAATCCGGCAAGCGCATGACACCGGGCGGCCACGTCTGCCAGATCACCAACATCCGGCAGGAGAAGAGCAAGGCCGGAAAGCCGATGATCGTCGTATCTTTTGACATCATGGAGGGAAGCGCCCTCGACGGATTCTACATCACGCAATATCGAGAAGCGAAGAAGAACGGACGAGATGCGAAGTGGGGCGGCGTACTCCGATATCTGCTGTACGACGACAACGGGCTGACGAATCCCTTCTTCAAGGGCTTTATCAAGTCGCTGGAGGAAAGCAACCCCGGCTACGCTTGGGACTGGAACGAAGGAAGCGCTGCGGGAAAGAAGATCGGAATTGTGATGCGCGAGGAAGAATACCTCTCCAACCAAGGCGTGATTAAAGCAAGCGTCAAAGCGTGGCGCGCAAGGAGCGTACAGGCGATTCTGGACGGCGTTCCTGTTCCGGACAAACTGGAATACAAGGAGAAGCCGAAGCAGCCGTATAACCCGACTGCGGGCTTTACAGCGGCAGACGACGAAGAGCTGCCCTTCTAATCTTCGCCGGGGCAACCCGGCACATGGCGCGCAGCTCAGGAGAGCAACCGCGGGACGTAAAGCGGCGTTACGCGATAAGGGGCGGCTCGATACCGCCGCGCGCCGAGCAGCAGGAGAAATCCATATTTTGTAACAAGCACCCTCGCTTGAAACGGTACAGCCCACCAGAAAGGAGGACACAGGGCAGGCAAATTCACACACACTGGCGGCTCGGAAAGACGAGCAAAAGACCAACAACAATAGGCTCAAAAGGTTTGAGCAACGCACATTTTTTCTGGCAGCCGGAAAGACGGCAAATAAAATACGTTTCACAAACGGCCTGCCGCCGGGCAAAAACGGCGGCACTCATGGCAGACATAGCAGGTATCGAGCGGGTGCTGAATGTAAATCCCTCTTCTTTTAACGCCTCCGATTCGTGTTGTTTTCCTTTTGTTGCTGTTGACGCGAAGCACCTTGCCCGCGCGCCCGGTTCGATTCCGGGGTCTGCCCCATCTTTGCAAAGATCACCCAAAGAAAGGAAGGTAAAAATGAAGCGTGACCAATTCACGTTCTACCGAAGCTATTATGAAGCGCTCAACGAATTGCCGGAGAAGGAGCGTGCGAAGGTTTTGTTCGCGCTGCTGGCCTACGCGCTCGATGAAGAAGAACCGAACGAATTGAGCGGCGTGTGCTCGGCTTGTTTCAAGTTGATTCGCCCAACGCTGGACAGCGGACGAATCAAAGCGGCAAATCGGAAGAACAAAACGAAAACAAACGAAGAACAAACCGATAACAAACCGACAACAAACCAAAAACAAACGAAGAACAAAACGAAAACAAACGAAGAACAAAACCGCAAGGAGAAAGAGGGAGAGAAAGAGGGAGAGAAAGAGGTAGAGAGAGAGAGAGAGATAGAGATAGAGAGTGAGTACGATAGTAGTACCCCAAACCCCTCTTACGACCTGACGGACGACGAACTGCGGGAAATCCGGCAGGAGCAGGCCGAAACGGAGAAGGCCGCTCGCCGCGTTGGGCTTCCGGTCTCTGCGCTGGCCGATCAGGACTGCATGGACAGCCTGCGCGCGGAACACGGGGCAAACAATCTGCTCAAGGCCATTGACAAGTTACAGGGCGCGCCGGAGAAAAGCCGGAACTGGCGGTATGTAGGCGGGATTCTGCGCAAGGAGAAAGCCGCTGGGTACACGTGGGCAGAGAAATCAGCGGAGAACGGCGGAGGGATGGACACGACAAACCCTTTTTTGCAAATGGCTCGTGAGCTGAGGGAGAGTGAGCAGCGATGACGATGAGCCAAACGGCGGAGATGATGGCGATACTTCGCGCCGCATACCCGAGATTTTATGTCGGGATGACGCGGGAGGATGCGAGCGCCGCGCTCAACCTGTGGCATGGATTTTTTGCCGACGACGACGCAAGTCTTGTCAGCGACGCGGTAAAGGCATTTATCGCCAGCGACACCAAGGGATTCCCGCCCGTGGTCGGGCAAATCCGCGAAAAGTTGGATGTCATCAATCAGGCCGTACACGGCTTTGAGCTGACCCCACAAACCGCTTGGGGGCTGGTCAAGCGCGCCATGAAGGACAGCGCGTATCACAGCGCGGAGCAGTTTGCCGAGCTGCCGGAGGTGGTGCAGGAGGTCGTCGGGTCGCCGAGCCAGCTGCACGAGTGGGCAGTCAGCAATGACGGCGTGAGCGAGAGCGTGATCGCCAGCAATTTTCAGCGCAGT
>OGOB01000166.1_pt1 | contig 44728 bp, 25 predicted proteins | sample 1573611 | NCBI WGS metagenome assembly OGOB01 (sample SAMEA2582016, study PRJEB24529) | metagenome | biome: Human gut stool | place: China | collected 2011 | reverse complement strand
TCTTTCTTTTCCGTATCGCCAATTTATATGCTTATCCCCACTAAATTTCTACTGAGCCGAAATTTATCCCCACTAAATTTCTACTGGCCCCGAACTTTGACTGCCAAACCCTACATACAAGCCTTCACCTTGTTGGGGTGCCTATATAGAAAAAGCACCGTAATCTATTGATATACGGTGTTTTAATGCTGTTTTTGAAGGCTTTTGTGAAGTCCTTCGTTTTTGTTTCAGCGGAGAGAGAGGCTCTTTCTCTTGAACTATCACAAACTATCAAATCGTATCAATCTATTGTAATATAGTCGTTTACGCAAAATGTTAATAAAATGAGATTTCACGGAAAATCTTTGGTAATATCATTTTTAGGGTGTAACTTTGGGTGCATAAAACAATACACCCGAAGGTATGAATATCAAACGGAACATCATCTTCACGTTGGAGAGCAGGAAGAAGGATGGAGTTCTTATCACAGAGAACGTGCCTATTCGTATGCGCGTTAATTTTGCGTCCAAACGGATTGAGTTCACCACTGGCTACCGCATTGATGCTGCCAAATGGGATGCAGATAAGCAGCGTGTGAAGAATGGTTGTAGCAACAAACTGAAACAATCGGCTTCTGAAATCAATGCTTCGCTCTTGGAGTATTACACGGAAATACAGTGAATCTTTAAGAGGTTTGAGGTAGAGGACGTAATGCCAACGCCCGAACAGATAAAGGAGGCTTTCAATGCTTTGCACAAACCTGTGAGCGAAGAACATAAACCAAAGAAAGAAGCGTTGCCTTGTGATTTCTTTCAGGTGTTTGATGATTTTGTCGAGGATTGCGGACGTCAGAACAATTGGACGGACTCCACGTTTGAGAAATTTGCAGCCGTGAAAAATCATTTGACCAACTTTCGTGAAGGACTTACCTTTGAGTTCTTTGATGAGCGAGGCTTGAATGACTATGTGGGTTATCTGCGTGATGTAAAGGAGATGCGCAATACAACCATTGGCAAGCAACTGAGTTTCTTGAAATGGTTTTTGCGCTGGGCTTTCAAGAAAGGTGTACATCAAAACAACGCCTACGATAGTTATAAGCCTAAACTCAAAAGCACCCAAAAGAAAATTATCTTCCTCACTTGGAACGAACTCAACCGTCTCCGAGAGTTCAAAATCCCTTCCAACAAGCAGGCTCTCGAACGTGTGCGAGATGTTTTTCTCTTCCAATGCTTCACAGGCTTGCGCTATTCGGATGTGTTCAATCTCCGCAGAAGTGATATTAAAGGCGACCATATTGAAGTTACAACGGTCAAGACTTCCGACAGTTTGATTATAGAACTGAATAATCACAGCAAAGCAATCCTTGATAAATACAAAGATGTGGCATTTGAAGATGATAAGGTGCTGCCTGTGATTACCAATCAGAAGATGAACGATTATCTTAAAGAATTGGCAGAATTGGCAGGAATTGACGAGCCTATTCGCCAAACGTATTACAAAGGTAATGAGCGTATTGACGAAGTTACACCTAAATATGCCCTGCTTGGCACACATGCAGGTCGCCGCACTTTTATCTGCAATGCGCTTGCATTGGGTATTCCTCCTCAAGTTGTAATGAAGTGGACGGGGCATAGTGACTACAAGGCGATGAAGCCCTACATTGATATTGCAGACGACATCAAGGCGAATGCTATGAGCAAGTTCAATCAAATATAACACTGAAACGATATGAGCCAAGATAAAATACAGAAAGCAGATAATCAAGATTTATCTCCCGTCGTACGAGCTATTGGTACTGACCTCGAGCATACACAAGTGCGTGTGATTGCTTCGGCTAATGGCGATATGCTTTTCCACTATTGGAAAGTGGGGCATTTTATCCTCTACCTCCAAAAGAAACAAGGTTGGGGAAGCAAAGTCATAGATAAGCTTTCCAAGGCGATACGTTCTAAATATCCAGACAAGAAGGGGTATTCCACTCGTAATCTTATCTATATGTGCCAGTTTGCAAAGGCTTATCCTGTGGAGGTTCTAACGGAAATGGGTAAGGTTGAAGAGTTGCTTAATAGGCCTTCGGTTGATAATGTATTACAACTAACAAACGAACTTAATCAGTTTACGCAAGAGCCTCTTGCGCAAATACAAGCCACAGATATTCAAGGAAATATAATTACGCAACAGCCTGTTGCGCAATTAGGAGAGATTTCTGAAATGCTGTCGGCTATCTATCACAGCGACATTAGTAAGATAGAGGATATCTTCAAGCAATCTGCCATTGTTCGCACCAACTGGGCAAGCCATGTAATTTTACTTAATAGCAAACTACCTTTAGGTGAACGCTATTGGTATATCACACAGGCAGTTGCCAATGGTTGGAGCAGCAATGTTCTGCAAATGCAAATTGAAACCAACCTTTTCGCTCGGCAGATTACGGCAAAGAAAGTGAGCAACTTCTCAGTACGATTACCCAAACCACAAAGCGACCTTGCCAACTATCTGATGAAAGACCCTTACATCTTTGATATAATGGGGCAAACAGATAAAATGGCAGAACGAGACATTGAAAAGCAATTGATTTCTCATATCACTAAATATCTTTTGGAGATGGGCAGTGGCTTTGCGTTTGTAGCACAGCAGAAGCATTTTGAAGTAGGTGATTCTGATTTCTATGCCGACCTTATTCTCTACAATATCCAACTGCATGCCTATGTAGTTGTGGAACTCAAGGCCACACCTTTCAAGCCTGAATATATGGGACAACTCAACTTCTACATCAATGTAGTGGATGATACCCTCCGTGGCGAACACGACAACAAGACGATCGGCTTGCTCCTCTGCAATGGAGGCGATAAGGTGGTGGCACAATATGCCCTTTCTGGCTACGACCAGCCAATTGGTGTCAGCGATTACCAACTTTCAAAGGCTATTCCCGATAATCTAAAATCGGCTCTGCCTACGGTGGAGGAAGTTGAGGAAGAATTAATCTGGGTTATCAACAATAATAATTGAATAGTAATACTAATCATGAAAAGTTTAGAACATTCTAAGAAAGAAGAACAATCGATGATGATAATGGAAAATCGTCAAAGACTAGATCTAACCGAATGGATTATTCATTTTGTACATGAACGAAAGCCAGAGGATAACTTTGAAGGTCTGTATGAAGATTTGAATTTTCTTGCAGAAGAATTAGACAATCATCAATATTTAACGGAAGATGATTTTAGATTGTGTGATTACTATGACGAGAGTGGAAAAGAACATTTTGTTAATGATACATATATTGAAAATGAATATGGTATAGATGCTGATGCATCTGCTTTCGAAGTACTCAAAAAAATACTTCATGATGGCTTTATTCATAGTAGCTGGTCAATGAGAAATTTAACTCCATCAATTTATGGTCCAAAATCTGCAGTTTGCCTTACAGAGATGCCTCTGTATGCGCTACTAGAATATGCCAAAGTGAGAGGAGAAAGGAGTGGATATGTTGGAAATTATGGACTTGCATTCAAAAGGAATGAACTTTTTGATGCGGGAGCACGCCCTGTTATTTATGGCTTAACGGGCACTTTTAAGGAGGCCGAATATGACGAAAAGAGTGTGTGCCAAGGACGTCTGTTAGATGAATCTTGCGGTATAGGTAAACATGAACAGTATCGCTATGTATCTACCATACTCCATAAAAAGAAAGGAAAAACAATTGATTGGACACATGAAAGGGAATGGCGTTGGGCTTTACCTGATGACCGTTACGGAGTTCCAGGATTACCTTTTTTTCTGGCTAAAGAATATGCAAATTTCTTCTCTGAGGTAATAATTATTGTTTGTACAGATGAAGAGCAAGAAGATTTACTGTTACATCTAAAGAATCTCTATGATGCTGGCTGTCGAAATACAGGGTTTCAGTATAATGAGAAGATGATAGCTTCTGCAAAGGTATTGTCTCTCGAGACTTTAGCTAATAATAAAGATATAGATTTCTACACTATGAAAATAGAGGATCTCCCTATGAAGCAGATGCGTATTATGCCAGAATTCACTGTACCACAGGAATTACTTGATAAGGTGAAAAAAGTGATAGAAATAGCAAATCAGACCTCATTAAAGTCTGTCAAAGAGTATCTAGAAAACAATCCTTCCTTCGAAGAAGAAAAGGGTTGTTATGGATTTGCTAATGTATGTACAGACTCTGCTTCAGAAGTAACACAAGCCCTACAAGACGTAGGGTTTGCTAAGGCATATTCGAATGGTTGTTACTATATCAAGATAGAAGAATACAGGACTTTTAACCTTGAACTTTTAGAGATTGGCGCAAAAAAGGCTGCAGAGTATTTAACTAAAGAGTTAGGACAATATTTCTACGTAAAATCGAGATTAGATTAATTCGAAACATCAAAATCCCCAAAGCCTCCTTTTAAACAATAGTGGCTGAATAATCTATTTATTTGAAAGTCGTTCACTATTTATTGCAAAGCACAAAAAAGGATTACCATAAGAGCAAACTATATATAAGAATATCACTTTTTTCGAGTGTAATAGAATAGTCTGCAACTACTCCAAAGATTTTGAAAAGTTATTTTGGAGAGTCTGCTATTCCTTCAAACGCTTCTTCAATTCTCCTTGCTCTTGTTGGATACGTTTCTGTTCCATCAGCAACTCGGCTTGCCGTTGCAGGGCTTGTTCGTAATTGATAACCTTCTGCTCTAACAGATGGATGGATTTCGGATTGCGATGCGTGACAAAAAGGCTGTCGAGATGCACGAAGTCTTTGCCTGTAACTTTGCCCTGCATACGCAGATAGCGGTAGCGGAGGTCGTAATCGGAGGCGGTTTGCAGTTGGTTGGCTCCCATAGCAAAGAACCAGCAACTCACTATGACCAGCCCACAAACCACTCCAAGTAGTATGCGCTCGGATAATTGAATGCTTGCGAATAGCGAGAAGTTCTTGTACTCTACGGGCTTTTGTTGCTCTTTGATGAGCTGTTGCAAGGTTTCAAACTTCGGGTCGAGTTTCTTGTTTGATTGCGAGAGTGCCTCCAAAACAAAAAGTTGGTGTTCCTTGATTTTAGCTTGCGTCTCTTTTGAGAGATGAATTTGTACGGTCTCTTGCGTTGTGTCGCGCTCTGATTTTGAGTTGGCAGGCTGTTCTGCAAGAGCTGTGTGCAGTTCTGCCTGTGCTTTACTGATGGCTTTGCACTCTTGTTTGAGTTCTTCGAGCATATCGAGAACAGGTGCTATTTCGTTATTCATACTGATATAAATTTGATGTGATTAAATTCTACGTTTGCGATTAGCTTTATTGCGGAGTTTCTTTTGAAATCGAAGTTCATCAACATCTACGCCATTACTTGGTGTAGGCATGGAAAACACTTCACTAATTGCTTCGGATAGGTCGGTAATAAAATTGCTTTCATCTACAGGATGTACCATAGGCTCATTTTGTAGATTAATTTGCTCTTGTTTGTGAGAATTTCGTTCTATCTCTGCATTGAGGCGCGAGAAAGAGCAGGAACGGTCTATCTTTGAGCCACTGAAACTGAAACCGTCCTTTACAAAGATGATGCCTTGCACTACGTCTGTATTGCCTTTTGTCTTGAAACGAGTGATAATGCCTTGTTTGTCTAAACCTGCGACAAAGCCTTTCCAATTCTTTGATTGGGGCAACACAGCTTTGATGGCATCGAAAATCTCATAGCGCAATTTATCTTCTCCTCGCAGTTGTTGGCGGTTTACCGCCTTCTTCCCTTCCCCAAGTGTCAAACCATAACGCTCGGTCAGTTTTCGGCAAATCTTTGTTGAGCGGTATTTCTCATTGTGGTCGCTGATGGTCTTGCCATCATTGCCAATGCGATTGATACAAATGTGCAAGTGCGGATGCTGACGGTCGCTGTGCCTTACGATAAGGCTCTGCGTATTGCCATAGCCCATCTTCTCTAAATACTCATTGGCAATCTTTATCATCACATCGTCTGTTAGTTGATCGGCATCGTTGGCTGAGAATGAGAGTATCGTGTGGCAAACAGGCTTCTGCACGTTCGGGCGCATGGAGGCTTGCAGAGCGAACTCGTGAACGCATAGGTTTTGGTCGGTAAAACCTATGTTATTACTCGCCAAAACCATAGCTTTTCCTTCCTGTTTGCTGAGCATATAGTTGATGACACCTCCGAAGTCTGCTCCTTTAATAATCTTGGCTATCATGGTTTCAAGCGTTTGATGAGTTCATGAATGAGGACTTTGAGTGCATTCAAGTCTTCATTGAGTGCATAAATACCAAAGGCATTGAGTCGATGGGCTATCTGATTGAGATTGTTTGCCATACCCGAGACTGTGCGGATGAGCTGCATTTCTTCGGGTGTGATGCGCGCCTTAACCTCGGCTTTTGTAATGAGCCGACGTAAAAACTCAGTACGAGTAATAGAGGCTTCTCGTGCTTTGCCCAACAGGATGTAGTACTCCATGGTATTGAGCCGTAGAAGTACTTGGTATTTTCGTTTCTCTGATAAGGTCTTGGTGGGTCGCCCACCCTTATTCTTCTGTTCCATAATCGTTCTTTCTGTTGATGAGACCAGCGGGATTTGTCCTCCCAACTTGGGGAGCAAGTAGGTTTTGAGATACTCAAAACACAAACTTGCTTCCCTGCTTCCCTAATAAACACTATCTTCTGATACCACGCTTTATGGTTGGTAATAACATTTGTTTCTCTTTGACTTTAGATTGAGCAACGAGCCATTCGTTGAGATCTTTGTGAGTTTGATAGCGAACAGAACCGTCTATGATAGATGGGCAAAAATGCTTCAAAACTTCAAACGATTTTCGTCCTGCTTCATCATTGTCCAAAAAACTTTCAACTTGCTTGTAGCCTTTTATCTTCTCTTGAATGCGTGGCAAAAGAGCCAGAGAATTAAGAACTATGGTGTCGCAAGTTGAAGAAGAATTTAGCGTTTGCCACGAAAGGAAATCCATAAATCCTTCAAAGATTTGTAAAACGTCTGTGCCTTTACTAATAGTTGTAATCGCTTTTGGAGCAATGCAGCCTTTGAAATAAGGACTACGAACTTCCCAACCGCCAGCATCGTTTGCAAACCCAATGGCATAGTATGTCCGTTTCATATTGCTGAATAGAACTTCCGAGCAATAGGCTTTGGCTACGGAAAGAGGAATGGCACGCACTGCGAGGTAGCGGAGCAAATTTGGATTAGAGAGTGGTTGCTCAGATAGGATTTTCAGCTTGCGTACGGAGATTTTTCTCTCACCGCCAAAAGAAAATTCCTGATGCGCTACTTGTTTTGTACCGCTCAAAAGCCCGATGGCTTCGCTGATAGAGCAAAGAAACAAAGCGCAGACAAGGTCAATGATATCTCCATGTTCGCCAGTTCCAAAGTCATACCATTGGTTGCGCTCTGTATTTACTTTGAATGATGGCGTACTTTCGTTACGAAGTGGGGAGCAGTACCAAAAATGAATTCCTTGTACTCGTGCAGGTGAATAACCCTGTTGCTGCAAATAATCTGTGATAGAGATTTGCTTGATATTTTGTATTTCCATTGTGATTTTGTTTTGATGTTTGAAAAGAATAAATCTCAGCCTTTTTCTTTTGGAGGCTGAAGGGTTTTGGATTGGTCAGACAGTCGTACACTATAGGCACCCATTTGCGACCGACCAAACTTATTTCTATTTGGTCGGATTGGTTCAGGTATTTATAGCCTGCGTCCGACCGACCAAAGGTTTTAGGGCTGATGATCTTTGTTGAGCCGATATTTTCCTCGCTCTTCCTTAACCACTATGCCTTTGTTGAGCAAGAATTGCAAAAGCTCCTTGAGTTTTGTTTGTCCATAGGATTGTCCCACAACCTCTGCATAAACCTTTTTGAGTGCCACGATAAGTTCGCCATAGGGCAGGACTTCACGCAAAGAAAAGGCTTGTGTCAATGCTTTACGATGTTCCGTGTCGCTTATTTCATGGTAAGAATAGCGGTGGGGTTTGCTATCTGCGTCCTTGTAAGAAGTATCGATTTCGGGAATGCATATCTCATCTTCCATTTCCTTGAGCCGAAAAGCGAATTTGTTAAAGGGTTTAGAACGGATGATGGCTGGAGCAACGATGTTTCGGTCTGGCAGCGTGTTGTCTTTCATGATTTGCAAGACTGTCTCTGCCTTGTTGTTGAGTTCCGTGCCAATATGCCCTCGCGCGTTATCGTCTCCTTTATTGAGGTGCAGCACGGTCTGAATGTGTATATTCTGCTCGCTGGTCCACTGCATCAGGTCGCCTACAAGTTTAGTCGCCTCCGTTGAGTTATTGATGTCGAGCATCAAATCGCGAATGCCGTCAATGACTACCAAACCCACATTAGGCGTATGGTAGATGGCGTAACGGATAATCTCTCTGCGCTCGTTTGGGTCGGCAATGGCTCTGAGGTGGCTGAACTTCAAATGCTCGGGTTCTCTGTCTATCGGTAGTTTTGCCAATTTCAAAATACGTTGCATCACAAGTTGACAATGATAAGGGCTTTGTTCCGTATCAAAGTAAAGAATAGTGCGTTTACTTTCTGGGAATGATGCTTGATATTCCAGTACCTGCCCATTGACAAGAGCTGCTGCAACGATGGCACTCACATTGAAAGTCTTCTTGGCTTTCGCCTTACCTGTCGATACACTGAAGTTACCCAGCGTACCTATAATAGCTTCGTCTACTTGCAGTACAACAGGAGGAAGCGCAAACTCGTCCGTAACGTGAATGAGCGACGCTTTCCAAATGTTTTCATAATCAGTCGTATTCATCTTCGCCCTCCCGTCTTTCGCCCTGCCAATTCCAGCGCAAGTTCGGCATCCACAATAATCTTACGACCGACTTGTGTAATGGCACGATTGATTTTACCACTCTGTTTGATACGGTTAGCTGTGGGCAGACTGCATCCGAAGAGGCGTGCAATGCCTGCCAACCCATACACATATCGCTTTTCTTCTTTGGAGGAGGAAACTTTTGCCGTTTCTCCACTTGTGGACATATTGCCGTGCTGTGCCAAGAAGAGCAATTCTTCACCCGTCATCTGCCACACAGGTTTATCCAATAATTCGTTTGTCGTCATAACTCGATTGTTTTGAAATGAATAACTAACCCTTGCGCATAGGACATTCAGTCAGCTCTGACGATGCAAAAGTAGAGGGCTTTTAATGTTATTCCAAGTGAAAGGGATATGGCGGGAAATATAAGAGAAAATAGGGAAATCAGAGACAATCAAAAACACTTAAACCATACTCATAAAGTAAACAATATCGGGCAAAATACCGTTTATAAGTAATTATTATGACTGTTTTAGTAATTTTCTCTTACACGTACATTAGATTCTAGACAGGTGTAGAACTATAAAAGTATTGAGAGGAAATCGTGTCTAATTTTTCACCAAGGGTAGCAACCTAACTTTGTGAGGGGAAAATAAATCTCTGTTCGCAAAATTCAGTCTCTCATTTACTTCCAGCAAACACTCTCCCTCGTAAGAACAAACTTTGGCTCCGTGTCATCACCACGGCCAAAGCTGCACGGTCGATGCCCCAGACCAAGCACGAATACCCGCAATCGCTTTTCCACCGTGCGAGATTGATTGCACCTACCGCTACAAGCTCCCAAAGGGCTCACTCCCTCTTCCCTCGAGCATATCAAAAATGGGCGGTAACCAACCACTAGGCGACAAGGTGTCCGCCAGAGCAAAGCGACTACCGATAAAAAGAAAGCAAGCCTTGGTGTCGCCAAACGGCGGATCCAAAGTCTGCTTGTAAATAGAAGTTTGTATAATCTTATCTCTTCTTGAAGATAAACAAAAAGTCAATGAACTTTACATAATTGACCATGCTTGCAGAATGTCTGTTGTTTCCAGAATGATTTCTGCTTATATAGGCTGGCATAGTGTCAAGCATTTTCTGATACCTTTTTATATCCTTTTGATTGTCTACTTCATAGAGTGAGGTGTAGCCATCTTTCTCCAACACATCCTTAATAAAGTCTGAACAACTCATTAGGGTGGTTGCATAGGCATTTCGGGATGTGGGGCTAAGACCTATTAGCTCCATAAACATTAGAAAATGCTTCTTATTTAGTGTTTCTTTTTCTGTTAATTCTCTCATGACTCAGGCATTATAAATCCTTTGTTTTCTATTTTGTCGATAATCTTCATCAGTTGCTTGCACTGTTTAGGAGAAGGCAACTTTCCCAAATTGATATAGTCGCCTATACCATTGATGAATGACAATTCACCATAAGGAAGAATCGCTTCTTTTGCAACCTCGGTATAAACCTTATGCCAATAAGCTGCGCCTAACTTAAATATTTCGACAGATAAGTCAACATTGCTATTAAACTTGTGTGCTCGCTTTGCAGCTTTTTCTATATCTTTCGTTTCTTGGAGTGATACAAGGCTGGCAATGAACTGGTCGGAAAGTTGGATTTTCAATTCCTTACATTTCTTCCATGTGTCCAGTTTACGAGACATAGAACGTACCAAACCACCATCAGCTTCTTTCATCAAAAACTCATGGATAGCATGAGCGATTTGCTCCAATTCAGTTGCCAGTTGATGGTATAGTGTTTGGTTCTTCCAGATGGAAACCCAATCAAGGTCAGCACCTTTTGGAAGCATTGACATCAATTTAGCAATAGAATAAGGAACTATCTGTGCCTTATTACCGCCAGAAGGATACCATTCTGCTTTATTCACCATTCGGTCGAGGGTGTCAAACACGATAACACAGCACACACATTTCTTAAAATATTCTTCGTTTATACTATCTCGTGACTTTTCGTATATATCATCAATGGTGGTTGCAAAACGCTTAAAGTTGATAGCAGAACTTTGACACACTTCATGAGGATTCATAGCAAAAGCATTCAAACACTTTGCCAGTTTCTCCTTTTTGAGAACTTGGTTTTTAGGATGCTTAGCCATGAACTGCTGACGTTGTGCCGGCGTAAGTTTCATCTGGTCTTGTTCCCATTTACCCCTTGAACGCTCATAGTACCAAATAGTTTGGAATGGATTTCCATTTACAGGCGGCGCCATTGTCTTCAGAGATAACTTCTCCATCATAACATGGAATGGATGATTAGAAAAGAAGTCTGCATCAGATACAGCATTCTGGCTATTTGCACATTGAGAAATTTTCTTTGTGATGTCATTATAGCGTTCCACCTCGTCCTCTGACATTTCGTTTTCAATGTTGAGAACGGTCAACTTCATTGGTACAAAGAGGTTCTGCATGGCATCCGCCATCTTTTCTTTTTTAATAATGGCATTTGCTAGGGAAGCAGTTGTCTGACCACCATTTATGATTTGTGGGTCTCGCATATGAACAATCTTTGTACCGTCGTCAGAGAAACGAACAGAACGTGCTACGACTGCAATACCATTATTATAGGTGAAAAAGTTTTCTGGGGAATTGATGATGGTGTCTCGTATTCCACGATTCACTTTTCCACGTATGCTCAGAAAAGCACGGACATTTCCTTGAAGCAACTTGCTACCATATTTCAGATAAGCATTTGCTAAGAAGCTACCAGGCACAATACCCAAATAAGCATCATAGTCTGCCTCTTCGCCGATTTGTGCTTTAAGGCATTGTATACCGTCACACCCAAACTCCTCTGTATCAAATTCAATTATCTCGGCAGAATTAGACGAGTATGTTTGGAAGAATCTTTCCAGCGTCCAAATATTTAATACAACTGGACGATCAAGGAAATCTTCTCGGCTAATATTTTTAACCTGTTTACTGAGGATGGAGTTTGAGATGATAACGAATTTGAAACGTACAATATCCCAATTCAACCTACCTCTTCCTGCTCTTTCTTTTATCTCTTTGGCAATACTTAAAGCAGGGTCAGAGTCATCGCAATAATCAGACATTTTGCCAGTCACGCTCTCCTCTATAAAATTGCGCATCCTTGTATAAAGTTCATCAATGCGTGTATTAGTAAGAGTCTGAACGGTGTCAATCTCATTTGAGAAATCACTGGCAATCATAATAAGAGCACCGTCTGCTTCATCATAAGCATAGGCATCAAATGCCATAAGACGGTTTCTCTTACCACGTATCTCAATTGATATTGGCATAGCATCGCTAACATCTCCCGTTTCTTCGAGGATTTCGAGAGATTTTTCTATGAATTGTGTCTCAGGAGCAGTTCCCTCATGCTCTGCATCGAAGCGAAGCTGCTCCATGAATTGTTTTCTATAATCTTCTATCTCCATGGGGTTGTTGACTTGAAAGTGTCTAATTCAGACAAAATTATTTCGTACTGTGATTTTGCAATTGCCTTTGGAAGCAAATCTCTCCTCAACCTCGGAAAGTCCTCTGTTACAGCAAATGTTAAACAATCTGTTATCTCATATACATAGTTGTCGTATTCTGGAGATCCCTCATATCCATACGTTGATAGTTTAGACATGAATACGTCTCTCACAAACTGATTGTTTATGTTAATCAGTAGCTCATTGACAATATTGTTTAGCTTTAAGCCTTTGTAGTTGGTGCTCATCTTTTCGAGAGCATAAACGACAAGACTTCCATTTTCATTTCCATCAAGCTGTTCAATAGACGAAATTTTAACCAGCTCTTTGCCAGAAGAAACGGTTTTAATTTCAATCCATTTGTCATCAAAGGAAAAGTCCTTATGGGTCTTTTCTGGACCCATCCAACTTTCGATAGCTTTTTCTACACCAAATGTAGGAATCATTGTGTCTTTCAAGAAGAGTAATTCACCAATGAGACCCATAATTTCTGGCTCTGTAAGATTTCCTGTTGATGGTTTGAATAGCTTCTTCCAAGAGAAAAAGCGGTTGCAAATTTCCTTGTAACCTTGGTTTACGTCTGTAATTCCATCTACAGCGTCAGCCAAATCTTGGCAGAAAATGCTAAAACGTTCGAGCAATTCGTCTTTCTCTAATGAGAAACAGATTGAGTTGAACGAGTCGTGCTTAAATTGATCGACCAAAATCAGCTCTGAACATTTAACCTTAATGGGTGTAAATGCACCTCTGTATTCAAAAGAATAGAGTCCACTATCGTTTTTCCCGACATACAAATCTAATGCCGGGTTGCTGTTTAATCTTTTGTAAAATCCTGCATCGAAACCTTCCTTGAAGGTGTCGAAAATAGAGTTATTCGTCTTCATCGTCCAGCTCTTCAGGTTCATCCATCAAGTTTTGTGTATAGTAAACCTTATTCACCTTATAGTGCTTGGCTTTATCTACGCCTTTAACACCAGGGAAACCCATAGCAAATGCTACTACATATGATTGTCCCAAATCGCTTCTGAACTTGATGAGCTTCTGCTCTTCATCCTCATTTTCTTTTGGCGGTTTTGGTACAATCAGCATTACAATCAGAATGGGCTTTCTATTTGGCAAATGTTCAAAATAAGCCTTTGAGGGGATAGTTCGGTCTACACTGGATCCTTCTTCTTCCCATTTAGCTTTGCAAGCATTGACGGCTTTGGCTATCTGTTCCTCACTCAATGCCAATTTACCAGCACTGGTGTTAAGCAGTCGTCGTCTTGAACTGACAACAACAGCATTGTGCTCAATGTGGATAGCACGTCCTGCGCAGGTCAATTTCTCTAATCCTTCAATATCGAAATGCGTTTCAGATTCACCACCTTGGAAAACGACATCCCAAGAATCAAGACCTATTGTATTGGTGTCATCAATGAAATCTTTGATATACTCCTCGTTGAAACTTGGATTCATCTTAGAACACACAATACCACCGACAAAACTTGAAATCAGTGATTTGGGAACATCTCTAACAATATATGCGCCCTTACCTGACTTCTTGAAATTATAGCCATGACTCCACAGTTGAGAAGCTAATGCTTTTGTTTGTGCAACATTCTTCTTGTTTTGTTCGGTATTCAGACTAATGTACGAGGTTTCATGCAAATTGCCATAGAATGAAACTTGCTCATTCAGGTCAAATGACATGCGCATTTTGTTAGAGGCAGTGATTTGCAATTCCTCGCAATTATCTCGCACCTTAATACCAAAATCCTTTGGAGTAAGGTGCTGGTCAAACATCTTGCGAAGTTGCTCTTTCAAATCCTCTGAAGCTTTTGAAATCTCATCGTACCATCTTGCACTTGCCATGGTAGTCCAAATCTGAAATATATCCTCGTATTTAGGTCTATATCCAAACCATCTTCCCATCTGCATTAACACATCAAAGGTTGCTGTATTTCTATAGAAATAACTGGTAAGCAGCCCCTCCAATGTCAAGCCTCGTGAAAGGGCAATGCCACCCACAGCGATAACTCGTAACGATGGATTTTTCTTGTAGTCTAATTTGTTACTGTTCTTAGACCCATTGACAACAACAATTTTAATGTCATTGATTGCCTTGATAAGGTTTTCTTTCTGAAGGACTCTATCAACAGAAATATCTCCAATGAAAGAATAGTGCTTATGCCACAATTCTTCTAGAGTGTTATATAAAGGAAGACTTTTGTCTGCATCAGTGCCACTGAAAGAGAACTCTATTTTTGATTTAAAATCATTATAGATTTTCTCGACATGTTCCTTGATGACTCTCTGGACTTTTACGAAACGTGACATGTTAACAAGCATGCTACGTGGTTTCCCACTATCTCCGCGTAAGTCTCTTATAACATTTGCTAAGAAGAAACAATACATGGACTGGGTTAGTGATTTCGGAAAAACACCATCCCAGTTCTTGCTGTGCTTGTAGTAAAATGGGCCATCGTTTAGTCCATCTATGTCATTGGAGACTCTATCTTTATACTCTTCACTTGTATAGTCCGGCTCTTCAATATCTGTAATGAAGCGGACATTTCTATGGAACTCTCCATCTTCATCAAAGATTTTCTTTGCTCCTAAATATGTGGATGGGCTCGGCAATACATACATGAAGTTCTCTGGGAAAAGATCTGCATTCTTCATGCTGTCAACAGAGTCTGGGTCAATGAAACAGTTAGCGAAAGGAGTTGCCGTAAAACCGACATACGTTGCGTTTTTGAACAATGCACAGATATGTCTGATTTTGGCATTGGTCTTTGTCGGATTGGTTTCGTCCTTATTTGTATTCAATGAAGCATTATCTGCCTCGTCGTCGATAAGTAACAATGGGCAGTCGATGTATCCTTTAGAAGAATCGTAGTTGTTATTTTTTAGCCAGTTGTATAGTTTGTTGAGAACTGACACATTCTTCTTGATGACTAGTAAAACAGTCTTATGCGAAGCCAAAGATGTGACAATATTGTCATTGGTTGCAACAAAGTCATACGCTTGTGTTGTCAACGAGGTAGCCCGTACTTCTTTCATATCCAATCCGACACCGACACGATGTGTTTCAGGTGTTTTAAGAATGGGATTCATTGTACGAGCTAATCCAACGATGCCTTCATCAATACGTTGCTGAGTCTGCTGACGTAGGCTTTCCGTAATTCCTGCCAAAAGAATTACAACTTTATAGCCAGCATCAACAGCCTTGCATATCAAACCCGAATAGGTTGCTGTTTTTCCTGATTGTACATCACCAATCACAAGACCTCTACGAAGACGTATGCCCTCAAATTCTTCAGTCGGGTTGCCAAGACAATTCATAATCTGAGGCAGAGTTGTCTTGTCAAGGAGTTCTATGCTTTTGGGATTCAGCGAAGAAAATTCCTCCAAATACCTTTTGTATCTTGTCCAAAAGTATGGGTCTTCGATATTTTCTTCATGATACCAGTCTCTCACCTGGTCATAGTCATCGAAGATGGCACACCCTTTACTGTGTTTGATTGAGAAGCGTTGTTCTATATCATGGAAAACTAGTTTATATTCATCTTCCGTGAGTGTAACATTAAGAAACTTTTGGGTATTCTCAATGTATTTATCAATGTTATTATAATTGACTTCTATACCTCGATTTATGTCTGTTTTTACATTCTGATTAGTAATAATCAGAAAACTTTGTAGGAGTTCATTTTCCATATTTCTCGGTGCAATAGGTGTTCAACATTCCTTTTAATTCGCTTTTGGTGCAGAAAGGTTCGGAAGTCATAACGTATTCTATGGCCTCTTCTTTAGATTTCCCAAATTTCATAGCAGCTTCTACAAGAGTAATTCCTTGTTGATACAAATCGTCAAGGCGGTCGTCCCTCTCAGGGATTTCAATTACTTCGTTGCACCTGTCTATATATATCTGCTGAATGGGGATGCTTAGCTGAATTTCATCCAACATCAGATCAATGTATGAATGGTAGTCAGCAGGGATATAGTCTTTTACATTTTTAAAAAGCAGATTGTCTTTGTTTAACTCATAATAGAAGTTGTTGTTGCGTCCTTGCATGCGGTTCCAAATATAGCTGATATTGGCATCCACATTTTCTTTTCTTCCTCGATGAGTCTGCTTTCTTGTTGCAATATCCATAGCGTCCTTAACCGTTTTTCTTAGCTGGTTAAGGATATTCTTTGGAATCGTTGCGGTTCTTTTTGTAATATCAATACCCCAAATGTCATCAAGACTATTGGGAATATCAACTCTGATTCTGGCGTTTTTTGTAAGTTCGCCTAAACGCATACCAAACCAAGTGCCCCAAATGATAAGCCTTTTGTTTCGGTATATGTAAAAACCCTGAAGGGAGCGAAAGTTCTCCGCCCCTCCAGCATTTTTCATGTCTTCAGCTGTCATGTCTGCAGCAAATGGCAACACAAAAGCTTTGACTTTAATTTGTCGTTCTATGTTTAAAGAATCACGATTACTTATGGAAACCTCTTTCTTTTGAGTGGTTTTTTTATTCTTTTCAAGGAAAGGGTCTCTGGGCTTTAACGAGTGATTGTTTATTTTAATTTTAATAGACTTGTCGTCGAGAAATCTGTGATAGATTAGCGACAGATAATCTGACGTTTTATTTTGAAGTTCAATAAGTGCGTCATAGATTTGCCCGTCAGAAGATTTTTCAAGAACATCAAAGTCTTGCCAAACCACCAAGGTACCATCATTAGATGACTCTAATAAATTCTCCACATAAGGTGTTGATGCAACCTCGTCTTTATTGAGTTCTTGTAAAATCCATGCTTTTTTTTCAAGGATATAGTTATAATCCCATCTAAAAGCATGTACTGAGCCCACCTGTTTGCTGACAACTGTTAATATTCGGCATTGTGACATTGATGCGGATTTCATTCCAAGTCCGAAACGTCCAAGGTCTGTTTCCTGTCGTTCTTCCTTAGAGTCACTTCCGTATCTCATAGCCTCAAACAATTCGTCAGAAGACATACCTTTTCCGTCATCCAGAATACCGACAGCAAGTGTGTCGTAACTTTTAAGAGGGAAAAATAAGATGACGTTCTTACAATTAGCACTGATGCTGTTATCAATAACATCTGCCACTGCGGACTCAAAGGAGTAACCCATTGAGCGCATTGACCCCATCAGCATATTTGCTCTCGGTATGTTTTCTCTATCTTTACTCATTGGATTTTAATCTTGATAAGAAAGGATTTTTTTCACGACTGCTTTTGCAAGCAGTGGAGGAACTGCATTTCCAATCTGTTGTTGTATATGAGAAATAGGACCTTCAAATATGAAATCATCAGGAAAACTCTGAATGCGAGCTGCTTCTCGAACAGACAAACCTCTATCTTGGAATGGATGAATAAGCATACTCTTACGGTAATTTGATATTACGACAGAAGGCTTGTCTGCCAACAAACGCTTATAGATACCGCTGTGTGTACGTTTTTTGTCTGCATAGTTTTCCATAAGGCTATCGGGAATTGTACGCCAATTTTGTCCCTGTTTGATATGCTTGTATCTTTCAATCACAAGGTCGTTATTCTTGGAAACAAAATTTTGGGTTGCATTTGCTGAGCGTTTACGCATTTGTTGAGCATAGCCGCTTGCCTCTTCAAATGAAATTCTATATGGCAGACTATCAAAGCTATCACCGTTACCGAGTATTGGCAAATCACCGATGGCTTCTTCTACACTGATTTGTTTCTCGTGTTTTTGGGGAAACTCAAATTTGATGCCATTAGCATTACCAATTAAGAAGAAGCGGTTACGATGTTGTGGAACGCCATAATCGGATGCCCACAGTACCGATGGAGAGACAGTATATCCAAGGCTTTCAAAACATTGTTCAATCATCTTTTGGGTTTCCCCATGATTCATGCTTGTAAGTCCAGATACGTTCTCAAAAACAAACCAAGTGGGATGCAATTCATCTACGAAACGAACAAACTCCCTAAATAATAAATTCTTAGGATTGTCCATGTTTCTGTTCATGGTATTTGACAAGGAAAAGCCTTGGCACGGGGGACCGCCCATAATAATAAAAACCTTATTATCGCCAACAATCTCTTTTGGCGATAATTTGGTAATATCATTACAGATAACCTCTGCTCCTTTATGATTTTTTCGGAAGGTTTGAGCTGCACTTTTGTTAATTTCAATAGCGTATTTAACATCAATCCCAGCCATTTCTGCACCGAGACTCAAACCACCAGCACCTGAAAATATATCTAATCCTATTTTAGGTTGCGTTGCATTTTCCTTTCCCTTGCCCATAGTATCAATCTAATGCTTTTTTAGATAGATTTTCCTTTACTATGGCAAGGAAATTTCTTTCATCATCAATATCAAGGGCTGAAAATTCTTTGTTCAGAACCTCCAATACCTCACTTAATTTATTTGCTTGCTCAATGAGCAACGTTTTTTCTTCCTGTGTCATGTTAAATTATATCTCTTCTTGCCAGATCGTCAAGCGTGACATCAAGAGCATTGGCGATTTTTATCATTGTCTTAAAACTTGGTTGGCAGGTATTTGTTACCCATCTGGAAACAGTTGTTTGGTCTCGATGTAATTCATCTGCCAACCACTTGTTAGTGAGCTGCTTCTCTGCGAGTATAACCTTTATCCTATTTAGTTGTTTGCACATAAATCGGCACTTGTTTAATTTTCGAGTTCAAAGTTACAATATTATATCAAAGAAGCAGCACAAACAGTCCTTAAACTTAGGCAAATATAGCAATTTTATAGCAAATAACACAATTTTAGGTGCATAATTGAACATAAGGGAGCGATATAACTGCACAATAGGCTATTACATCACGCTACTTACAGGTACACTCACTATATCATGTACTGGGAATTTCTTGCAACCGATATAGAGGGTGTCGAAAGCGTCGGAGCCAGCGGTGCGGTGCTCTAAGAGGTCTTCTTCTGATTCGGTGATCTTCTCGCCTGACTTGTCCTTGCGGAATCCGTTGCGTCCTCTTGACACTCCTGCCGACTGGATGGCAAGAATAAGGCCGGGATTGTTGCTATGGCTGAAAAAGGGACATAAGGCGTTGCTTGCCAGCGAAGCCCTTGACCGATGAGCTGGTGCTGCTCGTTGAAACGCATTGGGTTACCTAGATGACCCGTTTCTACCTGCCAGCCGTGGCATTCAAACTCGTGGATGACCACGAAAATCCTACTCGTTGGTGGGAGGTTTTGTTACGACCAAGAGCAATAGTGTAGTAGTTGATGATAGTCTTATTCTAGTAGCTCTGAATGATACGTAAGAATAGAATCTTTGACATCGTGCCGCAATAAACCATACAAGAAATACCGAGAAACTTTTCGGGTGTGATAAAGGGTGTAAATCACATAACTCGTTGATTTACACCCTTGTTTGCGGAGAGAGAGGGATTCGAACCCCCGGAGGTTTGACCCTCAACGGTTTTCAAGACCGCCGCAATCGACCACTCTGCCATCTCTCCGAAAATCCGTCCGACTAAAGTCGGACGATTTTCTGTATTTCTTCCGCGGAGAGGACGAGATTCGAACTCGTGGTAGAGAATAACCCCTACGACAGTTTAGCAAACTGTTGGTTTCAGCCACTCACCCACCTCTCCAGTGGTTCGCTTTTGCGAGTGCAAAGATATATCAGATATTTCAGTCTGCCAAATTTTTTGGGATGTTTTTTTGCAGTTATTTTTCACAATATATGCAAGTCGTTGTCTGTCAGCGGTGGTTGCGGAACGTTGTGGTTGCGGAGTTTTGCAATGCGGCAAATTTTAAGTATGTTTGCATATGCATCTCGGCAGAGCAGGTCCAATCAAGTATGGATGCTTTGCGCTCGATTTGCACTGTCTTATGGTGAAAAATAAGGATATGGGAGAAACTGCGATATCATTGGTGGAGTTCAATCGGCGCATCGGCGGCTTGCTGCACGATGCGTCGGTGCAGCGGTGCTGGGTTGTGGCTGAGACAAGCGACGTGCGTCAGAGCGGCGGTCACTGCTATCTTGAGTTGGTGCAGAAGGATGCACAGACGGGGCAGACGCTTGCCCGTCTGCGTGGAATTGTCTGGGCGAGTGTGTATGCCCGTCTGCGTTGTGAGTTTGAGAGAGCCACGGGGCAGCCGTTTGCGTCGGGAATGAATGTGATGGTTGAGGTTAGTGCCAATTTCCATGAGCAGTACGGGCTGTCGGTGGTGATAACCGGCATCAATCCCACTTATACGCTCGGCGACATGGCCCGTCAGCGACTGGAGATACTCAACCGGCTGAGGAGCGAGGGCATAATCGATATGAACAAGCAGTTGCCGTGGCCCGACGTCGCTCAGCGTGTCGCTGTGATTTCTGCCGCTGGCGCTGCCGGATATGGCGATTTTATGAATCAGCTTCACAACAACCCGTCGGGCATCAAGTTCTACACGTGTCTTTTCCCGGCGGTGATGCAGGGGCAGAGCACGGTGACGTCGGTCATCGCCGCTTTGGAGCGCATCAACGACTATGCCGATCTTTTCGACTGTGTGGTGATAATCCGTGGTGGCGGCTCGACGAGCGATTTGAATTCGTTCGACAACTATGACCTTGCTGCCAACGTAGCGCAGTTTCCGTTGCCGGTGATATGCGGCATCGGGCACGACCGCGACAATACGGTGGTCGACTCGGTGGCGTCGGTGAGGGTGAAGACACCCACGGCTGCCGCAGAATGGCTGCTCGACCGAGCGCAGTCGGCTCTCGACCATGTCAACGCACTCACAGATATGGTGGTCGACTCTGCCACGCAGATGCTTTCGGGCGCGCGTCAGCAGCTGGCATATTTCACAAGCGGCATTCCGTTGATGGCTGATAATATTGTGGTGCGCCACCGCGCCCGTCTGCAGCAGATTGCCGCGGCGATACCTGTTGTGGCGGCACGGCGCATCGACGGAGCCGGCAAGGATTTGGCGTTTGCCTCACAACGGGTGGCAATGGCGGCACGGCAGTGTGTGGCTAACGAGCGGCAGCGCGTGACGGGGCTTGAGAAGCAGGTCGAGCTGCTGTCGCCCGACCGCGTGTTGCGCCGTGGCTATTCGCTGACGCTTCGCGACGGACATGTGGTCACCTCTGCCTCGTCGCTCCGTGCCGGCGACAGTCTCGTCACCCGCTTTGCCGACGGCGAGCGAACGTCGGTGGTGGAGTGAGGCAGTGCTATCTCCTGGGCGCACGGGATTATCTGACGATGACTTTGGTGGTGCCGAAGATGTAGAGCCCGGGCTGGAAGTCGCTGTATGTGGCAATGCCGGGCTGCACGTCAAGGATGCGGTAGAGTTGACCCGCTACCGTTACCACATCCAGTTTTGTTGCCATCGTGCTCTCGATGCGCACGCGCTGGTTGCCGATTGCGCGGACGGTTATATGGTCTTCTGTCTGTGCGTCATCCTCGTTCTCTTCCATGTCGGGCATAATGTTGTCGGCATTCTGTTCGGCGATGTTGATTACCGAAGTGTAGTCGTAACGGGCGTTTGACCTCGTTGCCGTCGGCGACATATATGTGCGGAACGGCGTCACTGTCGACAGCGATGAAGCATCGTCGAAAGCCGTGCCGCTGTTGTTCATTCCATACACATTGCCGTTGCTCACATTGATGGCGGAGAAAGTGCCGAGATGAGAGTATTTTCCGCCTACCATAGTTGCCATGCCTTTTGTGATTGGGATTGTTATTGCGCCGTACGACGTGTCGCCGGTGTGGTTGTCGCCGTAGGCGTTGAATGTCACGGTCTGAGCGTCTTCCCAAGCCCCGAAAATATCGTTGTAGAACGCACTTGAGAGGTCGAACTCATAGTAGCGCGCACCAGGGAAGCGCACGATGTAGGGCACTTCGCCTGCAAGACGCAGGTAGTCGGGGTAATTGTGGGCTGTCGCATAGTATGGGTTGGCATACTGGTTGTAGAGTTTGTCGGCGTAGTTGTCGACGAAGAACGTATTTGCGAAAGTGTAGGAAACACCATTTGTCAAGGCATTGCCCGAAGCGTCGGTAGGGGAGAACACGGCTGCGCCAGGACGCTGGAACACTGCCGACGGAACGTTGCCCTCTGAGGCAATCGATGTCAGTCCACGGAGCCAGTACTCATGGTGCAGGGAGTGGATGTTCTGACTTGGGTTGTCGGTTTCCGCGTCCGACGGCGAGCCGTAGAAATGCGTTATCTCTCCGTTGAGCGATGCGGCGACCTTGTCGACGGTGAACGGCAGGCAGATGCCTTCCCATGCGCCTTTGCTGTCCTCTGCATAGTACATTGGTCTGCGCACATACCATGCGCGGTCGTTGACGTTGAACGCAATCGGCACGCAGAGATTGTTGTTGTTGCAAGTCTCTCCATCTCCGTTCTCGTTGTCGGGAGTGCGCTCCACGAGGTGTAACAGAGTGGTGCTGTAGCCGTCGATGCCTTTGGTTATATGGTGTCCGTTTATCAAAGCCTCTCTTGTAGTCTCGTTGTAGTTGAGTGCTTTTTCCACCACGTCGTAAGCCTCGTTGCCTGTTGCCTCGTCATTATCGGCGGTGTAGACAAGGAGATTCTGCGTGATGCCTGCGTCCTCTTTCACAACGAAGTCGTTGAAACGGCTGGCGTTGTCGTCCATAGGAGGGTAGAAGATGCCACCGACTGTTTCCGTCGCTGCAGGAAGGTCGTGCAGGCAAGTGAAGTCGACAGCCGTGGTAGCAGAATCGTGCACGTAGGTGCTCATAGTGATTGAGCCATTGTTGTAGGCGTTGTAGTGGAACGCGTCGAGCGTCGTATCGCCGTAGTAGGCGGCGGTGCGGTATACGCGGTTGCTCATATAGCTGTTCTGGTGCGAAGCGATATCGCGTGGGTAGTTGTCGGGGTTGTGCTGAAGCGACTGTCCCCAGAAGAGGAAGTCGTTCATAAGTTCAGTGCCGCTGTTGTTGGCGTTGAACAGAGGCGTGTAGACAACAGGTGTCGGGATGCTGCCGTCGGCGTTGTATTTTACGCGCGGCGCGTCGAGCGGGTGCGTCTTGTCGTGACGGGTCTCCACCTGTTCGTAGTTGGGGATGTCGCCACCCTTGCCGATACGCAGATATGTGATGCCGGTGTTGTTGCTGGTGATGGCATCCGTGCGGCACGCATACTGATAGTCGCCGTTGGCATAGTAGGCTGACACGTATTTCAGAATCTCATTGTCGGCGTCAGCCTCAGTGCTTGATGTTGTCGGCTCGGCGCGGTGGCGAGCGCGTAGATAGTACTCGTTGAGGTCGTATGCCACCCGTCCAAGTCGGAAATCCTCCGTGGTGTATCCCTCGTATGGAGAGCCATCCCAGCGATAGACAATAGGCGTCGATCCGCTTTTGCCCGATGCCGGCGCATACTCGAAGCAGCAGTGGTAGTTTCCGATTTTGCCGTCGGCAGTCAAGTTGGATATTTTTCCGGAAGCAAGTCCGAGGTTATATATGTTGCCAGAACTTTCGATGCTGTTGAAAAGAGATTTTCCCGAAGGGATGCCGCTGATCACGTGACCGTCGCCATGCAGGATTCCCGCGAAGTCGGAAATGTAGTATCCGCCCTTGTCGGTTGCTTCCAGAGCAATGTCGTTCTGCAGGAAGAACTGAGCTTTTGCGCCATAGCGCGGAGCGTTGCTGTCAGTTCCGATAGAGTCGACGAAAGCGACAAATGCAGAGAGGTCGCTCTTGTCGGAAATGTAGATTCGCGGTTCCGGCAACGGGTCTGATTCCGTAGTGTCAAGGCTTTCCTCATTGACGCGGGTTATCGCCTCGGCAAGGTGCAGGTTTATACCAGCCTTGTGGGGATCCATGCGGTGGTAGTTGTGCACGACAAACTTGTCGGCGTCGTGCATGTCCACCTCCAGGATGTCGTTGAGTCCCGTTATCGAGACGCCGAGTTGTATTCCGTAGCCGTTCATATAGTAATAAGCAGGGACGTCGAGAAGGTCGTCGGTCTTGTCGTAGTGACAGCCCGCAAACAGACCTTTGCCATTTTCATCGGCTTGGTTGAAAGTGTCGTAGCCTGTTGCCACGTTGTTGCTGATATTTTCTTTGGTCCACGGCGTGGTGTCTTTAAACTCCCACTTGCCGTCGGCTCCCATTTGCCGCTTTCCGATGCGCCAGTAGTAGCCGTTGACCGCAAACGACTGGTCTGCGCTGACCACGATGTTGTCTTTGGTTACGCGCACCATCTCGCCTGGCAGCGCGCAGTTTCCGATAGTGATTTGTCCGCTGACGGTTGGTCCCTGCACATATTCGATTGTCAGATAGATTGTGTAGGTGTATTCGCGCTGAACGTAGTATATCGTAGGGTTGCTCTCGTCGATTGTGACGTTGGAGATGTTGTCCACCTTTTCATACTTTTTGTTGGCAGTGTTGTAGGTGAACAGGCTCTCAATCTTCACAAACTCTTCGGTCTGAGGCTGGTAGTAGGTGTTGTCGGCATCGAGGTTGCCCGATTCCACCAGCTCGTAGCCTGTTTCGGTCTTCTTGTAGAATTTACCCGTGTTGGTGTATATCGGCTTGTTGTCGGTCTCGCTGACATATTCCTCGTAGGCTGGCGCCTTCAGCACGAGCGTTGCCATACTCTTTCTGCCGAGGTGCTTGTCGAAGTAGTCGGGCTCAACGTAGTTTGTGTTGTCGACCATATCCACCAGACGGAACGAAATCTTGGCATCCTCCTTCAGTCCTGCAGGCAGCGAGTTGTTGAAAAGGGTGGCTTCGTCGTCGCCCTTTTCTCTCATCGACAGCAGTGCGGCAAAGCCTTTCGACGCCTTGTCGGGATCGTCGATGGAGGTTGCGCCTGAGAAGTTGTTGCTCTCCGCGCCGCCGACATATAGTTTGTAGCCTCCGGCAACTGCGTCGGAATAGTATGTCTTGTCGGTTTCGTTGGTCTCGGTTCCTGTGAGATAGTTTCGATATTCCAGGTCGCTTGAGTATTGGCTCTTGTCGTCGGGATGGCCGCTGCGCATCTTCCAGTTGAAGATGCTTATAGGCTGGGTGCTCTTCAATCCGGCGAGAACGGTGAGTCCGTCCTTGTTGTCGCTGTCGAATTCGATCGGATTCTCTTTCGACGACTTGAACGTGTATCCTGAGATGTTGACATTGTAGTAATAATGGAATCCGGTGACATACCAATAGTGTACCTTCACGTCGTCGACCGTCTTGTCCGAGCCCGGCGCGGTGATGGCATAGTATCCTGTCGGGAAACAGTCGTCGACGATGTATCGGCCCTTGTGGTATGGGAACACAAAGTTGCCGGTGGTCTCGAGGAAGTCCTCCTCGTGGGAGTCGCCGTCATGCCGCTTGTGATTGTTGTCGGCATACACATAGCCTCCGCCCTCATCCTCGCGTACGTTGATAAGGTTCATTTCCACAACGCCGTAGATTGGGCCGTACAGTTTGTTTTCCACCACTTTTTTACGGTCGGAGTCGTATGTTTCATGACAAAGTTGAATCTTCATTGCATATCCCGAAGCGATGCCGATCATGTTCATTGCCGTTCCGTCGTTTCGTTTCTGGAACTCTCCGAACGGATCCTCGGCGTTTTCCTTGTCCTTGTTGGCGTTATAGTCGTCGATGTAGTGCTGCTTGACGCCCTGGTACGACATTCCGGCAAAGGCAGTGTTGTCGGTAGAGGCGGAGGCAAGCTGACCGTTGCGGTTGCGCCACATCCCGGTGTTGAAATCCACATTCGACTTTATTGCGCTTACATAGAGGATATTGTTTGAGAATCCCATGTAATTGCGGGCTTTCGTGCTGTATCTGAAGTCCGTGTTGTTGTCGGGCTTCGCTTCCAGATCTCCATTGCTGTCAAATCGGATGTCGTTTGCCACCATCTTGATTTCTCCGACACGGGCGATGGAGTAGGGCGTCTTGTTGACATCGTTAACCGTATAGTCGCGGGCGCCGAGCAGAGAGAAGCAGTTGTCCTCCAAACGGATGATGTCGAGTCGCTGGAATGTGTTCAGAATCTTTGGATTGTCGATGGTGTGTCCGGCAAATCCATATCCTGTCAGGTCGGCGCTGCGGAAACCCTGGGCATACGACAGGTGTCCGTCGCCGAAGATGCCGCCCTCGCTGTCGTATTCGTAGAACTCATTTTCTCTGATTCCCTCAAGTCCCGACGGCGGAGTTGCGCCCGATTTGAAGAAATATTTGTCCTGCAGCGAAATGTAGCGGTATGAGTATATGCCGTTGGCGGCATCGGCGTCGCTGGCATAGTGCTTGTAGTAATAGCCGTATAGGTCGGTGCCGTCGGGCAGTTGCACCGGTCTGATGTCTTGGTGGGAGATGGTGATATGTTCACTGTCCTTGTTGTCGCCGACAAGTACAAGCGTGTTGCCGCAGAATCCAGCCGTAGAGCCGCCTGGCAACAAGTTAAGATCATCGCCGTTGCCGTTGGCGATTATGGCATAGTCGAGATTGTATTTGTCGGTTAGTTTCAGCACGGTTGTGTTGTTGGCTAATACCGAGCCTTGAGCCACCGAATATCCGCCGCCATAGACAGCCTCGTCAATGGTGATGTTGACGTTTTCCCAGCCCACCGACGGCGCGGCGGAAACTATCTTCTTGAAGTAGTGGGCGCGGTTTGCGTCGGTAATCGTGTCGCGCATGCCGTTGCCGTTGTCGATAGCCACGATGTCTTCGTAGACGCCCTGCGATATCCACTCGTCATTAAGCAGATATATGTGCTGCTTGATGGCAGGTGTCTTTTCCTTTCCGTTGTCGTTCTCAACTCCAAGATTCTTCCGGTCGGCGCGTTTAAGCTCATATCTGCCTCGGACATGGTTTTGGCGGTTGGTCGAGTAGTAGGTTGGATATCCCACAATCACCTGAGTGGAGCCATACACATAGCCCGAATATGAGCCGCCCGTGACGGCGCGGAATATGTGGCCGTTGAGCATCTTGATAGTCGAGTAGCCCACCACGTTGCCCTGCTGGCCTCCGCCGTAGATGAAGTTGGCAGAGACGCCCAGACCTTCCGGATTGGTGTCGGGGTCGACCACGCCGCAAGGCAGAAACTTGTTGCCGTCCATTTTTGGCTCGGAGCATTTCACCGATTCGCCGATTGTCACGTTTGCGATTCCGTATACGAAGCTTTCCATACCGTATCCGGCACCGTAAACGTTGAGTGCGGAATATTCGGTAGCCTTGACCAGCAGCTCGTTCGACTTCTCCAGCTTGTCTCTGTCCTTTCCCGCCAGCATGTCGCTCTGCAGGTTTATGCAGACGTCGCCGACGATTGTTCCGCTCTTGAAGCATCCGCCATACACATTTCCGCCGATGTATGCGCCGTTTTTCTCTTTAGGCATAAATTTGTTGCGGATGTTGAGTTTGATGAACGGATATTCAGAGTCGGCATCGCCGAGCAGATATCCGCCCCTGTGCTTGGCCTTGCCTTTGTAGTCGTAGTTGGTATTGTTGCATCCGCCCACAATCTTGTCGGTTATGGTCAGCCCTTCCGGAAATGTGTATTCAAGCACATTTCCTATTTTGCCGCTTGTCTTCGGCATAACGTTCATATTACCGCGGTTTCCTCCGCAACAGAACGTGCCGATGATGCAGTTTGTCAGTCCTTCTCCAGTCTCGCTGCCGTTCCATTTGAGCGAGCCTTGTATGTCGGTCTCCACCGGTTGGAAGTAGAGGTCGAGTAGGTGCGGATACACAATCGGACGTTTGCTTTTTTCCGTTGGTAGATACACTGTGTTGATGTTTGCGTTTTCGGAGTCGTTGATCCAGTCGATAGGCTCAGCAAGATCCAGCTCCTGGGTGTAGTCGTAGATGTCGCCGTTCAGCTTCTGGAACATATTCATGAAGTCGTTGTCCTCCGACGTCACAAACAGCTCCTCGCCGTTGCATCCCATGAACACGCCGCCGATACGTACGTGGCTTCCTATGTTGACGCTGATGTCGCCGACAGACTTGTCGGCATCTTCCGAAGCCCCGTAGGCAAGCATCTTCAGCACGGTTGCGGAGTTGCCGCCGCCATACACGTTTCCGTCGATGCGTACCGTGTCGGATGTAGACACACCATGGATGTTGATGCTCACTTTGTTGGTCAGCGGACGCCATGAGTTGATGTTCACCATCTTCACCGCGTCGCTTGTGGCTTTTAACTGCGTCATGTTCTCGCGCATAGGCACGGTGTAGACCAACGGCACCGTCTCGGAGTCGGGGTCGTTGGGATTGATGGGATAATACTCGTTGACCGTCACATTCTTGTTTCCGTTTCGGTCGGTGGCATACAGGTAGTTTCCGTTGCCTGCGCCATACACGTTGCCAAACAGATGACCGCCGTAGATGTTGATGGTGGTTCCTGTGCCGCCGTTGTCCATGAAGTAGCCATTCTTGTTCAGTCCCACGTTGACATATCCCGACACGTCGTTGCCGCCATACACGTTGCCATGAATGAAAATGTCGGCATTGCTGTAGGTATGGGGACTTGTAGCCGGCTTGTTGTCGCCAATTCTCACAGTCGTGCTCTTAAGCACATCGCCCATAAATCCGCCTCCGAAAATGTCGTGGCAGTCGATGGCCTTCAGCTCCACGTCGGTTGAGTTGACTGAACTGTAGGTGCCTCCTCCGAACACACGACGGCAGAACACGCCACCGGAGCCCACGATGTGCGTGTCGCCGAACACTTTGCCTGAATATCCGCCACCGATGATGTCCATCACCGAGTAGCCGTTGAAAAAGTGCTTGTATTCCTCGCCTTTCACGATGTCGATGCCTTCGAGGATGCTTCCTCGTCCTTCCATTTCCACGTTTACATACGTGTCACCCATCACGATGGCATTCTCACCGAATCCTCCGCCAAACACGCTGAATTGCGGTGTGCCGATTTTTTCGTAGATTTCTTTCCACTCAATGCTTTCAAAGAAATTCTTGCCGGTGTCACGTCCAGCCACCATTTCTGTGCTGTTGTAAAGGAGTCCCTTTGTCATGGTGATATAGGAGTTGTTGCCCACAACGGATGCTATTTTTCCGCCTCCGTAGATATTGTGGTTCACTTTGAACTTACGTGCTTTAGGGTCGTACTGCGGAGAGTAAATCGTTCCGTCTACGATGCTGGCAGGACTCCATGTGCGTGCCTGCACGTTCCATAATGCATGTGCCTGCACTTTGCCTCCAAGAATCAGCAGGTTGGTGTTGCCGGTTACGTCGGCAGATGTCACCGCCACGCTTTCGCTGCCATTCTCAGTAACGGTTTCGACGCTTCCCAGACCACCTCCGTGAGCGCTTTTTCCTAACCATCCGTCGTAGATTGTCAGCAGGGTGTTGCCATACACAGTGCCGTTCTGGCAGCCGCCAAAGAAGTCTTCCATGAGAGTGGGGTAGGTATCGTTGTCAACGTCGGGATGCACCATGTTGGCGTCATCGCTTGGAGAGAGATATTCTTTCGTTGTGTCGTCCCAATAGGGGTAGTGCATCACCGGGCGGTCGAGGATGAGACACGAGTTGCCGTAAACACCTCCGAGACTCTTGCTGTCGGCACACTCAGTGACAACACGCCCCCTGCCGCCAGCAAACACCTGCGACATCAATGATCCTCCACGGATGTTTACGAGAGTGGTGCGGTTTGTCGGGGATAGATAGTTGTCGCGGGTGAACACCGCAGCGTCGGCTTTTTTGCTGCCTACATTCGCCAAATCGCCGCCGCCGTAGACTCTGCCGAATATCAATGTGCGTTCAATCAGTCCGAGTCCATTACGGAATTTGTACATTTTGCCATAGATGTGCACTTCGGTTTTCTCTACATGCGCCATGTCCGGGAAATCGATGAAAACGCCGTTTCTTTTTACCGATTCCACACCGGAGCCTCCTCCGTAGACACTATGATTGACATCGCCTCCCTTGATGAAAACCATTGATTTGCCTTTTACCGAACCGAAGTCATAGCCGCTTCCGCTGGAGAAGTCGCCATAGGGCAGCGCTCCCAAACCAGCACCAAAGATGTCGTGGCAGCCAAGTTTACAGTCGGTTTCCACATAAGTGTCGCCCGTTACATATCCGGCATAGCCGCCGCCATGAATCTGAAGCAGCACGAGTCCGGGCACACCGATTTTCCATGCAAAGCGGCTGATATGATAGCGGCGGAATACGCCTGGATCGTTCTCGCCGCCATCATAGCTGCCGAAATAGAGTTTCTTGTCTTCTTTCGACAACTTGAGATAGTCGTCGTAGATATCTTTTTCAAGGTCGAGATATGTTTTATAGTCCTTGTTTTGATAGAGATAGCGGTATTTTATGCCGTCGATTGTTATTATGCCGTCGTCGTCAAGTTTTGCTCCAGGCTGCGCATAGACTTCGGTTTTTCCAACGGATGTGTTGACACCATACCCCGCGCCGAACAACGAGAACGAGGGGTGTTCAACGTGAATGCTGTTCAGGAACCAGCAGAGCCCCTGTACAGTGGTGTTTTCAAACATACTTATGGTTTTCCCCTTTGAGTCCTTTATGTCGTCGAGGGGGGAGTGGTTGATTATAACGACAGTCTTGCCGGTGTTGGCAACAGAGGCTGAGCCGACATGGCAAGCCCGGTTTCCTCCGCCGAAGATGTTGTAGGTGGTGGAGAAGGTGAATCTGTCCAGATCGAAGAATTTCTTGGTATTCTCATTGTTTCTGATTCGATTGATGGCCTCCTGCGCAAGCGGGTCGCCGATGTTGTCGAGCGACGGTGCTTCGTTGATAGCATAGGCAATCCGTCGGAATTCGTTATTGTCGTTGCAGATAGGGCTGCTGTCAGACTCGGCGTCCAGCCATGTGGTAATGTTTCCGTTGATGTCGGCTTTGCGGTTCCACATCCAAGAGCCTCCGTCAAATTGCACTTTCGTGTTGCCAAGAATATTGGCATAAGTGCCGGTGTCGGCTACGTCCTTCTTGCCAAGCACCTCGTCGACTGCAGTCAGCTCGTTGTCGATGTCAATGTCGCCGTATCCTCCGCCATATACATTGCCGCCCATCATTCCGCCCTCGATGTGCACAAAAGTGTTGCCGTCGACCGTTCCGTATTCGCAACCGCCGTAGATGTCGCCCCAAACGCATGGCACCACATTGTCGGTGCCGCTGTCAACGCCCGGATTGCTGTTGACGATATGCACAAGAGTGTTGCCGTTGATGCGTCCGATGTTGTAGTATTGGTTGGCTTCAGCCTTTTTGCAGCCCACACCTCCGCCATACACGTTTCCAAAAATGTTGCCGCCGCGGATGTTGACAAACGAGCGGTAGCCCTCAGCCTTGTAGCTTAAGAACGTGCCGTCGGCTTGGTTGAGCGTCGAAGCGCTTGTCAGCAAGTCGGGCGAGTAGTAGTCGGAAGGTTTCATCTCTTGGAAAATGCCCACATTGGCATTGTCGCCGCCGCCGTACACGTTGCCGTAGATGTTGGCGTCGTCGGCAACCTCCACCATGGTTGTGCCGATGACACGCGCCACGGTTATGAAGTGGGTTGAAGAGGCTGTCTCGGGCTCCAGTCCGGCACTTCCTCCAAACACGTCGCCATGGGTGAATGCTCCGCACATATATACCTCCGTGTTGCCGCCAATCTGACCTGTGGTGTTGTCCTCGGTTGACGCAATGTCGCCGAAGCCGCCGCCAAACACACGGCGGATAAACGTTTTTCCGTCGACAGTGACTTTGGTGTTGCCAGCCACAGTGCCGGCATATCCGCCGCCCAACACAGCCCATACGGTGAAGTTGGGCACTCCCATCGAAAGGTCGAGAGAAGGAGCGTTGGGGCCGTATTTTCCATAGTCGCCGTCAACGTTGACGGTTACATCGGTGCTGCCAACGGTCGTCAGCCGTCCGTATCCGCCGCCGAAGACGCTGAAGTGAGGATTCTCGTTGTCGGTGTACGACTGTTTCCATTCGTCGGTTATCAGCAGTTCGTAAGGCGTCATGCCTTTCTGCATCATCACGGTGGCAAGGCCGGTGCCGTCGGCAGGGGTTGTTGTCACATTGCCGTCGGCGTCTTTGTATGTGCCCACGTTGCAGGCAAGATTGCCGCCGCCATAGATGTTGTGGGGATTCAGGAACTTGCCGTCGGCATAGAACTTCGACTTTTCGTATACAGTGTCCTCCGTGGCAGGCTCGTCGCCGGCGTTGTCGATGTCGGGGTCCCAGATGTAGAATATGTTTTCAACCGGATCCCACATCTTGAACCATATCACATTAATCGAGAAGCTGTCGTCAATCGGACCGTGGCCTGCGCTTTGTGTGCCGCCCTCGTCCTGCGCCAGGGTCACGTTGGTGTTGCCGAGCACGTCGGCTGAAGTGACCGTGCCGTCTGTGATGTCGCCGTTTCCGCCACCGAACACCTGACCGGCGATGTTTCCGGCATATATGTTCACATACGTGTCGTTGGCAACTTGTGCAAGATTGCCTCCACCGAAAATGTCGCCGTAAATGAAAGGAGCCTGTTGTGTGCTGCCCGCGAACGACACGTTGGTATTGCCGACAACCAGTCCTACCCGCTCAGGATGCTGTGTGCAGCCGTCGCCGTCGGCAAACGCTTGCGAGGCAGGGCGCAGACGGCGTCCGTTGCCGCCGGCAAACACAGAGCCGCGGATGTCGGCGCTGTCGCCGATGACAACGTTTGTGGCGTTGCCGTCAAACTCAACAATCGCCATGTCGCCTCCGCCATAGATGTTTTTGTAGAAAGTGCCGCCCATAATGTTCACGCTCGACTGTCCGTATATGCGTGCCATGTCGGAAAGCGTCTCTACGTTGGATGTGCCCATCTCCTTGGCGTCGGCCACACCGTATCCGCCTCCGAATACCGGACAGTGGAAAATGCCGCCATTGATGTTGAGCTCCACGTTGCCATAGGTCTTGCCAAGAGCTTTGTAGTCGCCGGAATTGCCGCCGTAGGGGTTCTGCGAATAGAAAAAGTCAGTGCCTCGTCCGCCGGCGAATACGCCGTTCTTGCAGTGAAACTCTCCACCGTTGATGGTGAGCGACGCCACAGTCGCTCCGGTTTTTCCGTACACGTTGCCACCGCAACTGTTTGGCGTGGCAGCCGTGCTCGACCACAAGCCTTTGCTCATGAATCCGCTTCCTCCGCCATAAATGCCGTCGATAGGTTCGGTTGTTGAACCGAACTCTCCACCGTTGATCACAATCTTGGTGTTGGTGTTGGTCGGGTCGACATAAGTGAACGACTCGAAATCATCGTTGTTGTAGCATCGATACGTCACCAGACGGTCCTTTGCAACGGCATACGGACCATAGAGCATAACGTCGCCCGAAGCATTCCAGTAGGCAATGCTTTTGTCGGGAGTGTGGCTGTCGGCATTGTCGTCGCCTTCGCCGATGCCGTTCATACCGCCTGCGCCAGCACCGTAGATTCCGCAGAAGATGTTGTCAGTCTTCGTGTTGCCGGCAGGCAGAATCTCGAATAAGCCGCCGTTGATGGTGATTGTGCTGTAGCCATAGAACGGGTTGTTGACAATCACGTTGCCGGTATGTCCACGACCGGTGCTGCCGCCATACAGCTCGGTGACAATTACACGGTTGTCAATCCATTCGTCGTTGTTGTGTTTTGAAGACGCCGGGTCGAGCAAGATGTTTGCACGTCCCATATAGGTGTTGTTTGGCACGTAGTAGTCAGTGCCGTTGTAGGGGAGGATGAAGTCGCGCTGCGCACCCAGCGAACCGTTTACGACACGCGCCACCTTTCCGCTTCTGATTATTATGTCGACATCCGCATACATGGCACCCTCGTGGCTTCCGGCGAGAATGATACCGGCATCGTAGTCGCTCTTGCGTTTGCTTGTCTCTCCCTTGATTTCCCTTTCCGGGTTGTGGGCATCGTTCCATTTGCGGTCGATGTCCATCTCGATTGTGCACTTTATGGGCTGATTGGGAGTTCCCATCACTCCATTGTAGTCCTTCTCGGAGGATGTCTGACGTCCGCCCGCGCTGATTGCGGAGTATAACCCGGACTTGATGGATATTTTGAAACCCTCCTTGCCGTGAGGCATCGACTGCTCGAAAGCCTCGATTCTCTCTTTTCTGTCCAACGGATAGAAACGGCCGTCGTTGTTGAAACCGCCGAAGATGTGGAATGCAGTGGTCACAGCGCCGTCGATGGTTCCGTAGTTAGGCGAGTTCTGCCCGAAACCGGTCATCTGTATGCCTTCGCCCATCTCAAGGTTATTGTATTGGCAGTAGATGATTTTGTAGAAATCACCGCCGTTGTTTGTGACAGGGTCGTTGTTGAATGTGATATACTCAAATCGGGTGTCGCCCCATATCGGCAGACCTCTTTCAGCACCCGAAATCTCGATGGTGCCTTTGTAGTCGGTGCCGTTCCATTCGCCTGTGATGGTGGCGTTGCGGAAAAGAGGGGACTCTCCCTTTGCTTTAGCCCAATCGTCAAACTTCAGCATGCTTTTGCCTCTGTTGTTGCTGGTTATGTTGAAGCCCGTGTATTGACTGTTGGTCACGTCGGCATGGCTTGTGCCCATCAGCACGATGATGTTTTCATCCCAAGTACCCGTCTTGGCGAGCTTGCTGTAGGCGCCTTTCCACGTCTTCATTGCCTGTGTCGGGGAGTAGCCCCACTCCTCGTCGTCGTTGTCTTCGCCTTGTGCGTAGGTTGTGCCGTTGATGCTCACCGCCTCAGGACATAGGTACACCACGATAGTCACTTTGATGTTTTTGTGGAAAATGATGTTGCCACCGCTCTTTACGGTAACCGTACAGTTGTATTGGTCCTTGTTGGTGGCAGTTTCCGGGCGTACAAATTCGTTGGACGTTTCCGACAGCAAGGTTCCTTTGTTGTACCATTCGTATGTGATGTCGAGACCAAGTTCGTCGTTTGTGAAATTCTCTTTCGTGTTGTTCGTCACATTTATGATGTATGTGCCGGGCTTGGTTTCGTAATCGAGTTCGGCAGTGATGCCGATAGCCTCGACGAGTACGGTGTTGGTGCGCTGGCTGCCGTCGACGGTCATGGCGTAGACATACTGAGAGAAGGTTTGTCGAGGCAGGGTGAACGGGTTGCAGGCAGTGCTGTTTACCTTTTCGCCCTCAGTGTTGTCGGTCGATGCATACCAGTTGTAGACATCGGAAGTGGTTTCTCCGTCTTCTGTTGTCACGGTGAGCACATCGCTCGTGCCGCGCTCCGCCTTCAGGGCAATCGAGCTGAAAGAGAACCGTTTGGAAGAGTTTGAATATAACCACGGCCTCTTGTCGAGGTTGTTTTGGTTGATGTACAGGTTGTTGAGCCCGGCAAACGTCTTTCCGAACGGCTCGCCGGTGGAGGGGTCGGTAGCTGAGATTTCTTTTTCAACACCGTATTGGTTGTAGGTGTAGGTGTCGGCAGCTTTGTTGGCAGGAGTGTAGTACCATGTGTTCTTCACCTTGTTTGCAAAGTTGTCGGAGGCTATAAACGCCATCACGTTGGCTTTTTTGCACTGGGTGGTGTTGGCGCTTGTCTTCAAGCCTGCGCCGTGCACATAGATGTTTCTTGGCCATACGGCATAGCCTGTTTGGTTGGCAAGTTTGCTTGCCGCACCGAAACCGCATGAAATCGTCACTTGTCCTTCCACCCCGTTGAGAGCAGCGTTCTGGAACATATCGATTTCCGTGTCTGCTGAGATGTTGAATATTCTCAGACTCACGAAGTTGTTCAGATAGCCGGCTATACCTCCAATTCTGAATTTTGTCTTTGTCGTGTAACTTTCGTTGTTGTCGGTGATTTTTGAGTTGCGGATTATGATGTTGCTGAGTTCTGCGTTTTGGGTCATGTCGGCAACCACAATACCCATCTTTACCGTGTAGTTGGCGTTGTTGAGAGGCGTGTGTGCCGCCTTCTTCTCTATTCTGGCATTGTCGATGATAAGGTTGGAGACAGATGCATACTCATTTTCGTTGTTGCCCTTGCCGTTGAGTCGGGAGAACAGACCCCACGAGGCTTCTTTTAGGTCGCTGAAAGTCCAGCAGATGAGCATGTTGCTAATGGAGCGTCCGTCGCCGTCAAACTTTCCGGCGAAGAAATGTCCGTCGGTAGCCTTCGCGATGCCTTGAGCCGTGCCGATAGGAGTCCAAAATCCCTTGCTGAGGTCGATGTCCTTGGTGAGCTTGAAATATTTCTGAGAAAACATTTGTTGAGCTGCGCCATTGTTGACTTCATGCGCCAGTCTTGCCAATTCCATATCGTTGCTGATGAGGAATGGTTTTTCCTTGGAGCCGTCGCCCTCGGAGCCGTCGGGATAGAGCTGGTAGCTGTCGGCATAGAAATGGTTGCCGTCGTAGTCCACGCCATAGGCTTTCGGCTCGATGCTGAAAGCGATGGCCTGCGTGACATTGCCGGCAGACGTGATTGTCACCTCTCCGCTCTTGGTTTTGTTGGTCAGCGGCAGCGTGATGGTCTGTCCGCTGTCGGAAATGCCGTCGGTGACATTCTTGGAGTCCACTTTCCATGAGAAAGTGCTTCCAGCCGGGATGTCGGCGGAAACGATGGAATATGCGACCGTGCCGTTTTTGAAATCCCATGAGGCTTTGATGTCGTTGCTGCTTAATCCTTGAGCCATGGTCAGATTGACTCCGGCAATCAGAAGTATGAGCAGACAGGAAAAAACTCGTGATATGCTATGTGTTGAATGTTTTCTCATTTTTCAAACACTTTATTGTCGTTATCTATTGTTAGTCTATCAATAATTGACCCGTATAGGCATCTTCGTCGGCAAGCACATACAGGTAGCGTGGCTGTATGAGAATGCGTATCGGGCTTATCGTTGCTGTTTTGCCTGTTGTGAGGCTGCTGAAATTATCCTTGTTGATGGTAATTCCGGAAGTAACGTTTTTTCTGGTGATGATGGTGGTGCCGTCCTCCGCAATGAATTCCACATCGTATTTGACGTTGATGACAGGCAGGAATTTGGCATCGGGTATGGTGTAGATGTCGGCACCCCATTGCGTGTAGCCGGCAGATGTGACAATGACGGTCTGGGTGTTGTCGTCGTAGTCCGCGGAGCCGTAGCCTTTGTAGGCAATAGGGAATGGTGTCTCTACAAACGACTGACGTTTGATGTCGCTCCATGTTATTGCAGAGGCAGACCAACTTTTTGATGTTGTATTCCAGACGTAGGAACGCGATATTGTGCACGATGTGGAGAAGCTGCCTGAAAGCGTCACGCTCTTGATGCGGAAGTGGCGGATGGCGTTCATCTTGGTGCCGAGCATGAAGAGCAGCTTGTAGCCGGTGAGTGTCTGGTCGAATTTCAGACTGACCGTTCCGCCTCCGTTGCTATCGGAGATGGCTCCTTTGCTGCTCGGGACGGCGCAGATGATCGGCGCCGCCTTTGTGTCGTAGATTACCGGCACAGGGTTGCCGCCGTCGCTCATGGCGAACGGAAACGAGAGGGTATATGTGTTGTTGGCGGTGCGCAAAAGAGCGGCGCCGCCTGTATATGGCATATATGCGAAGAAGTCGAACGACAAAGCCTTGGTGTATTCAGTCCAGCGCTTCTTTGTCGCAGTGTCCCAGCCGTATGTCGCCACGTTGTAGGTGGCAGTTTCATTGTTGAATATGGTGTTTGCAGCCGAAGCATAGCGTTTCGGCATGTCGTAGTATCCGAACGTGCCCATCGTTGCGGGATGGCGCGTAGGGTCGTAGGCCTCGTAGGGGTTGGCGCGTGTCGCTGTTTTTTGCGGTTGCGCCGAGAATGAGATGTATCCGTGGTTGTCGGCTTGCTGTATGGGCATGTCGGAACCCTCGCAGGCAGAAAGCGTTGCGAGAAGCGCGATAGCGGTTATTTTTGAGATATGCTTCATTCTTGTAGTCAATTCTTTTTACCAGTCTTCAGTGCCTGAGCCGTTGTTTTTAATGTCGGCGCCGGGAAGCCATTGTTCCACCATCAAATCGTTGAAAGAGATGCTGTCGCCGGTGTCTGACAGTTTGAAAATGTAAGTGTATTGGCTGCCTGCTTTCCACTGCATGTATTGCGCCGGCACTGTAGCCGACACCGTTTTTCCGCCAATGTTGATGGTTATGGTGTATGCTCCCTGTTCGTAGGGGATGTTGGCGAGCGGCGGCACGTAGTACCATTTATTGTAGAGAGTAGGGTCTTTGAGAATGTGTATCTGGTCGCCAGCCTCCTCGTAGGGAGTGGTGAGGACCAGGAATCCGGACGCATCAGCCGCTTCCGACTTCGACATCGTGAGAGTAGGATATGTGCCTGTCGGAATGCCGGTGAGCGGATAGGCGGCGTCGATGGTGCCGCGGAGAGGGGTGTCGGCTTTTGCCGGGGTGTCGATGAAACGGCTGTCGCGGAACTTTATGTCGCTTATCGCAACGTTGGTCGTTCCGTCAGGATAGGTGAAGCGGAAGCGCACCTTTGCGATTATCGGCGCGAAAGTCAGAGTGACGCACGACCCGTATGCCGGCGATGTCGACGAAGGGGAGGCAAGCCAAAGGCGGCTTGCGTATGGTGTTGAAGTAGCGGTTGCTGCTTCAGAATATTCAAAATTAAAAGACAAGGTAGCGGTAGCGTTGTCGCCCGAGCTGACCGAAGTCTTTACATCTGGATTGAAGGGACTGTATGCGAAAAAGCGGTAGCTCGTTGCCGAGTAGTCCCAATATTTTATTGTTTGCAGGGTGGCAGTTATAGGATTTTCAATGCCAGCATATTCCCAGTCGGCAGTGTTTGTCGTAGAGCTGCCGGCAGAGCCCTGATTGTATGACATTTTATATCCGTCCATCACAATTTGCGGCGATGACGGGTTCGGGGAGTTTGTTGTGGTTTTATATCCCCATGTGCGGAACGTCTGGAAGATAGTCTCGAGACCGTTGCCCGCTGCTTTTGTTTTTGCATCCTGCCAGTTGTTGTTAGTGCTGCTGAAGGCGATGCTTGTCTGTGTATTGTCCGGTTCGGGCACTATTGGTTCGTCCGGCTCGGATTGCGAGCAGGAGAATAGGGAAAGTCCCAACAGAGGAAATATTAGGATGCGATGTTTCTGCATGTCTTCTTGTTTTTTTTAAAGACGGGCGGGGGAGAAACCCCCGTCCGACATATAAATGTGTCCGAGGCGTGTGAAAATACACCTCAGACACAATGTTTTTAGTCAGAATCCAAGGCGTGAGCCATGGAGAAATAATTAGTTATTGACAACTTTGACAATCTTGTATGACTTTTTGGTTCCATTGTCGTATTCAACAGCGTAGTATGTTTCTGTAGCCGGGTCGGTTGCAACACCTGTCCACTTGAGAGCATTTACTTTGAGAGTGTAGCCAGGACCTGCCGGAACTTCTGTTACGGTAGTGGCAAAACCATCAGCAGTCTCTGTCACAATCATCTTCTTGCCAGCGTAGTCGGTAACAGTCCAAGTCTTTTTAGCAGTGTCGTTTGATCCTTTCTCGAGAGCGTTGGCAACACTTGCTTCGTTGATAGTCTGAGTAGCACCGCTTTCGAGAGTTACGGTGTACAATTTCTGAGGAGCGACGGTTTTTGCAGCGGTTTCGCCTGCAGCAGGAACATATACAGTTGCATAGATGTCGGTGCCGTTGACATATTCGTTGCCGTTGGTAGTAACTTTGTTGTCCTTGTAGCCGTATGTAGTGAAGCTGTTGTCAGAAACAGTAGTGATTGTTTCCTGGAGACCGTTTGCCTCGTCGTCAACAACAACGGCGTCGAATGAAATGGCAGTCAAACCAGTGCTTGCGCCGCCGGTAGAGCCATTGGTGTCCTGAGAAATCTTGAAGATGTAAGTGTAGGCATATCCAGACTTCCATTCAGTGTATTGGGCAGGAACGGTTGCAGTGGCACCCTTCACGTTGATTGTCTCGTTGGAACCGTCGACAGAAGTGAGCTTGTAGTCGATGCGCAGAGTGATGGCGCTTGCCGCACCTTCCGACGGGAGCACGTTCTGATAGCCGGTGCCGCAGTAAGAAGGTGTCGCTGCATTCTGGCTGAGGTATGTTGTGCCTGCAGAAATCGTGCCTTCGGCCTGGTTGTTGTAGTTGACAGCGCCGAATTTTTTAGAAGTCAATACGCCAACCTCACCTGCAACCGTTGATGCAGTGAATTTCACGTGAGCCTTGTTGTAGTCTTTCTCAGTAGCGTGTTTGGTACCTGTTGTAGGGAAGTATACTGTCAATGTGCCGGAGTTGTTGAATTTTCCGATGAGTGTGCCTTCTGGGTTGGTTGTGGTGCTAGTAGCTTCGGTGTCGGTATAGAACTTCACGTCGCTGATCACATAACCTGGAACAATCTCGAAGAGAGCCATGCGCACCTTGCTGGCAAGGTGGCGGAAGGACATTGATACAGAGGTCTTGTTGTAGTTAGGCTCAGTAACGGTCTTCATGTCGGAAATGTAGCACTCGCTGAGAGTGTTTACGTTGCCGGAGAGAGTGTAGGCGGCGTCCTTAAGGTGGCCTTTGTCGACGTGTGTCGGAGTGGCGTATTTTGACGCCGCATCTTTTTTACCCATTGAGAATGCGATGAAGTCGTAGGATGCGCAAGAGTGGTCCCAATACTTGATGGTCTGCTGCGATGCTCCGCTCTGTGCGAGAGAAGCGGCAGGCTCGGTTCCCTTTACCTTCATGTCCTGATTAACATACTCCCAACCAGCACGGTTTGACTCTGTAGAGAATGCTGAACCGTCTTTGAAGTTCACGTTGTAGTGGTCGAATGCATAATTTTCGTTGTTGGCTGCATCTTCATTGCTTCCTTTGAAACCGACAACTACAAAGTTGTTTTCGAGAAGTTCTGCGGCTGCGTTGCCCTTTGTTGTGGCGCGTGTGATTTTGCCCGTGTCGCCACCGAAGTTGATTGCGGAGGTGGCTCCATTTTGCTCATTTCCCTGAATTTCTCCCAAGAAATCGTCGCTTGAGCAGCTGGCGAGAGCCAATGCCGAAGCGGCTGCGATAAAAAACTTGTTCATAAATTAAAAAATTAAAATAGTTCGTATTGTTTATTATATATTAAATTTATTGTTGATTACATGTCGAATATCCATTCTTTCTCTTCGTAGTCCTCCACCACGGCATCGAAGCCGGAGCCTCCGGACCGGTTGGGGACAGGCACCTTGTCCATGTCGAGCTCCACCGTGATTACCCCTCCCCGGAACAGCCGTCGCGCCTGGTCGGTGACGTCAAACACGAACGTGGAGTCTTTGCCGTTGTAGAACTGCATTTTCACGTCAATATAGTGGCGGTTGTTAAGGTCGGCGTCCCTCACTTTCTGCAGCGATTCCAGATATGCTCGCGCGTCAAGCTTGCTCGGGTTTAGTTTCGGGATGCCGAAAGTAAGCACCTTTCCACCTATCACGTCGACCTTGTCGCCGTTCTTGTCGGCAACGTCCTGCTTCATCCGCATGAAGAAGTTCACGGTGATGGCGTCAGCCCCCGTCACGCCTGTGTTGAGGTTTACGGAGCGAGCCATGCCGCTTAGATTGGCGTTTCCCTCTACGGCTGTCACCTTTCTGCCGTTGTGGTCGTTGTTGCGCAGAATCACTTGTACCAAATAGATGTAGGTCACTGGCTGCAGCTCCATCTCGAGCTGCCGTACCCAGCAGTTGCGGTTCTCGTCGAACGTGAATCCGTCCAGATTCTTGTTTATCTCAATTCCTCCATGGTATCCGGCAAACAGCTCCTCCGGCTGATAGAAGGAGCGCGTGAACTGCGGCGAGTTGTAGAGCGCCGGGTATATTGTCTGTCCGATGTAAGCCGTGACGTGGTCGTAGGTGGTGTTCTCATCAATTCGCACACTCTGTACCCCGTCGGGAGTGTTGATGTTGTTCCATGCAAGGATGTCCCAAAAGCCGAAATCGTATTTGGCTTGGACGTGGTTGCCAACAATCGAGTGCCTGTAAGGGGCATTGTGGGCACCGAACTGGACGTTGCCGGTGAAGTAGCGGCGCACCTCGAAGGCGTCAGGCTCGGTGTAGCCGATAGTGCCAAACATCTCCTCGTCGGTGTTGTCCCATCCGTAGATCCACTCCGCTTGCCAGTCGTATTCGGTGTCGTACTTGAAAATGTAGTTCCATATCACTTTCAGGTCGAGGTCGACTGTCGGGATTTCCATGTCGATGTCGGCGCCGCCCTGGTGGAGATGGAGCTTAGGCTCGCGCACGCATCCCGTTGCGACAAGGCATAACAATGCAAAACACATGACGACAGCCTTGTTGCAGGCTTTGCGGCTTGCATCAAGGATGATTCGTGATATGAGTTTTGTTATATTGCGCATTGTTGCTATGTTTTGTCTAATAGTTGATTGTCGTTTCTCGGTTTCTGAAACTTACGCCTTTCTTGTTGTTGCGTCTGTAGAGCAGGTCGTAGCTGAGCGTTATCTCCACTCTGGTAGGGCCAAGCCACGAGAAGCGGTGCTGCCTCTTTTGGAAATCATTGGCGTTGCCGTACCACTTGTAGTAATATTGCTCTTTGTCGGTGTCGGGGTCTACGGGGCATTTCCACTGATAGGGGTCGTAGTTGGTGCTGAGATATCCAGCTTGCAGTCCGAACTCCAGCTTCCAATGTCCGGAGCGACCTAACGGGACAACATAGCCTATACCAAAACCAGCGCCCCAGCCTTCGCCTTCCCATCCGCGTTTCTCATCGAAGCAGATGTTGTATAGGTACGCGTGCGCGTATAGACTAAGGTATAAACCTCTGAAAGCCGCGCCTTCTCCCGGTTTGCGTTTGCGGATGTCGCCGCTGCGCAGATAGTAGCGGGTGTGCAGCTGATAGTTTCTGACCTGAAAATATTTATGCTCATCATAGTGCTGCCACCACGGGCAGTCGAAACTTGCACCGTAGGTGAAATGACCATGAAGCGGATAGTATTCTAGAGCAACGTTGGGGATGGGGCAGAATCGGTCGTAACCTGGCATATAGGCGAAGTCGAACAGCACGTTTGACTTCACGCTCAGCACCTCGCGACGCGGCAAAGCCGAGGCGGGTGTTGTCGCTGGGATGATGTATGCCGGTGTGATGTCGGCATTTTGGATGCGCAGATGGCAGTCGGCGACAGTTGCCGGAATGGTTGCTGCTATAGGTCGTGGAGCCAGGTCGTTGCTGTCGATGTTGGCAAGCCTTTTGTCAACGACAATTATTCTCACTGCGCGCAGTTTCGGGAAATATTCTTTCAGCAGGTAGCGCCATAGCTTGCCGCCGTCGTGCCGCTTCATAGCCGCCTTAAGACGTTGGGTGTCGTTGGCGTAGAGAGTGATTAAGGAGTCGACGTCATGGAATTTGGCGTCGTGTTTCAGCATCATCATGGTGTAGAGCAGGTCGTAGTCCTCAGCCACAACGTCGTATTGGATGTGGTCGGTTCCGATGCCGTAGCTTCGGAGCAGAGCGTCGACCGATGCGCGACGTTGGTTTGCCAGACGACGGTTGTTGTCGTATGGACCTTCTGGAGAAGCGGTGGCACGTCCGAAAACAATACCCCTATCTCCCAGCCTTTGAAGCTCTGGGATAAGCACATCGGTAATCCATTCTCTATCTTGGTCGCTGATGCTGATTCTGTTTACAACAAATTTTATTGGACGCGAATTTTGGATAAAGATGCTGTCGGCGGTTATTCCTTCAGCAGCCATATCCATTGCGAAACCAATAATTAGTGTAATTATCAGTCTGATATATCTCACTCTTTTTTACCTGTTCTTTTAAACCTTTTTATGCCACAAACACTGATTAAAGTTGGGAAGTATGGTGCTGTGACGTACCTATATTAATTGTTAATGTGTTGATTAAAATATAACCTGCTTTTAATAGCGAATGCAAATTTACAAAGAATACAAATATGGGGGGGGGGAAATCTAAATATTTTTTTGTTGTTGATGCTGTTATTTTATGTTAACGAAGCTTTGGCTTGGAGATATTCGGCGAAGATGCGGGCTGCGCTCTCCACCTTGGCAGCGCAGGGACGCGACTTGTAGTATTCGGCTGTGCGAGGCGATGCCTCGTAGGTCGACACTGCTTTGTCGTGGCCTTTCAGCCCGAGAATTTCGGCGCAGATGAGCGAGCCGTTTTGCTCGCGCGATTTCTCAAGAAGCTGCTGCACGACCTTGTAGCAAGCCGATTTGCCTTCGCGGTCGGCACCGTCGGTCTGACCGCAGTCGAGACCTGCCAGCGCCACAATGCCCGACACGGCGCCGCACATCATCCGCAGCCTCCCAACGCCGCCGCCGAAACCTGCGGCAATGCGTTTTGCGAGGTCGTCGCTGAGTCCGTAGATGTCGGCGAAAGCCGCCACCACTGATTGGCAGCAGCCATAGCCTTGCATAAAATTGTCGACAGCGCGCTGCACGCGCTCTTCAAGTTCCGGTGATAAGGTAGTATAGTCCATAGTTATGAAAACAGTTCCATTTGTTCTGGAATGTTGGGGTTCGCGTGACTCTTTTCCGGTTCTTTATGATTCTCTATTTCGGGTTCTTCAGGCTCTTCGGCAACGATTGGAATTGCGTTTGTCGGCGGTGTGGGCATCAGCCAGTCGGAATATTCGGTTGTGTAGTCGATGGCAGATATTCCCGACAGCGGA
>OGOB01000163.1_pt1 | contig 45521 bp, 83 predicted proteins | sample 1573611 | NCBI WGS metagenome assembly OGOB01 (sample SAMEA2582016, study PRJEB24529) | metagenome | biome: Human gut stool | place: China | collected 2011 | reverse complement strand
GCTTTCTCTGCTGCTGCTTTCTCTGCTGCTGCTTTCTCTGCTGCTGCTTTCTCTGACAGTAGGAAGCCGCCGCCGAATATCGTTTTGTTTCCTTGTGCATCGAGTTTTCGCACAAACGCAACGCTTTCGGCTTTAATCGCCAACTGGGTGCCATGAGCTGCCATATAATTTAATCTTGCCGCACTTGCAACGTGCGCCGGATACTCATATTTGGAGAGTTGTTTTTGCATATTGTGCGTATTTTCGCCGTCGGCTTGTTTTATCGCGTAGTACAGGTCCGGGGCAACCAGTATTTTAAATTCGCCGAGATTAGTAACGAACGAGGTATTGACTTTTGCCCCGTTGGCGTATGTGATATCTGCACCTGCAATGACGTAGTTATTGTTTGTTGCCCCGCTAAATAACGTCAATGCCGGCGCAAACAAGAAATAACGGATACCTCGATCATTGTAAAAGCGTTGTATGTTTGTAACTATGGAAAACGGCGGATTGTCGATAACGGCGCAATCATCGGGATAGTCCTCACGGGTATAATCGCCGCCCGGGTAGAAAGGGCGTATAATCTTTGTATTTTCCAACCCATACCGCTTGACCACCCACGTCTTCACGGTCTCATAAATATTTGGCGGCGTATAGCAGTCGTCAGTCGTTTTTTTCGGCTTAAATTTTTCGGTGAACTTCGCATACTCGCCAGTCATCTCTAACTGGACACCGTTTAGTTTGTTGCTCATATCGTCCATTGTTATCTATCCTTCCAATCGTCCTAAAATTCGACGCATTTACAAGGCCCCGGCAAAAGGCCTAAACTTTTCCGGCTAACATCGCCGCTTTTTATCCGGCGTTTTTACGTATTTGAAATAGGTAAAGCCGTACTCGGTCGCGCGGCTCTCAACGAGGGTGTAGCCCTTGGGGGTGTGCGGCGGCTTAGCCGGCGCGTAGTTGCGTTTTATGGGTTTTGCTCTATCTTTGCTGTATGGGGCAAGGTTACGGGTGGCCATACTCATCTACTTTAAAGTTGTCAAAATCCGCTTGCGTGTACTTTATCATCGTTCTCTCCTTTCTTGTCCGTTTCCATTAAATCAAACAATCTGCCGCCGTTGTCCTGTAACACCTGATAAATACCCTTTGCGAACATTTCTATCACCGCTTCTTCATTCTTAATCTCCAACCCTGCGTGCTGTCGAATACCATGCAGAATCTCATGTAACAGGGTTTGACATCGTTTTTGATGGCCGATGCTGTCTGTGGCCGATAGCTCAATCTTGCAGTTGTCATAATCAATATATCCATATGCAAGTTGGTTTCCATACTGTAGGTTTTCTACGTAAGAAATGGCATACTCCACGCCACCAATGCGTACGCTCTCAGGTATTTTCACTGCTCATTTTCTCCTCTGCTTCCGTACATGTCATTCTTCCCTCCAACAATTCACTATCAGTTTGCTTACGCCCTGAATAGGCAGCTCCTTCAAGATTTGCCTTAACCGGCAGTTGTTTTTCGCCCCGTCACAGCAAAAGCACTCGTTTTTTGTGGCGGCATCGGCAAGGTCGGCTAAATCGTCATAGCTCATCACCCAATAATTTTTACTCCGTCCGGCGGGGCTTTTAATGCCTATCTGTATGTCGGTCAAATCTAACTGCTTTTTCAGCGTGATAAGCTGCTCAACAGGTATCGTATCTATCAACGCAGTATTGATTTTCTCAATATTGCTCTGCGCCAATCGGAAATTTCGCCAGCCGTTAGGAATACGGTCTACCAGCCGATGATACTTTTCTTCGTACACCTTTAAGATATTTTCAACGGCGTACAGAGAAGCAAATAATTCCTTTCCTTCTGCATTTATCCTTGTTCTTTCCATATCCGCCCCTCTACTCTGCCTAATTTATAGGCTTTCCAGTCGTCCCAATCCCCGAATATTGTCTGCATCTGCCACAGCATAATTTCCACGTCCGCGCACTCTTCGAGGATTTTCTTCCTGCTGCCTTGACCGTTCACCCACTTACTAAGTTCAACGGCAAGCTCGTTCAGCTCCTCAACGGCTTTAATGGCTTGATGCTTTGCGCCGTAATGGTCTACTATTTCGCTGTACTTCATCGTTGCTCCTGAATAATTTGTCCGCTTCGTGAATAAGTAATTGCTTACCGTCAACCTTTGCCCTTAAAAGTGCGCCCTGCATCGTCATTCGGGTGTAGTATTTCTTCGCCGCTTTGAGAGTGGTAAAGGTCTTTCGATAGTTCTCTTTTCCATCGTGGATTTCGTAAAACTCATACGCTTGCAGTTTCATAAATCCCCCTCTTGATTCTTTTTCGTACTGTAAACTCTGATATTCCGGCCTTCTCAGCCATTTCCCTTACCGTCAGCTTTTCTTCGCCCTGCTGTACATAAACCCTACAACCTGTCTCGTCCTTTTTTCCATCCGCCAGGTATAACGGGCATTCTCTGACGTGGTAGCTTCCACTATCCCAGCCGCTGTTATCGTGACAGTTTATCGTTGTCGGTCTTGCGTTCCAGCCTTTAACGGGCATCCCGTCTTGGCGGCTCCAACTGCACCCTAAACCGGGTTTATTTGTCGCTCTCCAGCACGTCCAACATAGCGTTTGCTTCATACAACCTCAAGAAATCCTCCGCTTGCATAGTTACTAACCACTTTTCGCGGCTCCTTCGGTGGAACACCGCCGGTATAAGCTCCGGCTTTGCGTCGCGCTTCGCCTGCGCCATCCATTCATGGATCTTTGTCGTCTCGCAGCGTTTGCACTCAACGTGAATCCCCGGTAAACCTATTACGTCCGATGCGTCCCCCGTTTGTCCGCAGTATTGGGAAGTCCGCCGGGCATTGAACCCGTATTCACGGAACAGGGCGGCAAGCTCCCGTTCTCCGGCTTTGCCTTTTTCTCTCTGCGCCTTACTCATCCCAGTGTATATCCCAGCCGTTACCGTTGTCGGTGAAGGTCAACACGGTAACGCCATTAACACTTACAACGGCCTTTCCGTCCTTCATGTTGTCCATCACGCTCTGGAATATGGTTTGCGTTATCCACTTTGCGAGTTCTTCTGTCATAGTTCCTCCCATTCCACAATTTCATCCTCGTACAGAAAATACTTTCCGTACCATTTCACGCTTAGTTCCCCGGTTCGCCCGTTTCGGTTCTTCGCCACGATGATGCTCGCGTCCTCGCTTTGCGGGTCGGGTCGGTGAAGGAATAATACCTCGTCCGCGTCCTGCTCTATGGCTCCCGATTCCCGCAAGTCCGATAGTCTCGGCCTTCCATCGTTCCGGCCTTCTATCGCCCTGTTGAGCTGGCACAGAAGAACGACAGGGGCATTCAGCTCCTTCGCCAGAAGCTTTATTTTTCGGCTTATGTCGGATACCTCATTTTCCCGTGTGCGGTTCCGCAAGCTGGATTGTATTAGCCCTAAATAGTCAATCGCTATGAGGTCTAATTCCCTCTCCTGCTGCTTTATCGCGTAGCATTGTGACCTTATTGCCTCCACGGTATAGGCGTTATCCGACAGATACAGCCTTGTCGCGCTCAGTTTGCTTACGGCGTTCTGTACCCTGTCGACCGCTTCCTGACCGCCGTTGAACATTTCATCACGGCTGCACTTCGCGTAGCTGATGATTGCCCTTTGAAGCACGTCCTCCCTCGGCATTTCCAGCGAAAACACCGCTACCGTCTTGTCGAACAACGCCATATTCACGGCTATATTCATGGCAAGTGAGGTCTTGCCTACTGACGGTCTGGCTCCGATGATGGTTAAATGCCCTCTTTTCAACCCGCCTAACGTCTGATCGAGAACCTGAAACCCCGTTGTAAGCCCCTCAGCGCCGTTTATAAGCCCATATAGGGCCGCGTCAAAGTCTTTCCCTACCCTGCTTACTTTACGCCCTCCACGCGCCCGTACAGCGTCTATAACGCCCTGCATACGGTCAAGGTATCCCTCGTCCTTTCCCGATTTCATGTCCTTGACCACTTCCCGCAGTCCCGAAATGGCGTGTCGCTTCCTGGATTCCTCCAGCACCACCTTGATGTGATAATCCACATTTGCTGCTGATACAGTGCCGGTCACTATTTCCGTGATGTACTGTATCCCTCCGGCCCTGCCGCCCAGCTTGTCAGCTACCGTTACGGGGTCTACCGGCTCGTTTGCGTTGAAAAGCGCAAGGATAGCGGAAAATATCTCTTGGTGTTCCGGCCTCTCGAAGTCGTCAGGCCTCAATTCCCCGCATATTCTCTCTAAAGCCTCACGACCGAGAAGCGCAGAACCTAAAACAGCTTTTTCGGCAAGCACAGTTTCTCGTAGACCGGATTATCCCATGATGAAGCGCAGGGGACTTCATCCTCCCAACGCCTTTGGTTCAAAAACGTTGCCGGATGAGGGATATATTGCCCATTGTCTTTTTTCCATTGCGGAGAAGCAGCATAGTCTTTTACTGCCGTTACGATCTTCTCCTGCAATTCCTTTGGCGGGTTCAGTTTCTTCCACGCTTTCACAGCGGTTTCTTTCGCGGTGTGACGTGGATACACTTTCCAGAAAACATCAAAGCCATCACAAGGGGGTATGGGGGTTATCCCATTATTGTCTTCTGTCTTCTGTCTTATGTCTTCTGTCTTATGTCTTATGTCTTTAGTAGGCTTAGCTTTGCTTTCGTTTGCTTCATTTTGCTTAGCTTTGCTTTCGTTTGCTTCTGCTGGTTTTCCGCCTTTCGCGCCGTTTTCCGACCTAATAGCGGATATTTCAGCCTCTCGGTCTATTATTGCCTTGAATATCGGAAACACAAGGCCCTCTCTTCCTCCGTCTTCAGGTATCAGGCCTGACCGCGCATATTCCAGTATGGCGATAAATAGCCTGCCTTTTTCAGCATCAGAAAGAGCGGATGTTTGCTCTATCCAGTCGTAATAGGCCTTGACGTAGCGTTTTGCCATTTTTACCCCCTTATTCGTTCGTTCAGCACGTCCCTTAACCTTCTCATGTCCTCCGGCGCGAAAGAAATTGATTTTTTAATCCGATTCCCCCGCTTGTCCCGCAGCCCTAACACATAGAAGGGCTTGTAGGTGTCCGGGCATGCCATAAGGTAGAGTTCTATTGACCAGCCCTCACCCTCGCCTATCGTGGCAAGGCGGCTCTCCGTTACGTACTCCATGACTAAAAGGGTAAAGGCTCGTCGTCTATTTCGGTAAACCCTGCCGGAGTATCCGTTTTTTCCCTCGGCGTGAGAAATTCAACGTTTTCCGCTGTGATTTCGGTTATGTACCGCTTGTTCCCATCCTTATCCTCATAGCTCCTGTTCTGTATCTCACCTTCTATAAGGACTTTACGGCCCTTTGAGAGGTACTTCCCGCACAACTCGCCTAACTGCCGCCACACTACTATATTGAGGTAGTCAACAGGGGGTTTACCGTCAGTGCCCTTGTATCTGCGCTGCACCGCTATTGTGAAGGTGCATACGTTTGTTCCGCTTGTGGTCGTCCTCAGTTCTGGGTCTTTCGTAAGGTTTCCGGTCAAAATCGCCTTATTCATTGCTCTTAATAAACTCCTTGCCGTCAAATTGATACCATGTATCAGGTTTTATACTCTCCCCGTCCACAACAGCGGTTTTTATGCTGATTATCCTGCCATTATTCCATATTTCGGCAGCAAATACCGACCACATACCGCCTCTGTATTTGCATTTTTCGCCCCCCCGCAAAACGCTCTGGTATCCGCCGGAAAGGGCACTCCGGTTTCCGCCGGAAAGGGCACTCCGGTATCCGCCGGAAAGGGCACTCTGGTATCCGCCGGAAAGGGCACTCCAGTCTCCGCCGGAAAGGGCACTCCGGTCTCCGCCGGAAAGGGCACTCCGGTTTCCAGCGCTTTTGCCGTCTACACAATTTTCTCTTGTATAATTGATTGCCGCTTTGACTATGCCAGCAATATCTAACCTTGCACCTACTTTTATGGATTTGCTACATTTTTTCGTGTCGTTTCCGTCACCGTATGCGTCTTCTCCAAGTTCGACCTCGTGAAAGACGCTCTCAGCCGGGTTATAGTAGTTAAAACAATCCAAAGGATACTCACATGCGTGAAACCCCTTTTTACATACGATAGCTTCTTCTTCGTGATACTCTTTCCCTTCTTCGTACTGGAACCCTTTACAGGTCATATCCTTATTAAAACCCTTATAATACATTTTTCCACTTCCTATACGTTAGTTTTTCTTCGTCCCAATCGGGGTACTTTGCCATGAGATACGCTCTCAGCTTTTTTCTAAGCTCCGGCCTCCTCTCTGAATTATCATAGTCCCTATGGCACTCAGGACACAGCGTAACGACGTTTTGTTCTATCCCCTTACCGTTATGGCTTCGCGGGATAAAATGCGCCACAGGGCTTCCTACACGCCCACAGAGAACGCATAACTGATGGTCTCTCTCCCATACCCGTGCTTTGACCTTCGGGGGTATCTCACACGCCCTGGTTCGTTTGCTTTTCATTTTGTGTTCCCCCATTCTCTGGATAGCTGCCCTTCGAGTATCCTTATCTTTAGCTTCTGCGCGTTTATCGCTTCCACTGCCGAATCGTATAGGCTCTCTGCTATGTCCCGTTCCATTCTCAGCTTGGCAATCTCTTCTTCGCCCCTGGCAATGTCCAGAAGGTGTGTTACCGGCTGCCCCTCGGCGCGGAGGACGGTAAGCCTTTTAGATAGCGCCATTCTGTACTCCCGCTCCGTTTCGGCCTTTTTCCGTCCTCGCGGTTTAAGCTCCTGCACCGCCCTATCAAGTAGGGCTTGCTCTGTCATTATTTCGTCCCACAGCTCCATTTAAGCCCCCTTTGCGTTCAGCTTGTCGAGCGTGGTGTTTAACTGCTCCCGCGTCATATTCCACACGTCCACGCCGTAGTTCTTTTTTGCCGCCTTATTGGCTAAGTCCACACTCCCCTTACACAGGGCTATGACTTCTTCCTGCATGGCCTTTATCTCAGGATCAGGGGAAAATGTGTCGTAAACATTGGGCTTGAATTTCGAGCGGGATGGAGACGTTGCATAGGTTTCTGTTTCTGACTGGGCAAACTCATCACTCTCGCTATCGGACATTATTCCAGAGTAAGCGAATTTTGAAAGTTTCAACACAACGCGGTCAAACAACCTTTTATACGCCATGGCGTATGGATAAGCGTTGCTACAGTTTTTGTCGCTTACCTCGCCTACTTCGTAAATACCCTGTTCATCATTGCAATAACTGTATACCAGTGAGTTTTTATATCCGTCCTTGTCGAAAAACACACAAGAAGGAGTGAATTTGCTTTCAAGACAGTCATTGATCTTTAAACACCCGTTGTGGCTGATTATTAGGCCGCTGTACGCCATCTTGTCCTTCTTTGCGGTGAGATTCATCAGTATCCAAAAATCAGCCTCCGTAAGGCCATATTTGCCGCTATTGATAGCCTCTATGGCCTTTTCCTTTGCGGCAATATACTTCGGGGATTGCCATACCGGCTTATCTCCATCTTTTGTATGTTCTACAGTCTTTTCGTTAAACATGCTCCCCCTCACTTTATCTGTAAATTCTGCTTTACAACGATTTCCGCGCCCTCTGCCGTCCCGCCGGATTTCAGAAGCTCCTTTATCGCCGTTTTATTAGGCACAGGGGGCTTATAGGTCAGAAGCTCGTCATGCCCCTGCGCTGCCCACTTTATAAAGGCTTCCTCGTTTACCTCGACGCTTTCTGACTTTCTGAATGTCAGCTTGTTCCGCTTACTTTCAAACTTTTCCTTATTGGATAGCTGCATCTGCGTTGCAAGGTATCCTTTAAGCCACTCGGCCTTATTGGCCTTAGCCTTGGCTCTGGCGGTGAGGTTGTCGGCTTCCTCCTTGATGCTCTTTGCCTCTGCTGCGAGGTTCTTTATTACACAGGCCACGTTGTCAATTTTGTCATCGAGCTGCATATCAAGGCTTTCGAGTGTGTCATACACGGCTTCTTCGGGTATCTCTCCGCGGTCAACCGCGTCCATGAAGTCATTGAGATTCTTCGCTATGTCGTAAAGTGACATCATCTCGCCTCCTGTTTCAAAAGGTTAGGGTCATATCGGTCATAGTAGGTATCCTCGAACGGTTTATAGGTTTTAGCTAAAAGGTACTGCTCCATTACTCACCTTCCTTTTCCAGCCTCTTGTCTATCTCGTTACGGTAAAGGGCTTTCCATAGGTCGCGGTCATGCCGCATTTCGGCAAGCTGTTCCGCAAGCATGACGATTATTTCATCTTTTGTCATTTCGCTTTCCTCCTTGGGATAATCAGTTCTTTTGATATGTTTTTAGCTCATTCACTCCACTTGCCTGGCGTTAAGCTTGCCGCGCTCGATCAGTTTGTATATTTCGTGCCTGTCGATGCCCAGCCGCTCCCTTGTCTCATGCGTTGTCAGCCACTCGCCGTCCACTTCGACGATCCACTTCTTTTGTATACGCGGCGGCTCACTTTTCCCGTCCGGTAAAAACAGCGGGCAGGCGCGGATGACGTAGGACTGTATAATTGTCGTGTAGTTTTTGCCGTGGTAATAGTCGCTGCTCTTCAGTGTTGTTTCCCTTGCCTCCCAGCCCTCAACGGGTTCGGGATCGGCGTGGCGAGACCAGCTACAGCCCATGCCCGGCGCGTTGGTCGCCCTCTGGCAACGCCAGCACAGGGTTTGTCCGGTTGTGCACGCTTCCATACCTATCTCCTTTTGCGGGGTGCAAAGGCGTATCCCGCCATGCACCCGATGAAAAACAACGGTATGCCCCAGCTAAAAAATGCTCCCCACATATTTACCTCCTTATTTCCCGTTAAGTTTTTTCCTGATTGTCCGCGTCACGCTTTCGTGGAAATATCCATTCACATCAAATCGCGTTCTTTCCTGCTTCCGGCGTTCTTCCTGCTTCCTTTTCTCCTGCCGCGCCATTATATCGGCGGCAAACTTTTCTCTGCTTACCATGGCTCACCTCACATAGTACCCGACGCAGTTGTCATATTTGTGCTTCCGCTTGGCTTGCAGTTCAAGGCTTTCATCGTCCTTTACCATTGCCGCCATGCTCCGTACCAGCACCAGCGGCGAACCCTCATGTGTGCCTTGGAGCCGCCCGTCCTTGAGCATGGCATAAACCGTCTTAGGGTTTACGTTCAGCAGCTTCGCCGCCTGAATGGGCGGTACATACTCGCCGTGCATCTTCACCATGCGCTCCTCCAGTGCCTCGACGCTGTTTATGCGCTCGTCCACGGCGGCGGTTATCATGTCCCGCAGGAGTTTGTTAAAATCGTTCATGGCTTTATCTCCCTGAATACGCAGTATTAACCTTCCCGTTCCTTATCTGTCGCGCAAACGAAAGAATCAGGTCTGTCCTTGTGCTTTAATCTTGCGATTATTACCCAGCCGCCGCTAAGTAGCTCGGCGGCTTCTTCTATGTCCTTTGCTTCCCTCACTTGTCTTATACACCAGTAGATTTGATTCATCTTCGTTACCTCCTAAATAAAAACCTTTCGCAGCTCTCTCCCGGTATCCGGTGCTTTATCCGTCCGTAAGCGCAATGCCCGCAGTTTACGGGGCTATATGCGCCGCCATAGTAGGTGTAGTGTTGGTAGTAGTGCTGACAGTTGGCGCAGACCGGTTCCCGTTCCCCTATGTTGTATTTCATGGCTTCCTCCCGCTCGTTGTAGTGCTCTATTCGCGCACTTCTTATTTGTATTATAGTGTTCTATCAGCACACTGTCAATACTTTTTAGTGTTCTATTAGCACACTTTTTTTGAGTTCTCGTGCGGTGTACAATCAGTACACTACATAAGCGGAGGTGGCATTATGGATTTCGGCAAGCGCCTTAATCAAACAAGGAAGGAACGAGGGAAAACCGCTCAAAACATGGCTGATATGCTCGGCATTGGTATTCGTTCTTATCGTGCTTACGAAAGCAACACCCGCGAACCATACTATGAAACGTTGGTGAAAATCGCCGACTACCTTGACGTGTCTACCGATTTTCTTCTTTGTCGAGATGATTTTCTCGCAAAACACGCTGATTAGTTTCAAGCAAGTCCTCTAATTTGTCCCATATCCAGATAGCACCTAACTTGTCGCCTGTTTCAATCGCTTTATAGTAGCGGATATTTATTCCCAAATATTCCGCTACCGCCTGCTGCGTCAGCCCCTTAGCTTTCCGTGCGGCTTGCAGGTTTTTCCTCATAGCTTTATCCCTTTCCTTGGAGGTATTTATGCCTGATGAATTATTCAAAAAACGTTCCCGCGAAGAGGCGGAGGCTTATCAGAAATACATTGAAACAAGTTTCTTTAAGCCTATGCGCCGGAGAAAGAGGCGTGAATGTATCATTCGGTGGCTTGCTCATAATTGGCTTGCCCTCATAGCCGTTATCCTCTCGCTAATCAGCACCGTAGTCTCCATTATCGCCTTAAATAAAGGTTGATTAACGTTATAACGATGGAGATCAGCGACAATACGACGCTGAAAGCGATTAGCTCTTCCTGCGTCCTCTGAACCAGCCAGTCTAAAAATCTATCCCACACTTGCTATCCTTTCCTGCGATCTGGTCAGAACCGCCCTTTCGACAGATTGTGATAAATACTTTTCCACGGTTCGGGGAGAGGGGTAATAAAGCCGCCGCTGACGGTCACGTCCCCTACAAGCTCTACCTCGATTACGGGGGGCTTCCCTGCTTCGTGGGTGATGGTGTACTTTCGTACAATATCGCTTACCGATATGCCGTTGATGGTTATTTCTCCGCTTGTGTCGTTTGTTTTGATTTCAACGTGGTTGTTCATCGTTTTACCTCACTATTACGGTTTAACCGTTATTTTCAAGCAAAAAATTTATCTCATTGTAATTTATCCCATATACTTCCTCGATTTTTTTAATTATAGGAATATCGGGAAACCGTTTTCCCATTTCATAATTTGCTATCGTTGCTACTGAAATGCCTATAAGTTCTGCCGCTTCCTTTTGAGATAGGTTCTTGTTTACCCTCGCGGCCTTTAATGTAATAGTCAACCGTGTCACCTCCTTGTGTCTCTATCATACTACGGTTAAACCGTAATGTCAACTCGTTTTTACGGTTTGTGTTGATTTTTTTATGGTTTAGTCGTATACTATGAGCAAGGAGGTTAATACCATGGAAAATTCTCTCGGAAATAAGGAAGTGATGGCGCGCAATATAAGGCACTATATGGAGTTAAATAATGTAACTCGCATTGAATTGTGTTCAGCGTTAGGGGTAAAGTATACGACATTCTCTGATTGGATAAATGCGAGAACTTATCCCCGCATCGACAAGATAGAGTTAATGGCACGGTATTTCGGCATCACAAAAGCCGATCTTGTTGAAGATCATACCGAGAAAGATGCGTTGATTAGCTACATTCTGTCTGGGGTGTCTCAGTTAAACAACGACAATCGGGCAAAGCTCCTTGACTATCTAAAGCTGCTTTTACAAAGTCAGCGATAAGGCGTAATTGCTCTGTTGACATTCTTTTTAATGTATCACGGGTGATTTCCATTATCCTACCTCCAAACACTTGTTCTATTCCGATAATAGCATTGTCCGTGACGGACGAAAAGGGGTGATTTTATTGAGAGTACCATAAACGGGACTGCGCTCAACGATGTTGCACAAATCGTGCCGCAAATTTTAATCGGCAGGGGCGATTTCTCACCCCCGCCTAAGACGGTGGAGAAGCATCGGGGAACCGTCCTGAATAAAGCATAGCATTTATACCGCTCTAATCAATACTCATAAATATAGTATTCGCTAACATTCTTGTTTTTTCGCCATACATAAATGAAGAAGGTGATACCCATTGATGTTGTACGAGAGTTTACGGGCCATGAAGGGCAGCATGACAGCGCAGCAGATAGCGGACAAAAGCGGCGTACCCGTTGCAACGGTAAACCGTGTGCTTCAGGGCTTGACGGAAAATCCGGGGTTCGATACGGTCTACAAGATAGTAAAGGCCATGGGCGGGAGCCTGAACGATCTGGACGAGGACGGCGCAGGAGAGACGGAAGGATTGACGCAGTTATATGAGAGAGGGTTAGATTACAGGGAACGGAAGATAAAGAAGCTGGAACGCACGATAATGATAATAGCGGTATTTACTTTTATTGTTATGGCGGCGGTCATAGGAATGCTAGTATATGATATGATGCACCTCGATAAAGGGTGGATAATAAAATAAATAATCCCCCGTGCCGAATTAGAGGGCGGCAACAGGGGACAAGGCGGATGCTTCTCCGCCTCCGATTTTAACACAAAAGGGAGGTTTTGGCAATGGCAAAGCAGAGCGACGGCAGATACCGGGCAAAAGTCACCGTCGGGCGGGCTGACGGAAAGAGCATAGTCAAGTACGTTTCCGGGCGCACAAGGAAGGAGCTGGAGGCCGCAAAGGAGGCCGTAAAGCAGGAATACATAACCGGCAGGAGTACGCCGGAAAACGCCGTTTTCGGGGCGTATGCCGTGCAATGGTATGAGATATATAAGAAGCCGAACATAGGCGCATCGGCGCAGAGCAGCTATAAGACCACGCTGAATCTGCACATACTTCCTGTTCTGGGGAATAAGCGATTGACGGCAATATCTACAATGGACTTGCAGGAGCTTATCAACTCAAAGGCGGATACCTGCGCCACTATAATAGAGAACGTATTCCATATATTAGAATCAGTATTCAAACAGGCGTATTCAGAAGGGATAATACAGCGGGATATAACTGTCGGCCTGATCAAGCCTTCGAAAGAAAAGTCAAGCCGCCGGGCGCTGACGGAAGCAGAGGAAGAAGCGGCAAAGAAGCTGATGCAGGAGGAAAACGGCCTGCTGGTGGCGTTGCTGTACTATACCGGAATGAGGCTCGGTGAAGCCCTCGGCCTGCAATGGGAATGTATAGATTTCAAGAAGAAGGTTATACACGTCCGGCAGCAGGTCAATTTAAGGAAGGGCACGATAACCCCGCCCAAGACGAAGGAGAGCATAAGGGATATCCCCCTGCCTGACGAGCTGGCGGAAATGCTCGTGCGGGGATTCCCGCAGGCGTTTGTATTCCCCGCCCCCGATGGAACATACTACCGCAATTCCTCTTCAAACAGGCTATGGCGTTCGTTAATGGAGCGTATGGCAGAGTTGGAGCCAAGCATCGAAACGAGAGAGGACGGCGCCTCCGTCCTCACGCCGCACTACTTCCGGCACAATTACGCCTCCATACTCTATAATGCCGGCGTTGACGTGCTTTCCGCGCAGAAATTCCTCGGCCATGCCAACGTAAAGGTAACGCTTGAAATTTATTCACACCTTTCAAAGGAAAAAGAGGACGCAAGCGCGGGCGCAGTTATAGACGCTTTCAAAAAAAGGTTGCCAGAAAGTTGCCAGAACAAAAACACAAAATGAGCACAAGTAAGCAAAAAAGCCCTAAATACCTAAGAAAAACGCCCGTGCAACACGAGCGTTTTTGATGTTTGGTATCCGGCGGCTACCTATTTTTTGTAGGATTCTAACGGTTTTTTCTTCCGTTAAAAGTGCCTGTTTGCCTGTGTTTTTGAAAAACAGGCTTTCGTGGGGTTTGAAAAAAAGGTTGCCAGAAAGTTGCCGGAAGGTTGCCAGTTACGCAGTAAAATATTTTTCAACCTTGAAATCCTTACCGTCTATATCGTTAATGAAATCTTTTGCAAGGCTGAAATAAAACTCCGGGTCTTCTCCCCTGCCTACCATTTCGGCGGTATCGTGGCTGTCGTTGTAGTACATATTCATGCACAGATAGTATTTGCATACTGCCGTTATGCCCTTCGTCGCCAGAAACGCCTTGATGGTATCGTAGTCCCATTTTTGACCGTATGGGCGCATACCCTTGACTATCTGCCGCGCCTCTTCGGGAGTTATCCGATATGCTATTTCTTCGAGGCAATACATTGTTTCTCTGTACACCTCCGGCAGACGGTCCTTTACCGTGTGCATCATATCAGAGAGCGCATCGGTCACTTCCGTCATATCGGTGTGTCTTTCGGATATCAGGCATATGATCTCCTTAAAGCTCATTACTCCGCGCCTCCGTCAATGCTTGCAAGGCCGTTAGCGGGTGTGCAAGTTTTATTGAGCAGTTTAAAGCTGCCACCAGTGGCGTTGGTTTTGACGATGGTAGCATACCTGGTGCGGGTGCGTATGGCGCAGGCTGTGACCTGAGCGCAGCAGCTATCTATCAGCGGGTACTGTTCCGTGCCGGCGCCTATGGTGACAAACACGGGCGCGGTTATAGTGGTAGCTGCCGGGATAGACTGAGCTACCACGATGCAGTATTTCTGATTGTCGTTATAGTTGCCTGCCGGGAGGTTGATTATTAGCCCGGTTCCCGCCGTGAAGGTAACGGCCTGGGAGATTATAAGGTTGGGGCAGAGTTTGCATACATTTTTACAAGCCATTTTTTATGCTCCTTTCGAAAATCAAGGGGCAGCATACGCCGCCCCGATATATCACGGCATAGCCGGAATTAGCAGCAGCAGCCGCAATTATTACCACAGAAGGGAGAGTTCCCCGCGTTGTAGGTGTAACCGTTGGGATAGCGGACTACTCCGTACATGCGGTTATCCATTTCAAGGCTGGACACTTTGTCCCTGAGAGCCTGCATTTCGTTCGCCTGTATCAGGGAGCGGGTGGCCTCGGCCTCGGCGTGGATAGCGGTGGTTATGTCGCAGGTGTTCTGGTTCATCTGCGCTGAGAGGTTGGCTATACCGAGCCTCTGTTCACAGCAGCAGTTTGCGAGCTGGCTGGACAGGTTCCGGCCTTCGGTGGTGATAGCGTTGTTCAACGCGAAGGTGGAATCACATATACCGTTGCCGATGTTAGTCAAGCGGTCATTGATCTGGCCGAAGTGCTGACCGAAGAGAATTTCCTGCTGAGACGCAGCGGTGGCATACTGTCCAAATTCGCCCTGGCGGTTCCAGCCGCCAAAGCCGCCGCCCATCATAGCAAAAAGTATGATAAGGGCGAATATCCAGAAGCCTCCGTTGAAGCCGTCAGTCTTGCCATCAGTTACCGCGGCTATATCCGCGAGAGAGGGCATATTATCCATAGTTCTAAAGTTCCTTTCGATTTATATTCCAATCCCGCGCGCGCTTCGGGTAATGGTCTATCTTAATTCAGAAAGAATATCCTCCGGGTCTACCCCGTATTGCTTGCAGGCCGCATAAAACATCTGTTTAGGGTCGCCGTTGCCTATCATCTGCTTTATCTTCTGCATTTGCCCAGGAACGGACATCATCTGTTTAGCCTGCGCTATCATTTGTGGGTTGAGTTTCCTCGGATTTCCTCCGCTTAGCATTTGTAGTATCGGGTTTGGCATTTATCATTTCCTCCAATCTGGCTATTCTCTGTTCAAGGCCGTTCACGTCGACAGGCGGAGCGGGTTTATACGGGGTTATGCTGTAAGGCGAGAGAGAGGGGAACCCGGCCCCGTCCGTTGTTTTAAGCCACACTATGGGGGCCGTTTCGTCCAACAGGAGAACGGAGCTATTAGGGGGCATTTGATATGCCTTTGCGCCGCCCTCGCCGTTCACTTTGACTACTTCGGTTCGCTGATATTGGGTTTGTTGGTTAAAATAAGGTTGGTATGGATACACTGTTTCACGCTCCCTTCTACCTGAATTTTGGCATAAAAAAAGAGCCGATAGGATTGCTCCCATCGGCTATTTATCGGCTATTTACAGTGCGTTTTCAGTTGTTTTTCGGCAGCCTTGCACCGCCTGCGTATCTGGTCATATTCAAGGGGTATTTCAAATTTAAGCTGGTACTCGCCCGTCAAAGCGTCGTATGGTACTCCGTCTAAAAGGCGGCGGGTTATCAGCCAGCGGTCTTTTTCATTATGTATCCATTCGTGTATGAGTGCCTCCCATTCCGTGCGTGAACGGGAATTAAGCAATGCTTTATCCATTTCAAAGGGGCCCGCTTCTCCAAAAGCCTATACCTCCTTTATAAAAATACGCCCCCCGATTAAGGGGGGCTATTGAAAGGGAATCCCGTCCGGGGGCTACTGCTTGTTGTAGTTGGCTGAGGATATGCCCAGCACCGCGCCCAGGAACGTGTCAATGGCGGTGATGGTGCCAACTATCTCCTCAGGATAGGGGAGCTGCCATATACCCGCGAGGGCGAAGTACAGTGTGCCTATGGCGGGCAGCCAGATCAGGGCGATTGCCTTGAGAATGTCGTATACCTTATTTGAGAGTTTCATGTTTTCCTCCTTTAGTTGTTGTGTGCTTCAAGCCTGTCCAGCCGGTGGTGGGCGCTTTTCGCGCTTTCCTCCACACGGGCCACGCGGCGGTCTATGTCCTCGATTTTTGTAGCCTGCGCCCGCATATCGAGTTTGATATCGTCCACGCCGCGCTTGATGTAGTCCACGTCCGATTTAAGCGCGGTATCAATGGCGGTGTCGTGTGTAGCCGCATCAACCGCGTCTTTCCGTGCGGTCTTTATGTGGGCCAGCCAGCCCAGCAAAATGCCGCTCAGTCCCGTTACGATTGCCCATATCCATTCTTTGGTCATGGGTGCTCCTCCTTATTTTTTTAATGTGCCTACATAGATTTTGCCGTCCACGGATACGGTAGCCTGCAACGCCTCCGGCAGTGTGGCGGCGTAGTCCTGTGCAAACCGCCGTATGGCCGCAATGGTGTTTTTGCCCGCTATGCCGTCCGCGTCCCCTGCGTCATAGCCCAGAGCGTTAAGGGCGGTTTGTAACAGTTTGATGTCATTGCCCCGCATCATAGGGCTGGTCAGCTCGATTATCCGGGGCGCGGCGGGTACTGCCTGTTCCGGCTCATCGTCTTTCGCGTCACCGGAGATTATGTCCCAGCGCCCGTACTCGTTCCAGTAGGCGGGACCGGAAGCGTTTATCCCCCGGAGCACAACGCCGTCATCGCGGCCCTTGGATTCAATCACCTTATCGTTGCCGACATATACGCCTACATGGTAGATGTATTTGTACGTTCCGCCGCCGTCCTTATTCTTGTCGCGATACCTAAATACCAGGTCGCCGGGCTGAAGCTCGTCCCGGTGTATCCGCTTGCTCTTGGAGTACATTGTCCGGCTGTTTACCCTGCCGGAAAGCCCTTTTGCCATTAAAAATCCGCATATAAGGCCGGAGCAGTCAAAGGCGTACAGCGGGCATTTCCCGGCCTTTTGCATGTACCGTATGGCCCGCTCCGCGTTGGTGCTCGATGTCTCCTTATTCCGTATCCATTTTTCGGGGTCGCTCATGCCGGTAAGGCACTGCCCCCTCGCGCCCCAGACGTATGCGTCGCCGATGTGCTCGCCGAGGTAGGATAAAAACTGTTGTACCAGTGTCATTTGCGTTTACCTGCTACCGCAAGGCCGAACCCTATCAGGGCTATGGATACCGCATATGCGAGGACGGAGGCACCGCCGGTCTTGGGTATCTCCATCTTATTATTGGGTATGGGCTGTACGGCGGGCTGTGCGGCGTTAAAATAGTAGGTTTTGCTTACAGTCCTGTTTTTCTGCATGGCGTTGTAAAGTTCTTCGGCCGTGGTGGCGTTTTCGTAGGCCATGTCCTTGACGGTTATACGGAGGGCGGCGGGCTGGTCGGTAACTATGCCGCTCAGGTAATATGTGCCAGCCTCCAATCTCATGTCGTTTGCGTCCAGCTTTACGCCGTCCAGGTCGATTATAAGCTCCATGTCGGTCAGGTCATAAAACCGGGGTATGCCCAAGTCAACCTTGAGCAAAAACAGCTCGTTGTTGACGTAGGTCTTGGATACCGCCTTGCCGGTCTGGTAATCCAGCGCGGTTATATCCAGAGTTACGGGGTCTGCGGCGTATGCTACGGTGCAAAGGCACAGCATGAGCATTACCGCGAGGATACAAGTGAGTTTCTTCATTTTGTTTTTTCCTTTCTATTTTAGATTTTTATGCAGCGGTTCTCGAATTTCTTATATGCATCGAGGTACACTTCGTTTTTGTCGCCGTTGTAGGTAATCTCGTAATACATACCATCGGGGAGTGTGGTGGATACAAGTGCCTTCCAATTCTGGAGGGTCTTGCATTGCCAAACAACATAGGTATCAGTCATGTTGATTGCTATGCCGTCCGTCTTGTCGAGGTGCTCGTTTACATAATCCCTCACGATTTCACGAGCCTTGAGTGTGTAGTCCATTTTGTTTTTTCCTTTCTTTTTTTGTTTTTTTGATTATGAAAAAAGAGCCGTGCGGCTCCTTATTCCGTGTATTCGCTCCATTTGGAGCTTCCCGCCTTGGGCTTGTAGACGGTGGACTTGATGTGCTGCTCGGTGCATTGCCACGTTTTACCGTTGTAGGTAACTATGGTATCTACCTCAATCACCGTGCCGTCCTCGATGTCGTTCCACGCGGGATATGTCACGGTCTGCACCGCCCAATATGTGCCGAGGTTTTCGGCAGGGGGCTTGTTGCGGCTGTATTTGAGGGCGACATATCCGCCCTCAACCGTATCCCCGGCTATATAGCGGGTCTCAGCGTCCCACGGTGCGCCTTGCGTGGGGGTGGGGGTAAGCCCTGCCCGCGCCGCCGTCAGCACCTCTACAAGGTCGGTCTCGTGCGCCTCGATTTCCGCTTTACGCACGGCTACCAGCGCCATAAGTTCACTGCGCGTCATTGACATTCACCCCCAGCTCCGCAAGCGCGTCTATATAGTCCTGTGTGGTGGCCTGCGCCTCATGCTCCGTCCAGCTCTGGACTATCGCTTCGCCGCTGTCCTCCCAGCTCTCGGTATAATAAAAGCCCTCCTTTGAGGGCATGGGGGAACGGGTCACGGGCTTATAGCCCAGTTCCTTTATCGCCGCATCGTCATTGGTGGAGAGGTGCGCCCCTGCTGGGTGCGTCACACCGTTGATTATAAGCGGCGATTGTAACTCAACCGGCAGGCGTAAATATTCGGGATACCCGCCCACCAGCTTGGCATAGTTTGTGTTTAGCATTGTATTCTCCTTTTTATTCTTGCCATGCTACATAGCGGTAAGTGCCAACAAAATAGCATTGGTCATCCGAGTCGACCTTAACGTTTGCAATCGTGAACCCGCTGTCGTTCACAGCGAACTGAACGGATGATGCGTTCATATACCATGTATCCACGTTAAGACATAATACGTTACCATCGTATGTACTCAAAACATGAAATTGTAATGCTGATTCCGTTCTCTCTGACGCTATAAACACCGCAACATGGTCGGGTCTAAAACCTGTTTGAGCAGATATTGATGTTGTTGTATAATGGGAATTGCCCGCATTTACTGTTCCCGTTGCTATATTTTTCGCCTTTGCCATATTACTCATCAGCCTCCTTCGTAGCATAGGTATCATGCGCTTACAACCTCCTGCACCCCCCACACACCGTTGTATACGTCAAATTCATAGGTCTTGCTTGCCTCTATTGCCGGGGCCTCACCTAAATAGTTCGCCCCGCTCACAAACGACACCGCGACCGAGGCCGCTGTGCTGAATGTGCCGTGCGCCCAGCCGGATGCGGGCGGGGTAAACACGTATGTACCCACAGGAGAGGATACGTTATATATGGTGTTTGCCGTCAGCGCCGCGCCGCTGGCGGGGAGGGAGGAAGCCATAACAGGCGGGGTCAGGTAGTCTACACCGCCCTCGGCCTGTGCCACTTTGCCGCCCGCGCCCTTGAGCAGGCCGTTAATGCTGGTCGCGGTGTCGGCGGTTATCTCGTTAGGGCCAGCGGGGCCCTGTGCGCCAGTGTCGCCCTGTGCGCCAGTGTCGCCCTTTGCCCCCTGCGGGCCTTTGATGCTGACGCTTGCGGGGTTATCCAGCCCGCCGTTATTACTCCATGAGAGTATGCCCTCGGCAGAGACGGCGGGGGTAAAATACGGGCCAGTGTCGCCCTTGGGGCCGTCTGCGCCCTTGGGGCCTTGTATACCCTGCGGGCCTTGCTCGCCCGTATCGCCCTTCGCGCCGGGGTCGCCCTTCGCGCCTTTTTCACCTGTCGCGCCTTTTTCGCCTGTCGCGCCTTTTTCGCCCTGCGGGATGCCGAACTCAAAATCAAATACCTTTGCGGTGTCCGCGCCGCTTGCCGTTACCTTTACGGTGGCGGCGGCTCCGGCAGTGAGGGTATTTGCCGTGGCGGTAGGAGTGCCAAAACCTGCGGCTGTGCCGGGGTCGCCCTTGGGGCCTTGCTCGCCTTGTATGCCCTGCAAGCCTTGTATGCCCTGCTCGCCCTGCTCTCCTGCGGGGCCTTGCTCACCTGTGGGGCCGCGCTCGCCCTGCGGGCCTTTAATGTTGACATCGGCGGGATTGTTCACCCCGCCGTTGTTGCTCCATGAGAGTATGCCCTCTGCGGATACCGAGGGGGTAAAGTAAGGGCCGGGGTCTCCTTTAACGCCCTGTTCCCCCTTTGCGCCGGGGTCGCCTTTAGGACCTTGCTCGCCAGTCGCGCCCTGCTCTCCCTTTGCGCCAGTATCGCCCTTGGCTCCCTTGGGAACGCCGAACGTAAAGGCGAATACCTTTGCGGTATCTGCGCCGGAAGCTGTCACCTCCACAGTAGCGGGAACTCCCGCGTCAAGGGTAGTCGCTGTGGCGGTCGGTGTGCCGAATCCGGCGGCTTCGCCCTTGGGGCCTTGCGGGCCAGTATCGCCCTTCGCGCCCGTGTCGCCCTTAGGGCCAGCGGGGCCTTGATCGCCTTTCGCGCCCTGCAAGGGGCCGTTGTTTACCCACTTGGAGTTTACGCCGTCCCAGATATATATATCATACGGTTCGCCCGCGCCCACGCCGTAAGCGTCACCAGCGGAGGGGTTAGATACTCCGGCTTGTAATGCGGAGAGGGAAGCGTAATAGCCTAACACGGCAAATCCTTCGCCAGTGTCGCCCTTGTCTCCCTGTATGCCCTGTGGCCCCCGTATATTGACTGTGGCGGGGTTTTCCAGCCCGCCGTTATTGCTCCACGATAAATCGCCGTCAGCGGTCACAGAGGGCGTATAGTGCGCTCCTGCGGGGCCTCGTTCGCCCGTGGCTCCCGTATCCCCCTTGGGGCCCGTTTCTCCCTTGTCGCCTTTATCGCCTTTCTTGCCTTCGGGGCCTTGGGGGCCGACGGGGCCAGCGTCGCCCTGCAAGCCTTTCTTGCCCTCCGGGCCTTGCGGGCCGGTAGGGCCTTGCTCACCACGGGGGCCTTGCAAGCCTTGTATACCCTGTTCGCCCTTGGGGCCTTGTATTCCTGCGGGGCCTTGTACACCCTGCGGGCCTTGGAGGCCTGTGGGGCCTATTTCACCCTTTTCACCCTGCGGGCCTGTGGGGCCTGTGGGGCCTGTGGGGCCTGTCGCGCCTAACGCCTGGGATACTAAGTCCTGAACCTCGGCAAGAAGCTGTTCCGCCACACTGGGGGTGGGAAGATTAGAACCGGGAAGGTCGGCTATTATCTCAATGGGCCGCGTTCCCGTCCACTTGGCTATGATGTTCTTCTCATCGTTCGCCAGATTGGCCAAAAGCGTGAGGTTCATCATTCCCCTTTTGCCCGTAAACAGCGGCGTGATATGCCATGTAAGGGTTATTTCTTCCCCCACATCTTTATACAGCACATACCTTGCTTCCGTGCCGTCCATGGGCCAGTACGCCTTTATGGTGAAACCTGCGGCGGCAAGGTCTACATCACGGGAATCTAAGGGTATGCTGATAGTGACGGTATCCGCCAGACTTTCGCCCTCGATAACAAGGGACTGTATAGGGGTGGTGAGAAGATACTTTCCGTCAACCGTTATTCTGTGCATTGTTCGTCCTCCGCAAGTTTTTCTAAGGCCAGAATACAGCCTAATTTCGCGTCTAAGTCCGCTTTTGATACAACAGGTATAGAAGTATTAAGTGTGCGTATTATCGCTTGTATAACGGCTTTCTGTTCGTCTGTCATTGTTCTAACCTCTTTATCCTTTCGTCAAGTTGTCTAATCAGGCTATGTGTAGCCTGTGCGTCAGCCCACAGAATAGCAGGAACGCGGTCATATTCCACCGATTCAGCCGTTACCTCCCGCGTTTCTTTGTCAGTTTGGTAATCTACCAGCCACGGAAATTCCGTTTCAAGCTCTTCGGCGATAAAGCCGTAAAAATAGCGGCCTTTGTCTAAGCCGCTTTTAGGAGTGTATGTGACCGCCCTCACGCGGTCTATCCTGTCGCTTACGCTGTCATACTCCCTGATATCGTGTATCTCCTTTTTATATTGTTTGGAAGAAGAAGTTATACCAAGGGAATACCTACCGTCTGCCTGTTGAACAAGCCTTACGTTGGAACTACCACTGGCTGTGGGAGGATTATACATAAATATACGATCATCTATCAATGCACTATCCATGGAAATATTATTGGCAGATATACCTCCGTCAACGTATAGATAATAAGATATCATTGAATTATAGCCACCTGAGATTTCAATTCCGCCAAGCTTTATACAGCCATTATAAGTATCCGAATAAAGCTGTACTTTGGAGCCGCTCAAATTATCACCATTAATTGTAAACCCCGCAATCGTACCGCCTGATGCCGTAAGGTTGCCGGTGGTCACTGAGCCGCTTACGGTGGCGTTTACGCACGTCATTTTGCCGTTTGTATCTATCTTGAAGTTGTTGTTTGCCGTGACAACGCCGTTAAGGTTTATCTTTGACGCGCTTATTGATACCGCTTCCGAGCTTTGATTTATGGTGGAAATAATGTTGTCCTTGGTGACGGTACTCGACAACCCCTCGGCGGTTATTTCAAGCTGCGTCTGCATATTCTGCGTCCACGTGGTAGGCATACATACGGTGTTATCTACCACCCACGCCGAACCCGTGTAACGCTTTATTTCCTTTGTCGAGGGATTGTACCAGTATTCGCCCTCCTTTGCGCCCGTGGGCGTGGCAGTCTGATTGTATTTAGGGGATATAACCGTCTGCCACGCGGAACCCGTCCATACCTTTATCTTGCCATCGTTGTACCATTGATACCCCGTATTCGCGGTTTTCTGGTCTTCGTCCCACCCTAAAGAGGGGTCGGTGTCGGATTCAACGGGGGTCAGGAAAGCTACCCGTGTAACCGTCTGTTTCATTCCCTCAACGGTCATTTCTATTTCATGGGCTGCGCGTCCGGCTATGAGCGTCCGGCGGTTCTCCGCGCTTATGGCGGGGCGTGAGGGGGAGCCGGAGCTTATGTACTGTATCCTTGCCCTGCCCTTAAAGGTCAAGTCCATGCGGTAAATGGGGAAGGTGTAAGTCCCATCGTCCGTGACTACCTTTATCATGTCGCCCGCTTCCAAAGACCAATCGCCCTTTGCGTCCAACTCGACAGGCGTAAACGCCGCAAAAGAGTTTAAGCGGTTATAGATAACCTCTGCATAAGGTCTTATCTGTGCATCGGTATAGCCATACAGCATAGGGCAGTCTATTATCTGATAGGCGTTCGTTCCCGTGCCGACTATTACGCCTATATCCTTCTCGGAAGCGGCTACCTGTAATTTGTCTATCTTGGCTACCTGATACTCCGATACCACGGCGTTATAATAGTCCGCAGAATTGGCGGTCTTATTAAAGGTGATATCGGTATCGGTGAACCACGCCAGTTCACATACTCCGCTTCGGGATATGCGGGCAAAGGAACACGCCGCCTCGGCTATCCATTGCAGAACTTCCCGGCAGAGAACATCTTGCGTCCTGAACAGCGGCGAATCAAAGGTTTTCCCCGAATTGGGGAAGTCTGCCGTTGAAGCGGGTACGCCGACATGAGCGCAAAGCAATGTGAAAATATTTTTTAGTGTAGTCGGATACGAAAGGGAATTAAGAAAAGCATCTGCGCTCACATCGAACTTTACCATTCTGTCATGGGCGGTGATGCTTATTTTTTTAGGTTTTAGTTTATCGGGCTTTTCGGAGATAAACACGCCCAGAGGAACGTATTCGTATTCTTCCCCCACGAGTACGCCTATCGAGGCGGTGAACTCCGTGCCGTCAAAGTTAAAAGAGGACAGCCCCCCGTCAAAGTTAAGGAGTTCTATCCCCAGCTCTGCAGAACAGGCCGCGCCTATCGTCAGTTCTTCGTCCTCGAAAGCCATGCTTGAATAGGTCAAGCCGGAGATAGAGAGGTTTTGTTCCGCTATCTGATTTTCGCCGAATGTCAGCTTTAGCTTTTGGGGCTTGCCCGACATTACGGCGTTACGAAAGCCTGTGCTTACTGTATACATTTTGCCTCCAATAAAAAAGACACCCGAAGGTGTCACGGAGTATTTATCTTAATGAGCCGATAATTCCGAGTAAAAGCAATATGCCGAATGCGATTAGGATTTTGGTCAGGCAACCGCTCTTCTTAGGTTTACCGCCCAGATATACATTAAATCCGCCGCCGCCTGTCGGCGTGTCGTTTATATTTACCGATTTGGTTTCCGCTGGAACGGCGTTTGCGCCCTTGGTCACTATCTTCGCGGAACCCTCTGCATTGCCGTACAGTCCATACCCGCGCTGGAACCAGAGAGAAATTTTCGCGCTATCCCGCCTGTCTTTTATGGTTATTCGTGCTTTAATGGCTTCATTCCTCGTTCTTATGTCAAACACGTGCCTGCCTACCGGGCATTCTATAAAACTGCGTTCGCCCAAACCGAGCCGACACACTTCTTCACCGTCCTCGCTGACTACAATTTGTTCGGCGTATGAACCTTCCAACTCCGGGCGTTCTATTATCACATTGGGTTCGAGTATCGTTGTTTTTACACGTTCCAAGCCCTCTTGTGCCTCCTGATTGTCCATGTCAATATCAAGAGCACGGTCGTAATATTTTTCGGCTTCATCAAGCATTTGCCGTTCTTCGTAGTCTTTCGCTCTTTTGAGAATGTTATTGATTTCGGACGAGCGATTTATGTTTACCGTTCCGCTCACTTTCTGTACGGCATCGGCGATCATTATCTTGGTTCCGCAATAATTACAGAAACCAAATTCCCTATCCTGATCTAACTCTATATCGGCATTACAGTTCGGGCATTTAAGAGCTATTATTTTCATAACAAAACCCCCTAAAGATATGTAATTTCATTATTACGCCTTTAGGGGGAAGTGTCAATACTCTATTACCGTCATGCTCAAGGAAATATACGCCTTGTTCTTATCACCTTCGGGAAACCAGATAATTTCTTCTTTCCTGTCGCCTACATAAAACGTGCCGGAATAGTTACCCGCAAGGGTCTTAGGGTTCGGACAGGTAAAAGGAAAGCTGTCGGAATCGACAGCCTGTAATATCGCCGAGCACAGCTCCCATGTCAGCACGTCCCACGACAATTCAACGGTCAGTTTCTGCGCTACCATCGTTCGGTTGAGTGTGCCGGAAGCGTCTCTTTCAGCCTCCGTGTCAAGGTCAGCGAGTGTCATATTCAGTTTAGAGGGGTCGGGGAGCGTATAGCTCCCTGCCTTTAAGCCTATATCATATCTATACATCACACGTTACCTATGGCAATATTGTTCATATTGACCGATTGATTGACTATCCTGCCCAGCTTCGCAGAGGGATACAGTGCTATCTCCATATCCTTATCCGCTATCCTCTTGAGCAGGGCTATGATGGTTTGGGTATCCTTATCGTTCAGCCCGCCCATTATGGATTGCAGCTTATCAAGGGGGGCTATGACTTCGGGATTGTTCTTGGCGTTGGCGTATTCGCCTACCCTTGCAAGGGTATCGCCGTAAGCAAGGCCGCCCTGCGCCAGCAGGGGAATAGTTTTAAGGGTAAATAATTGTTTGTCTACGCCCGCGAATATCGTTTTGCCGCCAATAACAAGAGGATCAATGGTAATGTGCATCTTCTCATTTACCCAGTTGATGAGCTTGTTCATCAGCGATATAGCAGCGTTAATGGCTTTCTTGAACACGTCCTTAAACGCGAGCTCAACTCCGTCCATAGCAGAAGTCCACTTTTCTTTTGTGAACCACGGCTCAACATTCTCACGGAACCATTTCACAATGCCTAAAGTATTCCACCATTCAACGACGGCCTCCCATTTCTCTCCGATGCCTTCTTTCATGCCTTCACCGGCTTCTGCCCACTTTTCTTTAGTCAACCACGGCTGAACCTTTTCCTCGAACCACTTGGCGATACCAGTATTCCCCCACCACTCCTTGAAGCTGTTCCATTCTTCGCGGAGGTTATCCAAGCTAAGGGTTGCACCCTCCGTGTTAAGGCGAACCTGTTTCTCGTTTTCAGGCTGGAGGTTTTCCCACCATTCCCTTATCTCGTTCCAATCCCCAACCGAATTTTTTTGTTCGATAAAAAAGTTAGCGCGTAAAGTCTTTCTATCATCCTTGACTTGCGCCCAATCTATAAGCTTTTTCGATTGGTCGTCAGCCGGTTCCGCCGAAATTACACTTTCAACATGGATAACCTTTGCACCATACTTATTGGTTTTACCTGTATCGTATGTTTTCTTTTTTGAACCGCGCATTTGGCTAATCTCAAATGGAGTTCCTGTTATCAGGGTATCAGCGGCGGCAAGCGCAGTCTTAAAGAGTTTCCATGCTTTCTTAGCTATTGATTCCCAATCAATATTTTCAAGCATTTCCCTCAGCTTCGAGCTTACCTCGTCCCAGTTCGTTGTTTCTATAATACCTGTCAGAAAATCAAGAACACTGCCTATCTTCGCCTCTATAACATCAGCGGTCGCGGTTGTATCCCAATCTTCCACAAAGCCATTGATAAAATCGCCTATGCCTTTTCCGAGGTCGCTCCATTTGATACCTTTGAGCCACTTTGCAACAACCTTCATAGCAAGGTTAAACCCGTTGGCGAGGGTATTGCCGAGCTTACGGAAGTTGAAGTTCTCTATAAAGCCGTTTACCGCTTCTACGATATCCTGAACGGTTTTCAGTATCTTAGGTCGGAGCTTATCTATCCAACCGTTGAGCTGGCTTACTGCGGTATTTAAGCCTTGTGCAATGACTGTACCTACACCTTTCCAGTCTCCGGCTTTTATGGCGGCTTTAAGTTTATCCATCCATTTGGAAACATCGGTCGGAAGCATACTCTCAACAGATGTTTCCTTGAACATTCCGGAAGTATCCGCGCCTCCTGTTCCGCCGCTGTCCTTCTGCTGCTGGATAAGGTTGATCTGGTCGAATCCCGCAAGAGTGCCTTTCAGATCTTTTGCGGCTTTGTTGGATTTATTAAGGGATTTTGCGTAATCCTGCTGCACATATACCGCCTTTGTAAAGGTGGAATCGCCTCTGAATTTTGCGAACAGTGCGCCCAGCATATTAAACAAACCGGCTACCGCCTGCATTATCTTGTTTATTACCGGGAGTATGGATTGCAGAGCAGGAAGCAACATAGCTGCTATACTGTTTTTGACATAAGTAAAACCGCTTTGCAGCTGGGACATGGCGGCGTTGGCCTTATTACTGGCCTGCACCATATTATTCATACCTTCGGTAGTTCCCATGATTAAGGCATTGATACTTCGCCATATAATCATACGCGACAGTATCTTTGTCACAGCCTTTCCCATTTTAGAGAAACCAGAAGTGATATCTTTTACTTTGGTTTTAACCGCATCTACAGCCTTGCCGAATACTTTCTTTACAGCTCCGGCTATTTTCGATACGACAGCTCCGACTTTTGCTTTTATCCCTCCAAAAGCCGTGACGATCTCGCCAAACTTCTCTTTGATTGTCCCGACCTTTTCCCTGAATACGTCGAACTTACTGCCGGCCCCTTCCGTCTCGCCTTGTATTTGTTGCATTTTTTGAATGGCTTCATCAATACTTGGAATCCAGTTTTTATCTTTTCCCCTGAATGCCTGTTCGATACTCTTACCACCATTATCTTCCCAAAGAGCGCGACGCTTGGCGTATGCCTCGTTTGCATCAGCACGGGCTTGCGCTTCATCCTCTGCGGCGGCGCGTATCCTTGCCGCCGTTTCCTCGGCGGCATCGGCGGCCAGTTTCGCCCAACGTATTTCATCAGCTCGTGCAGCAGCTTCTTTTTTTGCCGTCTCTTCCGCCGCTTTATTGGCTTTTGAAAGCCTTTGTTTTGCAATAGCCAACCGCGCATTGGCTTCTTCCATTTGAGCCGCGTACTTCACCCTTGCGGCTTCGGTTTTAAGCGCTTCCCTTTCCGCTGCGGCCTGTGCGCGTATGGCCTTCGCGTTCTGCATACTGCTTGCCGACTGCTTTACAAATCGGTTAAGTCTGGTTTCCAGCTCGGTCAAGACCTTCTCGGCGGTTGAAGCATCACAACCGACTAAAATTTGTAATTCTTCAACGACCACGGACATATCCTCCGAATTTATTTCTTATTTCGTCTATCCTGTTGTCAAGGCTCCGCTCCCACGACGCAGGAACAAACAGTTCTTCATACTTCGGCAAATCGTGCTTGGACTTGGAGAACATATTGCTTATGTTGGCGGCAATAAACCTTGATACCAGCACGCTTGAATAGTACATTTCCCTGCACTGGTTTTCCTCGCGGGCTTCGATGTAGTCTACAATATCGGCGGGTTCATGCTCCCAAAACTGGTTTGGGAGCATTCCCGCCATGCTTGCACGTTTGAGCAAATCGTAGATTATATCGGTGAAGTCCTTTTCAATGTTTTTCTTAACGTCCTCGAACTGCTCTCTTAGCGAACGACGCTCTTTGCCACGTCCGCCGCCGCCGCCGTTATCGCATCGGTCATTGCCGCCGACATATCCAGCTTGTTTAAGGGCTCCCTCATATAGTCCTGAATGCTCTGCCCTTTCAGGTCTACACGACCGAAAAAACCCATACCGTAAGCAAAGTTCACCAGCTCGGTATAGATGTCCTCCATGTAAGTACCCTGCTCCATGAGCTTGTCAAACTCGTCAAACACTGCCTGCTTATTCTTGGGCTTGGGGTTTGCAAACGACATTACCACATCTGCAAAGAAATCTAAATCGCCCTGCTCGTAAGCGGTGAGGAACTTTACTTTGAGATTAGGAGCACCTATTTTCTGTTTGAGGTCGCAATAAGCCTTGCAGGAGGCTTTAAGTTCAAATTCACCGATATTCATGTTGTTCTCCTTTATACGGGGGTAGTTACGGTTTTGCCGTTGAACAGGTCAACATAGGAAGTCGTTTCGCCCTGGAATGCGATATACACGGAATCGCCGACAAGGTTGACGGAGAATGCGCCCGTCTGGGCGTTGTTCGCCTGCTGACCGCCTGCGTACATGGATACGACCTTGCCCTTGTACAAAATGCCGGTTCCGATTTTGCTCGGGTCAGAAGGTATCTCGTACTCTTCGTAAATCCAGATAACATCACCGACCAGAAGTCCCATCTTCGCCATATTGCCGGCCTCGGCGGTGAAGTCGGGAACAATGGAATACTCGAATACGGGCATTTCCTGCTGACCGGCAAGGTTACGCACGAAATATTCAGATATAATGTTTACGGAAACCTCGGAGGGTGAGCCGCCCTTATCGGGGGTCTGGGTAAGACCGGCTATCTCGGTCTTGTTTGCCATAGTGTAGGCGGTATCATAAAATACGCGCTGGCCTACGGAAGCTTGATACTGTGCCATATATTTCTCCTTTTAAAAAGTTTTGGTTTTTTTGAAATAGACCACGTTGACGTGCCATTTGCCGCTTGAATCGCGGTATGGCTCTGTCGTGCGGGTCTTTATGTAGTGTTTTTCCAACATTGCGGCGTGGAGTTTGTCAGCCAAATCGAGAACGCCCGTAAATCCCTTGGTGCTTATGTAGGTCTCGCCCCACACACCACATCTTATTGAGGTGGCGGGAAGCGCTTCGCCCTCTAAGGATTTTACCGATGTCTCCTGTGTGATGTTCAATGTCACGATAGGATACCTTTCGGGGGTCTCGTCAGATTCCGGCTGAACCTCAACTTTAAGTTTTTTGTTAAGATACTTCTGAGCGTCCTTATAGATATTCGTCATAGCAGTTTCCTTATCTCGTCCGCCACGGACTGAACGACAAAATCCTTTGCCGCGTCAAAGGCGGGCTTCATATAGGGGTGAGGGTGTGCGCCATAAACCTTGTAGAACAGTCCCTTCTTGCTTAGGACGGTCTCAAAGTTGTACTTGCTCAGGTCTGCCATGCTCTCATGGACATACCACGGGATTTTTGCCGAAGAACCCAGCTCGTTATAAATACCCGTACCGTATTCCAGCGTCATAGCCTGTGGGATAGCTGCGGTATGTACCTTCCCCTTTATGGCCCCCGTTTTCTCATCGAAGATGGTAAATTCTATCGAATCTTTCAATTCCCCCGAATCAACGCGAACCATGGAGATAGCTATATCCGCCATTTCCTTACCGCCGCTTTCTATGCCTTTTCGGATAGCGGACTGAATATCCGGCCTTTCAAATCTCCGTATTACCTTGACTTTTACGTTAAACATACTTCTTTGCCGTGTATGTCGCGAACCCACGGGCGGAGTTGACAGATTCCACAATATAGCTTGGCGTTTCCTGCGGGTCATTCAAGCAGATTCCGTCACCCTCGACTATCTGAACAGGACCGTCGGAGGGGTCTTTGCAGATTTTGATATATTCCTTGATACGTTCGCCGTACATAGCTATATCCTCTGCGCTTCCGGCAGAGTTAGCCACAAGCTTATACCGTCTGACTAAGGCCCACTCTGAAACAACAGTCTGCCCGTTCATCGTCTCCTTAATGGGGGCAAGCACATAAACGTCCTTCTTATCCTTCGCTCTCATATACCGCTCCTAACGGGTTCATTTTGCCTTTTAAGGCTTGTTTAAGGTTCTCGGTGATATCTATATAGTTAGTGGACACTCCCGCCGCAGATTGGGAATTAAAGGCTTCTGCGCCCATCTTCCCTATCGCCTTTACCGCCGCGTCCTCTATATAGGGCTCTAACCACTTCGGAGGCTCCTTGTAGCGGGTAATGGCACACGCTACTGCGGTATACCGCTCCAAAAACATCAGGACAACGCCATCCGGCGCACCCGTTTGAAGTTTTACGTTGTTTACCATTACCTCATTCATTTATTCCTCCTTTTTGGGGCGGCCCCGCCGCTTGGGTTCTTCTTCCTTAAACTCTCCGTCGTGTTCGTATCCCAGGGCGATAAGCTTTCTTATCGTCGCTTCGTTGGAAGTCTCAAAAAGGCCATGCACAAACTGTGCTATGGCCTTATCTTCCTTCACATCAAAGGGGATACTCGTTTTGTTCCCCTGATAAAATTTCATGGTTATTCAGTGGTGAGGTTGGTTATCTTACCGTGGAGCCATTCAGGGCCGTAGTTCAGACCTACCTGTCCGAATATCTCACCCTTCTTGCCCGCGCCGTTCTTAGCCAGTTCCTCAAAGAAGAAGTTGCCCTTGCCGGGGGTGGGCTGCTCTACAAGATGCACTACATCACGACGGAAAAGAAGTATCTGGTCTTTGGGCATGGCGCGGGAAAGGACTATGCCCACATCGCCGAAGTCGGTGATAAGGCGGGTCACGTTCACACCGGCCTCCATGCGGGAATCCGGCATCTGCATGGAACCCTCATACAGCGCGGAAATAGCCGCCTTCTGGAAGGAATTGCACATCAGTATCATGCCGTTCACGTCGCCGCCGTTGTCGAAGATGGACTTGACCAGTGACTTTATCATGGCCTTGGTCAGCGCGGCAGCGGTAGAACCTGAACCCTTCGCGTCTATGACGTTGGTGGTCAGCGCGGTAAGAATACCACGGGACTTGTTGATGGTAGCATCAGTGGTAGCGGCGTTATATTCGCCCTGCAAGGAAGTGAACTCTATATCGTTGGCGATATTGAGCATCTGGCGGGAAATCTGCCAGTTCCACTCGTCGCCGGGGTTCGCCTGCTGACCGGCTATGTTGATACCGCTCATAGTACCCATGTTAGATTCCTTGGCATAGGAAATCTCACAAGCCCTCTGGTATATCTGGGTGACGTTGGTGTGCTGGGTGCGGGTTATCTTCTTGGTGTCAGGCGCGGTCATGGATGCCTGCTCGGATATGGCAGGCTGGGAGGGAGTGTCAAGGGAATACTCCTGATCTACCGCGAACTGAACGTGATTGGTGTACTGAGGCTCCGCTATAAGGTTTATAAACGGGGTCTGGGTGTTGCTCTTGGTGTAGAGCAGGCCGGAATAGTTAGGTACTGCAAAACTCATTATAGGGGCGTTTGCCATGATATTTTCTCCTTTAAGTTAAGTCTATTTTTTTGGATTGCGCGAGGGTCATAAGCTGCACTTGCTTAAGCATATTGCCCGACTTGACAGCTTCCGCCCACTCCGCTTTGAGTTGAGCGGCTTCATTTGCCTCTGCCCCGGAAGCAGGGGGTGTGCCGCCGCCCAGAAGGTCAGTTTTCGCTTTCTGCTCCGCCGCGATCACCTTGGCAGACAGAAGCTTTACGATGGAGTTCGCAAAGGCCGTAGCCTTATCCGTCTCCGTGAATGTAGGCATTTCGGGGAAATCGTCCTCTTTCAGCCCTGCTCCGGCAAATATCTTGCCTATTTCAAGGCTGCAAATCTTAGTCTTGTATTCGTTCTCCGCGTTCTTTGCGGCCTTTTCCGCTTCCGCTCTGCGCTGCTCGTCCGTCATTTCCTTCTCCTTATAGGATTTAAGGTTCCTCGACAGCTCGGCGGCCTCGGAGGCTTTTTTGTCGAATACATCTTTTTTTACATATCCTGTGTAATCAGGTGTAAATTCATAAGAGGAATAAAGCGCAAGCTTTTCCTCGGCGGTCATATCTTCCCGATAGCCTTCCATTTTGGTAATGTCTATTTTCATTTTTTCTCCTTTGGGATTTATGTCTTCTCTGACAAAATGGGATTTATGCCTTCTCTGGCGTAAAATAGCACCGACAATTAGGGTGTTTTGTCGGTATTTTGTCTATTGGATAAATTTTTCCGTTACGTTCTTCACACTCTTTGCAGACTTTTTCATCGTCCTGTGTGTGCCACTTGATTTTTTTATAACCGTTGTCCTTAAAGGCCCTTATCACGGTCTTATCTTCAACGGTGATAGCGAATTGGTCTGTTTGCCACGTCACATAGTTCAATCCCCGCGTGAAATCCTGCTTTATCGGGGGATAATTGACGGTAGGGGGGTCTTTGCCGGAGTACTCGGCATCTGCGATTATAGATTCAGCTAATCTTGCCCCCTTTCGCTCCAGTTCTTTTGTGAAAACATATTTAACAACAGGGTCGTAATCGTCCAGAATACCTATTACCCACGCTTCGAGTATCCTATCCGGCCCGTTATGGTCTGCGTATGCTTTCTTGGCGATGTCTAAATACGCTTCTTCGGACAATCTCAGGATTTTTCTGTACAGAAGATTTATCTGGTCGATTACCTTTGTGTTGGAATCAATATAAAAGAGCGTTTCCTTAGTTTTCAGAAACGCCCTCGTTATTGTTTTTTTCAGGCTCTTCGCCCGTTCGTCCCCGTACTCGTACATTCATTGCCTCCGCTATTTCGTTTGCCTCCTGCTTATCCTGTTCAAGCTTCCGCTGATGGGCGGCCTCGGAATCCTCCACGAAAGACACCATATCAAGAATGTCCTTATCTGAAAGTAGCCCGGAGCCCTTGACTTGGGTCATAAATTGCGCCTCGTCCGTCATAGAGGAAGGAATATTCCTTGCGAACGCCACATCTAACACTTCCCAATTATAGTGGTTGGCGGTTCCCTCATTCATCAGCGCGGTTATCTTCTGCGCCCTGCCCTCCAGCAGACCTTTTTCAAAGTTACGCTCATACGCTATTATCGTGTTATCCATACCGTAGTTCTGGTATCTGACGGCCTGGATATTCTGGTAGACTTCGGCAATTTCCGTGGGATTAGTCTGGCCTAAAGAGGCATATATATCGCCAGTCAGAATGTTGAAGTACCCTTGAATGGATTGTATATCAACGTTCTTTATCAGCCATTCAACCTTATTATCCTCGCCTAAATATAAGGTCTTGAACTTGGACAGCCTTTCGTGGAGTTCTTCTTCGTCCTCATCGGTTTCGGGCTGCATGTAGCCAATCATAAGAAGAATGGCCTCATCGTTATATTTAAACGTGTTGGAAACGTTGTTCAGAATGGCGTTTCTCGCGTGAACCAACGGAAGAACCTTTTCAAAATACCCCTCCCTGTTTGGCATGGGGTATTCTACAATGGGTATGCCACAGGTCTTAAGCAGCGCCATTTCGGAAGCTGTAGCGGGTTCTTCCCGAACGTTGCCGTCAAATATATACTTTGTCCAGCGGTCATCCGTAATCAGTTCATAGGTCTCATAATTTCGATTGTCCACGAGCGAAAAATATTCTTCTCGAATGATAAAAGCCGTGGGATTGCGGTCTATGGTCTGGTCGTGGAACAGCATTGCTTTTCTGGGATCCACGGGCTTGAACTTTGGAGCTATCAGGCCGTCCCTTTTAGAAGCGTATATCCGTTCGTATGCCGTGCCGCATATCAGCGCGGAAGTGGCAAGCCTCATATTCTCCTTGTCCTCGTGGTTCCGGCGCATTATCGCACGATAACGGTTCAAATATGCGTCGTCCCTCGGATTCTTATCGGGCAAGTCCTCAAACTGCATCTTAGGCCGCCCGGCAACATCGGAAGTCTTTTTGACTACCGTATTCGTCTGAACGTAATATTTGCATGGGGAACCTATGAAGTATCCGGCGGCTATATCTACCGCGTATTTAGGGATAGGGGAATATATGCCATTCATATCGGCGCAGTCGTATTCCTTGTACATATCGCACCTTTTCAGAATGGAATCCTCCAGCGCACAGCCGAATACGGTCCTTATGTTATCCCCGTTTATCCTGCGGGCTTCCTCCCGCGTTAAAATCATTTCTGTCACAGTATCCTACCTCCGCCGATAAGCTTAGTACCGGCAAATATATCATATCCCAGGGCATACGAAAGCGCGTCTATGCCGTGGTTGTCCGCGTCCTCCGGTATATCTAACTTCTGCCCGGCGGAATCCGTTTTCCACCGATAAACCTTAAACTCTCCTATCAGGTTCACGCATTTCTGGTCGATTATTATTTCATAGTCGTGCAACCAGTCTATTCTTCGGGTGATAGCGGACTTCGCCCCCTTGGCTTTGCCCTTCTTGCACTTGTCCGCATGGATACCCATCTCTTTAAGTTCTTTGATACGGTCAGGCTCCGCCGCGTCACAGTACACTACATGGCCTAACGCCTTATTGTAGATCAGCTCCCCGTATTGGCGGGTAGTGACCTCGTTCACGAATAATTCATCAAACACATATATCTTGTGGTTATGCTTATCCAGCGAACACTTAACGAAAGCGCAGGGGTGATTATATCCAAAGTCGCTGCCGACACGGATATTCCTGAATTCCCTGCCGGACAGGTCTGCAATATTCCAGTGCTTTCCGCGCTCGAACACGGTAGAACCTAATCTGCCAAAATTCCCTAACGTATCTACCCATAATCTTTGCCCGGTGGATTGCTCCCGCTTCTGAATATCTTCCTCGGTGAGAAAACGGTTGTCGGCATAAGTCGTTTTCAAAATAAAAACATCTGAACCTTCGACCACGCCCCTCGCGGTCTTGTCTTTCAGGGTCAGAGATTTCAGTTCGTCTATTGACTTCACATCGGGATGATGCCACAAAGGTTCAAAAAAGACCTTATAAAGCCAGTGCGTTTCAGGGAATGGGTTGAACGCCATTATTATCCTCTTGTTCGGCTGCGGTAATCCTCTCAGCTTCGCGTCCTTATCAATACCTCTCAAACAATTGTCCAGAACCTCAAACGCCTCATAAGAAGGACATTCGTCACCTTCCTCCATGAATATGTCGGTCAGTATACCCTTCTTCGGCTTCAATGACTTCAATCTCCGCGTTTCCTCCAGCGCACCAAAGATTATCTGACGGCCATTATACAGGCAGGTAATAGTCATGGTAGACTTGTCTACCGAAAACTCGTCTGTAAGCCCCCATTCGTCTATTACAGAGATTATTTCATTGAAGCAAGATGTTCTTAAGTCTACCTTGTAATAACGGCACACAAGCCAATTATGACCGTTATAGGTATCGGCTACTATCTCCCTTACAATGTGGTTCGATTTGCCGGAGCCGCGTCCGCCGAAGATGAGCTGCACTCTCGCTTTCTCATCGAGGGTGCAGGCGTACACATCGTTGAAATCGTCCTTAAGGATAAGGCGCGGTTCACCGTTACGCAGCTTGAAGTAGTAGACCACATCGTTAGGGTCAACGTTATACTTGGCACAGATTGTGTAAATGTCCATTTTGTGGGGGAGAAAAAATGTGCGGGGAGCTATATGTCTGGCGCGTTCCCCCTACAAAAACCACCCCCATGGCACCCCCCCTCCGATTATGCAGCATATACATACATTTTTACAGTGCATAAACGGGGTTATTCATCCGCACTTTTGCATATTTATACGCAGTATGCAGGTATTAACCCCGTATCATTCAACACTTTATACATTTTATTTTATAACTATTCGTTAAACTACACTTTAACGTATAGTTGGGCCGGAAATATGCAGGATATACAGACGCTATACATCACCGTCAGACCGTCCAAAACCGCCCCTAACCACTCTATCAGCGTCGGCCTGGGCGACCTCTACCCGCACACCGTCAACGTCCCCACAGCGGCTCAAAATAGCCAGGGCGGCAGCCGTAGAATCCCGTGCATAGGGGGCATTTAGGTTTTTTTGTAGTACAAGTTGCGCCCTTGCCCTCATGCGCTGGTAGAACTTATCATCCTGCGCGTTGCGCAGCGCGGTTTGCCTGTCCAGCTCCTCCGCAAATAGAGGGAACTCGTTAAACCACCGTGTAATATTGGACTTGTGCACCCCCACCTTTTGGGCTAACTCCGACTTAGTGTCTATATAATGGGTAGTGCCGTCCTCCTGCTCCTCGCCCCATACCCACAGCCGGATTGCCTTTTTTTGCTCCTCGGTAAGCTCTGGCCTCTGTCGGGGCTGGCCTCTATAGTGATCCTTACTGCTTGCCATACGTTACACCTCCTCAATCCGCAACGGTAATCTATTTATTGCGATAGTTTATCCCCCTTTATAGGGGGACTTTGACAACCGTTTTAATTTTTCTTTTTTCTTTTTTGCCCCTGCGGGGGGTCGGTCTAATACTCCATATTGATATTATAATAGGTATTTACCCCCACCAACCCCCGCCCCAAAAGTATTTGCCTTATTATTTTAGTTTGTCTATCTTTTTGATTGACTTTTTAATCTGACAGGTATATAATATAGACATAACAAGAGAGGAGCACACGACAATGACAATCATCAGCAGCCAGCACTACATCAACCCCGAAAAAGTAGCCGAAAAAATAGAGCAGCTTACCGCCGCCGGTGCTAAAAGTATCATCGTCCCGTGCTCCTATGTTGGCATAATCGACGGTGTAGAGTATGCTATGCAAACTGACAAGCACCACACCCTCAGCGCGGCTCGGGAGTTGGGTTTGCCCGTTGAGTACGAGATCACCGATGACCCCGAGGGGCTAGCTGGTATTGATTTGCTGGAGGCCCGCTACTATGACGGCGATTATTACGACGTAGAGCGCAGTAATCCCTATTATGACGAGATCGTGACGGTTTGGTAAAAACAAAAAAGGAGGATATGGAAATGGTACATTTTAACACGTATGACGAGGCAGCGGAAAATTGCCGTGGTGATGAGGTTGTGGTTGAGGTTGACGGCGGCTGGGCTGTTATGTCCGTAACTGATTATCGCGTCTGGGTCATGCAGGATTAACGGAGGTGAGCACATGACAGACAACACGGTTAATGCCCTGGGCCGGGCGTATGGTATCATGGCGGCGCAGCTCCCCGACATCATCGGGGCGCACTGCCGGGTGCAGACAGCTAATATGTGGCCCATCCGTGGGCTGGGTGAGGGCTTGCGGTATATGATTATTAACCGCAAGCTCACCCCGGAAGTCGATAGAGCCATACGGGACGCGCTGCAAGGCGCGGAGGATATAACCGAGGACGAGCACGCGCTGCCGCTCAACCAGCAAGGCATGTGGGAGCTTGCATATATGCATGGCCGGTGCGCTCCCGTGCTCGGCGACGGCGAGTATTTGCGGGATCAGCTCAAGGCCCGCAATCTGACGTTGGAGCAGGCCGCCGAAGCCTGCGAGGTAAGCAAGGCCGCCGTGCATTCTTGGTGCGCCGGAGTTAAGCCGATACCGCAAGCGCGGCGGGAGCTACTCGCGGCAAAGTTTGGGATAATGATATAAGAGGTACAATATGCGTTATCAGGTTATTACATGGACGAGGGGTGAGGGGCACGACGAGCGGCGGGAGTTTAACACCCTCGCCGAGGCCCGCGCCGCCGCCCGTATCTACCGCCGAGAGTGTGACGGCGTGGGGATATATGATTTCCGGCTTGGGGTCGTGCGGGAGACTTTAGGACGGTTCCCCGATATATGATTGCATGATTTTCACGTTCTGCATGATTCTGTCATCGGGGCCGTACATCAACGCATGATTTGCCGCTTCCAGGGCTTCCCTGGTGCAGCCTGTGTTATAATAGGCAATGGACAGCATATCAAACGGCAGCGGCCCCCACGGGTCAGGCTCGCAGATGTATGATAACGGCCTTTCCCGTATGTTCACGCATGATTCGCCGTAATAGATGCATGATTTCCAGTTTTTAGCATGATACATGATTTTCATCATTTCAAACCATGCTTCACGGTATTCGGGGGCCTCGATTATAGCCCTCTGTAGCCACGCCTCGGCCTCTAATTGTTTTCCCTGTATGATTTTACACCGGGCAATAAAACGCATACTGGCGGCCCGCTCAGGCGGCCACACGGCGCTTCTAAGAGCGAGATGTTTCTCCAGCGTTTCAATGGCCTTACTGTATTCCCGATGGAACATATATTCGCGGCCTAAGTAATGCATGTTTCGGTCGTTCTCCGGCTCTTCCTTAACCGCCAGTTCCAGAAGCGGCAGATAATTGCTTCGACTTTTCGTCTCATCGGGCCAATGGTCAACCCTCAACGGCAAATCGCAGTATGATTCTTCGCCGTATGATTTCAGCACTTCGTGAACGGGATTCTTCCAGTAGTATGATTTTGTATGAATTTTATCGGCGTTGAATGATACTCCGTCCCTGCCGTATGATTCATGGCTCCAAACATATAAATATCTTCCCCGCGTCCCGTGAAAGTTTTTCCGTATGATTTCCGCCCAGCCAGGCTGTATGATTTCGTCCAGGTCGAGGCATACCAACACGTCCGCATCTTGCGGTATGATTTTCAATGATTCATTTCGCGCTACATCAAATCTCCACGGCTGTATGATTTTGGTTTTTACGATGCAGTTGTATGATTTCAGCTTATCAACGGTTTTGTCTGCGCTCCCCGTATCGAGAACGCAGACATAATCAGCTTCTTTTGCCGTCTCATACCACCTGTCAACGAATTTTTCTTCGTCCTTAGCTATGGCATATACAGCTATTTTCATTTTCTCCCCTCAAAAACCAATTGATGAAATAAATCTGCCCTTTCCCCGTTACCTTCGGGGTGCGGGTTATCTTGGTGCTTCCGTCAGGGTTGGCTATAACCGTTTCCTTTATCTCAAAATATCCGGCTTCCATAGCCTTTTGGGTGGGCATATTCCAGTTTTCGCCCTTCTTACATAACCAGCCGTTATCCCTCAACCATGCGAACATTCTGTTAGCCCCTATGGGCTTCCCGTTCTGGCGTATCATCTTTGCAAGCTGTCCCACTAAGCAACTATCGTGTGAGGCTTGCACGGCCTCCGCAAACAGCACTTTGGGGGCGTTGTGTTCTACTGTCGCTTCAAGCTCCTTCCGCCGCTCCTGCTCTTGTTTAAGGGCTGAAAACACCTTTATGGCGTTGGCGGGGTCGGCTATCATCTGTTCTATCGTGGTCGGTGTGGCATACATACCATGTTTACGGATTGAGGGCAGAACTTCGTGAATTATCCACCGCTTGAATGCTCTGGCTTCCGGTTTAGTAGAACAAAGCACAAGATGATAGAGGCCGGATTCATTCACGCCGTTCACTTCTTGTGTTTTTGTGGGGCTTTGGGGGTGGGTTACTTTTAGTAACCCCCTTTCATCCTCATCCAGCCTGTCCATTGCACGGCTCACCTGCTCTAATTCAAGAGCTTTGCATACATCAGACGCCACAAACCACGGTTCGCCATCCTTAATAGTAGTCCTTATCTCTCCAAACTGGTTGTTGTTAAATATCTGTAATTCGTTCATTTTAACTCCTTTCGTCCAAATCTTATTCTTGTTACTGCCATCCTGAATCAAGCATAATTCAGCACCGTCAATCTGTAGCTGCCGTCATTGTACGGCGTGTCGTCAATCTGTACCGATTGAGGGATTAAAAAAGTGGGGACAACACCAAACGTGAAAGACGAGTCGAAGTCGTCGGCGGAGCCGTCCATGTAGACGACCCAAGCGTCGCCAGAGGAGTACCGCGAGGAAAGCCACCAGAGAGCAGCCACGCCGTTGAGGGTCTTTATTCGGCTATTCCTTCCCGTGAATATAGGCCATGCGAAACCTTCGTCCACTCCGTGGTTGTCGCCGCAGCCTACCATGGTCATTGTGGGGGCAAATACTTTCCGTGTTATATCCTCAGCGCCGCTGCCGTTATACAGCGGGATCGTGCTGGGGATAATCAGTTCTTTAAGCTCGTCGGGATAGCTGTTGTATATTTCCGTCATGCGTTCGTCCAGGTCGGAATCGGCGTACTCCGTGCTGTCGCCAAACCAGCACCGGCTGTGTATGTCTTTGCGGATAAGCCCTACGGTGCCTACGTCAAAATTATTGAGGCAACCGAGGGTGTAGTCAGCCAGCTCGTAGGTTCCATCCTCGCGGCGCTCGGGGATTTTGATGTTGGTTCCGAATGGTAAATCGCTTATTCTCATTGTTTCCTCCTATTCCGGTATGTCTATGTATTTCATCATTCTGTCTATCGCACGTTCTTCGAGGTGTTCTATTGCCTTTGGGGATTTATCCATTTTTACACCTACCCTGGTATTAGACGGCATATCCCGCGAATAGAAATGTTCGTAAAAGTTATATTTCAACTCGATTACCCTTCTCTGGTTCGCGGGGAACTCATCTAATGCGGCATCTATGAACGCCACGAATGACATATCATCGTTTATTCTTTCCAGCATTTCAGCCATTTGCAGATTATACCGCTCCTTTGCCGCCATGAGCTTTATAGCGCTCCGGGCGGTCGGGTCGGTAATGTCGCTGCCGTGCGGCATACCCGATAAAACCTGTGGGCGGATATCTGCTACCGCTTCCATTCTCTCTTTGATGCTGGCTATTTTTTTATCTATTTCTTTCGCGTTTCTCTTGGCTTTCCCCCAACGAACAAGCAACCGCCTGATGTATGCCCGTTGTTCGCGTTTCGTCATTAGTCCCTCCTTAACAATTCATCTGCCGTTATGTTAAAATAATCTGCCAACCATATGATTCTGCTCGCGGTCGGCTCCATGCTGTCCATCTCATAGTGATAAATGGTCGCCGCGCTTATGCCGGTTTCGCGCTCCATCGCAGCCCGCGACTTACCCTTCTTTTCTCGGTACATTCGTATCCTCTGCCCTATCGTCATGTTTCCTCCATACGCCGCAATGGCAGTTAGTTTCCTGACCTTCTCTGAACTCCTTGCAGATACATCTGCTTTCCTCATCCTTGATTATCGCGCAGGGGCAGTATCCGCCCCCGCGCCGTATACACTCCCATATATCAGGCCGCAGTAATTCATAGCTCATTCCGCACCCTCCCATATCAGCGGCCTTCCCTCTGCGTCTACCATTACGCACACGCCGCCTTGGTTTGTCTTTAGGTATTGTACCCCCGTGAGGTTATCAACATATATTCCATACATCGCACAACTATCCAGTATCCACAGTCTACGATTGCCAGCCTCAGCCTCGTTGCATCCGCACAGGGTGAGGGTCAGCAGGGTTAATATTGCTATTGCTATTACTCGTTTCATTTTTCCTCCTTCGGCGGTTCCTTTATAAGCCCTTCGATTTGGTCTATCACCCTTTTGCACTCACTCACCATTTCATGGGTCGTCCACTTCTTAGTAAGCGATCCACACGGCATATACCCGCTGTAGTCCATGTAGTGGGCATAATCCCATCCTATATACCACCCTTTATTATTCGCTACCACAAGTTCCACGCTTGAGTATGTTACCCCGCCGTGGCAGTCTATTGCATTTTCTATATATTTTTGTTCTTCCCACGTCATGCTCAATAGGTCGGACACATCAACGTATGCGCACGGGTGCGTGCCAAAACTGACCACATAATAATTTCGTCCGTGGTAAATGTCGTGAGCTAAAACCTGCGGCTCACATCTGCTTTGCTGGTATACCATTTCATATATATTTCCCATTATTCTTCCTCCTTCGGCGATTCTGGTAATGGCATCCAGTGGGTGATCGTATCATCGATAACGCCATAGTCCGGCGCTACTACCCACACACGTGTAAACCACAAAATATCAATAAACCTCGTTTTTGTTACCAAGTCGTATCTACACACAAGGCACCTTGTGCGATTTTTCGGTAGCCTATCCTTCACGCTAATCCATTCGCTCATTTCGTTTCCTCCTTATCGTTTGTATCATCGTATTTCAGCCTGCACGCAGCACTGGAATATGCATCACCATCGAAAAGACAACTATACACACATTCGGCACAGTTATGGTGGAATCTTTTACATATTCGCTTAATATCGTGCCTCCTACGCCACTTTGCAAACCAAGTGTTTTTGGCTCTTTTTACTTTAAAATATGGCTTATTAACTGTGCTCAAACATTCCGCATTGGCCGGACATTCGGATGTACCATACTTAGCGCACCACATTTGACAAATTATAATCCTATCTATCATCTCAAGAACGTCCTTGGTATCAATCATACTCGTTCTCCTTAAAATCCTTCAACTCTCTCAATGCTGCTAAAAAACTATGAAACTCCGGCAAATGCCCCACCAAATACAAAGGGTTATTTTCTCTAAACAGTTGAATTTTGCGTCCGTCGTATGTCAAACAGTCATAACCTTTGTGACGATACCGCCCCTGTGTGATTGTACTTTTGCCAAAATACATTAAATATCGGCATGGATTATTTGAACCAGCATATTTGTTGCAAACAATATCGCCTTTGCTAAATTCGCTCATCGGTTGCCTCCTTAGCAATTTTCGCTCCACAATTTGGGCAGTAATTTTCTCCAGTAGGATTGTGCGCTACCGAATAACCGCATACAGAGCAAGTCCATTCATGGAAGGTCCGTCCCCAATCATCGTCTTCTATTTCTGAGTGTACCCACTTCCCATACCGCACCGGCTCCACGTCTGTGCGGGGTTCTGTGATCTCGAATTCCTCTGCAAGCCAATTAAACACATTATCAAGGCAGTATGAGCCAAACCCAATGTGGCATTCTCCGTCCGCTGGGTTAAAGTACCAGATGTTGTAATACGGCTTTTCAGGTATTCCTTCCACGACAATTCTGGCGAATGGTGTTTTTATCTTGTGTTTGCACTCATCCGCACTCGCTGCCTCCCGGCTGATGTAGTTACTCATTTTATTCCTCCGGTTCACTTGTACTATCTCAAATATTCAGAATCTGTTGGAGCAATTCAATCTGCCCGTTTCTGTGACCATAGCGATACCCAGTTGTATACGTTTCGGCCGTGTCTCCACTGTTCTTGTCTTTTTCAGCAACGAGCGCCTGATACTTGGCTCTCAAATCTTCAAGCTCCGTTGTATTCATAACCAAAGCAACATCGGCAACAACCCTGTTAATGGCATTTTCTATCTCTTGATATTCCGAGGGATATAACTCCACTGCATCGCAAGCAGCTTCTATCGCCTCGCTTTTGGTTATATATTCTTTACTCATTGGTTCCCCTTTCGTCTGCATAATTTCTTCTGAACGCCCTATTCATATATCGCTTCGCCCACTTAATCCAGTGTTGTGAAATACATATCCAATCTTTTCTATATAGTCGTGACTGGACTTCGTGAGACTTGCCAGATATGCGCTTATATGAGGATTTACTCATTGTCAGTACCTCCCTCCCCATAAAAAATCTTGAACGTCTTTCGTTAGCCGTTTTTGGCTCAATTGGTATGCTTGACTTGTAATTTCTCTCGGCTCTTTTTTGCCTTGGTATAAATCAGTCATAATTTCCCTTTCCTTCAGTTTTTGTCGAGCTTCTTGTTCATCAAATCCGCATGAGAGTAAGTAGTTATAATAATCGTTATCACTTTTGGCCATTGTTGCCCTCCAATGCCTTTTCAGCTTCTTCACGTGTCATTCCTCGTTACCGCCTTTCAACATCAGTTCTGCCAAGTCGCAAGCCGCCAGATATGTCTTCTCGTGGATTGTTCCGGCGTGTACTTTTTTAACCCGCTCCTTAAATGCCGCCATATCCGAAAACCAACACCCGGCGCGGACAAACATATTGCCGTTATCGTCTATGTAAAAATAGGCTTTTCGGTTTTTACTGCCTATCCTATCCACGGCGACATAGCGGCCATTTTTCACTGCGCCGTTTTCGTAACTGCACCCCTCGCCAAAGTTGCACAGCGCGCCAAAGTCGCACCGTTCGCCAAAGATGCACAGCGCGCCAAAGATGCACCATGCGCCAAAGCTGCACCGTTCGCCAAAGATGCACCGTTCGCCAAAGCTGCACAGCGCGCCAAAGATGCACCATGCGCCAAAGCTGCACCCCTCGCCAAAGATGCACCCCGCGCCAAAGTCGCACCGTTCGCCAAAGCTACACCCATTGCAAAAGCTGCACCACCTACCAAAGCTGCACCCCGCACCAAAGCCGCACCCCTTGCCAAAGATGCACTCCTTGCCAAAGCTGCACCCCTCACCAAAGCTTTTCATTGCAGTATAATCCCCAGCAGGGCATATCTTGCGACCATACTTATCTACTTCAAAGTTGTCAAAATCCGCTTGCGTGTACTTTTTCATTGCTCTACCTCACTCTTTCTTTCGGCGGTTCCGATGTTTTTTTCTTTTGGCAGTTCTTTACCTGCGTCCCGCCAGCCGGAAGCCGGCATACGCAGGTAATCCTCTATCACCGCCGCAGCGCAGGGCCAGCCGTAGCAGACCGCGCAATAGTAGCCCTCGGCCATAGCGCCGCTCATAAACTCGTTTTGGTTTGGGGTCGGATTATTGGCGCCAGTTTTGAGCTCAATGTATATGCCATGGTAGCCGCCCCGTGCCGCAGGGATAAATACATCGGGTACGCCGGAGTGTACGCCCTGGCCTATCAGTCGGGCAGCGGTGCGTTTGTCCCGAAGGCCTCCGTTAGGTATGTGATGGTAGAGCGTCAGGGTGGGGTACTGCGTCCGCATCATCCGCACCCATTGGGTAAGGGCGGTCTGGTGCTCGTCCTCTCTGCCTATTACCGGCTGGGCAGGTCGCCATACGGGTATCCCGGCCCGGTTGGGCTTCTTTGAGTAGTCTTTCAGCACTTGCTGCTCCTTTCCGTTAGCATTCTTATAATTGCTTTTTCGCGTTCTGATAGTTCATACACTATTGCC